>Ga0068714_10000233_pt1 | contig 127974 bp, 136 predicted proteins | sample MTBNYHSulfiMetaG_FD_62988 | JGI IMG/M metagenome (GOLD analysis project Ga0068714, IMG submission 62988) | Enrichment culture microbial communities from rom New York Harbor, USA that are MTBE-degrading - MTBE-NYH (New York Harbor Sulfidogenic)... | ecosystem: Environmental > Aquatic > Marine...
CGTTCACGATTGGACAGACGATCTTGGCGCCAGCTTGCCAGGTCTCAATCGCCTTTCTCAGGAAATCCTTCCGAATAATAGGCTGATCGCCCAAAGCAACGAAAACAGCATCACAATGTGTCAATTGTTTCAGGCCCTCTTTTATGGACGTGACCATTCCTTCCGTGTAGTTGTGGTTCACGGCCCAATTGACGCCTAAGCGTTCCAAAGTAGGGATTAGGGCCTCTGGTTTGTGCCCGAGAACCACAACTATTTCGTCAGCGGTACCACGAAAGGAATCTATAACCAGTTCTATCATCAGTTTCCCGTGTACCTCAAGAAGGAGCTTCTGAGTCCCCATTCGTCTGGACTCGCCAGCGCCCAATACCACTGCGCCAATCACAGGATCCCACCGTGTCCCAACTCGGCGACTTCTCGTCTCGTTATTTTGTCACCAACCAGGACTCGAGGTAAGAAGATATCGAAACTGGTGATCTTATCCGGGATAACGCAAGCGGGGAGGCCCAAAATAGGCGTGCCGTGGAGATATGCCACCATAGCCATCGACCCCGGAAATATCGGGACACCGCGCGCGACCACCTCTGCACCTGTCTTTCTTATGGCAGTAGGTGTTACATCACCAGCGTCAACGGCCATACCACTCGCGACCAGTATGAGTTCATAGCCCTTGCGCTTGAATGCCGTGATTTTTTTCTTTATCTTTTCAGGGTCGTCGGGGACGATGACCTTGCTCCCTATTTTTAGACCGTATTCAGCGAGCTTTGCGCTCAAGGTGGGATAAAAAGCATCTTTTATCCTTCCTTCATAGACTTCCGTGCCAGTTATTACAAGGGCGATTTTCCTGACTTTGAGGGGCGATATCTTGACAATTGGCTTGTGGCTTTTCATAATCTCTTCGACTTTTTTCATTTTGGACGCGTCGACTCGTAAAGGTACAATCTTCACGGACCCCAAGTGTGCCCCTTTTTTAACCCAGACGTTGTTCTTCTTGGTGGAAAAAATAAAGTCGTCAACCAGATTGACTCGGATGATGATGTCAGACTTAACTCTTAGCAGTCCGGAGACCTTCGCGAACAAGCTGACCTTGCCAGAGTGTGGCCTGGAAAAGAATACGCTCGAGTCTACCGAAGCTCGAGCCATTCTTAGCGCCGCGTCCTCCTCGTGAACGCCCTTCTCATCGTCGTCTTCGACCAGAACGTAGTAGTCCCCAGTGTTCTTCAGCTTATCAATGTCATCTTTGGTGACCGCGTGGCCACGCTTGAAACTAACGGACTTGAGGCCAGGCCCGTAGCATATGACGTCGTGGGCCAGCTTTTTCCCAATAGCATCCTCAACCCTCACTTTTTTTGTCATGAATATCGCCATTTCAATATGTAGTATAGAACTATGCCCACGATAAAAGCTATTGCCATATCGGTGACCATCGCGAGACCTGCTATGGTAAAAACTACCAGAAGGTCCTTCTGATTCGTCACGTCGGAAGCCAAAAGCATCATCTGTAAACCTGCGAAAGCTAGCATCACTCCTAAAATCGACAGCGGAATCAGACCAAGAATCGATACCGCACTGGAACCAAATAAAAGCGCCAGAACCACGAAAATAGTCCCAATTATCAGGCTGGCCCCGCCAGTTCTGGCCCCGAAGCGGTAGTGCGCGGCAAGACCGCCCGCGCCATGGCACATCGGCATCCCACCCAAGGCCCCTGCGGCAAGATTGGCCAGTCCGATGCTACATGACAAAGATCTGGGAGTTGCTTTTGCCGCTTGTCCTCCAAAATATTTTTTCGCCAAATCAGAGGTCGAAATCACGGCATTGGAAATAGTAACTGGAAGCTGCGGAATCACCAAGAGGAAGAGTGCCGAAAGGAGGTCAGATGTAGTCGGTAGTTGGATGGATGGAGTTTGTGGTCCAAAGGTGAAACCGGGTATTTTGAAAAACAATCCCGCTAAAAAACCAAAAATGACGAGGGCTATTGCCGCTGGTATTTTTTTGTTAGTGAGCAGCAGTGCGGCGATTACAACTCCGGCCAGGCCCAAAACAGTGTTGAGAGATATGCCCATCAGCAACACCGATTCTCCGCTTATGAAAAGGTTCGAGCCAAGGATGTATTGAACCGCCTTGACGAATAGGAGTAGGCCCAAACCAATTTGCACGCCACGAATAACGGGTTTTGAAAAAACTCGGTTTACTTGTACAATCAATCCTGTAGCACCGAGAAAAAGCATCAAGATTCCTGTAATCAGGCCGGAGGACACTATTATTTGAGCGGAAAGTCCGGTGGCAATGGCTATGGCGGCGACGGCTTTCAAAGGCTGTACGGGAATTGGAGTTTTATAATAGAATCCGACTCCGATATAAAATACGCCGACCAACAAAAGGGCCATTGTCGCATTCAAACCGTTGATGACGACGAGAGGTATCAATAAAGGCAGCATTGTGCCCAAGTCGGCCAATGAACCAGAGAGCTCCATGCGGTCGAATCTAAAGTCTGCCAATTGACCACCCAAGACTGGTTTTATATCAAAAAAAGCAAATAAAGAGTTTGTGTGTATCAAAAATGATTGACATTAAAAAGACTCACCTGACTAAAAAACAGTTTGAAATATTGAAAATGAAAATAGCCGGGAAAAGCCTTAGTGAGATTGCCAAAGAACTAAAAACAAGCAGGGCCAACATTAGCTCCATTGCGAAAACTGCCGAGGAGAACGTGAAGAAATCAAGAGACACTTTGAGATTAATCGAGTTAATCAACTGGTCCATAAAAATAGACGTGAAAGTCGGCGCGAACATATACGAGATTTCAGAAAAGGTCTTCAGAGAAGCCGATAGGAAAAAAATAAAAATAACTCACAACTACTCCGAGCTGGTAAGACTTATATCGGAAGCCCTAGGTACGACTCGCCTTAGGCGCAGAAAAGCGCTCAAAGACTTTAGCGTCGTCGTCAGCAAGGACGGCAGATTTGAAATATTCTAGTCCGGTTGATAGCCGATTTAAACCGTGATAAGAAGCTGACGCTTCAGTATCTGCCTCGGCCGCCGTAACCACCGCGACCCTGGTATCCGCCACTGAACCTCGGCCTGAAGCTCCTGCGCTCCTGCTGATGTTCCGCAGCACTGAGGTCAACCTCCGTGTTGACGCTCGGCATGGCCGCGTCCGTTTTTGTCATCTTGCCGTATTTGCCTATGTTCAGGCGCATGTGGCCCTGCACAAGGGAAACGTAGCCGTTTTCTATCGACAAGACATCTTCCGCACTGACGGATCCTATCTGTTCCTGCCAGAGCGAAAGCAAGACGGTTCCTGTTTCGTCGCCTACGCGGGCCTCTGCCACTTTCTTTGATTCTCCGCCGAATCTGTTGGGTATTTCCTTTGGCTCTCCGACGCTCAAGACCTTCACTACCAAGTTCACTCGCCTAGACTGTGGTGTCAAGTCCTTTACCTTCACAGACACTGCTGGAGCTCTTTCCATTTCCGGTTCCATATGTATTCCTCCCTCTTGATAGTTCGTGCCACTATAAATATGAGATGGTCAAAAACAACGGTTGACAAGAGGAAGTCGTCCATCAGAAAAAGAAGAAATTGAGCCTCATTAATTTTTTAATGTGGCCAAGCTACTAAAAATAAGCTGATAAGATGTCGAACCAGTTCAGAATAGAAAAGCTGAAGCACAACGGAGTTATGATACCGGCCTACGAACCGCAAGGCTTTAGCATCAAATACCGGGGTAACACGATCAAGCTGACGCCCGAGCAGGAGGAGATGGCCGTCGCCTGGGCAAAGAAGCTCGGAACCGACTACGTCAAGGACGAAGTGTTCGCCAAGAACTTCGGCGACGACTTTTCAAAAGCTATGGGGCTAAGTTCGGCAAAGATAAGTGATTTTGATTTTTCAGAGATTGACAAATGGGTCGAGGCGGAAAGAGCCAAGCGAGAGACAATGTCGCGAGAGGAAAAGAAAAAACTCGCCGAAGCCAGGAAGGAGATTCGCGAGGAAAACAAGCAGAAGTATGGTTATGCGGAGGTAAACGGCCTCGTCGTGGAAATCGGAAACTACACCGTGGAGCCACCCTCGATATTCATGGGAAGGGGCACTCATCCGATGCGTGGCAAGTGGAAGCCGCGGGTGAACTATGAAGACATAACACTCAACCTTTCCAAGGACTCTCCAACCCCGCAGACCCCTCCAGGATATGTTTGGAAGGAGAGGGTCTTTGAACCCGAGTCACTTTGGATAGCCAAATGGCGGGACAAGCTGACCAACGAGCTCAAGTATGTATGGGTCTCCGATAGCGCCTTCTACAAGCAGGAGCGCGAGATTGAGAAGTTCGACAAGGCAAGGGGTTTGGAGAAAACTATCAAGAAAGTGGAAGAACGAATAGAAAAACACCTCGACTCTCCAGACCCAAACGAACGCAAAGTCGCCACGGCGGTCTACCTGATCAATCGATTCAAGATGAGGGTCGGCGACGAGAAAGACGAGGACGAGGCGGACACGGTCGGCGCCACAACTCTCCGGGGCTGCCACGTCAAAATAGAGGAACCCAGTATTGTCGAGTTCAACTTCCTCGGCAAAGACTGCGTCGAGTGGCGCAAAAGGGAAAACTTGCCCCCGAACGTCGTCAACAACCTCAAGTCATTCATCATCGGACCGGATGACCTCATTTTCGATGGCATCAACTCGAAGATGGTCAACGAGTTCCTCGGAAAAGCCGTCAAGGGACTCACAGCAAAAGTGTTCAGGACTTATCACGCTACCAAAGCGGTTAAAGATTCTCTCGCCGCAGCCAAGGTAACCCGGGATGACACCGAGTTCAGGAAAAAGTATTACGCGACGTTGGCAAACCTCAAAGCGGCCGAGACCTGCAACCACAAGAGAAAGCTACCCAAAAACTGGGAGGCCTCGGTGGAGAAGAAGAAAGAAAGAATGAAGGAGCTCGAGGCGAGGCTCAAGACAATTAAGGAGAAGCCAAAAACTGAGTCTCTTGCCCGTCAAATTAAAAAGCTCGATGAGAAAATCGCCGATGCCAAATTAAGATGGGAGCTGGCGGAGGAAACAAAGGACTACAACCTCGGCACCTCGCTCAAAAGCTACATCGACCCCCGCGCCTTTGTCAATTGGGCCAACAAGATCGGATACGATTGGAAGAAATACTACTCAAAAACCTTGCAAAAGAAATATGCCTGGGCCGACAGCGCGGAAAAAAAGTGCCCGAGCGGCTCGTCGGATTAATCTAAAATATAAGTAAACTCGGACGGGGTTTTTACTTTAACTCTTTTGAGCCGCAGCCATATTCTTCAAACCCAACTATTTTATCTAGACTTTTTTTTCTGTGGACAAAGTGCACTATTTTTGCCATCAAATCGAGCTTTTTCCGAGGATAACCCAAAGCCAAGAGCGCTACTATCTTGAAACGCTCGGGGATCTTTAAAATCTTCCTGACAAGCCCCTCGTCGAAACTACCAATCCAGCATGTGCCCAAATCCTCCTCGGTTGCGGTCAAGACCATGTTTTGCAGCGCTATCGTAACGTCCACTACGTGCCATTTCGGAGAGACCTCCCTGTCACCGCAGCCAACTATCACAACTGGCGACTCCTTGAGGAACCCGGCAAATCTGCCGCTTCTGGAGATTTTATTCCTTTTCTCCTCATCCGTCACCACTATGAAGTACCAGGGTTGGGCGTTCATTGCCGAAGGTGCTAGACGAGCCGACTCCAAAATTCTCTTGATTTTTTCTTTTTGGATTGGAGTTTGCGAATAGGCTCGAGTCGACTTTCTTCTTTTAACGGCGTCGAAGACCTCCATTGTTTCACCATCCTCTGAATAACTTCTAAATTTTTATGCCTTGGGAGGCATTGCAACTCTTTTTAAAACAATCGACGAGATTACTTTGATTGAATGGGCGCTCTGAACTATTTGGCGATGGTCGTGCTTGCCGTGATTTTCATCGGCTTGGGTTTTACGCTGTATTCCCAATATCAGGCTGGAGCCGCCGAAAGAGAATTTGAAGCCAAGGTGGAAATTTTGGCTGAGCGCATCAATGCGATGTCTGCACAGGATTCGGGCTCCACCGACTACTTAGAAATTTACGTGCCACCAAACTGCGAACTCGGCTTCTACGACAGCAAGATATTTATTATGATCGGAAGCAGCTCGAGAGAGATTTCTCTAAATCTGCCTGTAAGTGGTCCGACCCTGAGCGACCAACAGTTAAGTCTGATGGTTCAAAGGTCTGAGAATGGAGTGATCTTGAGTGCGACATAATTTATCCGCGGGTGAAAAAGGTGCTCACAATCTGCCCCTGATAATACTATTCGGTGTGATTCTGGCCCTTCTGGTCGCAATCCTGTTCATCTCACTATACGACCAGCAGTTGAACACCAAGGTTGACGAGCAAGCGGAGTCGCTCGCCGACGAACTGGCTCAAGCGGCTTTCGCTTCCCTCTCTGGCGGCCAATCGATCATAGAATTACCCAATGACCTGGGTGGTAGCACTTACGCAATTGCCCTGCAAGAAAATGGTATCTTCGTGGTGAACGTGACTGGGGGCAGAAGGGCTGGCGCTTCCTACTCGGCAGTCGTCAATGCCAAAGTCACCGTGGAGGACGGGAACTTTGCCCCAGGGGGACGTGCTTACTTCATGCGTGGCGAAGACATGATTATAATGAGCGCCTCTCCAATAGAGGCCAAAGTCGATAATATAGAACAGGCTCCCGTGGCTGAGCCACCGGAGTTTTATCAGTTCTCAAAAAAGAGCCCCAAAGAGGCGGCGGCGATAGCCGCGGCCTATTTCGACGCAAGAGACCGATATCCTGGAGAGAACTTGGACGTTCTTTCATACGTTTGGGAAGGAACAAACTCCTTGCTGGCTCGGATTAGGGTCGGTTCAGAAGAGATAGCAGCGCGTGTCATCGGGAAAGATAATGCAACTCCCACTGGAGCAGTTGAAGCTTCTTGGGTGGTCGAGGAAGTTGAAAGTGTCAGTGGAATATTGAGTCCAATGCCATGTCCCTCTCCGGACGAGGCCCATTTGAAAGGCTGGTTATACTCGCCACAAACGGCCCTCAGAAACCTGAGGTCAAGAACATGGAGCCGCATCAGCGACAACTTAATTGTGGTTGTACCCTCGAACGCCACGATCAGGGCGGCCTCGGCTACCACCAACGTTTCTTCTTACCCTGTCTGGAAAGTCAGCTTCGACGATTATATTCTATTTTACCAGATGTTGCCATGGTGGGAGCTTGAGAATACGGCAGGCTTTGTTTTCCAATCTTCTCCTGAGTTAAAGCCTATCGTCTGAACTCAGATGTAGAGTTCGACTTCCACTTCACGACCCTTCTCTAGCCCTTCCACATGCTCCGGCACCACTATGAAGCCGTCGGATTTGGTCATGGAGCTGAGGATGCTTGAGCCAGAGATGGCTATCGGGTCTGCAAGAAGCTCGCCATTTTCACGGCGTAGGCTAGCCCTGACTATTTCGATCCGGCCGAGCGTCGAACTTATCTTCCTCGCCAGCTTCGCACGAACATAATAACGGCCGTGGCCCTGGGACAGGCCCTGCATTGCCAACAGTGCTGGTCGCGCAAGCACGTCAAATGAAACTAGCGCGGCGACGGAAAAACCAGCCAGCGCAAAAACCGGCTTACTTTTTACCAAACCGAAACCCGTGGGACTCCCGGGCCTGATTGCGACCCCGTGGAAGAGAAGCTGCCCTATGCCGGCTATGGCGTCGGGAACCAAATCGCGTTCGCCAACGGAACTGCCGCCTGAGACTACGACTGCGTCGTTGAGCGCTGCCTTATTAAGCATTCTCTTAGTGACTTCAAGATTATCTGGCACTATCCCTAAGATCTTCGGGACTCCGCCGCACCTTTGCACGTAAGCGGCTAACGAGTAGCTGTTGGCGTTTGTAATTTTGGCAGGGGGTAGCTTTTTGCCTGGCGCCCTGAGTTCGCCTCCAGTGGATAGTATTCCCACAGTCGGTTTTTTAACAACCCTAATTCGAAGCTTGCCAACTGCGGCCAATACTCCTATATCTTGAGGGCGAAGTACCTGCCCGCACTTCATGACGACTTCACCGGCGCGGATATCTTCGCCCAAGGCCGAAACGTTCTTGCCTGGGGTTAATGGGGCAAATATCTTAATCTTCTTCCCAGTCGCCTTTGTGTTTTCAACCATAACTGTGGCGTCAGCGCCATTGGGTATCATGGAGCCAGTCATTATTTTGACTGTCTCTCCATGTTTAACGGAAACATTTGAATGTGATCCAATCGCGATAGAGCCAACTGTCCTCAGTTCCACCGGCTTCTGTGGGCTAGCTCCGAAAGTGTCGCTCGCTCGAACGGCGTATCCGTCCATGCTGGAGCGGTCAAAGGGAGGCACGTTTACACCGGAGATCACGTCTTCGGCGAGAACCCGACCAAGCGACCGTTCAAAGCTGACCGTTTCGGGACCTAGGATTTGGACGCTTGAAAGTACGATTTTGAGGGCTTCTGATAACCTCTTGTATTCTGTGAACCCGCGCATCCTCACGGACATTTCAATCACGCGCGTGTTTTACGACATGTCCGAGCTCAGGTAGGATGAAGTCCATACCCGTCTCAACGGCGTTGGGGGCTCCAGGAAGGCAAAAGACGGGTTTTTGCTCAATTATTCCGGCGGATGCTCGGGTGAGCAGGGCTGGCGTGCCAACCATATCGTAACCCACTCTGCGAAGAATCTCACCAAACCCTGGAAGCTCTTTGTCGTAAAGCGGTTGGATTGTTTCGATTGTGACATCGCGTTTCGCCACGCCCGTGCCACCAGTAAGAATAACTGCGTCGATTTTCCTGTCGGCCACGAATTGCCTGACTATCCTACGAATTTTTACCTTCTCATCGGGGACTAGGGCCCTAAGGGCCTCGTGACCGGCTTCGTGGGCCTTCTGCACGATAATTTTTCCAGAGATGTCCTCGTCCTGACCCCTTGTCATGGCGGCAGAGCGCGTGTCACTGACCACAAGAACTGCTATCCTCAACTTCTTTGGCGCCTTTTTTTTGTGCTCCTCAAAGCTCATCCTTTCACCTTCTTCATCACTTGGATGTCATTAATGATTGTTGTGGGATATTGGCCCTTCTCGTCCTTTTCTAGTCCCTTCACCATATCCCAAATCGTGAGGAGCGCACCCGCCACTCCAGAAAGAGCTTCCATCTCGACTCCAGTCTGACCGGTGCTCCTGACTTCAACTTCTACTCGGATGCCATTTTTTTCTGTCCTAAAATCCACGTCGGTACCAGTAATCGGGATGGGATGAGTGAGTGGGATTAGCTCTGTAGACCTTTTGACGGCCAAAATCGCGGCCGTCTGAGCAACCGCCAGCACGTCTCCCTTTGGGATCTCTTTCGACTCGATTTTACGCAGAGTGTCTTTTTTAAGGACTATGAAGCCACTAGCTCGAGCTAGTCTGGGCACGACCTTCTTATGACCGATATCTACCATGCGAACCATTGCATCACTTTAGAAGGACTCCCGAGTTGAAATAAAAGTTTAGGTTTCAGAATTCCGAGCACCAAATCGTTTAATTCATTAGGTGGTTTTTGAATCCTAGTAGTACATCGGACTTATGTGCCGCTCCTCAACGGGCGTCCAGACGCTGCTTCTGCCCAGCTTTGCGTGCTTTACGCGGCCTGTGCATTCAAGATGCTTCAGGACTTGGTTGACGTCCTTCAACTTCCAGTTCAAGACTTTGGCGATGTCCGAGGAGTTGAAGAGGCCGAAACGGCGTAATACAAACTCTACCACGCTTTGTTTTATCTCCATAGTTAACTCTTCCTCGCTTTCGCCCTCGTCAATATCGTCTTCAATGTAAATTGGAGATTCTCTCAAGGCGCCCACCTAAAAATAATTGCTCAGCCAGTTCTTAATTTGAGGTGCGCTTCTGAGATCATGTGTTCAAAATTTTCGTTGGGGAGGACCTCGCCCAAGCCGATGCCAGGGCAATCCTCAGCAAAATCAAAAACATATTTTTTCTCTTTTTTACACATAGAGAATGGGTAAAAGCGACAAACTATCGGGCGGACATCATAAATCCTACAGGCTTTGCCATCCAAAAAAACGCATTTGCCGCCTCTTTTTTTCATCTTGTACTCATATTGTCCTTTGCTAGCAACAGGCGTGGCAAAAGAGAGTGGATTCATGCCTGTCTTGGCCGATATTTCTTCAATTTCGCTTTTTGTAAGAAGCAAATTTCTGCCACGATGCGACGTATCGCCACAGCACCGAGCACACCTCTGACACTCGAACCGCATATCTTTGGGTACAAGTAAATACATGTTAACTAACACATTTCTTGCTCTTTTGAAGTTTTTAACCGTTTCGTTTTTATATAAATTTTATTTTTAAAATTTCCAGTTAATTTACTCATAAAGGGTTCAATTTGCTTGAAGTGCGTGCTGCTCTTCAAATAAATTCCTTAACAAAATACAGTCATTGGGTCGTGTTTTATCGAGGGTTAAACTAAAATGTCACGCGGGAGAATTTAATCGATGTTCCTAAAAAGAATATTTAGAAAGCCGCCGCCTCCACAGCCTACGGCGGAAAAATTCACTATAGAATCGCTGCGGGACAGAGTTGCGAAGATACGGACGGAAAAAATAGAAAATTTCCGGTCACAACTTAATCCCATGCTGGATGAAATAAACGGTGCATGCGCTGGCCTGTCGGAAACCCTGAACGCACTTTACGCCTCCGACGCCGAGAGCGACGTTGACGCAGGACTGGCCAAATCAGCTACTGAGGCTAGAAAACTGCTTTTTGACAAAGTCTCTCGCGCCATAACCAGCATAGGGAGTTGTTCCGAAATCACCAGCGACAGCTTGTCGGCATTCGATGAAAGGCTCTCGAAAGTCGTCAATCTCACCACCGATGCAGTGAAAACCCACGGACGTTATGTCCGGGCAGCTTTTGGGGAAAAGGCCGTGGAATTCGAGTCAAGTCTTCGCGCACTACATGGACTAGCCATGCAAACCCACGCCTCGATAGTGAACGCCATTAAAGAAATAACGGTCTTTGATTCCATATTATCCGAGATTTCACTGCAAGGGCAAATAGCGCTCGACATCAACAAAACCAACGAGGATATAATATCTCTAGAAAGTCGCGCAAAGGATATCGAAGAAAGCCTCAAAGACGAAAGAACGCAGTTGGAAATCCTGAAGGCAAGCGAGGAATTCAAGAACGCCACCGAAGCGGCAAATGAGTTTGAGAGGACGAGGCAGGAAATTATCAAATTAAGGGGAACTGCGACGAGCTTCGTCTCGGAGATGAGCCGGCCTTTCAGAAAATTGGAAAAACTGGTTAAATCCGGAGGCCATTCAGTTGAGAGCGAGGTCGTTAGAATAATCGATATCTGCATAAACAATCCTATGGAGGTCATCTCATCCAAAGAAAACCTGGCAGCATTTGACAAGCTTCTACGCGAGACTGTGGGCCTAGCCAACTCGGGTAAAATAGATCTTGACAAGCACGAAAAGAAGAACGCTCTAGATGCATCGCAACGACTTGTCGCTAAGCTAAACAGCATCAAAGAAAACTTGGCAAATCTGAGCAGTCAGAGTGAAGCTCAGAAAAAAACCGCAAACAGCCCGGCAATCGAACGGGCGGTCAAGCTCGAAACCCTGATAAAACAACGCGAATACAGTCTAAGTGAAACACGCGCCGCCATTGAGGAACTAAACAAAAAATCCAAACTCTTGCAAGGGGAATTTGACTCGAAGAGAGAGAATTTGAAGAAGCGGGCTGGCGAAGCCGTAGGTGTGATTGTAGAAATCACTTCTTAAAGTCCGTGTAACCACATCTGCCGCAAGCCCAGCGATTCTTGTGTTCCGCCATGAAAACCCCTGGACCGCAGCGCGGGCACTGTGGCCGCAGACGCTTCGCGGTTTTGCCGTCAAGCTTGTAGAGCTTTGACTTGGACGCCTTAACCTTCTTTGCCACCTTTATCCTCTCCTGACTTTTCCTTTTTCACTTCTTTTGGCTTTTCACCTGCCGATTTTTCCGCTTTGGTATCGGCGGGTTTTTTCTCCGGTTTGGCCTCTGGCTTTTCAGGCTTGGCTTCCGGTTTCGCTGGCTTTGCTTCGGCGGGCTTTGCCTCCGCGGCCTCTTTCGGCAGACCGCGCTTGAGCAAGTAAGCGGGCTCCATCTCTTCTAGCTGCTCGTGCGTGCCGTAGAGTCGAGCTATTCCCGCAGCCATTTGGCGACCATGAGTGCTCGCTAGCTTATCGATGACCAACAGCTCCTCAGATGATCCAAGGAGTGATGCCAGCTGCGCGCGGACCTCGAGTCGCCTTGGGGTCGGAGCGCCGGAGTGGTCCACTTTGAACTCGACCTCGGTACGATTGAACAGAGGATTATCTGATTTTTTGACCAATTCAACTTTCATTTTTATCCCTTTTCCTATAGAACTAACCAGAAATAAACTCACCGCTTTGAAGATTCGGGGCTCTGATAGCTAATCCTCAACGTCGAATTTGTTCAAAATGCCTTGAAATTCCTTCTTTTTTTTCTCGTTGACCTCAATCAAAACTATGCCCTCCTTTGGCTGCCCGTAGGTTACAACGGTTCCATCGGGAGAGGTCAGCACTGCAGGAATTGCGGCCAAGTCCTCCTCGCCGTCGACGATTATCTTCACTGGCGGCTTGGCCGATTCCAAGGCTTTGAAGAGCGCCGGAGTGATCTTAGCGGCAGGGTTCTTCACGCGAACCTCTTTCACAGCATATGATTCTATCACGCGCCTAATCTTAGCGCTGGTGAATGACCGCATCGCGACCAAGTCAACGACCGCGATGTCCGGCTTGAGGTCAGCCGATAAAAACTCAAATGTGACCATATCGCCCACGGTAATCACCCTGACGGGATTTAGTTTTTTTATGTGAGCAACGGCCTCCAGAAAGTCAGTGTACAATTTCCCGAGTGGGCGCTGGAGGCTTGATCGCAAATCCTCCGGCAGTATCCAAGTCTTGTCGCTCATGCTACCAAAACTATTTGATTTATATCTTTACTAAAATACTTCGTTTGAGCTGAATAAATGACCATTTTTGACAAGCTAATCGCGCCCGTTAGGCTAGCCATCAAAGAGTTTGGGCTGAGCAAGCCGACCAAGCCACAGGAACTGGCAGTGCCTGCAATTCTGGAAGGAAAAAACGTGTTGCTAATCGCCCCCACCGGCACTGGAAAAACGGAGGCGGCTCTGTTACCTGTTTTCAGTCTCTACTTGTCCAAGAAGCAACCTCAGGGAATCAAGATACTTTACATTGCCCCGTTGCGAGCACTGAACAGAGACATGCTCGTGCGTCTCAAGAGCCTCGGTGAAAAGCTCGATGTCAAGATCGAAGTCAGGCACGGCGACACGCCAGTAAGCCAGAGGCAAAGACAAACTAAAGCTCCGCCAGACATGCTCATCACCACCCCAGAGACGCTTCAGGCCATCCTGACGGGAAAAATCATCGGCAAACACTTGCGAAGCGTAAAATGGGTTATAGTTGATGAGATTCACGAACTGGCTGGGGACAAGCGAGGAGTTCAGCTAGCAGTTGGATTGGAGCGGCTCACCCTAATCTCCGGGGATTTCCAGAGAATCGGCCTCTCGGCCACCGTCGGCTCAAGGGAGAAGATAGCCAAGTTCCTCACTGGGAGCGAGCGCCCTGTAAATATTTTGGACGCGTCAATGGAGAAAGGAATCCAAGCCAAAGTCGAGAGCCCTATGCCGGAAAAAGAAGACACAGACCTCGCGGAAAGGCTTTACGTGGACCCAACGATGGCGGCTAGACTGAAGAGGCTAAATGACCTCGTTGGCAAGCACAACTCCGTTCTAGTCTTCGTCAATACTCGGGAAACAGCAGAAATACTGGGCTCACGGCTCAAACTAATGGATCCTCCACTGAAAATCGGCATCCATCACGGGTCTTTAGCCAAAGAGATACGGGTAGAGGCCGAAGAGGATTTCAGAAGCGGGAAGCTGAAGGGTTTGATTTGCACCTCTTCCATGGAATTAGGTATTGATATCGGGACTGTGGACCTCATTGTACAGTACATGTCGCCACGACAGGTCACCAGGCTGGTTCAACGCGTGGGTCGTTCCGGCCATCGCGTGGGCGCCCTTTCCAAAGGCATCGTGATCTCATCCAGCCCCGATGATATCGCCGAAGCGATGGTTATAGCAAGAAAAACTATGAAGGGCGAACTTGAATTGGGAATATTCCATGACCTCCCTTTAGATGTCCTCGCTCACCAGCTCGTCGGCATTTCGCTGGGTAGAAGTAGGACAAAAATAGATGGGGTCGTTTCGTTCTTGCAACGTGCTTATCCGTTTCGAAATCTGGACATGGAAACTGTTAGAAAGACTTTGGAACAGCTTTGGTTCCAAGGCCTTGTCTGGCTGGAAGAGGACGGGTACAAAATCAGAAAATCGGGGTTCGACTATTACTTCACAAACCTGTCGATGATACCTGACACCAAGCGCTATGTGATACGGGACATTGCTTCAAGGAAGAGCGTCGGCTCTCTGGACGAGGAGTTCATCGCTTACCATGGCGAGCAGGGCGCGGTCTTCATAGTGAAGGGTGAAGCCTGGAGGATAATCGACATCGACCACGAACGCGAGCAAGTTCTTGTCGAGCCGATTGACGACCCGCTCGGCGCCATCCCTGCTTGGGAAGGAGAGCTAATACCAGTAACTTTCGAGGTAGCTCAGGAAGTCGGCAGGCTCAGGGAAAGAACGGCCAAGGCCTTGAGCGAGGGCAAATCAAGTGACGAAACGGTCTCTGCAATCTCTAGTGATTACCCCGTGAATGAGGCCGCGGCAAGCTGGTTTGTGGACCAAGTTCGAGAACAGCTGAACACAGGAGTCTTTCCAACTAGCGAGTTGTTGTTGGAAACTAGCGGGAACTTCTCCGTCCTGCACGCCTGCTTCGGCAGTTTAGTGAATCAGACCATTGCTTGGGTTGTCGCGGCCCTGCTTTCGGCGAGAGTTGGGGCAAGCGTCGCCGTCAAGGTCGACCCTTATCGGATTGTCTTCAGGTTCCCAGGGGAAGCAAAACCATCGCTTATAGAAAATATACTCATGGACTTGAAGGCCGAACATTTGAAATCGGTTTTGCAGCTGACGCTAAAAGACAGCTCCATGTTCAAATGGCGCCTAGTGCAGGTCGCCAAGAGGTTCGGGGCGATAAGAAGGGACGCGGAGCTGGCCAGCATCAACCTCCGCCGCATCGTCAGGTCCTTCGAAGGCACGCCCATCTATGAAGAGACAATGAGGGAGATTATGGCCGAGAAGCTGGACGTCGAGAGAACCGAGCAGATTCTAAAGTCATTGGGCTCGAGCGAGATGAAAATCGCGGCCGCGTCTAGGGACAGGGAAGGACCAACGCCTTTCGCTTGGCCGGCACTCGACGAACTGGCGGGGGGAGAGTTAGTCATACCAAAGCGGGCCGAGCAGGAAATACTTCGTGCCCTCATGCGTCGCCTCGAACAACAACAAGTCAGACTCTACTGCATGAATTGCAACAACTGGTCCATCTTGACCCGTGTAGGTCGCATCAAAGACTTACCGGTCTGCAAGAACTGCGGAGCCAGACTAATCACTCTACTCCCGAGAGAAAACCAAACCCTCGTGTCCGCCATCAAAAAGCGCGCAGCTGGGAAAAAAATAACAGTCGAAGAAGAGCGCATGGTGAGAAGGGCATTCCAAACAGCCAATCTTCTCTTGACCTACGGCAAGCGCGCGGTCGTGGCACTTTCTGGCAGAGGAATCGGCCCCCAAGCCGCCACAAGGATTCTCGCCAACTATCCCCAAGATGAGGATTTCTACCGGGCGATTCTGCAAGCCGAGAAGACCTACTCGCGAACCAGGCGCTTCTGGGCCAGCCCTTAAAGTGTAAAAATTCTGAAGAATCAGTCTCTCATGAGCTTCTTTAGTTGGTCCAGCTCAGGCTCAATTGGGATGGGCTGCTCGACCATCTTCAGTGCGGTGTCAACGTCCTTCAGCCCGCCTCCGGTAACCTCGACCACGACCTCGTCGGAACGATCTATTGCTCCAGATTCAAGCAGTTTGCGCAGGCCAGCGATGCCGGCTGCGCCAGAGGGTTCGGCGAAAATTCCCTCTCTTCTGGCCAGTGATTTTACTGCCTCGAGTATCTCAGCATCGCTGACGGCTTCGGCTGTGCCCTTCGAGCGTCTGATTGCGGGTAGGGCCGTGTCGGCATCCCAGGGGTATGGATCAATCAACCCTCCAGCAATCGTCTGGGGATTGGGCCAAGTGGGTATCTCGTAAGGTGGGGTCCCCTTTCTAAATGCCTTGACGATTGGAGCACTCCCCTCCGACTGTATCGCAACCATTCGCGGCACCTTTTTCACCAACCCGAGCTGCTCGAATTCTAAGTAGCCCTTTGCGCTGCCCGACATCAACGTTCCCGCGCCGGTGGGGACGACTATCCAGTCGGGCGTCATCCAGCCGAGCTGCTCGCAAATCTCGAAGGAGATGGTCTTTGAGCCCTCCGGCTGGTAGGGATTGAACGCCCCTCCGCTCGGTATGGGGTGCCAACCGTGCTTTCTCCAAGATTCAAGCATGAGCTTGTAGGTGGGGTCGCCCGTCCCCTTGGCCTTGGGCCTGACCACGATCGCGCCGTGCATCGAGAGCTGGGCGATTTTGCTCAACGGAGCCCCAGCGGCCACGAACGCATAGCACTTGATGCCCGCCTTAGCGGCGTAGGCAGAGAGTGCAATTGCAGCATTACCGCTGGAAGCACAAACCACCGTTCGTGCGCCGAACTCCACGGCCTTTGACACGCCCACGCTCATGGGGCGGTCCTTGAAGGAGGAGGTGGCGTTGCGAGTCTCGTCCTTCAGATATAAGTTCCTCATCTTCAGCTCTCGAGAGAGATTCTTCGCTTTAATCAACGGCGTGCCGCCCTCGCCCAAGGTCACTATGTTTTTCTTGTCATCCAAAGGCAAAAGCTCAAAATACTTCCAAACGCCGCTGGGCCTCTTGGCCAGCTCCTTCTTACTCAGTTTGATGGACTCGTAATCGTAAATGACATCGAGCTTACCACCGCATTTTTTGCAGGTATAAAGGCCCTTGGTTGGCTCGTGTTTATGCCCGCACTTCAAGCATCTTAACCCCAAAAACGGCATTTTCCCGCCCCATAACCCAGCGATGTTCGAAGATAATGATGTCCCGCAGTTTTAAATCCCCCTACGCTTAAACTTTAGTGGAGAGTTTATGGCAATGGATATTTGGATTGAGATATTCCTAGTCGCCGTAATCCTGGTGCTCTTCGGTTGGATACTTTATGGAGGTGGCGCGTCACGCCGCGGCAAGCTCCATCAAGAATTGATTTCCCAACGCGAGGAGATAAGAGTCCTCAGGGAAGCCAACGAATCCCTCCGCAGCTCGCTGGGAATAAGCGAGGAAGGAAAGCTGAGGCGCCACCAGGAGATTTTCCAGTTCATCAGGGACCTTGAGAGCCTCCGGGGCGCAATAGCTGGCTCGACAATCTCGCAAAAGGTTCTGAACAGCAAATACAGCGGAGGGTCTCCAAAGGAACTTTTAGCCAAAATAATGGATGCCCGACCAGGCATAGACGCCGCGGTCAGGCGGAGACTAGCGGATGAGATGCTGGTTGGTGAAGCCGGTAGGACGATAATGAGGAGCTTGGACGCAGGGGCCACCATAGACAGAGCGGCCTCCACCGCGGGCATGCCGCTAATCGTCGCAAAGGGCCAAATAAGGAGACTCCAGTCTCTGGAATATCTCGACTCCCGCCTAAAGCCAACCGAGGCCGGAAGAAAGGCTTCAGAGTAGAAAATCTTAAAAAAATATAAATTCCGAAAACCTGATTTTCAACCATGTCGAAGATTACAGAAACAGAACTAAAGAGGATAGCAGCAAAAGAGTACAACAGCGCGAGAGCTCCTTTTGAGATAGCCAAGGAAAAGACGGCGCTGCTAGTAATAGACATGCTGGAGGCTTTTGTCTCCCCGGAGGGCGCCTATTTCCTGCCCGAAAGCCAAAGAATTCTCCCGAAGATAAAAAAGCTTATTGATGTCTGCAGGAGGCTGAAGGTCCCGGTCGTCTATACGACCGAATATTTCCACCCCAAGGGCTATGACAAAGGGCTGATGTGGGACATACCGATAAACAAAGGGCGCACCTGCACCTTCATCGAGGGCACCAAGGGCGTCGAAATATACCACGAGATAAAGCCCCAGACCGAAGACATCGTCGTGGTCAAGAAGAGATACAGCGCTTTCCATAACACCGATCTCGATTCGATACTGCGAGGGCTCGGCCGCGACACCTTGATAATCTGCGGCTGCATGACCAACGTCTGCTGCGGGCATACCGCGCGTGACGCCTTTTCCCGCGACTATAAGGTCATATTTGGGAGCGACATAAACGCCACGGACTTGCCGGAAGTCCACGAGTACGAGCTCAAGACTTTAAGGCGTGCCTTTGCGCTGGTCGTCGACTCCGAAGAAATCCTGAAAGAGCTCAAAAAGACTTAAAAATTGAAATAACTCTGAATGAGAAAGACTGAGTGAAAAAGATGGTAATTGAGTAATTTGCCGTTTTACTATAGCAAGCTCGCGACCTCTTCATCGGAGAGCTCACGGTAGCCCTTTTTATCAATTACAGCGATGACCGTCTTGTCCCCGGTAGCGGCATCACGCTCTATAGCGGCTTTTATCGACTGCGCCGCCAGCTTGGTGCACTCATCGAGGGTCATGCCCTCGCGGTACTGGTTCTCGAGCACGCCGTAGGCTATCGTCGACCCTGAACCAGCGCTCGCGAAATTCTCCTCCTCGATTTTCCCACCCACAGGGTCAATGAAGAAGAGATTCGGGGTACCGTCATCCACGCCGGCCAAGACTCCGTCGACTATGTAAGGGTAAATTCTGCGGCCAAAGAGGAGGTTCGACGCTATCTGCACCAGCCCTTTTGTGGGAATCTGGCGCCCGCGGTTCAGCCGGTAGAGATTCGCCTCAACCCTTAGCATGTTAATGAAGCTCTGGATGTCCCCGGTTCCCCCGGATATCGCGGCACCGATGGACTCATCGAGCTTGAAAATCTTGGGAACACTCTTGCTGACGACGAGGTAGGCGTGGGTCGCACGGGTGTCGGAAGCAAGCGCTATGCCTTCCTTGCACCTCACTCCGACTATCGTGCCAGTAAAGCCGTACATAAATATCACATTAAGGTAATCACACGGGTTATAATATTTATCGTCGCTTTAGGGCCACGACCGCTATGATGGCAACTGCTGCGATAACCCCGATGATTATGTACATCGTGAAGTCCCCTGCTGGCGTCGTCACCGGTGGCGGCGACGTTGTGACGGCGGGTATGGCCACAGTGAGGCTGCCCGTCGAGAGGAAAGTCCCACTGATCTCACCGTCCGCGCTGTCGAAGGCGACCTTTGCTTTTAGCTCTTGGGTCGTGCCATAAGCTGGTTCCTTGACGCGAACATCGAAACTGGTTACCCACTCCTCCTGGCTGCCGAGGCCAGACTTTTCCTGGCTCTGCGACACCACCTCGAACATGCCGTCGTCAAGATCGAGCTCGGCCACAAGATTAGTGGCGTCACTTTTTCCCATGTTCTTCGTTGTCAGCGTGATGGTCATCAGACCGTCGTTTATCGTGGAGGGGTTTGATAATGTTGAACTCACCAAAATCTCGGCTTCTATCGCCCCAGGACCGGCGTTTCCATCGACGTTTGTTGCCTGCCCCGTGAAGTATTGCCAGTTGGTGCTGATGTAACCGGGGCTCAACCATTTAATACCATCGTTTTTGACCGACCCTTCACCCACTATGGAAGCACCAGCGATGTGGGCATAATCAGTCGAGCCAAACGAGCCCGTGTATCTCGGCCACACGGCATCGAGCGGAACCCATCCGTAGTTGGGCAAGTAACATATGACGTAAGCATGTGCAAGCTGGCCAATGTCGCCAGTCGAGCCGGTCGGGCTGTAAAGCGGCAGGAAAGCGTAACCGGAGACAACTTTGGCCGGTATTCCGGTAGCCCGCAATAAAGCGACCATTAGATTGGAGAACTCTGTGCAGTCTCCCATCTTGCTCTGCAGCGCCCAGAGGGCATCGTGCTCCTGGTTTTGTATTTGGTATGAGAGAAGAGTTTCGCCGTCGGGCTGTTCCAGTATCTGGTCGAAAATCTGCCTAGTCTTTGAGTAAAGGTTAGTCGCGCCTTCTGTGAACTGTTGCGCAACGGACTGTATCGTTGGATTGTCGCTCTGCCACAAACCGTCCACGGGCCGCGTGTAAATCAGAGCATCCTGCGGGATATCTGTTCCAACGCCTTCAGGGTCAATGTCAAAGTCAATAACGCCGACCTTCAAAACTTGGACAACCTCTATGACCTTAGTCTGGCCGGGTTCGAAATTATCAAGAGAAATCCTCGTCCACCGGTTGTCTTCGGTTCGGAAAATCTCAGGCGATATAGGCTCGCCGTCGACGGTTATGCTTTCGCTGAGGACCTCTTGGTTGCCCCAGCCGGAAACGTCATCGAAGAGGTAGATTAACACGCGTACATTGAGGGCCTGGTTCGATCCAGTGTTCTGGACTATGTAAGTCGACGTGGTGGTGTAGACCGCCGCCTCTTCGGCCTCGGCCTTGGCCAGTGGGGCGCACGTCACCAAGAGAAGGAAACAAAGAAAAAGTATGAGTCCCTTTTTCACGTTAACACCGCACAAACACCAACCTCCACACTTAAAAAATAATGCCTTGGAATTCTTTTCCCTTTATTAGCCGCTCCCTCGCAAAATCCCGGCGAGAGAAATGGACGAAAAAACTACGGCCAAGCTCAGTGTTGTCTGCTCGCTCCTCGGGCTGATTGCCATCTATGCCTCCGCAGCGACGATGCGTCCGCGAATCACACCAATCTCAAGTCTGGATAACAGCTTCGTAGGGTTGAGAGTAGCAGTGTCAGGACAGGTGATGGATTGCCGAGAGCACAAGGAGGGACACCTATTTCTGAAGTTGCAGGACTCTTCTGGAGTCGTGAGCGTCCCGATATTTTCGCGGACGCGGTCCCAAGTTGAGGAGTCTATTGAGCTGCTCGACGTGGTGGAGGTGACTGGCGAGGTCGTCCTCTATCAGGGAGGGTTCGAAGTGATCCCGGACGGAGCAAACGACATCAAGGTGGTTCACACCGCGCCTGTGGCCCTATCCAGCCTTACCGAGGAGAACGCTGGCGACGCCGTGAAAGTACAAGGGACTATAGTCGAGCGCGAGATAGTCGGCAACGGGAATGTCATCCTGAACCTGCGCGAGGACGGCGGCGAGCTGCCGGTTTTCATTCCTTATTGGATAGTCGAGGAGGGGTTGCCGGAGATGCACGTGGGCGACACCGTCCGCGTTGACGGTTGGATCCAGCTCTACAACGGTGGACTCGAACTGAAGCTGGCCAGCGCCTCGCACCTGCATGTCGTCGAGGCTGCTTAGATGCTGGACGTGCTCGCCTTTTCACTAGTGGGCGTCGGATTGGGTGTGGTCACAGGGCTGATACCCGGGCTGCACGTCAACAACTTGACGCCTTTCCTCGTGGCGCTCGCCGTCGGGGCTTCGGCGGGCATGGCGGCGCTGATAGTCGCAATGTCGATTGCGAACGTCTTCATCAACTACATTCCTTCGACTTTCCTAGGGGCCCCTGAAGAGGGCACAGAACTGTCCGTGCTTCCAGCCCATAGGCTTCTCCTCGAAGGCCGGGGATATCAGGCAATCAAGCTCACCACCATAGGTTGCTTGGGAGGGTTGATAATTTCGGCGGCTTTGGCCTTGCCCTTCATGACAGTAATCGCCCTTGCTTATGAATTGATTCGGCCGCAGATGCATTTGGTACTGGCTTCCATAGTCGTGGCGATGATACTGCTAGAGCGTTCGTGGAAAAAGATTATCTGGTCGTCCGCCATCTTCTTAGCTTCGGGTTTGCTCGGGCTTTTGACCCTCGACACGAATTTGCTGCCTGCGGACGCTGCTCTGATGCCTCTGCTCTCTGGGCTTTTCGGTATCAGCATCCTGTTGCCTAGCCTAGCGAGCTGCGGCTCCCTTCCTGAGCAGCACTTTGACGAGGATCCAATCAGCCTGCGCTCCAGCGCCAAGTCGCTATGCGCCGGCACCATCGCCGGTTCCCTTACCGGAATCATACCGAGCATCGGCCCCTCGCAGGGGACGGTGATGGCCCAGCTTGCCACCGGCTCCAACGGGACCGAGGAGTTTCTAGTAGCTGTGAGCAGCGTCAACACCTCCAAAGCAATCTTCTCCTTCATCGCCATCTTCGCCATAGGTAAGGCGCGAAGCGGCGCCGCGATAGCCGTCGGGGAGATCTTGGGCAGCGGGAACATCGGACCGCTGCTTATCATCGGGGTCGTCCTGCTCGCCGGCGGGATCGCCGCCATCGCTCAGCTGAAACTCGGGAAGCTGGCCGCGCGCCACATGGGCAGATTCCCCTATCGCGGGATGTGCACGGCGGTCCTGGTCTTCATGATAGCTCTCACAGTCTACTGCTCGGGCCTGACGGGCATTCTGGTGTTGGCCACCGCCACGGCCCTGGGCCTGCTGCCGGCAGCGGCCAACGTCAAGAGGACCCACTCAATGGGTGTGATAACGTTGCCTTGCATTCTTTTCTTCGCTGGGGCAAAGGACTTGGTCCTGGGCTCGCTCGGACTGTGAACCGGTCTCGGCAAAACATGGTTTAATTCATGATAAGCCAATTGGGGTTGTGTGGACGTTGATTTTCAATGAGCTCCAGCGACCAACTAGATGAGAGGAAGTCCATCCTAAGGAGCAAAACTCTCCAAATAACATCCGCTATCACCAACATGGCCATAATGGGCGTCACCAGCATAGCCCCGGCTTTGCCGAAGATGGCCCAGGAACTCAATAGGACTACTGGTGAAATCGGGCTGCTGATAACGGTGTTCACTGGGCCGATGATAGTGTTCACGCTGATCTTCGGCCTGCTTGGGGACAAGATCGGCAGGAAGAAGATCATCGTACCTTCCCTGTTCCTGTTCGGCGTGGCTGGAGGCATGTGCTCGCTCACCAAGGATTTTAACCTGCTGATGATATTGCGCCTCGTCCAAGGCATCGGGGGCGCCTCGCTGTTCCCGCTGGCGATTTCCGTCATCTGCGACATTTACTCGGGCAAGGAAAGGACTACGGCCATAGGTTACAACTCCAGCGCCAACCAGCTTGGGCACATTATTTTCCCGGCGGTGGGCGGGGCGCTGGCCATGCTCGGCTGGAACTACCCGTTCCTACTCGCGACCCTGGCCATACCAATCGGGTTGCTGGCCGTGTTCTCTATGGATGACTCCTGCCTGAGAAACAACCAGAGTTTCAAGGAATACTTGGCCGGAGCCTTTGGCAGCGTGAAGAGCAAGCAGGCGATAGGCCTCTTCGCCACGGCCGTCATCCTGTTCGTCATTAACTACGGGGCCTACATGACTTATTTGCCGTTTTTGCTGGCGGACTCCTTCGGCGCCTCGTCATTCCTAATCGGTCTGATTCTCCTGGTGATGTACCTGGCCTCTTCGATTATGGCCTCGCAGCTGGGTAGGCTGGCAAAAAGGACCTCTGAGAGGAAGCTGATGAAGCTGTCCTTGCTCGCATACGTCCCGACGCTAATCGCCATGCCGTTGGCTCCGAGCATCTGGACGATATTGCTGCCGATCGTGGCCATGGGAGTGCTCTGGGGCGTCGCCATGCCAGCGATGTATGCGATCCTCGCCGAAGTAGCCCCTGAGAATTGCCGCGCCGCGTTTATGGCCGTTGACGAGCTGTTCGTGAGGGCTGGGCAGACCTTGGGGCCCATCCTAATGATTGCGGCTTTCGGTGCCTGGGGTATAAGTGGCGTCTATTATGCGGAGGCTGCCTTTGCAGTTTTGCTGCTTACGATAGTCGCCTTCACTATAAAGTGATTTTGAGTTTGAAAGAACAAATAGCAAAAGTTTTCTAGGCGGCTAGCCGTCAGTGCCCCTTTCCTCTTCCAAGGAGCCAATGTGCACCGTTTCCCAGTTTACCTTACCCTGCTCAATCACGAGCTTGAGCTTGCGTTCGATTGGAGTCAAAGTGGCCACTTTACCTGTCTTGATATCAACGAACGTCACCCCTCGTGGCTCTCCCTCCTTGTAGCCGTCGAAAACGACGTAGTCGACCGGCGACCCAAGGAACCTCGCGTCCGCGGGCTCGTGCCTGAACATCGGCAGCATCGGGGCCAGCTGCTCCCCTATCCTGCCCTTCAACGCCGCTCGGCTCCGCTCCAAAACATCCACCCTAAGCTTTTCCTCGAACTCCGCCTTCCAGCGCTCGAACTGCACGGTAAATTGTCCCCGCATATAGAGGTAACACAGTAGCACGCCAATCAACAAACCGATGAAGAGAATTACTATCTCGATCGTCAATTCACCCCCTAACCATGGAAAATTAACGACAGTTCCCAAGAGCCTTTCGAGTAATTCTGGAGGGCGGCAATTACCATAAACTATTATAGTGGCCGTCAAATAATTTCTTGAGTTAAAAACATCTGTTAAAAATTTGGAGGATATGAAAAAATGAAATTGATAATAATCGGGGCGCCGGGTTCTGGGAAGGGCACTCAGACCTCGAGGCTGAAGTCCAAATTCAACATACCCATGATATCGACGGGGGACATATTCCGCAAGGCCATAAAGGACGAAACCGAGCTGGGCAAGAAAATCAAAAAGTATCTGGACGCTGGGAAGCTTGTGCCGGACGAGATGGTCATCGAAGTCATGAAGGACAGGATAAGCAGGCCGGACTGTGAAAAGGGCTTCCTCCTGGACGGGTTCCCCAGAACTCTCGAACAGGCCAAGGCCCTGGATGAGATAGTCAAGCTGGACGCCTGCATAAACCTCGACGTGCCCAAGGAAATCATCGTGGACAGGCTCTCCGCTAGGAGAACCTGCAAGAATTGCGGCGAAATCTACAACCTCATCGTGCTAAAGCCGAAGAACGAAGGCGTCTGCGATAAGTGCGGCGGGCCACTTTTCCAGCGCGACGACGACAAGGAAGCGGTGATCGCAGAAAGGTTCCAGGTTTTTGAGAAGCAGACCGAGCCCTTGCTTGAGTATTACGCGAAAAAGCTGCCGATTGTGAACGCGAAATGCAGCTCTGTCGACACCCCTCCAGAAGAAACCACCAAGCAGATAATCGAGGGTCTGGAAAAACTAAAGTTAATATAATCCATTTGAGAAAATTGATACCATGGTAAAACTTTCCATAGTTCAACCAAAGACCTATCTGAGGAAGAACGAGGAAAAAAATCTGGATAAATCGATCTTTTATGCCAAAAGGGCAGCCGCCAAAGGGGCGGACATAATAGCCTTCCCCGAATGTTATCCCGGCCCCTACTCTGGCCCAATGACCTTCAACCCGCGACCGACCATGGTAAAGGTGGCCGAAGACCTGGGCGCCTACATCGCTTTCGGCGGCCCCGTCAAGGAGAAAGGCAAGTTCTACAACACTTACTGCGTCGCTTCGCCGGCTGGAGAAATCATCGGCGAGTACAGGAAGACCATCCGGTCGCCCTGCGACGAGTTCCTCTTCGGCAGGAAATTCGAGGAGGGCAAGACTCACGACGTGATGAAGACGAAACTCTGCAACATCGGGATCTCGATGTGCTGGGAGGCTTTCTTCCCAGAACCCGCCAGGGTCCTCGCTTTAAAGGGAGCCGACCTGATCATCTACCCCACCGGCAACCTGCTCTACGACTACAGAGAGAACTGGAAGACAGTGCTCTGGGCGAGGGCGATCGAGAACGTCGTCTACGTGGCGCAGACGCAGAGCCTTTTCAAGAACGAAAAGGGCTTCTCTTGGATAATGAGCCCGGAGAGAATCCTCGGACACAACTTCAAGGAGGGCATCCTCTCGGCCACGCTGGATATGAAGCTCCTGAAGAAGCTGAGGGGTGAGAAGGAAATGCCCTGCCAGGAGTTCGCTCGGTACAGGACAATGCCCGGGCTACTCCAGTTCATCGACAGGTGCCCAGCACGCTACGAGCTTTGACATCAGATATAAGGTAACTTTCGCATCGCTAATATTTTTCAGACTATCAAAAAGAGTACTAACTACTTTTACAAGAGAACTCAATATTCAATCGTATGCAAAAAGTCGAGTTAATAATGCCAGCGGGTGACGGGGCTTGTCTCCGAGCGGCTGTGAACAACGGAGCCGACGCCGTCTACCTTGGCCTGAAGAACTTCAACGCGCGAAGGTCCGCGGGCAACTTTGACGAGAAGTCAATCTTCAGCGCCGTAGACTACTGCCACAAGAGAAACGTGAAGGTCCACGTCGCCTTCAACACCTTGGTCAAGAACGATGAAATTGAAGAGTACTTCAGGTTGATAAACGTCGCACGTTCGGCCGGAACGGACGCCATAATCGTGCAGGATCAGTGCTTAATCCCTTGCATAAAACAGAACTTTTCCGACCTCCCAATCCACCTGTCGACCCAGGCCACGACCGTGAACAGTTACTCGATAGCGGAGAAAGTCGAACGCGTCATTTTGTCCAGGGAACTAACCCTCGGAGAGATCGCGGCCATCTCCAAAAACCATGCCACGGAGATTTTCGTCCACGGAGCACTGTGCTTCAGCTACAGCGGCCAGTGCCTGTTCTCATCCATTGTCGGTGGCAGAAGCGGCAACCGGGGGCTTTGCGCCCAGCCCTGCAGATTGAAGTACAACAACAAGTACCCGCTGAGCACGATGGACCTTTGTCTTCTTCCGAGGATACCTGAGCTAATAGCGGCGGGCGTGACCGCATTCAAGGTCGAGGGGAGGATGAGGAGTCCTCTCTATGTAGCCACCGCCGCGCGCATCTACCGAAAGTACATCGACCAGTACTACGCGGGCGATTTCCATGTCGAGGACAAGGACGTCAAGGATTTGATGATAGCCTTCAACAGGGAATTCACGACCGGATTCGGCTTCAACGATGCCATCGTGGACCAGAGAAAGCCGATGAACCGCGGGATTTTCCTAGGGACCTTCAAGGATGGAAAAGTAAAGCTCGCGGCGAAACTTAAGGTCGGCGACGGTGTCGGTATCTGGGTCGGTGACGAAGTGAGGGGCTACGCCGTCAGCAGGATAGTCAAGGAAGGGTCAAAAGTCCAAGAAGCTTTAGCCGGGGATTTGGTCGAGATAGACAACAGAGGGGCCCGAAACGGTGATCCGGTTTACAAGACCGCTTCAGTGGATATGGGCTTCGAACTCGGCGACGAACTGAGAGCAGTGAAAGCGGAAGTCCGGAAAACAAAAATAATTCTCCCAAAATTCAACAAAGTGGAGAATGAGTCCAGCGTGAAAATATTCGCCAAGGCCTACAGCAAGAGGTCGGCCCTGGCACTCGACGGCGCGAAGGCCGACGTGATCTATTATGATGTTATGAAAGATAATTTTGAGGAGGTTAAAGACCTGATAAAGAACTCGCGATTTTTCGCTTGCACCCCGAGAATACTTTCCGACGAAAAAGTCGTTGAAATAGCAAGCAGGATAAGGAGGGCGAAGCCGGACGGTGTCCTCGTGGGCAACAGGGGGCTGCTGAAATTTTTGGACGGCTTTGAAACGCACCTTGATTACTCGTTCAACTGCTTCAACGACATCGACTTGAGCTGCTACCACGGCATCCCCATACTCTCACCTGAGCTCAACTTCGAGGAGACAGCCGGCCTAAAAAACAAACACTTCATCGTTTTCATCCACGGGGACATTATCCTGATGAGCAGCAGACAGAGGCTAAAGGCGCCTGAGCTTGTCGACGAAGAGGAGCGGCATTTCAGGGTGAGGTCAAACGGCGGCATCACGGAAATACTGAACTCAAGGCAGCTGGGGCTGTTCAACAGAGTTCGAGACTATGTGCGCGCCGGAGTGAAATATTTCTACATAGACACTGAAAGGGACGCCGAAAAGTTTGTTAGAATCTACCGGAAAATCCTCAACTTCGAGCAGTTCGACGACAGCAGGATTAAAAAGGGGTACACGTCAGGGCACTTCTTGAGGGGAGTTTGCTAGTTCGAAAACAAAAAATTTGAACTTATTTAAAGCTGGAGCAGAACTTCCAGACGAGGGCGAGGGATGAAGGTTGCGGTGCTTTTCACTGGGGGTAAGGACTCGACCTATGCCGCTTACCGAGCCAAAAAAGACTGCCTAGATGTGAGGTGCCTGCTCACAATGGCGCCGGAAAATCCTGAATCATGGATGTTTCATTCCGTGAACATTAACATGACCAAATATCAAGCCGCAGCCATAGGGGTTGAGCAAACCATCAAGCCCACCACAGGTGAAAAGGAACGCGAGCTGGAGGACCTCAAAGAAGCAATATTTTCCTTGAAAAAAGACGTGGACGGCGTGGTCAATGGGGGAATAGCCAGCACATACCAAAGAAGTCGAATCGATCTCATATGTAAAGAAGCGGGCTTGGCTTCAATATCTCCGCTGTGGGGGCGCGACCCGATCGAGCTACTCCGCGAGATGCGGGAGGCCGGCCTCAGGACAATCATCACCAGCGTGGCCGCCGAGGGGTTCGACGAGGGCTGGCTCGGTAGGGAGATGGATGAAGGCTGCATCCAAGACCTGGCCAAGCTTCAAAGGAAGTACGGCGTAAGCCCAAGCGGCGAAGGCGGGGAATACGAGAGCTTCGTCGTCGACGCACCTTTTTTCAAGAAGCGCATCGAACTCGCAGAAGTCGAAAAAATCTGGAAAGGCACCAATGGATATTTACTTATCAAAAAAACAAAGATTGTGGAGAAATTAACATGACCACCGCTTTGATTTATTCAGAAAAGTACGTGGAACACGACCCCGGCTGGGGGCACCCTGAAAGGCCGGAGCGCTTGAAAGCGATAGTCAGCGGCCTAAAAAGGGTCAACCTATGGGACTCTCCAAAAATAAAAATCGTGGAGCCGGGGCCAGCTAAAGTCGATGACATAGCGCTGGCCCACGACCAGGACTACATAAAACTCATCGAGAGCCTCAGCGAAACAGAAACTCCGATTGACGGCGACACGCCGGTGAGGAAAAACACTTACGAGCTAGCCCTGCTTGCCGCGGGCGGCGCCATTAAAGCGGGGGACATGGTGATGTCTGGAGAGTTCAAGAACGCATTCGCACTCTTGAGGCCGCCGGGGCACCATGCCTGTCGCAACCGCGGCGGCGGCTTCTGCTACTTCAACAACATCGCGATAATGGTCGAGAAACTGAAGAGCGACTACAAGTTGAACCGGGTCTTTATATTGGATTTCGACGCCCACCACGGAAATGGCACCCAAAGCATATTCTACAGGGACCCGAAGGTGCTCTACATGTCACTGCACCAACACCCGTTGACCTTGTACCCTGGAACCGGTTTCCCTGAGGAAACTGGAGCCGGCGATGGCAAGGGGCTGAAGGTGAATGTGCCCATGCAACCCGGGAGCGGCGACGCTGAGTACGCGGAAGCCATGCAAGAGATTTTTGTCCCATTGTGCGAAAAGTTCAAGCCGGAGCTCATGGCCGTTTCCGCCGGGTTCGACGCCCACTTCGACGACCCGCTGACCGGACTGCGGCTCTCAACGAAGGCCTTTGGGTGGCTGGCGGGATTCGCACTCGACCAGGCGGAGAAATGGTGCAAGGGCAAAGCGATCTTCCTTCTCGACGGAGGCTACGACCTTGAGGCGCTCTCCGGGAGCGTCAACAACGTTGTCAAAGCGATGGTGGGTGAAAATTTCAGCCCACCGGAAAAAACTGTCCATCCAAAGGTGATTGACGAAGTGAAGGCAGCGCTAGCGAACAAATGGTCGCTCTGAGGCTAGCTGCCGAGCTCGCTCGCAATTTGTCCCATCACTTCGACGAATTTCTTGACCTCCTGCTCGAGGTTAAAGTAGTGAACGGAGGCGCGAGCCGTGCCGTTGTTTCTTAGATGGCGCATTGTCAAATGGGCGCAGTGATGGCCGGACCGAATGGCAATTTTGGCCAGCTCATCGAGCATGGAAGCCACGTCGTGAGATCCCAGCCCTTCCACGTTGAAGCTGACGACCCCACCGCGCCGTGCTAGATCACTTGGTCCGTAGATTTCGACGTTCGCTATGTCTCCTATCTCGAGCATAATCTCGGTAAGCTTTCGCTCTCGCTCCGCGATTTTTTCTATGCCAATCTCCAGGACATAATCACAGGCCCTGCCCAGTCCAATGAACCCCGGGATGTTGGGGGTGCCGGCATCAAACAAGTGGGGAGGCCCGAGGAACTTTGAACTGTGGAGTTCGACGTCTTCGACAATACCGCCTCCGGTCAAGAGCGGCTTGATTTTGGGAATGATGTCCTCACTCGCGTAGATGAACCCCGTTCCCTTGGGCCCGAGCAAGCCTTTGTGGCCTGGGGCCGCCAAAAAGTCGCAGTCCATCTTGCGGACGTCCACCGGCATGTGACCGACTGACTGGGCGGCATCCACGAGATAAAGTATCCCATGATCCTTGGCCAGTTTTCCTATCTCCTCCACAGGCTGTATGGCACCGATGGCGTTGGAGACATGGTGGGTGGCGATGAGCCGCGTCCTCTTGTCTATAGCCGCCTCAAAATCTGCGCATTCGAGGGTGCATTCCTTTGACTTTCCGACTATCTCCAGCTCCACGCCCCGCTCCTGCTCCAGACGCTGCCAGGGAACCAGGTTGCTGTTGTGCTCAAAAGTGGAGGTGATTATCTTGTCGCCTTTTTTGAAGTCCAAGCCGCAGGAAACTATGTTTATGGCCTCGGTCGTGTTTTTTGTGTAGATAATCTCGTCGCATTTGGCGTTTATCACTCGGGCGATGTTTTCCCGCGCCGCCTCGAACTTGTCAGTTGCGCGCTTGGTCGCGCGATGAAGCCCGCGCCCCACGTTCGCGCTGAACTCGTGATAGTACTCGGTCATCGCATCAAGGACGGGCTCGGGAGTCAGTGTGGTCGCTGCGTTGTCGAGGTAGATTATGCCGGTGCGCAAAAACCGCAAATCTGACCTTACTTCCTCAACGCTTTTTGTCAAGATATCGCCCTACCTGCTGCTTGCCAAGACTAAATTTATCGCAAGGACTCTTTAATCTACATTGCGCTGCCAGCTTTACGTTGGTGAAAAATGTGCTGTTCAGAAAAATGAGGGCACCGTTTGAGAAGTCAATGAACGTTTTTCTAAAAACTATAAACTACAAAAGACGGGTGACGCCGGTCACTTCGACATTTCCAACGCCGGGTATGTTTATGAGGCTTTTCTCCAAGGGCTCCGTCCCTCCCTCAGCGTCTTGGATGACAGCGGCTATGCGCAGAGCCACCAAGCCAAAGGCTATAGGCTCACGGGTGACTGAGTGAACCTTCACCTTTTCTCTTAGGTCTGCCTCGAGCTTATTCAGGTCGACTTCGATGCCAACCGGCATGAGCCGCAGAGTCACTAAAACATCGGCCATCGGGAAGCCTCACGGTCCAGAGAACCCACAGTTGGGGCAAGTGTAAGGGTTGCTGAGTCGCCTGCATTTTGTGCAGCGCAATATCTCCACCGCACCGCAGCTGGGGCACGGGAAGCGGACGACGACGTCCCCCTGAGCTATATCCCGGTTACAGGATGTGCATACATTCGCCATAATCTCGCCATTATCGTTGGTCTCAACATCTATAAAAACTGACGCCCTGCTAATCGTCTCGGCTTTTATTAAAACTTTTTAGGCATCAAATTAAATCCCAAGAGCAGATTGTTAATGGGCCCGTAGTCTAGTTTGGATAGGACACAAGCCTGCGGAGCTTGTGACTCGGGTTCAAATCCCGACGGGCCCGCCTTTAACTTAGTTTCCAGCAAAAATTCTGAAACCGATGTTAAAACATTAAAGGGATTGTGACAAAATTGAAAGTGAATGAAATGTCGACCAAATTAAGAATCGAGCAGTTTTCCAAACAGTTGACTGAGAGGAAACCAGCTGCCGGTTACGACCATTTTCAAAGGGTTTTCAAGACGGCAATTAAAATTCTGAAAACTGAAGGGCTTGACTTCGACCCCCAGGTAGTCCACGCCGCAAGTTACCTGCACGATATAGGGGAAGGCGAAGATCACCAAGTGAAATCGGCGAGGCAGGCCATTAAATTCTTAAGCAAAATTTCTTTTCCCTCCGATAAACTTGAAAGGGTTCGACGGGCGATTTTAGAGCACATCCCCGATGGAAAGCCGGAGAGCAACGAAGCAATCGCCCTCCACGATGCAGATCTGCTGGATTTCCTCGGAGCAACGGGAGTGACCAGATTATCATATTCGACAACCGGTTGGTTCGGTAAGGCCAAGTTGGAAGATACGCTGGGCATTCTAATGGAATACAGAAAAATAGCCTCAGAAAACCTCATCCTAAACACGAGCAAAAAATTGGCAAGGGAAAAGGTTAGGTTCATGAACTTGGCAATCAAGACTCTTGAGAGCGAGCTAAAATGAAATGCGGCCCATTTTCGGGCAAGCTAATTTTTAATCACCGAAGGTTAGTCTAGTCCGCTGAGCTTGCGGTCGGGGTTCAAATTCCCGCGGGTCTGTCCTTGCTTATTGACAATGTTAAAAACCATTAAAGTGGCGGGGGCAAATAGATTGGAGACGTATGATCTGGCCCGTTGTCCTATGCATACTTTCCGGGATTTTCTTTGGCTCGTGGTCAATTGCCCTAAAAAACACCCAAGTTAAGCGGTTTGAAAATTTCTATCTAGTATTGCTCCTGTCCATAATTTCTTTTTCGTCAATTTACATTTTTGCAATCGAGGGTTTTGGCAGTGTTGTCTCCGAGATTTTCAACTCCAGCGCTGGACCAGCAAGCTGGGGACTTTTTGGAGGCGCTTTTTGGGGTGCGAACGTGTTGCTTTTTGGCTATCTGGTGACTTCAGTCGGTTTGGCCATAACCTACGGTTTGGTGGTCGGCGTGGCAATATTTTTCGGAACCACTGTGACGATGTTCTTCATGGGCGGCATACCGAGCGGTGCCGACCCTTCCGTTTATATCTTCGTGATGTTTGGAGTTGCTACAACATTAGTGGGGATTCTTCTGACTTTTTGCGCCGGGCTTTTGAAGACAAGAGCGGAGCCAGTCATATTGCAAAAAAGTAATTATCGAAAGAGCATTCCAATGTGCGTGCTCGCGGGAATTTTGGGTTCATTCTTCGCGCTTGGTTACGCTGGTGCTCGCGTCCAGATTAGTACCTGGACAAGCGTGCTCTTACTGTTAATCGGTTACTCGTGCGTGCAATTGCCCTTCTTGGTTCTAAGAATAGTGAAGGCTAGGGGCTGGCACGAATACAGGCAAGTGAAAGAATACATTATTTACCCACTCGCGAGCGGACTGATTTTCGCGGCTGCACTAATCACCCACTATGCCTCGGCGGATGAAGTGGGCGTAGCCCTAACCTATCCATTGATGCTCGGAATACAGATCTTAGTAAGCAACATCTGGTCTTTCGTCGTCTTCAAAGAGTGGCAAAAAGCAACCTTAAAGGCCAAGGTCCTTCAAATGTTAGGCCTGGCCGTGGTCTTGGTAGCCACAGTCTTGATTGGCAGAGCTATGGGCTTTGTCTTGCCAACTTAGAGAGTCGCCAGAAGCACCCCTAAAAGGACCAACAACATCCCGAGCACGGAGTTTCGGCTGGCTTTTTCTCCGACCAATAATAAACTCAGCAAAAAACCGAAGGGTATCGTCGTCGCCGTGAAGGGAGCCAAAGCACTGACGTTCGCCATGCCGAGAGCAACTATGTATATGAAAAATCCGAGCAGGTTGTTTGACAAACCTGAGATTATGCTCAACCCGACACTGCATCTATTCAAGTGTTGGCCTTTCCAAGATCTCGTAATAAGAGCCGTCAGGTTGAATAGAATCGCGCCAGTGACAACGGCAATCCAAAGCAGAGTCAGCGAATGCATTCCTTCGTTCAACGCCGCTTTCTGAATTACCATGTTCAGACCCCACATGGCTGCAACCGCTAGAGCCGTGGGTACGGCTAAACTCCAGTTGCCCTTGTTCTCACCCCGTGGAGCGAGAAGAAAAGCGCCGACAACCAGTAAAGCCAGACTAACCGGCAAGATCGGAGATATCGCTTCCCCCAACAGAAAGATTGCAAAAAGGACTGTCCAAACCGACGCCGAGTTGGCAATCGGGACAACTTTATGCGTGGGGGCCCGTCCTAAGGTGTAAAAATAAAGTTGCAATGGCAAGTAGAAGCCCAGTACACCGGAAGCCATGCCGAGAAAAACCCGCGAGTCCAAAGTCGGTAGAAGGCCTGTAATCGCCACAGCCAAGGTGGAGACAAGTGCTAGGGCAATGAAGCTTATTGAGTTGAAAGTTGTGGAGTTCAAGTATCGAAGGACGAGCTTGCCCAACACTTGTCCGAGCACCCAGAAAAATGCGGCGGAAAGAGCGAGCGAAACTGGCAGGAGGTTTATGAAAATCACCAGCTAGTCATTAAACTTCACTCTAGGTTTAAATTAATTTTTTGGTAAAGTTCTAGCGAAGGGCTCAAAAAATACCTATAGTTAGGAGAGAATCTTGTCGAAAACTTTCACAACGATTGTTTTTAACGCAGAGGGATATTTTAGAAAGGTGGAAAATTGACCGACATGATGCTCAAAATCGTGACACTGCTCATTTTCATAGCATGTTATGGGTTGGCGATAACTAGGAAGGCCAAGCTCGCATACGTAGGGCTCGCTTCCGCTGCCGCGCTAGTGATCATACTCTTACCAACAAATGTGCTCTCCACCCAACAAGTCTTAAACTCAATCAAATGGGACGTCCTCGGGATTTACTGGGGCTTTATGATGCTTTCGATACTCTTCTCGGAAAGCGGGGTTCCAAAACACTTGGCAAGGCACATTCTCCACAATACGAGGCACGAGGGCATGGCGCTATTCGCCCTATGCGGCATAACCGCTTTCCTGTCGGCCTTTCTGGAAAACGTTGGCGTGGTCCTGATAATGGCTCCAATTGCCATCGAGATAAGCCGGAGAACCAAATCCTCGATAGTTTTGTATCTCGTCTCAATTGCCATCAGCGCCAACATAGTCACAACCGTGACTATGATAGCCGACCCGCCAGCCTTGATTCTCGCATCCGAGGCGAATATGTCTTTTTTGGACTTCTACTGGTTCCAAGGTAGGATGGGTCTGGGCACCATCTCGGCCATCGCCGCTGTCGTGGGGCTCGCGTCTCTCTATCTCATACACTTCAGGAAGATGAAGACCAAAATTCATATGGAAGAAGAGAAAATAGAGACCAGCTACATCCCGACCGTGATATTTATCGGAGGCATCGTCGCTCTCGCTGCTAACTCTTACATAGGCGTCGGGCCAGGCGTAATCGGGCTAACAGTCGGTGTGGTCTCGCTAATCTTTGGTTATAAAATACTTTCAAAAATGGTCAAGGAGTTTGACTGGAATTCTTTCCTCTTCATAATCGGCATATTCGTTGTAATTGGTGCGGTCGAGAGCGCGGGGATACTCGGCGACCTCGCCAATGGAATCGGGGAGATCAGCTTCAACAACCCGATAATAAGCCTAATCATCCTGATTTGGCTCTCAGTTGCTCTATCCTCATTCATCGACAACGTCCCCTACTCGGTGCTTATGATTCCTGTCGCCAAGAGCGTGGCGGTCTCCTTAGGCATGGGGGGCATGGCATACCCGTTGATGTACGGCGTGCTGATTGGCACGGGGATAGGGGGAAACATAACCCCTGTCGGCGCCACGGCGAACGTCTTTGCCATCGGCCTCCTTGAAAAGCAGGGGGTCAAAGTAAAACTCAAGGATTACTTGAAAATCAGCTTGGCACCTACTTTGCTAGCCGTCATCTTTGCCCATTTGATGCTGCAGTTGTTCTGGATGTAAGAATAGAAACTGGGCCGCCGCTAAATTCCCCTGCCCTGGAGTCTCTCTTCAGGCCTGAGCATCTTGACGTCGATTCCCTTCATCGGCTGGGGCAAGTTCTTGCTAGCTTCAAGGACCATCTTAGGGTCGTCGTAGTACCTGGTGGCCTCGACTATCGCCTTGGCCGTCCTGGCTGGATCGCTTGACTTGAAGATTCCAGAGCCGACGAAAACACCGTCGACTCCCATCTGCATGACCAATGAGGCGTCGGCCGGAGTCGCGATTCCGCCGGCGCAGAACCAGACGACGGGCAACCTCTGGAGCTTGGCTACCTCTTCGACGATTTTCACAGGGACTCTATAATCACGCGCCTTTGCTGCCATGCCGTCGCGGCCCAGTCCGGCCAACTCCGCTATCTGGCGCTTGGTTACTTTTATGTGTCTTATCGCCTCGACGATGTTGCCTGTGCCGGCTTCTCCCTTTGTCCTTATCATCGCGGCTCCTTCGCTGATTCTCCTGACGGCCTCGCCCAAATCTCGGGAGCCGCAGACGAATGGAACCTTGAACTTTTTCTTGTCGACATGGGACTCCTCGTCGGCCACAGTGAGGACTTCGCTCTCATCTATCATGTCCACACTCAACGCTTCTAGGACTTGAGCCTCTGCGAAGTGGCCAATTCTGCATTTGGCCATAACCGGAATGGTAACGGCGTTCATTATAGACTCGACTATCGCGGGGTCGGCCATGCGCGCGACTCCACCGGCGGCGCGAATGTCGGCAGGGACCGCCTGTAAGGCCATGACTGCGACCGCACCGGCTTCTTCGGCTATCAGGGCCTGCTCCGGGTTCGTCACGTCCATGATGACGCCGCCCTTTTGCATCTTGGCGAACCCGCGCTTGAGGCGATCAGAACCGAAAACTAGCTCCGTAAAATCTCCTCCGTAATCATATCTTGCGTTTCTGATTAAAAACATTTAGTGCTTTAGCTCTCCTTGTCGAGCATCAACTTGAATGTGTCGACCAGCCGGGCGCTGTAGCCCCATTCATTGTCATACCATGCCAGAATCTTTACGAAGTTGCCCTTGTCACCCATCACCATTGTGCTCCTTCCGTCCACAATGCAAGAATGTGGGTTGCCGATGATATCCACTGAGACTATGGGCTCGTCGGTGTACTCCATTATCCCCTTGAGTTTTCCTAGGGATGCTTCCTTCAGAACTTGATTGATCTCTTCGGCGGTGGCTTCGCTGCGCAATTCCACGACCAAATCAACTATTGAGCCGTCCACAACGGGCACCCTGAGGGCTATCCCGTCAATCTTGCCTTGCATCTGCGGCAGCACGACACCAACCGCCGTTGCCGCTCCAGTAGTGGTGGGTATTATGGAAAGCATCGCCGATCTCGAACGGCGTGGGTCCTTGTGGTTAAAGTCCAATATCCCTTGATCGTTGGTCACCGCGTGGCATGTGGTCATGTAGCCTTGTTTTATCCCGAAAGCCTCGTCGAGGACCTTTACCAAAGGAGCCAAGCAATTCGTCGTGCAGGACGCCATTGAAATTATATGATGCTTTTTCGGGTCGTAACTTTTCTCATTAACTCCCAAAACGATTGTCGCATCGGGCTTTTTGCCCGAGGCCGATAGCAATACTTTGCGAGCTCCGGAAGTCAAGTGTCTGCTGGCACTCTCGCGGTCCCTGAATTTCCCCGTAGACTCCAAAACATATTCGACGCCCAGTTCCTTCCAAGGTATCTCGGACGGGTCCCTCTTGTTCATCAGCTTTATCTCGTTGCCATCGATGAAAAGCGAGTTGTCGACCTGCTTGATATCTCGCTTTAGGGCCCCAAAAACGGAGTCATATTTGACTAAGTGGGCCAAGTTCGGCAGATTCGTAAAACCGTTTATAACAACTATCTGAAATTTTTTCATGAATTCTTCATCGGCCAGAGCCGCCCTGAAAAAGACGCGGCCTATCCTTCCAAAACCGTTTATTCCAATCTTTTTCATAATATTCGTCTCCGAAATATTATCGCGGCGGTGGCGCCTTAAACTTTGCGGGCTGAAAACAGTTTTAATTGCTTTTTTACTCCAAATGGAAGTTTTCACGGTGTCAACAAAATAAATTTATTGATTGCTCAAAAAAACACGAGAGTTACATGGGCTGCTTTTCTCTTTTAGAGTGAATCCGAACTATAGTAGATACTGGAACGTGGATCGACTAAATTTAATCATAGGATAATCATGCTTCAAGGAAAAAGCCTGACGGCGGGTCGGGTTAAAGTATTATAGATTAGCGAGGAAGTTAGTCCGATGCATCATGACAACACATATAGCTGAAAGCGTGTTGGGTGTCTTTGCTTTTGACGATGATGGGAAGATCGTGGCCTCAAAAAAGTTTCTGCACGACAAAATAGAGGTCGCCGGTAAAATCGCGAGCTTACAGATGGGCACCCCGAGTGCCGAACACCGCGAGCTGATAGCCGAGTTGCTGAAAGAAGGGCACAGCAGCTTCACCTTGGAGTCAAAATCCTTAGTGGGTAGACTCAGGGAAGAGTTCAAGAAAGCGACTTTCGAACACCAGATGCCCAATGCGGCAGGGACGGCACTAAGGGAAAAATTGCGAGATATAGCTGAGGAAATCGGCTTTGAGAAGGTTGACGAATTCGCTCGCGACGTGAATTTCATCCTAACCAGGCACAAGCTTCGAACTGAGGTCGCGCAGAGAGATAGCCTGATCATACAGTCGATAGGCCTGCTCGACGATACCGACAAGTTCACGAACATACTGACAGGAAGGCTCAGGGAATGGTACTCCCTTCACTTTCCCGAGCTCGACCGCCTTGTCCAGGATCACGAGGCTTACGTCAAGCTTGTACTGGCGCTCGGCCACAGGGAAAATTTCACAAAGGAGGCGGTCGTCAGCGCAGCCGGTCTCTCCGAACAGGAAGCTGAACGGATAGCTGAGGCCTCCGTTGACACCCTGGGCGCGCAGTTCGACGAGATTGACGTGGACTCACTGAAGAGGATTTGCAAGGAAATCCTCAGCCTCCACGACTTGAGAAAAGATGTATCCAACTACATAGATGGTCTGATGTCTCAAATAGCCCCGAACCTGCGCACAGTGGCAGGCAGCTCGATAGGGGCCCGCCTGATCTCCATCGCCGGTGGCATGCAGAGGCTATCCCGTATGCCGGCCAGCACCATCCAAGTGCTCGGCGCGGAAAAGGCGCTTTTCAGAGCGCTCAAGAAGAAAGGCAGTCCGCCAAAACACGGCGTCATATTTCAATATCCTGAGGTACGTGGTGCTCCGAAGAGGCTGCGCGGAAAAATAGCCCGAGCGCTCGCAGGTAAGATAGCGATAGCCGCCAGAGTCGACGCCATGTCCGGAGAGTTCGTCGGCAACAAGCTGGATTCCGACCTGAAAGCACGCATAGCGAACATAAAGAACAAGATAGGCAAGGAAGAAGCATGAAAGTTGCAGAGCACGATAAATTCAAATCTATTTATTGGGTCGAGCTCGACGATGGAACGCGCAAGCTGGCCACCGCAAACCTGGCCCGCGAATCTCAGGTCTACGGCGAGAAGCTAGTGAGGATGAACGGGGTCGAGTACAGGCTATGGGACCCTTACAGGAGCAAGCTCGCGGCATCCATCCTCAAAAACATCAAAGAAAACCCGATAGCGGCCGGAAAGCAAGTTCTTTACCTGGGGGCGGCGAGCGGCACGACCTCTTCCCACGTTTCTGACATCACTGGAGCGGAGGGGTGCGTCTACTGCATCGAAGTTTCTTCGCGACCGCTCAGAGATTTGCTAGTGGTCTGCAGCAAAAGACCAAACATGTCACCCATACTAGCTGACGCCAGGCAGCCGCAAAATTACAGCTCTCTGGTAAAAAATGTCGATGTCATCTACCAAGACGTTGCCCAGCCCGACCAGACCGAAATCTTGTTGGCAAATGTCAAGGCCTTCTTGCGCAAGGGCGGGCACGCCATGTTTTCCATAAAGGCCCGCAGCATCGACGTTACCAAGGAACCGCGGGAGATCTTCAGGAACGAGATGGATAAGCTCGAAAAAGAGATGGAAATAATCGATGCGAAAACCCTGGACCCTTACGAGAAAGACCACGCGATGTTTGTGCTCAGAAAATGACGGTTTATTTTTAGTAATTTAAAAGTGCAGAGCGGATTTTTCCTCATCGCGTCGTCACTTCGCAACCTGACTCAGTGACAATCACAGTATGTTCCGCCTGGGCCACCTTGCCCTTGGCCCTCTCCGCGAGAACGTAGTAGGGCCAGAAGGCCCCGATGCCGACCAGCTCCCGGAGCGTCAGCTCAAGGCGCAGCTTGGACATGCGCCTAGCCAGCCAGCGCTCGGCGAAAGGCAACCCGTTGTAATCTCTCTTGACGTCCCTCAGGAGTTCCCGGGACATGCGCAGTCGGGTCGGGACGTCGCGCAGATGACGGAAGATGTAGAGGCTTTTCTGGTCCTCAACGAAGCCAGCGCCGTCAGTGACGAAAGGCTCTATGGCCAAAACGTCACCGACTTTCAGTGCCTGGCCAATGTCCTCCTTGACATTAGGTATCGTGAGTCCTGAGTGTAGATCCCAACGCGCCAGGCTATGGCCCGTCAGGTTGCGAATCGGCTTCAGCCCCGCGGCCGTAACCGTTTCCTCAACTACTCGGCCTATCTCTCCCACATCGATCCCTGGCTTCACGACCGCTATGGCCGCCTCAAGCGCCTTTTCGACGACTTGGACCATCTCGGCCTTTTCCCCGATGGCTACCGTGAAAGCCGTGTCGGCTATATAGCCGTCCACCTGTGCGCCGATGTCGACCTTGACCATGTCACCCTGATTGACGACAGTGCTGTCATCAACTGGCGGGCTGTAGTGGGCCGCAATCTCGTTGACTGAAATATTGCACGGGAAAGCGGGCTTTGCGCCCTTCTCCGCGATGAGCTTCTCGGCAGTCTCGGCCAAGTCGAGCAAGCTAGCTTCTGGCTTGACCAGAGACCGCACTTGTTCCCGGACCTCAGCAAGCAACTTGCCCGCCTTTCGGTACTTCTCCAGCTCTTCTTGACTTAACATGATGTCACCAGACGCAAGTTGTTTAATGTTTAGCACCAATTAAAACTTGGGGTACATGGGAGATACCTTCCTAACCGAGGCCCAGTTGAGGATCCTCAAGCTCAGGATTAAGGGCTTGACGCAAGCTGAGATAGCCCGCAAGATTAACACTACGCGCGCTAACGTCAGCATTCTTGAGAGCAGGGCAAAAGTTAACATCAAGCGGGCGGAAAAAACGCTAAGGGTGGCCGAAAAGCTCAAGGCCCCAGTGCTAATTTCTGTCAAGCAGGGGGACGACGTCCTGCAGGTGCCCAAGAGGATCTTCCAGGCCGCAGATGCCGCAAAGATAAAGGTGCACCAAGGGACCGCTGACATTATAGCGAAAATCAAGGAAGACGCCGGGGACAAGATACACGGGCGCTCGGCCACGAAAAGCTTCGACGTGGCCCTTACCTCTGAAGGAGAAATCTTGATTGCTTGAAAAAGTCCTCAAACCGCATCGGGATCATTAACTCATGAACTTATCCAAGCCAGTCTGCCGTTGTTTCTCGAACTTTAAGTCCCTCTCTGAGTACCCTAGGACTTCCATTATCCTCATCACCGCGGGCAGGATCTGGTGGCCGACATAATATTCGGCGTCGTAGTCCTTTCCTTTGAAGTCCTCGACGGGGTAAGCGCGCTCGCTGATGCTACCTGAACCCTTGGCCTCGATGTAGGCAATCATCATCCCGGGCTCGATGTTCCGGCCGAGTCTTCTGAGGCGTTTCGCGGCAACTACGTGCGGTCCAATCGCCTTGTAGCTCTCGATGGGCATTTTCAGCTGCGTGTAGATTATTAGGTCGTCGACGTCGACCTTGCTCTCGAAAGTCTGGCGCGTTATCTTTCGAATGATTTCGGCGGCTTTTTTGGGGGAACCGTCGTGCAGTATGGCCCTCAGCACTTCCTCCTGGGTACGCTTGGCTATCGCCGCCCAATCCCTGCGCACGAACTCGAGTCCCTTGACCACCATGCGGCCGTCATCGTCCACCATCGCGTAGCGTTTCTTGGTGATGAAAATACCACGCCGGTAAAAGTTCTCGAGCTCAAGCTCCATGATACCGGGGAGGTTATCGTTGACCTTCTTCAAAAAGGCCATGGCGTCTTCGCGCGTCTTGTCGCCAAGTTTGCAATGCAAGCTGTCGGTATCACCGTAGACGACGTCAAGCCCAAAGTCCTTTGCCATCTCGATCGTCCTGTGGATGTAGTGCCTGCCGTAGCTGGTCACGCTCTCCGCGCACTGCTTGGAGTACCACCTCGCCCGCGGATAGCCCAGCATGCCGTAGAATGAGTTGGCGACTATCTTCATCGCCCACTGCTGGGAGTCCAAGGCGCGGTACTCCTGAGTGCCGCGCTTCAGTTTCTTGAGCTCGGCCTTCAGCTTGTTGCGCTCCTCAATGATCATCTTGAGGGTGACCGGGATAAATCCGTCTCGGCGCTTGCAGAAGCAATAGTCCATGTCAGGGACCTTCTCCCTCTCGTCCGGCTTGCAGTCTTTGCAGTTGAGCGTCGAGGGGTCAATGTTGTGAGAGACTATTATCGACGGATACAGCGATCGGAAGTCGAAGACAACGAGATTCTCGTGTAGGCCTTTGACCGGCTCCATAACGTAGGCCCCGACAAATGTGTCCTCGGACCTATCCTCGAAATCCTCGCCGACGGGCCTTGCTGGAACAAGCTCGCCGATCTTGTGTGCTTCCGCTATCAGCAGCCACTCCACTAGCTGGCCTGAAGACATCCTCTGCACCTCGAAAAGCGATTGGCCCACGACTTTAGTCAGGCCAAGGAAAAGCGGCAAGAACCCCAGACCGAGCTCGAGGGTGGCGTCGGCGTCAGACATCGAGTACTCGAGGAACCTGCGCCCCTCTTCGCCACCTTTCTCCCAGGCATTCACCATCTCCGCGAATTCAAAGTCGGGCTTCTCTTTACCCATCATGTGCCGGTAAACATCGGAGAGTGTGTAATGGATGAGCTTTATCGACCCAATCGTGGCTAGGAAGTCCACCATGGCGTAAACGTCGACGTGGATTCGCCCGCGGATTTTCGTGGCCGTGGCGAACCTGCGCTTGCGGACGACCAGTTCGGAGCCGTCGCGGCCGAGATCCAGCTTGACCTTAAGCTGTTTGGCCCGGGTGCGTATATGGGGGAGGTCGAAAAGGTCTGTGTTGTAGCCGAGCAAAATGTCGGCGTCGCGCTCCTTAACTAGCTCCACGAAGCGCTTGATCATCTCACGCTCGCTGTTCACAAGCTCGACGAAACCGGGCATGCGGTCGACCTTTTTCCAAGTTATCACCTTTCTGAGGCCGTGGTTGTCCGCCAAACTCATCATAGTTATCGGATCCTCAGGCCTGACGCTGCCGGTCGGGTTGTAGACTTCTATGTCGAAGCTCATTATGTTCAGCTTCTGATCATCCAAGGAGGTGGGCTTCGGCGGCTTGTCGACTAAGACCGTTTTGACGCCATCCCTCGTCTGAGCATCGCCGCTGAACTCGATTCCAGACATAGGAGTAAGGCCTTGGTCGATAAGGTAGCGCCTCGCCGCGGGGATGTCGAACTCGTATATCTCCTTCACGCCAGGGAGCTCGCGAATCTTGTGTCTGAGCCTGGACGAATCCTTCGGGTGGTGAAAAGAGATCTTGACCGCGTCGACCGCGCTGCCCAGTAAAGTCTTCTTGACCACCTCGGCTCCTTTTGGTTTGAAGACCTTGCCCTCCTCATTTATTTCCAGTTTGCAGGCCAGCTTGGCCGTCTTTTCCGGCTCGTCCGACAAGGCGTAAAGATACTCCTCAAAAAAGGGGTCGACCACGACGACCACTTCGGAGTCGGCCTTTACAAAAAGCCTCACACTGGGCTTCGCCTCCTCCTCAGCATAATCGATGTCCAGCAGCAGACCCTTCATGAGCATCGTAAGAAATGTCGGGCGTCGTGGATAAAGATTTTTAGAAATCCCCAGTGTCAGAGCAAAAAAGGGCAAATCCTTAAATCTTGGACGGATTTGTTAACTTTAGGTGATTTGAGTGGTTGTACCAGAATATGTAGGTTCAATGAAAGGAAAAGATTTTATAAATACGCAGGATTTTAGCCAAGCGCAGATCAAGAAAATTCTTGACGCTGCTGACGACCTGAGAAAAAATTTCAGAGAGAGGGCTCCGACGCCCTTTTTGCCGAGGAGGACGCTGTTCATGATTTTCTACAACCGTTCCCTACGCACGCGCAACTCCTTCGAGGCGGGCATCTATCAGCTCGGGGGGCACGCGCACTTTCTCAGCCCTTCGGACCTCTACACGCCCACGCTTCCCGAGGACATGGTGCCCTATGCGACCGAGGCCATCTCGGACGTGGCACGGGTGCTGAGCCGTTACGGCGACGCCATCGCCATCAGAATCTACGGGGACGCCGCCAAGTGGACGATCGGGCGCGGACACAGGGTGATACAAGAGTTCGCCAAATGGGCCGACATCCCGGTGCTGAACATGGAGGACGACATGCACCACCCGTTCCAGGCGCTGGCCGACATGCAGGCCGCGAGGGCCGTCGAGCCGAAGCTAGAGGGCAAAAAGTTCGTGGTGGCCTACGCCTACTCGGGCGGGCTAAAGCCCTTGGCGGTGCCGCAGAACGAGGCGCTGATAACGACGCAGATGGGTATGGACGTCGTCCTAGCCCACCCCAAAGGCTTTGAGCTCGAAGACAGCATCATCAAAAGCTGCAAGGAAAATGCCGAAAAGTACGGCGGCAGTTTCAAAATCAGCAACGACATGGAGGAAGCCTTCGAGGGTGCCGACTTCGTCTATCCTAAGGCTTGGTCGCCAAAGCAGTTCGTCCCACCCTACAACAGCAAGGTGGACAAGGATGGGGCCTCGGCCTACCAGGCGAAGTTCAAGGACTGGATCTGCACCATGGACACCCTGGACAAAACCAACAAGGCCTACTACATGCACTGCGGCCCTGCCGACCGCGGCCAGGAAGTGACCGATGAGGTCCTGGATACGTACAAGCGCTCGCTCTACTTTGAGGAGGCCGAGAACCGCTTGCACGCCCAGAAGGCAGTGATGTCCGTAGTGATGCCCTAAAAAATCACGACCCCGCCTAGCCAAAGGCGGGGCTTTTCCATTGTAAAGAAAAATATCTGGCTCCGCCAGTTTGGATTCCAAGCGACTTTTACTTGGCCATCTCAACGGAGGCGGCTTTTATCGCCTTGATGATGTTCACGTAGCCTGTGCATCTGCACATGTGGCCCTTTAGGGCCGCTTTGATTTCCTCATCAGTGGGGCGCGGGTTCTCCTCGAGGAAGCTCTTGGCCATGATGATTATCCCGGGGATGCAGAAGCCGCACTGGATGGCGCCGTGCTTGACAAAGGCTTTCTGGATGGGATGCAGCTTGCCGTTGGTAGCTATCCCCTCTATCGTCGTGATCTCCGCGCCGTCGACGGTGACGGCCAGTGTCAGGCACGACAGCTTTGGCTCGTCGTTGATCATCACCGTGCAGGCACCGCAGTCTCCGGTCCCGCACCCGTACTTGGTCCCCAAGAGGCCCAGCTTGTCCCTGAGCACATTCAATAGGAGCTCGTTCGATTTTACGCTCAGCTCGTGGCCCTTGCCGTTTACCTTGATTTTTATCTTGCGTTCTTCCATTCCGATCACCCGGCCCTCTCCCAGGCCTTTTTCACGACTTTCTGAAACAGGTCCTTGGCGACCTCCCCGACATACCAGTTATCGGGGTCTATCTCCTCCAGGGTTGCCGCACAGGCAGCGTCGATGGCACCGTCGCTGAACTTTTTCCCCTCAAGGGCACTTTCCGCCTTCTTCACTCTCTTTGACATCTCGACCGTTCCGCCTATGGCTACTCTGCAGTAGTTGCAGGTGTCGCCCTGGCGGCCTAGGACAGCGGCGAACTTTATCTTTCGCTTGAGCTCGCCAAACGCCGCGCCGTGGCCGCTGGCGAGCGCCGGTATGTGGATCTCGGTGAGCAGTTCGTCTTGGGCCAGCGTGGTCTTGCGGTTGCCCGCGTAGATTTCTTCGACGGGCACCATCCTGGCTCCCTTTTCGCCGACGACTTTTACCTTAGCATTGAGCACCAGGAGCGGCAGGGCAGAGCTGGCCGTCGGGGCGGCGTTGCAGATGTTACCGCCTATAGTACCCATTCGTTTGACCTCGATTTGCACGCTCTTGAACGCCTCCATGAGTACCAGGTAGCTCTTCAGCTCGTTCGACTTCATCGCCTCGAAAAAGGTTATGTTGGCGCCGACTACAACTTCGGTGCCGACTTTTGATATCGTACGCAGCTCGGGAATTTTGCCGATGTAAACAATGCACTTCGGATCCGCTCTTCCGATTTTCATGTCAACGAGCAGGTTCGAGCCGCCGGCGAGCGCCTTGGCGCCTTCGCCGTGCTTGGCAAGAAGGCTGACCGCCTCTTTGACCGTCTTGGGCTCAAAGTAGTCGAACTCGCTTGTCAGAATTCTCGTGTTGGTCATCTTAATCACCCTTTTTCTCCTTCAGACCCTTTAGCACCTTCTCGGGAGTCAGCGGCATGTTCCTTAACCAGACGCCAGTCGCGTTGTAGACGGCGTTGGCAATCGCGGCGGGCACCGGGTTTATCGCGGCCTCGCCTATTCCCTTGGCTCCGAAAGGCCCGGTCTGCTCGTAGGTGTTGGCGAAGAACACCTCGATGTCGTCTGGGTTCGGCATGTCCTGGGCCTTGGTTATGCTGTAGCCGCTGAGGAAGCCCTTGTTGGTCAGCTCGCCAGATTTCCTGTTGTACTTTGTGTCCTCACAGAGCACGTAACTCAGGCCCCTGTAGAAGCTGCCGTGGATTTGCGCGACAGCGAAGATCGGGTCTATTACCGTGCCGCAGTCCGCCCCTATCACCGCCCTGAGTGGTTTGACCTCTCCGGTCTTTTTGTTGACTTCGACCTCGACAAAGTACAAGGTGAAGGCTGGCGGGCCCTGGGCCTGTCTCAGGCTGTCGACCGCGGCTATGGTCCCCCAGTCCTTGTTCCTGGCAGTCATAGCCACTTCCTTGACTGTAATCTCTTTCCCGGAAATCCCCTCTGCGAAGATTATGCCCTGTTTGAGGCCCTCGTCGGGCCTGATCTGCAGCCCCGGGGGGTAGACGCCGAGAATCTTTGAGGCCTGCTCCAACAATTTCTGGCGCACCTGCTCGGCGACCTTCTTCAATGCCCCGCCGCCAGCGTAGACGCCCCTCGTAGCGTGCAAGCAGACGTCATAGACGGAGTTCCTCGTGTCTGTCGGTGAAAGCTCGACACAGTCCAGCGGCACTCCCAGAGTTTCGGCCACTATCTTCAGGCCGGCCTCGAGCGCGCCGCCGCCCATGTCCTGCAGCGGTGCAATCACGTCGACCGTCCCGTCCTCGTTTATCTTTATCATCGCCCCAGAGTAATCGACCGCCTCTCCAGGCAGGGGGCCGCCGGCGCTCGAGGTGTGGAAACCACGCGCCATCCCGATGCCGCGAACGATGTCGCCCTTCTTGTCCTGCGGCCTGCCTCGGTTGCGCCAGCCGATCTTCTCGACACCACGTTTCATCAGTTCCTCGACGCCGCAGCTCTTGATGACAGACCTTACGGTCGGACCCTGTCCCCAGAAGACGTCGCCGAGGCCGACGTAGTTCTTGAGCTCGACCTCGACCGGATCCATGCCCAGCTTCTCCGCAACCTCGTTCATCATCGTCTGGGCGATGAAGTTGGCCTGCGGGTTGCCGAAGCCCTGCATAGCGCAGGAGGGCGCCTTGTTGGTGTAAACAGCCTTTGCCGTGAACTTTAGGTGCGGAGTCTTGTAGAGCGACACCAGCCATCCAGCCATGCAGCTTATGAACGGATAGGCTTGGATGTTGTGCGCTCCGATGTCCGTGACCACGTCCATCTGCCCAGCCACGAGCTTGCCGTCCTTCTTCGCTCCGAGCTTGTACTTCACCGACACTGAATACCTGCAGTGGTCGTACATGTCCTCCTCCCGGGTAGTGACCATCTTGACCGGCTGCTTGGCTTTCAATGCCAGCGCCACGCAAATCGGGAGAATCGAGTTCATCTGGATGCTGGAACCGAAGGAGCCGCCCAGGGATATCTTCTTGACGTTGACTTTGCTCAGCGGTATGCCGAAAATTTCACCGATGAGTATGCGGCAGTTGTGAATGGTCTGAGTCGTCGTCCACGCCGTCACGCCGCCGTTGGGCTCGGGCACGCAGATGGCGGACTTTGTCTCCATCTGGGCATGGTAGGGCCTGCCGACTTTTACCTCTCGCTCGATGACGATGTCGGACTCTTTGAAGCCCTTTTCCACGTCCCCTTCGATTATTTCCACCTTTGCGGCGACGTTATTCTCTATTTTAATGACTTTGTCCTGGACGATTATCGTGTCGTGTAGGCTCGGCTTTCCGGAACCCGTAGCCGCGACCGGATCGAGCACGAACTCAAGCCGCTCGTACTCTACAACAATCAATTTAAGCGCCTTTTCGGCTTTTTCCTCCGACTCTGCCGCCACGGCGGCAATCGCCTCCCCCACGTGCAGCGGTTTGCCCGTTAGCACCGTCCGGTCCTTCATCGTTGCCGACGGGATGCTCACGATGCGTTCGTTGTACTTCACCTTCGGTGTCTCCTCGAAAGTTATGCAAACTGCGCCCATGGCCTCGGCCTTGCTCGTGTCGATCCTCTTGACCCTAGCGTGAGGATAGGGGCTCCTAAGAACCCTGCCGAAGAGCATGCCGGGCACGACGACATCCGCGGTGAACCTCTCCTGGCCGGTCACCTTGGGAACTGCGTCCTTCCTGAGGGATGGCTTTCCCACCGTATGATATTGGTTTGACAACTTTCCACCTTTTCTAAAATTTCCACAATTTCCTCGTGTTTCTCTGGGTTTATATCGTTTAAGGACTATAAAGACCGTGAAAAGACATTTTGGTCGAGAAGTCAAAGTCACATTTGGCCCGAAAACTGCGTAAAATCTACTTCAGCGAAAAATAACTAGATAGTCATTCCAATTAGATCATGAAAGAACTTGCGCAAGTAACCTAAGCGATTGATTTAAAAAGATTGACTTCTCTGATTATACGGTGATTAAATTAGAGACGTTGCAATAGTCGGAGCAGGAATGATAAAGTTCGGCCGCACGCCAGGCGACTTGATGGATATGCTGGCTGAGGCCTCGTTGCGTGCCATAAAGCACGCCAACGCCGACAAAGAGGAATTCGACGCGCTTTATGTAGCAAACATGATGGCGGGAGAGACTTCCCACCAGACCGCAGTGGCCAGCTCCCTGGCTGACAGAATTGCCTTGGTGCCAGCGGCGGCGGACAGGGTCGAAAACGGTCCGGCTTCGGGCGGATCGGCCGTGAAGAACGGCTTTCTGGCCGTGGCTTCCGGCGCCTACGATATGGTACTAGTGGCCGGCGGAGAAAAGATGACCACGGCAGATGGGGACGTGACGACGGACTTGATATCGACCATGACCCACCCGACAGCCGAGTACGTCCATGGTGTGACGCTTCCGGCGATGGGGGGCATGTTGGCGAGGATTTACATGGAGCGCTTTGGTGTGACTGATAAGCACCTAGGTATGATCGCGGTGAAGAACCACGCCAACGCAGTCAAGAACCCCTACGCTCACATACAGAGGGCGTGCACTGTTGAAGGAACCATGCAATCAGGAATGATCGCCGACCCCTTGCGACTTTACCACGTCTGCCCCGTCAGCGACGGCGCAGCGGCGGTGGTCCTCTGCTCGATGGACAAGGCCAAGAAGTTCACCGACAAACCCGTCAGAATTGCCGGTGTCGGCCAAGCCACCGATGTCCAGTCGGTCCAGGAAAGGGAAGATCCCGCTGTGCTAAAATCCGTGCAAATTGCCGCCAAGAGGGCGTTCGGCATGGCAGGCAAGACAACAAAGGACATAGACGTTGCGGAACTGCACGATGCCTTTGAAGTCTTGGAACTTGCCGAGGCCGAAGACATTGGATTCTTTGAAAAGGGCAAGGCCCACCTGGCCTACGAAAAGGGAGAGACGACCCTTACCGGAAAGCTGCCCATCAACACCTCGGGAGGCTTAAAAGCCAGAGGACATGCGGTCGGGGCGACCGGCGTGGCGCAAGTGGTTGAACTAATATGGCAACTCAGGGGAGAGTGCGGCGAAAGGCAGGTCAAAGACGCCAAGACCGCCCTGTCGTGCAACTTCGGAGGATTCGGCAACAACACCGTAATACACATATTCGAGAGGGGATGGTAAAGATGGAGCAAAAATTTGTCGCATACAAGTGCAAGTCCTGCGGGAAGGTCATGAAGCCCAAGCATGACCGGTGCCTAAAGTGCAAGGCGACCGAGTTCGAGGAGTTTGAACTGCCCAAGGAGGGCAAGCTGGTGACCTACACCAAACTCTACGCCCTTCCAGCAGGGATCGAGATGCCACCGCTGACTCTCGGCATAGCCGAGTTCGGCAGTGCCAAAGCCCTTGGCCAAATTTTGACCGACAATCCCAAGATCGGGATGAAGGTTAAGCCAGTCTGGGGCAAGCTTCGAGTGCTGAATGGGAAAGACATATTTGGGTTCAGGTTCGAAGCTGTAGAGTAATCTGGGGAAAAAATGAGGAGGGACTGAAATGGAACACGACTGGAGTAAAGTAATGAAGCCATACCCGAAGAGATCCATAACACTGCCGACCGGAGAGGAAATGATCGTCGAGAGCATGAAGAAGAGCGAAATCGAGGAAGTCGCTGACGCATTGATACCAAACCTGACCGTCCACAAAGAGTGGTTCGACCTGGTGGCCTCGGAAATGATGACAGAGTTCTTCCTGTGGCGAGAAGACAGGATGATGTGGGGCTGCCCTGGGCAAAGCCACTTCAACTTGGTCGGAAGGGTAGACGGCAAAATCGTGGGTTCGACCAACGGCGTCTGCAGAGATCCAAAGACCGGCTGCAGCTTGCACACCACGACCCTGAAGAGGGGCGCTCAGATAGGGGCGTACCTGTGGCCATGCAAGCTTGAGATGTACTTCGATGTGCTCGGAGTCGACACCGTCGAGGCGAGCGCAGAGAGCGCCATAGGCGGCCGCAAGCTGTTCTTGGCCTACGGGTTCACACAGCACCCGGACAAGAAGAGCCACTTTAGCACAATGTTGCAGACAATGACCAAGCAGCAGTGGGACAGGATCAAAGCCGGCAAGCTAGTTGGCGAGCGGATATAATCTTCGGCGCAAACTGAACGTATATTTAGCTAGCAAAGGCTGGAACCAGCCTCGTGCTTGTGTTCCAGCTTTGCAAATTTTTCACATTTAACTGTTTTCGGATCTCAAGTTTTTTTATAGTTGGAAATCATTTTGGCGTGGTCAGTAGCATTGTATTTGTGGTCAGTTGGTAAGCTCTGGAAAAAGAGTTGTGAAAGGGGTCTCAGCCGGACATGCCGCTCTTGAGGCCCTGAGGGAAGACTCAAAAGGCAAAATTCACAGCGTTTTTGAAAGGTCTTTCAACATCCTAATCAAAAACCGGCTGGTCGGCGTCGCCCGGAACGACATCCCGGTAAGCCCCATCGACCTGATAACAAACGTCCCAACCGCCGAGACCATGCCAAATCTTGGAGTAAGAAAAGGCATGGGCATGAAGATAACTGGTAATCGCGTTTTTTTCGGGGATGTTCTTGAGATTTCCCTCGATGAGGTAAGGCTTTGGCGTCCGCCCACGCGAGTGAAAAAGCCGCTCGGGCGAGAACACATCAAACGCAACTTGAATGCGGTGAAAAAAGGTGCCTTGGCCAAAGCGGAGGGTGTGGGATTAGGACAGCTACTTTTACACCTGGATTCAATTATCGGGTCAAAAATTCCAGATACAAAAGAGCTGAACGATGTCACCAGTGCGGCGTTGCCCCATCTATTGGGCTTTTTGAAGTCTGTGAAATCTGGGGATGTCGATGGCGTGAAAGAAAATTCAAAAAATTTGGTGGGGCTCGGACCGGGGCTAACCCCATCAGCTGATGACATGCTGGGAGGTTTTGCCAGCGCTCTCTGGTGGGTTTCTAACTCATTCGGCAAAGTTGACCGCATTCAAGAGATCAACAACGCCATATCGTCGCAAGCAGCCGCCACGAACCTGTTAAGTCACCAGCTTTTGGAGCATGCGACTCGTGGTGAAGTGAACGAGTATTTAGTGGACTTTTTCGAGGAAATCCTAGCTGGAACGGGTAAAAATCTCGACAAATCTGTGGGCCAGATAATGGCAATAGGCGAGACCTCTGGAGCGGACTCGATGGTCGGGCTTATCTTAGGGATTGAAATCGGGTTGGACCAAATTTTGTGACACCAATTTAGGATTTTCACATTTTCTCCGAGAAGGCTCTCAGCGCTTTCTTGAAGCAGTCCATCGGCGCTCTGAGCACACCGAAACCAACCGTCCCCATGCCGGGTTTCTTGTGGGCCACTCCGGTGTTTATGAAAGGCAGGACGCCCGTGTCCAGAATTTTCCTCAAGTCTATCCCCCTTGGTATTCCCTCAAAGTTCAGGAACGGTATGGAAAAGCTGCCGTCCTTCGTCAAACATATCTCGCCCATCTCCCGAGTGTAACCGGCCGCGTCGTTTGCGGACCCCCCCACCACCTGGACAACTGCCGGTGAGGTCGCGGAGGCGAAGCCCCCGAAGCCTGCGGTCTCCATGATGGCGCTGTCGCCGAGGTCGGGGTTGGCGTCCTCCCGCTTGAAGCCCGGGAAGAAGAGCGTCTTGGGCACCTCGGCGGGAGCGGTGAACCACTTGTCACCCAGACCGCTGACCCGGATACCGAAGTCAGTCCCGTTCCGGGCGAGCGTGGTCACTACCGTACTGCTCTTGATGCCGTGAGCCGCGTCCATCGTGGCCTTGCATGCCGCCATGGCCGGATTGAGGAAGAAGATGACGTCTTCACCTATGAACTCGAGGACGTCGCGCAAGTCCCTCTTGGCGAAGCCCGTTTCGGCCATGTGTGGTGCCAGAATTTTGAGGAATATCATGCTGCTGGCGACGTTGCGGGTGTGTAGCTCGTCGCCCATCTGCAGCGACTGCGCCATAATCGCCTTGAGATCCATCGGCCCAGAGCTCTTTAGCGCCGCGGCCAGCACCGGCGCCAGGGTCTTTTCCATCCACCTCAGCCGCTTGACGACGCTGTCGTCGTAGGCGCCGTAGCGCAGGACCTTGCCCAGGCCCTCGTTGATGTTGGTGTAGGCGCGATTTCGGTTGGCCTGATTCTCGACCACCATGACGGGCATCGAAGGCGAGATTACCCCGGCCATGGGGCCGACTGAGTCGTGATCATGGCAGGCCTCGAACTTTATCTCCCCTTTAGCGATCAGGTTCTCGGCCTCTTCCTTGCTCTTTGCCAGCCCTTCGTAAATCAGGGCACCCCAAACTGCGCCTTTGGTCGGACCGCAGACCCGATCCCATGTTATCGGCGGGCCGGAGTGCAGGATTGTGTCCTCTGCCATATCTGGAATCACTTCCCTGGCAGTCTTGATACCGATCAGCACCGGCTTTGCGGCTAGGATTTTTTCAACGGCCTTGCTGTTGGCCTCGTCGACCTCGGGGCAGTCGAGCTTGCTCAATATGCTCAGCAGCTCCGGGTCGCCTCCGGCTGGCGGCTTCCAGTCGACGTGCAGGGCCTCGCCGCCCTGGGCCAGGACGCTCTCGTAGAAAGAGCGCACGCCGACGTTTATGATCTTGACTTTACCTTCGAGAATTTTCATCCGAGCTCCCCCCAAATTTTGCCCCTGGTGGCTATGAGAGCAGCCATTCTCGCCGCTTGGGCGTTTGACGGCATCAGCACCGCACCAGCCTCCCTGAGCTTCTCCTCTTGATTTTTCAAGCCCTGCGGGTCTCCGCAAGTGCCGCAGACAGTCACGACCACCGGCAGGTGCCTTCCCTCCCTTTTGGCTATACGACGGGATTCCTTGATTGCGGGCGATATTTCTCCGGCAGGGTCAATGTTGGCGCCGTAGCCGAGGACTATGTCGAGCAGGACTACGGCCGTCTCAGGGTCGGCCGCCTCCTTCAGCAGCCGCTCCCGCCTGAACCTGAAGTCGATCATCGGATGGGGCCTACCCACCGTGTACATGCCAGTGCCCATGTCGATGCAGGTGTTCTCCCTGCTCCTCTGGAAGTCGCTCAGCTTCAGCTTCGGCTGCAGCGGCGTGTTGGAGTAGACTTCGCCCACCAGACCCTGCAATAACAGCATGGATTCGTAGCAGAAGGTGCCGCCGGAGAAGAGGCCACGGATGTACCTTTGGGACGATTTCAAAAGTTTCGACTCTTTCTTGGCAATTGCCCTGATTTTGTCTGACTTTTGGGAGAATAGAAAACTCTTGAATTTATCTCCCCTGACCATCTTGATGGCCTTCGCCGCTGCCTCCTCGAGAGTTTTCGCCGGTACGGCGCCGGCGCGTTTGACCTCCGACTCGGCGCCGCCGATGAAGTCGACGACCACAGGTTTTTTCATTTTCTTGACCATCTCGAGAACCTGTCTCGAGACCTTCGGCGCGGGTGGCTTGGAGATGATGACGACGACCTTGGTTTCCGGGTCCTCGTCCAAAAGTCTGAGCCCCATACGTGTGGTCATGGCGCCGATGGCTTCCTTGAGGTCGTTGCTCCCCGTACCAATCGCCTGTGAAACCCCGACCTCGTCAGCTAGGGAGGAAACCTGCTGGATTCCCGTCCCGGACGCGCCGACTATCCCGACGGGGCCGCGCCTTACGACGTTGGAAAAGCCGAGGCCCACGCCGTTTATTATCGCCGTGCCGCAATCAGGACCCATGACGAGCAGGCCGTTCTTCTCACCGAACTTTTTCAGCTTGAGCTCCTCGTCAATCGCCACCCCATCGCTGAAGATGAAGACATGTTTGCCTCCTTTGAGCGCCGACATCGCCTCGCGCGAAGCGAACGTACCCGGTATTGATACCAGCACCAGATTCGACTCAGGGCTGGCAGTCATGGCGGAATTGAGATTCCTTAAGGAGATTTTCTTCGAGCCGGTGATCTTCTCGGAGAGCAGAGCGTCAACCACAGAGATGGCCTTGACGGCTGTTTCTGCCGTCGCGGCCTCGACCGATATTACCAGGTCGTTGGGTCCAGACTTTGATATCTCATCCGTTAGCAGCCCGGCTTCCTTGAGTATTTTTTTGTTGTTGTCCGTGGCCATCATCGCCGAGGCCTTCCTGACGCCCTCCAGGCCCTCGAGCTGCTGGGAGACGCGCATTAGGACCACGGAATCGCGATAATCGTCTCTGCGGACTGAACTTCTAACGGCCATTTAGACCCTCGTCCAAAATTCAGTGTAAAGTCTGTCAAAAAACATATAAGCTTAATCAGCAGGGCAATCGAAAAATTACGCTGAGTTGGACTACCAAGACGAATTTCTTCAAATGGCTCTGATCTCTTGCCTTATGAACTTCACATAAGCCAGCACGAAGACTATCAGGGTCACCGAGACCAGGGCGGTTATCTGCGGCCAGACGAACAGGAAGCTCTGCCCGATCGAGTAGTTTGTCGGCATCATATAATAGTAATAGTTGTAGGCCTGCTCTATCGAGACCGGGCCCAATATCAAGCTGGACGGAATCATCACCACCGAGGCCGCCAGGATGAAGAGGTAAGGCGGGAAGACGTACAGGATTTGGGTCAGATTGGCCGGGGTCAATATCATCTGGACGAAGAAAGTGAACAGGAGCCAGACCGCAAACGAAGCAAGGACCGATGTGCCCTCGCGCCTGAACAGCACCGAGAAAAGGAGGCCGATGGCAACCCAGGTCGAGAGGTAAACTATGCTTAGGACCAGAAAGGATATCAGCCGCGCTGTCTCCTCAAGCGAGGGGAGGGCGCTCAGCTGAATTATACCGAAACCGACGACCAAAAAGACCACGCCGATCATGCTGATGGCGACGGTCACTATCCCGGCGAGAATCTTGGCGTTTATGACCGAGTCCCTGTGCACCGGCTGAGAGAGCACGTTGCTCAAAGTGCCGCTGGAGAGCTCCCTGTTGATGGTGTCAAAGGTCAAGAGAAACCCGAGCAGCGGGGCAATGAAAGCGACTATGTAAAGGAACGAGGGCAGGCCCTGAGCCGAGGATGTGAAAAGCATCAGGAACGCCGACTCGCCTCCGGTTCTCTGTATCTCCAAGCCCCGGACTGAGCCGTAGGAGATTATCAGGCCTAGCGCGTAGATGATGAAGAAGATTAGCCAAAACCTCTTGCTGCCCAGGTTGTCGGACAGCTCCTTCATGAACACTTCGCGAGTACCCGCCAAGCTAAGCACCCTCCGTGTATTTCACGTAAATGTCCTCAAGGGAGCGTTCCCTTGCCTTTAGCTCCAGGGGCGTTGCCTTGTTGCGGAGGAAAGTTTCCATGACCTCCATTCTCACGTCCTTCTCCGATTCTATCGAGATTAGATTGGCTGCCTTCTTAACGCCCTTGACGCCGTGAATCCGGGACAGCTCGTGCAAGAGATCTTGGGTGACGCCCTGAGCCTCGACGTCGATTGACCAATCCTCGCCTTTCCGGTGCCTGAGCTCGTCAATGGAACCCTGGGCAATCATCTTCCCCTTCATCATTATGCCCATCCTGTCGCAGACGTGCTGGACTTCATGAAGTATGTGGGAGAGGAGCAAGATGGTGGTTTTTTCCTCCTTGCCCAGTCGCCTGAACAGATCCAGGATCTCCCGGCTGCCTTCGGGGTCCAGCCCTTGAGTGGGCTCGTCGAAGAAAACTACTTTGGGCTTTTTGACGAGCACGCCGGCGATGCCGACCCGCTGCCGCATCCCCTTCGAGAGCTTGCCGACTTTAGTCCTTGAGTAGCTGGTCGCTCCGACCTTCTCCAGGGCCTCCTTGATGCGCTTGCTGGCCTCGCTCTCCGGAACGCGGTTGAGCTTCAGGATGTACTTCAGGTTCTGCTCAGGGGTGAAGTCCTCGTAGACGCCCATCCTCTCGGCCAAATAGCCGGTGATGCTCTTTATTTTCATGGGCTCCCTGATCGGGTCGAAACCGCAGACGCGGCAGGTTCCAGAGGTCGGCTCGGTCAGCCCCAGGAGCATCAGCACCGTGGTCGTCTTGCCGGCTCCGTTCGGGCCAAGCAGGCCGAAAAGCTCCCCCTCCTTGATGGTAAGGTTCAGATTGTCAACTGCGACGAAGTCATTGTATTTCTTGGTCAAGCCAGAAGTCTCTATGACCAGACTTTGGTCCATATGACTACCTTCTGCCTAGCCGCCAGAATATGAAAACCATTCCCGCTATGACAACAATTATTATCAGCAGTCCGACCAGGCCCCACGCGGACGAGCCGAGGACGGTCACGCGAAGCGAAAGCTGTTGGGAAATGGCGTTCGTTCCGGTGGTGTATGCAGTCAAGGTCAAGCTGTAGTCGCCGGGTATCGCATCAGATGCCGGTTTTATTCTGACTGTTATCTGGGCGGAATCGCTAGACTCGAGAAGGGACACGTCAGTGGGTTCGAAGGTCACTTCCCATCCTGAGGGCTTGCTGGACCTAAAAGCCAGCTGCTCAAGCTGCCCAGAGCCCGTGTTTGTCACAACCAAGGTCACTGGAGTAATCTCGCCTTGCGGAGCACTCAAGTTGAGCAACCCGTCTGATGTGGAGAGAACCATGGTATAGGTTCCGGTAATCGTCGCGCTCAGGTCCAGGGTCTGGCTGTAGGGCCCGGAGGTCGCCACTATGCTGACGGGGTACGTGCCAGAATCGGCACTTGATGCGGGCGTGACGGTCATCTTCAGCGATTGCCTCGCTCCAGCCTCCACGCGGATGGCCCGCACCAGGGTCGTCTCGTACCCGGAGGTGAAAGTGACTGTCCAGTTGGTCGGAGCAATGTAGGACAGCTCGATGTCCCTCGCCTCACCGGTCTCGTTCACCAGATAGGCGGAGAACTGGAAAGCCTTGCCCGCCGGACCTTCTATTGAAGTGTTGGTGGCGGTGAGTTCCAAGCCAAGAGGGGACACCTCGGCCACGTCCACTACCACGTCAAGCGTGTCCTTGACCACGCTGGACTCGTCTAGAGCTTTGACCTCGATTTCGTAGGTTCCCAGTTCCACGTCGGATGGCTGTGCAATCGTGAGGGTCACCTGCTGGTTCTCAAATGGCGCGATGGTGACCATTTTGACCAAGTAGCCGCCGCTCTTCAGGGTCACGTCCCAGTTGTCCGGGGCGGTGGTTTCCAGGCTGAGGGTCTGGTACTCGGAGCTGAGGTTCGTCAGAGTCACCGTCAGTTGGACGGTTTGGCCCGGGTTAACCTCGATCTGTGGGAATGAAGTGGTGATTTTTACGTCTTGGGCCGAAGCGGCCGAAGCCGAGGCCAGCAGCAGGAGCACAAGGAGCATCGGCGCCGCGAGAGCCGCAATTTTGTGTAGAGACCTCAAACGAATCGCCTTCTTTTTTACTGTTATAGACCGCACATTTAAGGCTTTTCGTGGTTGACGCCGCACCCGACCGCCTAGAGAAGCACGGACTGCAAGGGCCACGAACAAATAAAAACAAGTTTAAACATATTTTTAGATGTGAACTGTTGGAGGTAATTTTATGAGCGTTAGCGTTTCAGAAGTCGAGAAAGTCGTCCTTGACCTGATAATGACGGACGATCTGAAGAAGAAAAAGGAATTAGGCAAGAAGATACGGGATATGGCCCACGGGAACGGGGTCTATCCCGCCAGCATCCACGCCTTTTACATGGCCCTCGGCCGTGGCGATTTCGGTGGCTTCACCGTGCCGGCCGTCAACCTGAGGGGTATGACCTACCCGCTGGCCCGGGCCATGTTCCGGGTGGCCAAGAGGAACAACTCCGGTGCCTTTATTTTCGAGCTTGCCAAATCGGAGGGGAGATACACCAACCAGCCGCCGGCAGAGTACGCCAGCGCGGTGCTCGCGGCGGCGATAGTGGAAGGATTCAGAGGGCCGGTCTTCATCCAAGCCGACCACCTCCAGGTCAGCGCAAAAAAATACAATGACAACCCAAGGCAGGAGCTGGAAGACCTCAAGGCCGCAATCGTCGACTACATCGCGGCTGGATTCTACAACATAGACATCGACTCGTCGACGCTGGTCGACCTGAGCAAACCGGACGTCGTCGAGCAGCAGCGTCTGAACTACGAGGCCTGCGCCGAGCTCACCAGATTCATCAGGCAGAACCAGCCACGCGGGGTCGAGATCTCCGTGGGCGGCGAGATCGGTGAGGTGGGCTCGAAGAACTCGACGCCCGAGGACCTGCGCGCCTTCATGGAGGGGCTCAGGAAGAAGCTGGGCGGCGGCGTCACCGGGATCAGCAAGATAAGCGTCCAGACCGGCACCAGCCACGGCGGCGTTGTCCTGCCCGACGGCACCATCGCCGAGGTGAAGCTGGACTTCGACACCCTGAGGACGCTGTCGAAGATAGCCCGGGAGGAGTTCGGCCTCAGCGGCGCGGTCCAGCACGGAGCGTCGACACTGCCGGCTGAGATGTTCCACAAGTTCCCCGAGGTCGGCACCGCCGAGGTGCACCTGGCGACCGAGTTCCAGAACATTATCTACGAGAGCAGCCACTTCCCCAAGGGGCTGAAGGACCAAATCTACAACTGGATCAGGGCCAACCTCTCCGCCGAGAAAAAGGAGGGGCAGACCGAGGAGCAGTTCATCTACAAAACGCGCAAAAAGGCGTTCGGTCCGTTCAAGAAGGACATCATGGGTCTCCCCGAAGAGGCCAGGGAAGCCATAGTCAAGGAAGTCGAGGCCAAGTTCGACTTCATCTTCAGGGAACTGAAATCGGTGGACAACAAAAAGTTGGCGGAAAAGCACGCGATCATGAAGACCGACTAGGGTTTTTTCTGGCGCGGCTTACTTATTGTAGTACTTTTCCCAGCCGCGCTTGGCAATCTCCACGCCCACCACTATCATGGCTATGCCCACGATGGTGAGGGCGATGCCGTAGATCGCCTTTCTCCAGTCGGTGGCCAACTGCGTCCCGCTGGCGACCAGCAGGCAGACGCCGAAGGCCATCAGCCCGATGTTGACCCAAGTCTTGCCGGGCCAGACCCTGCTCGCGCCGGCGAAGACCAACAGCCCTCCGGCAGCGATCAGCCCGACGCCGACTATGAGAGCCATGTCGGCCTGCACGGCGTTCATACCCTGGTTCACCAGGATGGCGCCGATGAAGAGGACGGAAAGGCCGATGATTATGGTGACGAAACTTTTCTGCGGCTCGGACGCCGGTGGTGGCGAAGGCGCTGGCGGCAGTACTTCGGCATTTTCCGGCATGAAAAGACCCAAGCTAAAATATCCATGGGCTTCTAAATAACTTACTTAGTCGGGGGGCTCTGGCGGGGCAAAAACATATTTCTATAAGAACGCAGGGAGGAATAGAATTCGAGCGGCCGAGCGAACAAGGCAATGATGGTGGGAAGATAAACGCGAAGATCATTTTTCCGATTATAATCGTGGCGGTAGTCGCCGTGGCTGGCATCAGCTTCATAATGTCCGGAGGGACCGCGCCGTCGCCGACGCAGACGACCACTTCAACGGCGAGCACGACCACGACGAGAAACCCCCGGGCGAACGTGACCGGCTACGTCAGGGACGAGGCGGGCGACCCCGTGTCCGGCGCTACCGTCCACCTGGGCGGCATGGCTGGCCTCCTGGCGACCACCGACTCCACGGGCTACTACGAATTCGAGGTGGCCCGAGAAGAGAGGGACTTTGAGATGATAGTCGAGAAGGAGGACTACCATACAGAAATAACGACCGTCCACGTGGGCACCGATCCGGTCCAGCAGGATTTCGTCTTGGCAGTGGCCGGCAACGAGCCCGTGTCCATAAGGTTCACCTTGACCGTGCCCTACGACCAGGCTGAAGACGAGTTCGCCATAAAGATCGGCAGCGAGGCACCAGCCGCCATGGAGCGGGTCAACGGCGTAACCTGGACTTACCTGCGGAACGTGATCGCAGGGGAAGTCCTGAATTACAGTTATCAGAAAAACGGGAGCGCCACGGGTGTGGACGGCTCCGTCACCGTGGTGTTCAGCGAGAGGCTCTACGAGACGCGCGACATGCCCGACTGGCCCAACGTCGAGGAGATGAACTACCAGAAGGTCTTCGACTTCGTGCCCTACACGAACAACGGCCTGGACCCGGGCTTGGAGCTGGGCCAGGGCTTCTTCGACCTGTGGGGAATCAACTACAACAGGGTCATGTTCGAGAACACCTCTGACGTCGCGGGTCCAGGGATGGAGCGGATGAGGGAGAAGATGAACGTCGCCTGGGTTTTCCTCACCGACTTCGCCATATATGATGTTTTGGACCCATTACCTGAGGTAAACTTCATAGAGCCAGGCCTAAAGGCGGTCTACACGGTCACCCAGGAGGAGATGAACAGGTTCGTGCAGCAGGCGCACGGCCTGGGCCTGAAGGTCCTCGTCAACATCGGCACCGTCTGGGCCGACGATATCTCAGAGTCTAGCCGGGCCGAGGTCCGCACCAGAGAGTGGCTCGACGCAGCCTGGGCGGGGTGGGAAGACATGACGGTTGAAGAGGCGGCAAAGTGCCAGGCGGCTGGCGTTGACGCACTGCAGATCAGGCCGCGCGGCGACGCGTGGAACCAAGGCGATGATTCCGTTTACACATCGGAGAAAATTAGAGAGGTCGTCGAAAAGGTCAGAGCGGTCTACGACGGCCAGGTGTCCATCGGGTTCATCAACCTGCTCGAGGTTGACGGCGAGTCCGACCTGGACCTGCTGACCATGTGGGACGCCGCCGACTTCATCTACGCCGACATCACCCAGTTGAACATCACCAGCTCGGACAGACCAACCATTGAGGAGATGCAGCCGGTCTTCGAGGCGGCTTTGACCCAGAGACTGGAGCCGGCGGCGGACGCCTACGGCAAAGAAGTCATGCTGCACGTCCAGTTCCAGAGCTACGTCGGGGCCATCAGGGACATATGGATCGAACCCGGGGACATTCATCCAGACCTGGTCCGCGACTGGCAGCAGCAGGGCGACGCCTACGAGGCGCTGCTCAGAGCGCTCGAGGGCAAGAGCTTCGTCAACTGTTTGATGTCGGTGGGCTACTGGTGGGACGACACCATGGACCCCTTCACCTCAGGCAGATCCCCGAGCATCGGGCAGACGGTCAGAGGGAAGCTGGCTGAGGCCGTGCTCGGCAAGTGGTTCGTAGAGTAAATTCAGATTTTTTTCTCCAGAGAACTTGCCACTTGAACTATTTTGTTCATTAATAAACAACTTTAACTCAACTTCTCGGCGGCGATGCGGCGGTCGGGCCGTAGCTTAATAGTAGAGCACCAAGCCGTGTGAACTATAATCATCTTGAAATCCTAAATAATTTTCGGCTGGATTTTTTTACCGCAAACAAAAACTAAAAAAAACAAGCTGGAATTTTTACTACTGTAAAAGTTAAATAGAAGTTTAACTAATATTATACTGGAGGAAAGTGATTTTATGGCTGGAAAATACCTCAAGAAGTGCCCCGTCTGCGGCGGGCCGACCACGCACACCAAGACGGCCTACACCATCGGCAATCTCGTCATCGAACCCGAGATGGAGACCGACGTCTGCGCCAAGTGCGGCGAGTTCTACACCGCCGAGCAGGTGGCGCAGGCTCAGGAGAAAGCCGCTGCGCTCGGCGTCGCGGCTTCGCAGCTCGAGGAGGAGCGGGAGCTGAAGAAGATCGGCGGGTCGCTGTTCGTCTCGATACCGAGCACCATGGCCAGGATCATGGGACTCTCCCCCGACGAAAGGGTCAAGATAAAGATGACCAAGCACGGCATCTCGATAACCAAGACCGTGCCTGTCGAAAAATTCGAACGGTCGCTGAAGGTCAACGTCAAGGAATCAAAGGGCCCCGCGGAAAAGCAAAAGCTAGCCTGAGAAGCAGGCAGAAACTGGTTCGTTTATCGCCTCTTCACCTGCCGCTCGAAAATCTCCCTCACCCGGGCCAGCGTGTCGGCCTCGATGGGCGACTTGTCCGGCCGCAGCCGAGTGATCCTGGCGAACCTCAGCGCCATGCCGCTCGAGTACTTGGGGCTCTTCTGAATTTCGTTGTAAGCCACCTCGACCACTATTTTAGGCAACACCCAAACCCGGCGCCGCTCCTCCCTCGCGACCAGGGTTTTCAGCTGCCTGGTCATCGCCTTGATCTCCTCGTCGTTGAGACCCTTGAAGGTCTTGCCGATGACCTCGAACTCGCCGGAGGATTCGTCGCGGGCGGCCAGGTAGTAGTCGGAGAGCCATTCGTGCCTCCGGCCGTAGCCCCACTCGGCGCCGACGATGACCAGGTCCAGCGGCTCGAGCACCGGCTTTATCTTCAACCATAATTTGCCTCTGGCGCCGGGCGTGTAGAGGCTGCCCAGCTGCTTGGCCATCAGTCCCTCGTGGCCCTCGCGCAGCGACCTCCGCAGAAACTCCCTGGCCTCAGCGGGGTTGGAGGTGATCATCTGTGTGGTCAACGGTATCGGGCTGGCTATCAAACTCAGCAGCTCACGGCGCCTCTCGTAGGGCTCGTCCAGGACCAGGCTGTGGCCTTCCAGATAGAGCAGGTCGAAGAGCTGCAGCCCCAGCGACACCTGCCGGGCTGTTTTCTCGATCTCCTTCTCGCGCCGGAACCTCTTCAGCAGATACTGGAAGGGCAGCGGGAAGCCCTGCCTATCGACCGCGATGACCTCGCCCTCGACGATGGCCTCGTTGGCCTTGAGAGCGAGCTTGATCACTCTGACCACCTCGGGCAGGCTGAAGGTAACGTCGCTGAGGCGGCGGCTGTAGACCTTGACCTCGTCGCCCTTCTTGTGGATCTGGACGCGGGCGCCGTCGAGCTTGTACTCGAAGGCGGTCCTGCCGCCGTGAGCCGTGACGGCCTTGTCGACGTTTTCGGCGACCTGAGCCAGCATCGGGGAGACGGGCATGAAGGGTGTCGGCTTGAGCGACTTGAGCCCATCCTCGCCCGACCTGGCGGCTATTCCGGCCACGACCGCGACGTCGCCGGCGAACATGGTCGCACGCCTCACCATCTTGGCGGAGATTCTGAAGGCTTTGGCCACGGCCAGCTCCATCAAACCCTCTTGGAAGCCGGTGCGCATCTCGCCGACTATTATCTTGACCAAGCACTTGGCCTCGAGCGGGCCGCACCTGTTGAGCAGGCTCTCGATCATCCTCTCCTTTCTTTTCCTGACGCCGGTGCCTTTCAGCGAGGCGACCTTGTCCAGGGCTTCCTTGACCTCGAGCAACTGCAGTCTTTTCTCGGGGAAGAGCTGCTGGCGCTTTAGTTTCCTCTTCCTGAACAGGACGGCGGTGGCAGAGCCGATGTCGCCCGACTTTGCAAAAGCGGCATCGAACTCCTTGCGGCCGGTCCCGGTGACGCGGCCGATGGCCCCGGCCAGCGTCGCCCAGCTCACCTCCAGGCTCCTGTCGCTGGTGTTGGGAAAGGGCCGGCCCAGCAGCATGCAGGCAGTGGGCTCGACCTCTCCGGGATCCAGCTTGGCCAGGAAGGCCGAGGCCAGGCCCACCATCTCGGTGCGCTTGGAGGTGGAGCTCAGCTTCTCGCTGAGACGGACCAGGTTGAGGAACAACATATGCTCTATTTTTTCTAATATCTTGAACAATTTACTATTATCGAATTTCCAAAAAAAAATGATTTATGAGCCACATTTTTCTAATAAAGATCAAATATCCTATTATGAGAATGTGATTACTACTAAACCAATAAAATAGATTTATTAAGGGGGAATTTTGATAGTCCTTTGATGAAAGATACCAATCGGAGCTTAAGAAATAAAATCAATTTTAAAGATATTCTTGTTGAGAATACTAAAAACTACAAAGGTAACCATGCATTCATCATCAAGCAAGCACCAAAAATTTTTGATACTCTTTGCAAATTGTTGCACTCAAAAAATCTTTCTCGAGATTATAGAATGAAGATTTGCGCAAATATCGCCTATTTCATTTTGCCCGACGACATTTATCCAGAAAATATTTTTGGTGCTAAAGGTTACTTGGACGATGTTTTTTTGTGTTTAGTTACATTAAAAGAAATTGAAAAAGAATATGAAATAGAAGAAATTTTAGAATATTGGGAAGATAGTCCTAAATTGCTACGAAAACTACTAAGTGAAGACTACAAAATTTTGGTAAAGGAAATGGACAAGATTTTACCGCTGGCACAACAGTACCTTGGTTTAAAGTGATTTTACTCGATTCAAAACAATTGTATGTGCGTATTTATCAATTTTGTATTCATTGGTAAAAAAAAGTGTCCAGTTAATCATGTTGTTTACCAGCTCTTTGATCTTTTTGCGGTAAGGTTTGGGATCGTCTGTTAATGCATCGTGAAGTAACGAAGAATATCTGCCAAAGGACACACCGTCACCCACTATTGAATTCTGCCACGTAAAAGCACTACTCGATAAAAATTCTTTTTTTAGTTTAACAGTCAAAGTGTTCTTTGATTCTTCCTTACTAACTCCAAAAAGCTTGATATCGTGAGCCATTTCGGCAGAATATAAATCAGGATCAAAGTAGTTTCTTATGAATGTTTGAGGTGAATCGCAAAAAGGAAAATCGACTACTACTAAGTTGGTTATATTTTTTTCGAAAATTTTCTCGTCTTGTTTTTCCATGTCTTCTCGTTCTGATTTTAAATTAATCTTTGAATTCTCAAATTTTACCACGATCTCCGAGATTGTATTAAATAGATCTTCATTAACGATCTTTGAAGATTTTAAAATTTTAGAAATCTCAAAAATTGCATTTTGATCACTATCGTTTACAGATATAGCCTCTATGTTTGAATTCGCATCCAAGCCAAGACCAGAATTAGTGATATTGGCGCTGCCGAGAAATATTTCTTTCTTATCCTTTAAAAAAATTTTTAAATGAATGTTATGATGCAAATACAATTTGTGATTTAATTTTCTAATAATCGGATAGATTTCAAGATCCGAACTGCCTGAAATTAGGTCTTCTAATTTCCATCTAACAACTACAACAACTTTGACATCTGAAGAAAGTTGAGCCAAAACTTTTTCCAATGCATTTTTCTTAATAAACGGACATATTATAATTAATTCACTATTGGTTGTCAAAATAAAATCAAAAAGTGAAGCATATATCTTTGAAAAAACTATTTTAGTCATTTTTATCATTTTTCAGACAATCGGTCTATTTTTAGAATTGCCCTTTTAATTTTACTTAACTCATCCTTTTCCGCTTGCCCCAAGCCTTCTTTATAATTATTTAGAAATTCTTTCAAGGTGATCTTTTCCAATTCTGTTGCTACAATAGTTAGAGATTGTAAAAGAGTTCTCGTAGTTACCTTGGCTTTAACATCTGCCTTCACAACAGAAGCAGCCTCCCTATCTTCCACTATGCGTTCAATCTCTTCTTCTGTTCCATTTTTTAATACGTAAACGAAATCCCGGAGGTTGGATTCTCCAGCCGAGGCAGCCGTTATGACGGGTTGCTTGTCTGTATTTCCAAAAACTAGGTCTACAAACTTATCTGCCCCTTCGTCAGTAAATGTACATTCGTATTCATCGAATTTTAGCCACTCTCTACATTTCTGATCTTTTATCGCATCATGAATAATGGAAAATTTATTATCATCGATTACTTGAGTGCCATCAACATGACTAAGGAGTTGCAAGTATGTTCGATAAGCTCTCAGTTTGTCTCTTACTTCGGCCAATTTTATAGAATATAAATTTTTTATTTTTTTCGCGATCGACGGGTCATAATAAAACTCGGATGGCTTGTTCTTACATCCACTTTCATTACAAAGTTCTTTCATGTACCTTTTATAAATATTGAAAGCCGATGGAAGGAAATCCCATTGCATAATCGAACCGTGATGCCTAAGACCCAGAATAAAATCAATTTGATCTGAGGTATTATGCGTTAAATCGTAGCACTCAATTTCTAAAAGCGTGTCTAATAATTCCTTTGGAAGTTTATCTCTCTTAGATGCTTCATTATGTTGCTTCAATAGCAATTTAACCGCGGTAATTCTTCTATTTCCCTCTATCACTAAGTATTTTCTCTTTATTTTTTTTATAAATATGTTATCGACCTGGGCAAAGCCTTTTGATTTTATTGACCCCATCAAATCGTCAATCTCGAATTTTTTTGTTTCAGTCATTTGTCTTAGGGCTTCTTCTTGGACTTCTGGATCTTCAATCTCGTTTTCCTGGATTTGAAGATCTGGATGCTTAGAAAATCGTGGATTATTTGGGTCAAGCAACAAGTCGTCTATTTTAATAGGTATTTTTTGAAGATTCAACTTCTCAAAGTTATTAACCATCTTCATTCCTCACTAAGATCTAACACCACCGCTTCATCTTTTAACTCGTCTTTGACGATATAAATCATGCTTTCAACGTATTTCAGGGGGAGGGGGATTTTATCTAAACTATTAATAAAATTGAAAACTAATTTTTCGCGTTCTTTTACCCGTCCACGTTTTTTTATATACCTGAGTTTATCTAAGAAAAATTCAAAAAACAAATAAACGTCTTTGGCCGCGTAAAATCCCTCAAATCCACCAAGGATCAAGGGAAATTTTATTAAGTAGGTCATGTTTTTTCCAAATTTTTCATTGTAATCTGTCATTAGATCAACTTGATTATGACAATCCTTAATAAATTCTAAAAATTCATTTGGATAACCTTCGATTTTTTCGAAGGTGTAATACTTTAAACGTTCGACTTTCTTTTTGGCAGTAATTTCTGTAAGCGCTAAAAATAATGCATGCAGGAGATCTACGCGAAATATTCTCGATTTGAAATAATCATCAGATTTAGGTATTTTTAATTTTTTAAATAGAAGATATTCTGTATTTACATCGTGGTATTTTTTAATGTTGTTAGATAATTGATTAAATATCGAAATATAATGAGATTTATTTTCTGGTGTAAGAAATATCGGATACCACTTACCACCTTCGCCAGCATCTATACCTGCATTGAATAACAAAATAGAATTTTCATCGAAATTCTTCCTTGTCGGTATTTTAGAGAAGTACTGTCTGTCAACCTTATGTTGCTCAAGTATGGATCGCGCCCTTTTTACAAAGGCCGCATTGTCCGGACACTTCTCATCGATAACTTGGGGCTCCAAAAGATCCGATATATCTGAAAATAGCCACCTATTATCAATCCGATAATTAACATTTGGTAGATGGTCTTCTAACTCCAAAACATAACATGAGCCACCATATGTATCTTTAGTTTTGCGTCTTACAACTCTACCGATGCATTGCATATAATAGAGAATTGATTTTGTGGGAACGGCCATAACAACGGTGTCTAAAGTTGGATCGTCATAACCTTCGTTTAACAATCTACAATTCACCAATACAGACGAACTTTGATTTTTGTGCCACTCCAAATAGCTTTCGTTGTCAATATCTAAGTCATTATTCCCGTCTGCATAAACAAAACCAATATGTTTATACGGAGATCCATAAAATTTATTTCTCTTTCGGATTACTTCAAAAAGATCTTTTACATGTTTATTAGTACCAACAAAAACGATGACTTTTTTAAAAAGTTCTCTATGTTTTAAAATGGTATCGGCAACGAAACGATTACGCCCTTCGGAATTAAACTTTTCTAATTGTGAATCATTGTTAGTAATTTTCAAATCATCAACATCAACTGTTATTCTAGTATTTTCTACAAGAAATTTTGGCCTTATTAAAACATTTCGATTCACAAGTTCTTTGAAGGTAATAGAATATGAAATTTTGTCAAATTCAAGTTTAGAGTCATCATTGCGAGCGGGAGTCGCGGTTAACCCTAATATTCCTCTTTTCTTGTTCGCGAAAAATTCTTTGTAAGAATTAGCGGCTGAATGATGAGCCTCGTCGATGATCAATAATTTAAATTTTATCTGCTTATCTGAGCGAAGAATCTTATTTGCGTTATCCTTCATCTCAATGCGTAAGACTTCACTGAGATCTTTGTGATAATTATAATCTTTTTTGTTTTTTTTGTTGTCTCTAGCTTCAATTGTTTGCTCTTTTAGTTGCTTTCGATGTGTTGCCCATATAGCAGTTTTCTGCTTAGATAAAAAGCCCGTTCTCAATAGTTCGTTCACTATGCGGATTGCAGCAATTGTTTTTCCACCACCAGTCGGAATGACCAGCAGGTTTCGTGAAAAAGGATCTCTTTTTATGTCCTGAAAAACTTTAACAACGGCTTCATCTTGAAAAGACCACTCTGGCCTTGCACTTAATTTTTTCCCTTCTGACACTATTTATACACCTTCGTCAAAGTGGCTTGAAATGTATGAAACATGACCAGCCCAATATAAACATTTTTGGCGTTTCCAACTACTTTTTTAAAAAAGAAAATTACGGCTCTACTTTTAATCATATTAATCAAAGTTTCTCACCACTATTTCTTTTATTTTTCCTCTTCCTAATCCATTACAACTTATCTGCCTTTTTGCATGCACAACTCGTATATTATAATCACCATAGAGACTATGTATGTACTTGTGATCGCTATTACTAAGCATTAGTAAACATCCTCGTTTATCTAGTTCCTTGAATACATCGGCCAATTTTTTTTGCTCTTCTTGGAGAAATTTAAATTTAGTGTAGTTCGTAAAACTAGAGGTTTTAGTCAGTGGGTAGTAAGGTGGATCGAAATATACAAAATCGCCCTTTTTAACAGAGTTGACAATTTTTTCAAACGGAATCGATCTAATATTTGCTTCTTGCAATAAAGAATTTGCCTCGTGTAAATTTTTCTCGCTATACGTAAATCGCTTTTCGTGACTACCAAAAGGAACGTTAAATTTGCCTTGTTTATTAACCCGATAAAGGCCATTGTAACAAGTTTTGTTTAGATAAATAAATCTGGCCGCCGCTTCAATTCTAGGAAGTTTTTCTGGATCCATTTCTCTAACCTCGTAGAAGTGTCTCTTTGAATGATATAATTTATGATGTTCTAGTAATATCATTAGTTCAGCTAAATCATCTCGAACAACTTTAAAGCAATTGATTAATTCGTCGTTGATATCGGATATCAATACTTCTTTAGGGTTAAATTTATTTTTCACATAAAAAAATACAGCTCCACTTCCAACAAATGGTTCAAAGTATCTTTTTATAGACTCGGGAAATAAAGCATTGAATTGATCGATTAATTGAGTTTTACCACCAGCCCATTTTAAGAAAGTAGGCAATCCCTTTGTCATATTATCGGATCCTAATCCTTCTATCTATAATCTATTCATAGTAAAAAAAGTGATTAGATTACTATAGATTAAGATCTTTAGTGGCCCATTTAATTACAATTCAGCATCCATATCATCCTCGTCTTGCCACGCTTCCTCACAGTCGGGGCAGACAGCACCGCCATCGACGTCTCTTCGGCAGCGCACTCCTCGCAGTAGGCCCTGCCACACTGGCTGCAGTAGACCAGGTGCTCCTCGGTGGATTTCTTCCCGCAGGCCAAACACTCGGGCATGTTCCTAATAATAATTATCTATCATTTTAAAACTACTGCTAAAAGGCCTGGCGACAACTATTTCTGGGTAAATCATGAACAACAACCTCTCCATCAGCGTCACCGGTTTACAATCGGTGCTCGACTGCCCGCTCTGCTTCTGGCTCGACCGCAGGATCGGCTCACCGCCGTCGATCGTCGCCGGCATCACCATCCAGATGGACTCGGTGATCAAGGACTACATGAAGCAGTTCGTCGGCAGGTCCGACCTGCCGGGCTGGTTCCCGGTGGCGGGCAGGTTCGTCGACGTTAGCGGTACCCTGAAGGCCGCCGACCCGGCCAGCGGCATCACCCTGCGGGGCAAGCTCGACGCCATGGTCCAGGCCAGGGACGGCAGCTACCACGTCATCGACTACAAGACGGGGCGGCCGCCCAGGGAGGTGCCGAACTACTACCAGATGCAGCTCGACGGCTACGCCTGGCTGCTCGAGCGCAACGGCTACGGGCCGGTCGGAGGGGGCTGCCTGCTCTACTTCACGCCCGAGCCCGGGGACGTCGAGGAGAGGTGCTTCCCGTTCAAGATCACCCCGCTGGCGGCGAAGCTGGATTCAAACCGGGTGCCGCCGGTGCTGGCCAAAGCGCGGGAGATCCTGGATTCGGAGACGCCGCCGCAGCGGGCCGAGGACTGCGAGATGTGCCTGTGGCTAGAACAAGTTGGTAAGACACTACAAGAGTAATTTTTCGATAGATTCAAAATTTTAATATTAATATTGCGATATGTACTCGGGAATCAAGATGAAAAACCAAACCACTACGACCATAACGGTGAAACGCAAAACCAAAGCTAAGTTAAAATCCATGTTATCAAAAAACCAAACATTTGACGAAATTTTATTGAAGTTAATAAAAAAAGCTGAGTACGAGAAATTCTTGGAGGCCCAGTACAAATGCCTTAGTGAAAAATCCAAATTCGTTCCACTTGAAAAACTAACCAACAAAATACGCCAAAAGAATCCATATGAAATCCTTGATAAGATAATTCAAGAACCGTACGACGAAGCTAAAGACGACATTAAGGTAGAAAAGTGGCTGAAAAAAGAATGTATCTAGCGAAACTCAAAATCAAGTCCTCCGAGATGAGGAAGATCGACGCCCACGCCCTCAGAGCCTTCCCCGACGAGTGCGCCGGCCTGCTGGTCGGCACCTCTGGCAAGGGAGGCTTCGAGGTGAAAAAGGCGGTCGAGGCCAAGAACACCAAGCCCTCGCCGGTGGGCTTCGAGGCCGACCCGCAGTTCGTCTACAAGGTGCACAAGGACGCGGAGGCCCAGGGGCTGCAGCTGGTCGGCATCTACCACTCCCACCCCGACATGCACTCCTTCGTCAGCAGCCGCGACGCCGAGTTCATGAAGTACTGGGAGCACCTGGCCTGGCTGATCCTGGGGCTGAGCCGGAGCGAGGTCCTCGAGCGCAAGGCTTTCACCATGAAGGACAAACTCATCGAGCAGATAGAGTTGGAAATCCTACCTTGATTTCCTAACTAAAATTTTCCACTCGTCCTTACCGGCTTTCTTCACCGAGAGCACCCTGTGGCCGTCGCTCCGCATGCTCTTGGGCACGCTCCTGATGGCCGGCTCGTGGTCCAGCAGCACCTCGAGCAACTGCCCCTTTTTCATGCCCTCGATAGCCAGCTTTGCCTTGACGTAAGTGTAAGGACAAATGTCTCCGCGGATGTCGATGCTGCGGTCGGCTTTCATCGACCCACCCTGCAGGCGCCGCCGTAGTTGGCCCGGGAGAGGCCCTTGATCAACGGCTTGTCGCCGCAGGTGGGGCACTTGGGGTTGCGCTTCAGCTCGAATTGGTCGAACTTCATGCCCAGGGCGTCCCAGTAGAGTACGCGCCCGACGAGCAGGTTGCCGATGCCGAGCAGGTACTTGATGGCCTCGGTCGCCTGGATGGTGCCCATGACGCCGGGGACGGTGCCGAGTACGCCGGCCTCCTGGCAGGTGGGGACAGTGCCCTGCGGCGGGGCTTCCCTGACCAGGCAGCGGTAGCACGGGCCCTTGCGCGGCAGCACCGTGGTGATCATGCCGATGAAGCGGAGCACTCCGGAATGGGAGAAGGGCTTGTTGGCCAGGACGCAGGCGTCGTTGATAAGGAACTTGGTCGGGAAGTTGTCGCTGCCGTCGACGACGAAATCCCAGCCCTTGAGGATGTCGAGGGCGTTGGCGGGAGTGAAGCGCTTCTCATAGGCGACCACGTCGACGTCGGGGTTGAGCGCGTTGACCGTGGTCTTGGCCGACTCGACCTTGGGCACGCCGAGGGTGTTGGTGGAGTGGATGACCTGGCGCTGCAGGTTGCTCAAATCGACCTTGTCGCCGTCGACGAGGCCGAGCCTGCCGATACCGGCCGCGGCCAGGAAAAGGGTCGCGGGCGAGCCCAGGCCACCAGTGCCGACGACCAGGACCTTTGAGGAGAGCAGTTTCTTCTGGCCCTTGCCGCCGACCTCGTTGAGGATCATCTGGCGGCTGTAGCGGACTATCTGGTCCTGTGTGAAACCGAGAAACTTTTTACCGACTGAAGGTTTTTTCAAGCAAATCCCACAACTAACACTATCTTTTGGTGATATTTAACGCCTTGACCGCCTTCAGGGCGCTCTTCTCCTTGTCCTTGATCTCGAGCATGACGTCGAAGTCCAATCCCTTCGTCTCCTCGAGGAACTTTCTGAAGGAGCGCATGTTGATGGATTCTGTGTGCGAGCATCTCTTGCCCCCGGTCTTCTGGCTGCTGTAGTCGACCATGAGCACGCCGTCCTTCTTGCACCAAGTCTTTGCGGCCGAGGCTACACCCTCGCGGACGGTCTCGCCGTTGTTCAGGCACTGGTGATGGAAGACGTCAAAAAGAACTGGGACTTTGATTTGTTTGCTTATGCTCAGACAGTCCTTCAGGCTGTAACTCCTGTCGTCGTTCTCGATGACCAGCCTCTTTCTTATTTTTTCACTCAGCTTGCCGTAACATCCCACGAACCTGGAAATCGCCTGCCCCTTGTCGCCGTAGACCCCGCCGACGTGGATCTGAACCTTGGCGGTGCCGTCCAGGCCCATGGCGTCCAGCACGGAGCAGTGGTAGTCCAGCTCCCTGATGCTGCTCTCGACTATGGCCGGGTCCTTGGCGTTCACCAGCACGAACTGGTCCGGGTGCATGGAGATCCTGATGTAGTGCTCGGCGATGTAGTCCCCGATTTCTTTAAACTGTTCCTCAAAACATTCAACCCAGCCGAACTTGCAGACCGGGTGCGAGGCGAACGGCACCAGTCCCGAGCCGATCCGGAAGAAGAGCAAATTTTTCTCCACGTTGAACTCGAGAATCCTCTTGAGGCAGGCCAAGCTGCTCCCGACCTTGGAAACCAGGTTCTCCTCGGAATAGGATCTGAGCCTGAAGGTGGCGTTGGCCGTGCAGCCGACGCTGGTGTTGATGCAGGGGTAACCTATCTTCATCTTTGGCACCGGCTGGAAAAATTCGTAACTAGCTGACGGCCAGCTTCTGCTCCTCGGCTATCTCCAAAAAGGCGCTGGCGACCTTTTCCACCTTCTCCCTGGGCAGGCCGTAGCTGTTGAACTTGAAGTGTTTGGTCAGGCCGGGCTGGATGCCGACGATGCCCCGCTTCCTCAGCTCCTCGTAGAGGAAGAAGCCCTTGCGCTTGTGCGTCTCCGAGGCCTTGAAGAAGCCCTCGGACTCCATGTGGGTGAGTGTGTGCTCCTTGGGCCTGACGCCGATCTGGCGCGTGCCCTCGATGCGCTCGAGCTGCTCCACCAGGTACCTGACGTTGGCCAGCTCCTCGTCCCAGTGCTTGACGCGCTCGACCACGTGAGGGAAGGAGGCGATCAGGGTCATCAGCGGCGAACCCATCACCGTGCAGCCGAGCAGGGCGTATTCCTTGAGCCCGAACTTGCGCCCGCTCCAGTCGCCGACAATCTTGGAGCGCGCGAACAGCTTCTCGCCAGCCTCCCCGGTCGCGGCTAAAATACCGGTCGGGGCGCTCGCCGCCCAGGACTTGTGGCCGCTCGAGGTGATGACGTCGGCACCGAGCTTCCTGCCGTCGAGGTCCATGGTGCCGCCCGTGTAGGCGGCGTTCAAGATGAAGGGGACGCCGTACTTCTTGGCAATCTTGCCCACTGCAACGGCGTCGTTGAGGTTGCCGTAAAGATAGTCGACGTGGGTGAGCAGCACAGCCGCGGGCAGCTTACCCGTCTCCTTCTTGACCTCCTCTATCTTGGCGGCGTAGGCGTCGAGGTCGACCTTAAACTCGGGATACTCGCCGTGGGGAACCTCCTTGACCTTCATCCGAGCCAGCTCGATGGCCGTGTAGGTTGAGTAGTGGGCTAGGCTGTCGACGACGACGTGGTCGCCCGGGCTGCCCAGAGTGGCGAAGGCGATGAACTGGGCCTCGCGGCAGCGCGTCACCACCCTGGCCACGTCCATTCCTAGGAACTCGGCCAGGTCCTCCATGAACGAGGCTATCGGCGGGCGCTCGATCTTGTCGAGCCGCGCCGATTTGGGCGGGCACCAGTCGCAGACCGAGTAGCCGTCGGCGAACTCGACGGCGGCCTCGCGGGCCTCGGGCGTCAGCACGCCGCCGCGCTGGATGGGTTGGAGATTGATGAACTTGTCCTCATTGAAGTCGCGCTTGAGCACGCGGTATTTCGCGAGCCTGTCCTTAGGAATTTGGGGCATGGTTACACCGAATCAACTTTAGCGGATCCCAATCCACTTTTCAAAAACACATCGGCGCCAATGGATATTAACATTCTCGAATGCCGCCGGAGACGGGTGGGAAAATAGTCACCACGTCGCCGTCGTGGAGGGCCGTCCTGGAATCCTTGGCCTCGAAGACCTCGCCGTTGACCAGGACTTTGACGTAGCCCCTGGGCTCCTTCCCGGAAGAGTAGATCTGGCGGGAGAACTTTTTGCCGAACCTCCGAGCCAGCTCCTCGAAGAGGGCGCCGAGGTCCGCGACGCCTTCGACCTCGACCTGGCCGCTGCCCGCCGCCTCTTTGAAGTTGGCGAAGAGTTTGACGACGACCTTCACAATCATCCCATCGAGACTTGATTTTCTTCCTATAAAGATGGTTTTAGTCCCTTACCGTAGGCCCGATACTGCGCCGAAGTGGCAGAAAGCTCCGACGAGCCGGAGCCGACCTTGAACAGCTCGGGAATCCTGCCCCAGGCACCGACCTGTTCCCCCCTAGCCACCAGGCAACCGCGAATAGCCTCGATCTGTCTACCCCTGTCAAGTCCCCACTTGACAGACTGTTTGGCGTCTTCCCCGGTGACGGCGTTGCCTATCGAGGTCGCGGCGGCGTCGGCTACGGCGGCGCTGTCGGCGACGGCGACCGCGGCATCAGCCCAGCCGAAGCTCAGCGAGTGGCCGACCGTCCCGGAACTGGTGCAGACGCCGATGGGGAGCTCCCCAGGCTTGATGACGAAGCCCAGTCTGCCAGAACCCTCAGAGGCCCCGGCGAAGATGCCGACTCGGAACTCCCGGTCGCCGGCGATGGCGATGTCGCCGCCGTTCTCGACGACTACGTTCCTGGCGCCAGCCTGCTGCGCCGCCTCGGCTGAGACCTGGGCCACGGCGCCAGCCACGGCGGCGAAGGGCCCGACGTCGGCGGCCATTCCCGCCTCGAGCATGAGCTCGGTCACCCGCGGATGCTCGCCGGGAAGGTCCAGCGGCTCGAGCGACCAGCGGAACTCCGGAGCCCGCAAAATCAGCTTCTCGATGTCGCGCCTGGCCTGGAGGGCGGCCTCGACCGCGGCGTCAACGGCCGACTCAAGGTCGCACTTTACCCTCAGGTTGGTCTCCTTCAAGGACCAGGCCCTTTCGAACGTGGGCACCACCTAGAACTGGGAAAGCTTCAGGGCCCTGACCGGGCAGCTGGGCACGCAGAGCTCGCAGTAGACGCACTTGTCCTCGTCCAGCTCGATCGAATTGTCCGCGGCCGTGCGCAGGGCGCCGCTGGGGCAGAGCGAGACGCAGGCCCCGCAGTCCATGCACGAGTCGCGGTCGAGCTGGATCGCCTTCTTGATCTCCTTGACCTCAACGCCCTTCTTCTTGAAGAGGTCGATGACCCTGTCCACCTCCTTGTCCGAAGCATCGATGGAGATCAGAACCTCGACGCCGCTGGCGCCGAACTCGGCGTAGAGGATGTCCAAAGTCAGACCGGTCTCCTTGATCACTTGGGCCAGGATAGGCTCCTTTATTATTTCACCGGTGTAGCGCAACAGAATTTTTCTTACCATTTTCATCGCCTCAACAGCTTTGACAGATCATCATTGGTCAGTATCCCCTTGAGCTCTCCCCGGGGCCCGACCACCGGGACGCCAGAGATGCCGTGTCTGTCCAGCTTCCGCGCCACCAGGTCGATGGGCTCGTCCTCGCTGGCCGTGACCACCTTTGAGGTCATTATCTGAGAGAGCTTGGTCTTCCTGGTCGCCACCGCCACGGCGATGTCCCAGGAGGTGACGATGCCCACCAGCTTCCCCTTGTCGACGATGGGCAGGTGGTCGAAGCCGTTCTCGGCGAAGACCTTGGCGGCGCTGGCTATGGAGTCGCCGGGCTTGGCCGTCTTCACCTTCGTGGTCATCAGGTCGCGGACGAATGGCTGGACCGCGAACTGCTTCATCGGCCTGAAGACCTCGTCGGCGGGCAGCTTCTCGACCGGCTCGGAAATGAAGAACTCTTTGTCGACTATCCACTTCTTCAGGACGTCGGCGACCTCCCTGGCCCGCTTGAAGCTGCTCAGCGAGCTGACCAGGACGTCCCTGTCGCCCAGCCTGACCTTGCCCGACTTTAGCTCGGCATAGGTGACCTCCCGCAAAGTGGGACGGTCGCGCCTCGGTACCCCGTAGTCGACGATGTTGGTCTTGATCTCGTCGTCGTCGGCGCCGGTGGTCCTGGCGACGCGCTCGTTGATTATAGGTATCGGTATCCCCAGGCCGACGAAGAGCGTCGTGCCGTACCTCTCCATCTTGGCGCCGCGGATGAAGCGGGCGTCCATCTCCTTGAGGTTGCCCACGGTCATGATGGTGCCCAACGACTTGGTCGGGTTGTGCTGGGTGCCCTCCCAGAAGATGTACCCCTGGGCGCCGCCGAGGAAGATGCGCGTACCCACGCCGATGGTCTCGTAGTTGGGGTCCTTGTTCAGAGGGCTGAGAACTCCCGCGCCCGAGTAGGTGACGTTACCGTACTTCGGCAGCAACGTGCCCATGTAAGTGTAAATCGTCTCGTTCCTAGAGTTGGTCGCGGCGGTGTACTTCTGGTAAGCATTCCTCGGGTTGCAGAGCACAGCCTGGTTCAAATCGTCCTTGGTGAGCTTGGTCTCGATAAGCGTGCGCGGGTAGCAGTCGGTGCCGTAGGAGGTGGCCCGGACCTCGACCTCCTTGCCCCTGATCAAATCCTCGATGACGTGGGCGCCGCCGTACTCCATCCCTCGCTTCTCGCTGATTTGGGTGGCGCCGAGATAGGCGTCGACGGCCGCCACGCCGGTGTAAGCCTCGACGTCGTTGATCCAGACCTTTTGCATCTTTATCGGCGGATCGGAGTGGCCAAAATTGAGCCAAGCCCCGGAACTGCACATCGCCCCGAAGGTGCCGGTGGTGACGACGTCGACTTCCTTGGCCGCCGCGACTTCACCCTTCTCCCGGACGATCTCGGCCATCTCCTCGGCCGTCACGATGACGGCGTCGCCGCGCTTGATCCGGTCGTTTATCGTCGCCACGGATTTGTTGACGGTCGTTTTTGTCAGGTTAATCACCATGAATTAGACTAAAATTAATAATTACTGGTATTTATATATTTCTATAACATAATTACTGTCAGGAATATAAGAAAATAGCCCATTTCTTGTAGGAATGGGTCGGATTTTTGGGTTGTTCTAGCAAAAGATTAAAAAAAGAGGGAAGCAAATAATTTATCGGTGAATCGAATGCCAGGAGAAAAAACAGTAGTGAAGGTCTACTCAACCACGACCTGTCCATACTGCACCATGGCGAAGAACTTCCTCAAGGAAAACGGCGTAGAGTACGTCGACAAAAACGTCGGAATAGACGGAGCCGCGGCCAGAGAAATGGTGGAGAAGTCAGGGCAAATGGGAGTCCCGGTCCTGGAGATCAACGGAGAGATAATTGTCGGCTTCAACAGGGACGCCATAACAAAGGCCCTAAACCTGAAATAAGCCCCGAGAAATTCGTGCCCGCCGTCCAAACGCGACGGGGAAATATTATTTTTTCATTTTCAGAAGCTGTGCGGAATATTTAACCGCAATGCGACAATACAAATGGGAAGCTAATGAAACGGCTCCATATCTCCAATATCCATCGCTCATTGGGAGCTCAATTAGTCGAGTACGCCGGTTGGGAGATGCCGCTCAGCTACACGAGTTTGGCTGAGGAACACATGGCCGTGAGGAATGCCACGGGAATTTTCGACGCCAGCCACATGGGGGAGTTCAGCGTCAGGGGACCGAAGGCGCTGGATTTGCTGCAGGGGATAGCAACCAACGACGCCTCAAAGCTCGTCGTCGGAGGCGTCCAGTACGCGGCGATAACCAACGATCGCGGCGGGACGAGGGACGACGTCTTCGTCTACCGGCTCGGAGAAAGCGACTACATGATCGTGTGCAACGCCTCGAACGTCGAGAAAATAGGCTCCTGGCTGTCCGAGAAAAACAAGGCTGGAGCCGAAATCAAGGACATCACCATGACCACGACCCTGTTCGCCGTCCAAGGTCCCAAGGCCTTGCCTGCGTTGCAGGAGATTACGGACTTTGAGCTCGGCAAAATGAAGAGGTTCAGGGCGGCGTGGGCCGACATCGGCGGCGCCGTTGCCCTGGTCAGCAGGACGGGCTACACCGGGGAGGATGGCTTCGAGATCTTCCTGACGAACGAACCTACGTCCAACCCGAAGCGGGCGGAGAAGCTATGGATGACGATACTGAAGTCGGGTGAAAATTATGGGATCAAATCTTGTGGGCTCGGGGCACGTGACACCGTGCGCCTGGAAGCAGGCCTCTGTCTCTATGGCAACGAGCTCACCGAGGAGATATCGCCTTTAGAGGCTAGGATCGAGTACGCGGTCAGTCTGGAGAAGGAGAACTTCACGGGGCTCGAAGCACTCAGGGAACAGAAAAAGTCCGGGCTGAAGGAGATCAGGGTCGGGCTCAGGATGCTCGAGCCCGGAATACCGAGGCGCGGCTACGGCATATTCAGGGACGACACCAAGGTGGGTGAGATTTCCTCGGGGACCTTCTCGCCGCTGCTGAAGGTCGGCATCGCGATGGGCTACTTGCCTCCAGAGATTAAGACCAGCGAGACCGTCTCGGTCGAAATCCACGAAAAGAAGCGCACGGCAAAAATTGTTGAGTGGCCTTTTTATAATCCCTCAATGTATGGGCATAAGAGGAAATAATATGGTGAAGGTGTGGCAGCATCTGGCCAAGGACGTGGTCGAACCCGACTACTGCATAGGCTGCGCCAGCTGCGTTGCGACTTGCCCCGTTCATGTCCTTGAGCGGGTCAACGAGAGGCCCGTAAGAAAAGGGGCCTGCATCAACTGTGGTATCTGCTACGGCACCTGCCCGCAGGTGGCCGATCCCAACAGCCTGCAAATCCCGGTCTTTGGCGCCCCAGCAGCCGACGAAGTCCTTGGAACTTATACCCGAGCCCTATCCGCGGAGACAAGCGACGTGAACCTGAAAACCCGCGCCCAGGACGGCGGGGTCGTGACGGCGATGCTGAGTTCACTGCTCGAGGACGGCTACATCGACGCCGCCGTCGTGACCGGAACCAAGGATTCGCCCTGGTACCCTGAGGCGAGGGTGGCAACCACGGCGGAAGAGCTGATAGATTGCGCCGGGGCGAAATATTCGCGGGGTCCGACCTCGTTGGGGCTGCGCGACGCCGTCAACCTGTTCTACCGCAAAAAAATCGCGGTCGTGGGGACGCCGTGCCAGATTAACGCGACCAGGAGGATGGCGCTCTCGACGCCGAAAAACGCCCACATCGCCGACGCGATAAAGCTGAGAATCGGGCTCTTCTGCGGCGGCGTTTTCAACCATGAAAGGTTCTTTAAGGAATTCCTGGAAAAAGAACTCAAAATCCCCCTTGCTGAAGTGGTCAAATTCGATCTGAAGAGCGACAAATTCATCATATATATGGGGCACGGCCCCTCAAGAGAGCTACAGTTCAGCGAAGTGAAAAAGTACATCGACTTTCCGTGCAGTATCTGCCCCTGCTTCTCAGCCGGGATGGCCGACATCTCGGTGGGGGCGGCCGGGTCACCGGCTGGAAGCTCAACTGTCCTTGTCAGGACGAAGCTGGGAGAAGAAGCCTACGAAACGGCGATAAGATATGGAAAGTTTTCCGCGGTCGACCTATCCAACGTTCAGCCGGGAATAGAGTTCCTAAAGCAGGAAGTCATCAAAAAGAGGGCAGCTGCCGCCGAAACCATCGAAAGACTTCGCCGCGAGAAAAAACCGCTCCCAGTCTGGATGCACGAAGTCCAGCCGACATGCGGCGCGCCAGTCGAATCGGACAGAGGCATTTGTCAGATTTAGAGGTCTTTTGGTGAGAGCAAAGTGAAAATACAAATTTTATATCTGATGGATTGTCCGTGGTGCGTGAAAACTAAGGAGCTAGTCGTCGATAGCTTGGATGAACTCGGAGTAAAAGGCGAAGTGAGAGAAGTTTTAATCGACACGAACCAAAAGGCGAAAAAATACAGGTTCGCCGGCTCGCCTACCATCAGGATCGACGGAAAAGACATTCAGGAAGAGGTCAGCAAGGGACGATGCCTGCCGTGCGAAGAACTAGCTGAAAGAAACAAGGATACAAAAAAATTTGTGAAACAAGAATGTAAGTGCGGGTGCAGGATTTATTTCTACAAGGGCAAACGATACCCCTACCCGCCAAAGGGCCTGATAAAAGAAGCCATTAAAAAGTCGGTAAAATAAAAGACGTGCTTTGATTTTTATTTTTTAAACAGTTGCCACGACATCCTTAAATAGCAGTTCAAAATAATTTGAAATAGCATGTATGACATTATCGGCCCTGGCTTGAATGCGCTGATGGATTACCTCTCGGCGCATGTACTAACTTGCCTAGTCACTGCCTTTTTCATCTCCGGTGCGATATCAGCCCTAATTTCAAAAGGAACCATCATCAAATACTTCGGGGCAAGGGCCAAGAAGTGGCTATCTTATGGCGTCGCCTCCATATCTGGGGCAATACTGGCAGTCTGCAGCTGCACGATCTTGCCCATGTTCCAAGGCATATACAAGCGCGGGGCGGGGATAGGCCCGGCCACGACTTTCCTGTTCTCTGGGCCGGCGATTAATGTTCTTGCGATAGTGCTCACGGCCAGCGTGCTGGGACTGGACATAGGAATTGCCAGGGCCGTGAGTTCGGTGTCTATGTCTATAATTATCGGTTTGATCATGGCAGTAATTTTCGAACGCGGCAAAAATGAAGAGACTAACGCCGCTCCAGCAGTTGTCCAGGTGGAAGCTGACTTAGGGAAGCGACCGAAATGGATTTCTTCAGTCTTTCTCGGCTTGCTGGTCGCAATACTCCTGATCGGCGCCAACGGAGGGATTTCTCTGCTGTACAGGCTAGCAATGGTCTATTTCCTCACCATCGCAGTGGCCGTGATATTGATATTCTATTACACTAAAGACGAGGTCAAAAGCTGGGGTCGGGAAACCTGGTGGATTGTCAAGAAAATTTTCCCCGTTCTCCTGATTGGAGTTTTCTTAGTCGGCGTCATCGGGGGCGTTGCAGCGAACTTCACGCAGGCTCATGACGCAACAACTGCCGTGGGCGAGCTCACTAGACCTTACCTTGGGGATAACTCCATTTTCGCGTGCCTGTTGGCCTCAATCATCGGCGTGCTGCTTTACATGCCAACCCTGCTTGAGGTACCATTAATCGGAACGTTCTTCGGTTACAGCTCGGGACTCATGGGCTCTGGGCCGGCCCTATCGCTTCTATTGGCTGGACCCGTCCTGAGCCTACCGAGCATTATTGTGCTAATGAGAATGCTCGGATGGAAGAAAGCAGGCACCTTCATCGTGTTGGTTGTGGTAGCCTCCACCATGATTGGCACGTTCTATGGAATCATCTCTCCATAGCCACTATATTTTTAAGGTTAGAATTTCAAATAAAATTGAAATGGTGGTTAATTGAAAATAAGAGTTTTCGGAACCATGCCGCCATGCACTAAGTGTAAAGTAGCTGAAAAAAATGTTAGAGAAGCGGTGAAGGAGCTGGGCCACTCTGACATAGAAGTGACCAAAGAAGATGCTCTTTCCGAAGAGGCTGGAAAGTTTGGAATAATGATGACGCCCACTGTGATGGTCGGCGACAAGGTGATAAAGATCGGCGGCGTCCCATCCAAGGAAGAGATAAAACGGGCAATAGAGAAAACGAAAAAGGAGGGTTAGGATGATTAAGGTGGAGTTTTTCACAGCATTGCCGCCGTGCCCAGGATGCTTGAATCTTCTGGACATTGCGGACAAAATCAAAAAGGAATACGGAGACAGGATTGAGGTCATAAAGCACATCGGGCCAAGCGAGGAGTTCAAAAAATACGGGTTGACTCTGGTCCCTGCCGTCGTGGTTGCCGGGAGAATAAAGCTCATGGGAGTCTGCCCGGACATGAAGACGTTGAGAACCGCTCTTTGGGAGGCGGGCGCATGAAGCTGCTGGTGGAAGTATTCGCCTCACAGCCATCATGCTCGGGTGGCCGGGTTGTGAAAAAGATGATGCGGGAAATATCCGAGCGCTACGGCGATCGCGTGGAAATAAAAATCTACGAAGGGGAGAATGAGAAAGCCAAAGAATATAATATTGACACCACACCGGCTATCGTCATCGACAAAGACATCCGTATAATCGGACTCGCGCCAAGCATGGAAACCCTGGAAAACGCCCTGAAAGAAGCGGGGTTATAAAAATTTGAAGCTTAGTAGAATCGGTGGTCGACTTGACAAAGATTAGTAATAAGTCGTCCCTTCGCCGCAAAATACCAAAAAGCTATACAATTTCTGAGAAATCGCTGAAACAAGTGTATGATGTAACTCGGGCCGACACGAAGGAAACGCTGAAAATCCTGAATGCTGTTGCGCATCCAATAAGACTGCGCATCCTCCGAGCTTTGGAAGTCAAGGAACTGTGCGTTTGTGTGTTCGTCGCTGCGCTAAACTGTAAATATTCAAAGCTCTCATACCATCTCAAACTTCTAAAGACGGCGGGCTTGATAAAATCAAAAAAAGATAAAAACTTTTTATCTTACAACCATACAAAACTAGGAAAAAAAATCCTAAATGTAATAGAATCCTAAGCGCGGCAGGAGATTTGGCGGGATAACCTTGCTGGATGAACACGCGTCTGTAGGAGAGAAAAAAAGCCTGGGAATTTTCGAGAAATATCTCACACTCTGGATAGTCATATGTATAGTCTTGGGCTTGTTGGTCGGAAAGTTTCTGCCCCAGTTTGGACAATTAATGGACTCGTTAAAATTCCGACAATTGTCAATCCCGATAGGCATACTACTATTCTTCATGATGTACCCGACAGTTGTCGGTATAAGATTCAGCGATGTGAAAAAAGCGGGGGAAAATCCAAAACCTCTGCTGGTCACTATAATAGCTAACTGGGTGATCGCCCCACCACTGATGACCGTCCTGGCTAACTTTATTCTAGCTGGAAATCCGGAGTACATCGCCGGAGTCATCCTACTCGGCCTGTCACCATGCACGGCCATGGTGATGTGGTGGATGTTCCTGGCAAAGGGAGACATGGCCCAGGGACTGATAAACACCGCCATCAACGCCTTGCTGATGATAATCTTGTACGCACCGCTCGCCGCTTTTTACCTCGGGGTTAGCAGCATCCCGGTACCCTGGGATTTAATCGCACTGAGTGTTGTCATTTTCATAGCTCTGCCCGTGGCTTCGGGAGCCATCTCCAGGAGAGCGATATTGAGGAGAAAGGGGGAAGAGTGGTTCGACAACAGATACAGGCCCTTTGTCAACAAAATATCCATTGTCGCGCTTCTGTCGACTTTAATAGTTCTGTTCTCTTTTGAAGGTGAAGTTATCCTAAACAATCCCTTCCTTGTCGCCTTTCTCGCGGCCCCGAACCTGATACATTATGCGGTGATGATAACCTGGATTTATCTACTCGGGTATTACTTGGGCTGGAAGTACGAAACCACGATAGACGCCACAATTATAGGCTCAAGCAGTCATTTTGAGGTCGCCATAGCAGTCGCGACGACTCTCTACGGAGTTGGCTCCGGAGCCACCTTGGCGACGGTGATTGGCCCACTGATGGAAGTGCCGTTGATGCTATCAGTCGTGAAATTAGGCCTCCGAACGCGCCATCACTTTCCGAGAAAGAAAAAGGTGCGAGACATGAGTATGAAAATTAGAAAAGTTAATTTTTTAGATTAAATTTTTAGCAATTAACTTCAGAGATTCAAACGAATCGGGACCTATCGGCGATCCGATAACTATCCTGGTAGCGCCTAGCTTTTTTAACTTCTGAACCCGCGAAACTAGCTCGTCGACCTCGCCGCAGACCGCGAATTCGTCAATCATTTCCCTAGTCACCGCCTCGCGAGCTTTGGCGATCTCGCCTTTCCTTAGGAATCCCCTTACGACCTCGATGTCCTCAGCAGGTATGTCGCGGTGAGCCAGCGACTCTTCAGGTGCGGAAGCAGCAATAAATGCGACGACACCACGAGCCGCTTCACGAGCTTTTTTCAAGTCCTTGTCTATAGATGACGCCGTATATGACGCGAAATCAAAGTCCCTCGGGGAGCGTCCGCTGGATTTCAGACCCTGCTTCACACTTTTCATGGCATCCATAACATCAGTTGGGTGGGAAGCGTTGATGAGGACACCGTCAGCAGTTTCACCAGCTAACTGCATCATCTTCCGTCTTCGTCCACCCACATATATCGGAATTTTATCAGCAGGCTTGAACCTTAGGCCCGCACCGTGGCAGGAGAAGCAATCGCCGCTGAAATCAACTTGCTGGCCCCTCAACAATTTTTGTATTATGAATATCGACTCGCGGACGCAGATTATTGGATCGCGTTGCTTCACCCCAACAATTTCCAAAAGGAAAGGATCTCCTGAAGAAATCCCGAGCAAAGCACGACCCTTTGAGACCTCGTTGAGGGTCGCAATCGCGGAAGCGGTGACCGCCGGGTGAACTAAGTGGGGGTTGGTCACTCCGGGACCAAGTCTCACCTTTTTGGTCGCCAGTGCGAGCTGGGTGAGAGCAGAATGGACGTGGCGGTTGTGATAGTGGTCGCTGACCCAGACCTGCTGGAAGCCTAAACGCTCCGCCTCTCTCGCCAGCAAGGTCGCTTTATCCATCCCAAAATAAGGGACAATTTCAACACTAAACCTCACGCAGACCCCATCTGATTTAAAACATCCACGCTAATAATGCCCTTCGGTGAATATGCGTCTCTTCGCGATTCAAGGCATTCCGGTAATCAAGTATGGCGACGACGTTGGTAAGCTAATTCTGACCGCCGCAAAAAAGCAGGGTTTAAAGATAGATGACGGCGACGTCCTGGTCGTGGCACAGACGGTGATCTCAAAGTCGGAGGGCGCGGTCGTGAATCTCAGCAAGGTCAAACCGAGCAAACGTGCTGGGGAGATTGCGAAAAAGCTGGATAAGGACCCGTGCACAGTCGAGGTAATACTGGATCAATCTTCCGAAATTGTCCGAATGGGCCACGTGATAATTTCCAGAACCAAGCACGGCTTCGTATGCGCCAACGCGGGCGTGGATCAATCCAACGTCGACGAAGGTTATGTTACTATTTTACCCAAAGACCCCGATGCTAGCGCCCTGAAGCTGAGAAGAACCATAAAGAAAGAGCTCGGCGTGGATGTGACACTCATAATCACGGACACACAAGGCCGGCCTTTCCGTTGCGGTTGCCTCGGGGTCGCAATCGGGGTCTCAGGGATGAAGCCGCTCTTCGACATGCGCGGCAGAAAGGACCTCTACGGGAAGGAACTGAAGGTGACGGTCACATGCCCAGCGGACTCCATCGCGGCCGCGGCCGTCTCCGTGATGGGCGAGTCGAACGAAGGCACCCCTGCAATTCTCGTCAAGGGAGCCAACTACCAAAGGGGCGAGGGCTCGATAAGGGAATTAATCAGGCCGGCCGAACTGGACCTCTTTAGGTGATGGTTTGCTGACCGTACTTTCTGGGGGCACCGGCACCCCCAAACTCCTCCAAGGCCTCTCTGGTTTGGTCGGCTCGCTGAGGCTGTCCGTCGTCGTCAACACCGGTGAGGACACTGAAGTCTCCGGGCTCCACGTATCTCCGGACGTCGACACGGTGATGTACACGCTTGCCGGCATCGTGAACGAGGAGACCTGGTACGGCATCCGTGGCGACACCTTCGGAGCTCACGAGAGGCTGAAACGGGAGGGGAAACCTGAGCTGCTTCGCATCGGCGACTTCGATAGAGAGGTGAAGAAGAGGCGCACGGAACTTCTCAGAAAAGGGGAACCGCTATCGGCCATCACCGAAGAACTCTGCAGAAGCTTCATCGTCCTCGAGAAAGTCATGCCGATGTCTGACGACCCGGTCAGGACGCACATCCACACTGAGGTTGGCCCTCTGAGCTTCCACGAATTCTGGGTCGCGGGAAAGGGAAAAGACCGTGTTTTGTCAATCACCTACGAAGGCGCTGAATCGGCAAAACCGGCGCCCAGAGTCCTGAATGCCATCGAGAGAAGCGAAGCAGTCATAATCGGTCCGAGCAACCCGGTGACGAGCATCGGACCGATCCTGGCCATCAAGGAAATAAAGTCGGCCTTGATAAACGCGAGAGATAAAGTTATCGCGATTTCCCCAATCATCGGCGGCGCGCCAGTAAGCGGGCCGGCGGGTTCTCTGATGAGGGCGGCCGGACAAGAGGTGAGCGCGCTAGGTGTCGCGCGAGCCTACAAGGACGTCACCAGTGCCTTGATCATAGACAGCCGCGATGAAGGGTTGACGACGAAAATAGAGAACCTAGGGGTCAAGGCTTTCACCACCGATCTGCTCATGCCTGACCTGGCCGCCAGGGTGAGACTGTCTAGAGAGGTTTTGTCATTCACCGGAATCAAAAAAGCCTCGTTAGATTAGTTGATAAGTAGTGGTTCGCTGGCGCGGCGTGCGCCCAATTCCCAAAATAAGACTTTCAAGCTTCTCGGCGTCCATCGCGCAAAGCTCCCCTCCGGCGGCCCGAGTTATGCTCTCTTCCATAAGGGTCCCGCCCAGGTCGTTTGCCCCTGCGCCGAGCATCCTTTGGGCACCGTCTGGACCGAGTTTCACCCAAGAGGTCTGGATATTATTTATGTGGCCCGAGAGCATCAGTCTCGCCACGGCATGAACCCGCAGGTCTTGGTCAAAACTACGGCTCGGCAAGGTAAGTTCGCGGTTTAGCCGAGTGTTGCGCGGGATGAAGGGAAGCAGCACGAATTCAGTGAATCCATCAGTTTCCTTCTGTATGTCGCGTATGACGGCCATGTGCTGGGCCAGCTCGAGAGTTGTTTCAACATGCCCGTACATCATAGTAGCTGTCGTCGGCAGTCCTAGGCGATGGCATGTTTTGATTGTTCTTACCCATTGGTCGGTGGTGATTTTGTGCGGACAAATTATCGATCGGACCCTGTCCACAAGAATCTCGGCGGCGGTCCCGGGAACGGAACCTAGGCCATTGTCTCGAAGGGCTTTAATCACTTCTTCCAAGTCAATGCCCTCATTTTTGGCCATGTGGTTAATCTCCGACGGTGAGAAAGCGTGGATGTGCATATCGGGCGCGGCTTTCCTGATTGTTCTCAATATTTCCAGATAGTTTTCCAGCTTGAAATTAGGGTGCAGACCACCTTGGACGCAGACTTCAGTGGCGCCTGCGGCAAGAGCCTCTCGAACTTTTGACTCAATCTGTTCCAGAGAAAGAACGTAGGCTTCCGGGTCGGTGGCAGAGCGTTGAAAAGCGCAGAACTTGCAGCTGCCAGAGCATATGTTGGTGAAGTTTATGTTCCTGTTTTTGACGTAGGTAACAGCTTCCCCGACTTTGCTTCTCCTCATCTCATCGGCGGCCTCAGTCAGTATTTGGAGCCTTTTGTCCTGAGAGCGGAGGAGAAATTCTCCGTCTTCAACGCTCAGGTCTTCTCCGGAAAAAACATGATGCAGTATTTCTCCGAACCTAGAACGTCTCGGCGCGATAGCCTTCCGCGTCAGCAAGGTCGTGGACACGCTCTCTCACCTCTCGGGACATAAACACCTCCTCCTTCACGAAGGAGGGGTAAATAGGTAATCTTTCTCTCGGTATGAATCCCGCGTGTTCTATGGCCAAGCGGAGCTGCTCAACGCTAGGCCAAGGGGACTCCGCATTGATGAAATCGGGCGTGACCGAAGAGACGCCGCCGAAGTCGTTGGCACCGGCCAGGATAGCGTCGGCGACTGCGTTTTCGAACTCCTTGCTACCAGGCTGCGCCGGGTTGCCATCGCGGCTCAACAGATTGGGCGGCACCTGGATGCTAATTTCGGGCATGACCGAGCGTGCGAAGGAAACTATCCCCAAAAACTCGCTCCAGTCTGGCCGTGGGCAAGATGCCATCTGCGTGCCGGACTTGGGGTCGAAGGGCTGGATTATTATTTCCTGGATATGGCCATATCGTTCGTGAACGTCCCTAATCGTCAGGATAGATTGAATCAAATCGTCAAATCTTTCTCCGATTCCCACCAAGATCCCTGTGGTGAACGGAATCTTGAGTTCCCCGGCCGCCTCGATGGTCTTAATCCTCAGCTCTGGCTTTTTTCCAGGGCTGTTCTCATGAGCCGAGAGTTCCACGGCGTTCTCCAGCATCAGGCCCATGCTGGCGTTGTAGCGGCGCAGGAAAAGAAGCTCCGACAGTTTCAGTGTTCCGACGTTAGTATGGGGGAGCAACCCCAATCCCAGAATTTCCTTGCACATTTCAATAATGTAATCCACGGTGCTTCCATAGCCGAAGGACTTGAGCTTCGCCCTTGCCTCCGCATGAACCTCGGGCAGTTCCCCGAGAGTTATTAGGGCCTCAGAGCACCCCGTCTCCTTACCGCGCTTGGCCAGCTCGATGGCATCGCGAGGTGATAGGAACCAAGAGCCGTTCCCAGGTTCGCGTCTGAAGCCGCAGTAGGAACACCGATTGCGGCACATGTTTGTCAATGGAATGAACACGTTGCGGGAATAGCTGATCTCGTTTTTAAGCGGCAACCGAGCCCCCTCGAACACAAACATAAAGCGACATTCACATAAATGTGATTGTTGCTATGGCCGTGTGGACAATTATTCCAGTCAAGCGCCTGGAGGAGGCAAAGTCAAGCTTTGACAAAATCCTTAGTTCGGAGAGCAGGAAAGAGCTAGTCCTAACCATGCTGACCGATATGCTCAAAGCGGTTCTTGGGTCGCCGTCAATATCTGGCACGGCAGTTGTGTCGAACGACGGCGATGTGCTGGATTTCGCTGGTAAAAACGGGGCCGTCGGCGTGGCCGAGAAGGATCTCGGCCTCAACGGGGCGCTGAAACTGGCGATCAGTCACGTGGAGTCGCTGGGCGCGACCTCTGCCCTGGTGCTTCCTGGTGACCTTCCATTGCTAAAGTCTTCTGACGTGGAGAACATCGTTGCGATGGCTTCTGCGAAACGCGACGTTGTCATCGCCCCATCCAAAGCAAACGGCACCAACGCCCTATTGCTCAAGCCACCAAGCATCATGGAACTTAAGTTCGGTGGCGAGAGCTTCCCGCTTCATCTGGCCGAATCCATGCGGGTGGGAGTCAAGCCGCGCGTCTACCGCGCCGAGACCGTCGCGTTCGACGTTGACGAGCCCGAGGACCTGCCCAAAGTAGCAGCCTTGGGCCTCGGCACAAAGACCCGCGAATTCATTATTTCTCAGGCCAAGAGCATACCATATTTGAAGAGGAAATAAACTCCCAGCACCAGGAGCACTGTCGTGCAGAAAAGGTGAATCACGCGATAACTCCTGAGGCCCAGAATTTTCTTGCCCCTGGCGACGGACAGCGAAACAATCGAGTACCAAGTCAAGTCCGACAGGAAATGGCCAATCAGCCAGAGGACGACGCCCGCAGTGGCGGCGACCAGAAAGGCCTCCATCAAAGTGGCCACCCCGATGGTCGCCCACCAGAAGATGACCGTCGGGTTCAACAGCGTGCTGAACAAGATGCCCCCCAAAATAGGGTGGTGCTCGGTGCCGACGATTTTTTTGGGATTCTGGTCTCCTTTTATCTTGGAGAACCCCTTCACGGCCAAGATTATCAACAACGCCCCGCCAAAGAGCCCGAATCCAATTTGGAAAACCAGTGCTTGGAGAACCACGCCAAGGCCAAGGGCTATCAGCGAGAGAATGGCCAGCTCCACCAAAATGTGGCCGATGGCCGCAAGCGGGCCGGCGCGCGCGCCGTACGTCGCCGATTTCGCCATGTTGTAGGCCAGCAGCGGCCCAGGAATGAGGGCGCCAGAAAGCCCCACGATAAAGCCTATCGGCAGCTGAATAAGCGCTTGTATCATTTTGTACCTTAATGGACTTAACAACACAAATCTTATAAATAGCATTGCGCAGTTAGTGTTGGTCAAAAAATGAAACAGATGAAGTATCTTCTTGACGAGAACGAGATACCAAAAGCATGGTACAACATACAAGCGGATTTGCCAACGCCAATGGATCCGCCGCTCAACCCGGCTACCAAAGAGCCGATAGGCCCAGAGGCCTTGTCCCGAATTTTTCCTATGGAGCTCATCAAGCAGGAGGTCAGCCAGGAAAGATGGATAACGATACCCGAAGAAGTAAGGGACGTTTACAGGATCTGGCGCCCCTCGCCTCTCTACCGAGCGCTGAGGCTAGAAAAGGCGCTGAAGACACCTGCTAAAATTTATTACAAGTGGGAGGGTGTAAGTCCACCAGGTAGCCACAAGCCAAACACCGCCGTGGCCCAGGCTTACTACAATATGAAAGAAGGCGTGCAGAGATTGGCTACAGAGACCGGGGCCGGACAATGGGGCAGCGCCCTGTCGTTCGCCACGATGACGTTCGGGCTGAAGTGCACGGTCTATATGGTCAGGGTGAGCTACGACCAGAAACCGTATCGCCGACTCATGATGGAAATGTGGGGAGCCGAATGCACACCAAGTCCAAGTACTAAAACTGAATTTGGTAAAAAGCTCTTAAAGGAAGACCCAAAGTGCACTGGGAGCCTCGGAATTGCGATCTCCGAGGCAATAGAAGACGCAGCGACACACGACGACACCAAATATGCCCTTGGCAGCGTCCTGAATCACGTCATGCTACACCAGACGGTTATCGGGCTCGAGGCAAAGAAACAAATGGAGATGGCCGGCGACTATCCTGACTTTATAATAGGCTGTGTCGGGGGCGGCAGCAATTTCTCAGGATTGGTGTTCCCATTCTTAGCTGACAAAATCTCAGGGAAGAAGCCCGATCTTAAGGCAATTTCTTGCGAGCCAAAATCGTGTCCAACCCTAACAAAGGGGGAATATATGTACGACTTTGGCGACACCGCAGCCCAGACGCCTCTGTTGAAGATGTACACACTCGGGCACACCTACGTGCCACCGCCCATACATGCTGGAGGCTTGAGATACCATGGCGATGCGCCGCTGTTGTCCAAGCTGACCCACGACGGATTCATGGAAGCTAATTCCTACCATCAGAACCAAGTTTTCGAAGCGGCACAACTCTTCGCGAAGACCGAAGGCATCATCGTTGCACCAGAGACTTCGCATGCCATAATGGCAGTGGTGGAAGAAGCCCTGAGATGCAAGAAAACTGGGGAGGAAAAAGTAATACTCTTCAACAACAGCGGGCACGGAAATTTCGACTTCTCAGCCTATGACGCGTACTTGCGCAAAAAGCTTGTCGACTACGAATACCCGGCCGAATTAGTCAAGGAAGCCCTGACTAAGGTTCCAAAGGTATGATTGTTTAGAGAAAGCAATTGAGCTTATGAAAACGATGAATTGCTAAAGGTTGGCAAGGGTAACAGTCCATAATGTATGGTGCGCCTCAGACCGCCCATCATCTAATCATCGAAGTTCTCAGACGATGTCGTGACATCATTGGCAATTAGGGATGGTGTTGGCACGATAAAAATTTTGGGTTTGCTTCAGCGCACTGCGAGCTAATGACAAGCTTTTTTCCAAGCCAAAAGAAAATGGGTTGCGGATGTCATGATAGCAATTTTGGGTGGGACGGGAGACCTGGGACAGGGATTGGCCATGCGCTGGGCTATGGCCGGCGAGAGGGTAATTATCGGATCAAGGTCGAAGGAGAAAGCCGACAAAGTCGCTCAAGAGTTGAGCACCAAGATCGGCAAACCTATTGAAGGTGGGACTAACCTAGAAGCGACAAAGAGCGCCTATTTAATAGTCTTGAGCACGCCTTTCGAGGGGTGCGAGAAAATACTGGAAGAAGTGACGCCAGCCCTGTCGAAGGACAAAATACTGCTGAGCGCGATGGTGCCGATGAAACCGGTTGATAACTTGCTTTCCTTCTGCCCGCCCCAGGCTGGATCGGCCGCCGAAACCGTGGCCAAGCTGGTCGGAGACAAGGCGCAGGTCTGCTCGGCCCTGCACACTGTGGGTGCCCATGAGCTACAGAATATCGGGGAGCCAGTCGAGGGCGACACCGTGGTCTGCGGCGACGACGTCCAAACGAGGCGAGCGTCCATGGCCCATGTCAAAAAAATCGCCAACTTGCGCCCGATCGACGGCGGCCTTTTGCGCAACAGCAGGCTAGTGGAACCGGTGACCGCCCTTCTCATCAAACTCACCGGAAGGCACAAAGTTCCGGCTGTGGGAATAAAGTTCGTCGGACTGGATTCGATAAAATAGGCCGGAATCTGCTCAATCGCCGAAGAGCGCGTTCAATATTATTTCAGGCTTGAACTCTACCAGGTCGTCGTAGCCTTGCCCGGTACCTATGAAGAGTATGGGCTTACCGGTGACTTGGGTTATCGAGAGGGCCGCGCCGCCTCGGGCATCGGCGTCCATCTTGCAGAGGATGGAACCGGTGATGCCAACCGCCTGGTCGAAGGCTCTCGCCTGCTCGACCGCGTCGTTCCCGGTGAGCGCGTCACCGATGAAGATGATAGCGTCGGGCTTTGACACCCTGACCATCTTTTTCATCTCGTCCATCAGGTTAACGTCGGTCTGCATTCTGCCAGCGGTGTCGATTAGGACGGCGTCGATGCCCCTGGCCTTGGCGTGGGATATCGCGTCGTAGGCTACAGCGGCCGAGTCGGAGCCGCGCTTCTGCTTGATGATGTCGACGCCGAGACGCTTGGCGTGGATCTCCAGTTGCTCTATGGCCGCCGCACGGAAAGTGTCCCCTGCCGCCAGGACGACCTTGTAGTCGCGCTTGGTCAAGTACCTGGCGAACTTGGCTATCGTCGTCGTCTTGCCGTGGCCGTTGATGCCGACGAAGACAAAGACCGCAGGCTCGTCCTTCGCCCGCTTATCTTTGATGAGCTTGATGAGGTCGACTTCGCGCTCACTCTTGAGAACCTCAGTTATGGCGTCCTTGAGAACATCGCCGCCCATTTTCTTCACGTCGGTTCTCAGGCCGATTCTCTTCCCGACTAGGCCCTCTTTCACAATGTCGATTATCTTGTCGGCGACTGGGACGGCCACATCGCTCTCAAGCATGGCCACCTGAAGGTCCCAAACAATGTCGTCGATGTCCTTTGCGGCCAGCTCCCTTCCGACAACGCGTTTCACCGCTCTCAGAAAACCACGTTTCGGCTTCTCCGTAAGAAGTGTCTTGGTCGTTGGCTTTTCTTGCAACTCGGGTTCGACTACTTGCTTTTCTTTTAGCGGCTTGGTCTGAGAGGGGAGCGAGACTTCGCGTTTGACCTCCATCTTGGCCTTCCGCGGAGGCTCCGAACTGGGTTTCTCGGCAGGAGCCTCAGGTAAGTATGTTGGCCTGACCGCCTCAACGGGAGTCACAGTGGAAGGCTCTGGTTTTGGTTGCTCAATAGGGGTTTCAGGTAAAGGTGCTGGCTCGGTAGCTTTCTCAGGTCCGGGTGAAATCTCTGAGACCACTTCCTTCTGTGCCCCGGGTAAAGCCCCAGGTTTGGGCTCAAAAGAGGTCTCGGGGGTTTCCTCAGGAATCGGCTCGGGCGCTGCCTTTCTTGTGATGCGCTCTTTAACCTGCTTCAGCTTCTGCTTGAGCTTCTCAAACATCCGCGACGCCCCTATTTACCGGGCGCTTCCTTGGCCTTAGACAACAGCTTTTCCGCTTCGGGCCTGATGGCCTCAATGCGCTCCTCAATTTTGCCAAGTTCGGTCCGGGCTTGTCCGATGGCTTTCTCGACCTCGGCGGCCCGCGTCTCCAATATCTTTATAGTCTCCTCGGCGCTGCGCTCCGCCATTACGTCCGCGCCCATGCCGGAAAGGACCTTATCCGTGGACGAAAGCTTGGCGGCGACAAAGGTGTCGCTGCCCATGGGAACCAGGATCTCAGCGGCTGGCTCCAGATCCTTAACTGCCTTGATCGCGCCAGCCGTCATCGAGAGTTCAGACAGGGAACCGGCCAAAGCCGTGATCTGCTGTCGCAGCAGGTCAACCACCGCCTGGTTGTCGTTCAGCTCGGCGAAAAGCCTCTGCAGCTTCTCCTTGTCGTCAACTTTCGTTTTTTCCATAACATCACTTTAACATCGCGAGGACCCTAGGGTCGGTCACGTCCTCGGGTTTAATTTCAGTGACCTCTTCTATATGGACTGTGTTTCGTGTGAGCTTGTGCTTGCTGCCCACCTCGGAATAGACCCTCTCCTTGGCCTGGGCCTCAGAGGTCGCCAATAGGTCACGCGTAAACTTCTGCTTGAAAAGGCCCTGCTTGAACCAACCCTTTATTCGATATATCTGCATTTCATCACCTCATATGAATCCAAGCGCGCTTGCAACTCTCCCCAGTTCTGGACCAGTCGACGTCGCCCCGACTATGGCGCCGTTCGAGTTTGCCGCCATGCACAAACCAACGAACTTTACACCGCTGCATGCCGTGCCGACCTCCACAGGAACTCCGAGGGTTTTCTCTATAAGCTTCACCTCTTCCCCTTTGACGTCGGGGTGGACCAAGGCACCGCGGTTTGTCGCCACTCCGACCGCGCCCACGTTTTTCATTCCCGCAATCGTCCCGCACTCGGCTGGAACACCAAGTTTTTCGCTGACGATCTCCAGAATCTCTTCAGGCACGTCGGGGCTAACTACTGCTCCTTGGTCGTTGGAGAGGATTATATTGCCAAAAGCGTTGAACCTTCCAGGGACTTGCTCCACGTTTACATCTGATTCTCCAACGTTCGGCTTGCCACCCATTTCGAAGAGCTCGGAACAAAGTATGGCTTTTGAGTTACCCTTGGCCAATATTCCGATAAGCGGACTACTGTCCACGTCCGTTCTCATCACGGGCACTCCCAAAGCGGCCTCGATTTCGGCGTCCTTGAAGTGAAAGTTCGACGGCATCAGCGCAATTTTGTCGGTGCACAAGGAAAATGCCCCCAGATACGGATTTCGACTAAAACCCATCCTGATTATTGCCATCCCCACACCCTACTCAACTAGAGTGGCGTTCACCAATCCGTCATCTTCTTTGACAGCTTTGACTCTTATCTTGGCGGGGGGCTTTTTCACGCCGCGTTCAAAAAGCTTTTCGTTAATCTTCATGTCCAGCTTTACGTCAGCGGACTTCATGTGTTTGATTAGGTATTCCCTGACCTCCTTCGCGGCGCGGCGCGCGCGCTTGTAATGCGGCACCTTTTTGACCTCGTTCAAAGGTATCACGAATATTTTCTCCTCAGGCATCTCATCACCTACGGCTTTGCTTTAGTCCTGCGCCAGTTCCTGCGGTTGCTGCTGGAGCGTATTTTGCCCTTTGTCTTTGACATGACCCAGACGGGCGCCCGTCTGGTGCGCTTTGCGGCTCTTCCGAGTCTTTTCTTCACAGGTACAGTTTTGTTTCTGGCCATTTCAGGCCCTCCTTATCTTGATTTCTCGCTTGCGGGACTGCAGCTTGTCGAGTATCTCCTTCAACTGCGCGTCCGTTATCTTTGAGCCAATCCTTCCGGATTGAGCGAGCTGTATCAGCTGGATCTCCAACTGCTCGGCGAACTCGGGCTTCACTGCGCGAATGTTGGCCAACCTGGCTCTGGCCTCCGGGGTCAATATCTGGAGCATTGCGGCGCGCTTTTGGACCTCGAACTGCCGTCTGAGCTCAGCCTGACGTTGCTGCTCCTGATATTGGGACTGAAGCTCCTGCACCTTGCGTTTGCGCAGCTCCTCAATCTCGCCGTCTTCCTGCATGACATCATGCCTTTTCGTTTTTTAATTGCTGCGCCACTTCCTCTATCATCGTTACGCCCTTTGGGGTCAATTTTCTCCCCCTCCTCTCAGCCTTGCCCACAAGACCCGCCTTTTCCAACTGCTGAAGTGCGGCGCGGATGATTTTGCCCCCTGCCTTGCGGAAGTGCTCGGGGGCCTGACCCCTGTGCTGTCTCCCGCCATAGAAGCTACGCAGTCGGGATATCCCCACTGGGCCGTCGAAGTAGATCTTCCGAATCAGCGAGGCTGTTCGCAGATACCACCAGTCTTGTTGCTCCGGAGGGCGTTGCTTGTGTGCCCCGGTCTTTGCGAATAGGCTCCACTGAGGCGGCTTCACTGGCTCGACCTTCTTGAGCTCCTCGCTCAGCCGCTTAATCAGCGCAGCGGGTTGAACTTCTCGAACTGCCATTTTTATACCAACCTAATTTTACAGTACCCTAATTTCTGGTCGCATGTCGTATTAACGCTTTTCCTAGGGTCCGATGGAGGCCGATTTTTGCTCCTTTCTCGGTCGATAGGGCAAGCGTCGGACAAAGCCGCATCGCAGACATGTAATGGTCGTGGCCCCAGACTTAACTCTAACGCGGCAGCTTGCACCGGGTCTCCAGAAAGAGAAACATTTTCTGCAGAACTTCATGCCTAGGCTTCTCGGCAGCCGCAAGTTATATCTTGTCTTCAGCTTCCACGCCAAGTAGACATAGCGATCGGAGAGGTCTGGGCGTTCGGAAAAGGCCTCCTCGGCGAGGTCCAAGAGGCGTTCCACTCGTTCGAAAGCCAAGCTCTTGAATTCGTCGGACTGTCCGCCGCGCCTTTTTCGGTATGTCATATCATCTCGCCAGCCTTGATCTAGTTATTCCAAGTGTCTCCTCATAGGTGTATATTGCCCGCGCGACCACAGTGGGCGCCGTGAGTTGCTCTGGGTCTATGCTCACCATCTCGTCTGAAATGCTATTGACGTTCGAGAGGAAATCTCCCCTAGGAAATCCACCGACTATGACGCAGACGTCATCATCTCTGGAAAGGCCAGCATAAGCTTCACTAATCGATCGCCGTTTACCTCTGTCGCTGAAGGTTATCACCCTCCGCGACTTCAGCCCCTCAACGAGCCCTTTCAGAGTCCCTTTTTTCAGCTTGAGGAGCGGCTTTTCTGGTGGAGCCGCGCCCACCAAAAAAAGCTGTTCGAGCAACCCTTCGAATCTATTCTGCATCCGTGGCAAGCGGACGGAGGGATCGATCTTTATGATTTGGTTGTTCCGAGTGTGGACATATGTACGGAGCAGTCCCTCTCGGTTCAGAGGGGTGTCGAGTGCAAAGAGCAGGCCCATATGTACTATGTCGGGCCTGCCGCGGCGGTCTCCGTCGACAAATCCTCTCAACGCCTCGTAGTGAGCGCTTGAATTGAGGATGATTTCAGTGGGCAGCCGACCCTTGCGCCAGGCAAGCCAGCCGATGGTGCGGTGGCTGGCCAATTCCTTGGGAACCTGCTCGACCTCGGCATCGGCAATAATCAAGTTTAACATTGAAGCACAAACAAACTTTCATCGATTTATATTTAACATCGACAATATCTCCGGGGAAAGAGATGTATGAGGCCCAGATTATAGCCACAGTCGTCGTCATCGTGGCAATATTTGTCTTTAGGGAAATTGTCCGCAGGCTTTTCAGAAGGAAGCTCGAAAAGTTAGTGGGCTACCAAACACTTTCCAACTACCTCACGGCGATTTTCACCATCGCCATCGCAATCTATCTCCTCAACATCTGGGGGTTGCTCAATGAAATTGTGGAAACTTTTCTGGCCTTTAGCGCCATCACGGCCGTCCTACTGTTCGCCGCCAAGGACGTGTGGATTTCCAACATCTTTGCCGGCATAGCTCTGATAAGCGACAAGAACATCAAAGTGGGCACCGAAGTGGAAATAGATGGAAAGAAAGGAATCATATTGGAAATGTCACTCACACTTACCAAGCTCAGAGCCGCGGACGGCAAATTGATAGTAGTGCCCAACCACAAATTCAGGGAATCTGTAGTGATTGTGAGCTCCAATAAAAGACAGCGGTGAGCCTCGATGTTCCCGCTCAAGGATGACAATCCCCGGTCTAGCTTTCCCATCGTAACGGTCCTTCTCTTGGTGGCGAACACGGCTATATTTGTCTACACCTTGCTAAACGGAACCTTTGAAAAGACAATAGACAGCTATGGCATGAAGTCAGCCGAGATTCTCGCCGGCAAGAGGCTAGAAACACTGATCACCTCGATGTTTCTGCACGGCGGGATTTTGCACATAGCGGGGAACATGCTGTACCTTTTTATTTTCGGCGACAACGTGGAGGACGTTTTCGGACATAAAAAATTCCTGATTTTCTATCTGGGCACCGGAATTGCGGCGAGTTTAATCCATGCCATAACCGACCCAAGTTCAAGTATACCCACAATCGGGGCTTCTGGGGCCATTTCAGGTGTGCTCGGCGCGTACATCCTGCTTTACCCCGGGGCACGAGTGCTCACTGCCGTAGGGATTTACTTTTTCTGGAGAATCGTGAGGATCCCTGCGATATTTTTCCTAGGTTTTTGGTTTGTGCTGCAAGTGATGTCTGCCTCGATTACTTGGGTGACAGGGGTGAACGAAGGAATCGCCTACTGGGCCCACATAAGCGGCTTCTTTTTTGGCGCGTTGTTGGCGTTGCCAGTAAAGTTGTTTTTGAAAAAAGCAAAAATAAAGGATAAATCTTGACCTATTACAGCGTGCTTTATTAGAACTAAAAATGACCATTAAGGCGAGAGCATGGCTCATGTTGCGGAAAATGAAAGAAAAGGGTTTATAATGCTCTTGAAAAGCGATAAATGGCGATTCAATGCTGCGTGAGAGCATCAAAGGAATGAGCGAAGTGCTCAAAACAGACATACCTCGAGGCTATGTCATATTGGTCGCTGGCGGAGTGGGTTCCCTTAAATCTAGCTTCGTTTACAACGCCCTGGTGAACTATTTGAACAAGCGAAAAGACGAGTACGGCGTCTACGTCACTTTAGAGGAGTCCAAGGACAGCCATACCAGAAACATGGCCAGTCTTGGACTAAAAAAGCCCGAACACCTCCAAATCTTTGACTACCAGGACATACGCAAAGAGTGGAGGAACGAAGAGCCCTCGTTAAACATGGTAAATATAACTGAAGACGTGATAAAATTCTACAAGGAGGATATGGGTGACAAATTCACAATCTTTGCCTTAGATTCCATAAACGCCCTCCAAACGCTGACTAAAGCTGAAAACCTACGCAGAGAAAGCTATCACTTTTTCAACCTCCTACGAGACAGCGGGCTAACGTCTTTCATAATCGAGGAAACTCAATCAGATGAGGGAAGGAAACATGTTCCAGAGTCTTATCTTTCTGACGCCGTAATAGACCTCGGTGTGATTGAGACCCCGGAGTTGGTTTCTCGATACCTGCAAATACGAAAGATGCGCACGGCCAAGCACTCCATGAAGAAACATCAGCTGATAATCACCGACAACGGGATCGAGGTCCTGGGACCTGTTTACGAAAAATAACCCAATTTGTTCCACTGGATTTTGAAGTATTTTAGCGGGCTGAACTTTGCCAAATGAAGTCAAGCTAGATTAAGGACGCACTTTGGTTCATTAAGAACTTATAAAGTGGAACTTTCAGAACCTGTAACAACACCTTAAAGAATGTCACTTTTACTGAAGGATATGGTTACTATGAGTGAAGGCGAGGAGCTCTGGAAAGGATACTGTTCCTTCTTGGACAGACCCTTTTCCGAACAGCTTGAGTACAGCCTTCAGAAGAGAGATGAGTACTTCAAAAGATGGCAACAGACGAAGATGGCCGCGAAGCTCTGCCCAGGTGGCGTGGGAAAATTTGAAGACGTACCATTGACAAATTACGAAGACTATTCAATCCTGCAAGAGTTCGGCGCGAAGATGGAGAACCTCAGAAACACTGTTCCCAGGGCAGCGGGAGAGCTCTGGTGGGACTATTATCTGCGACTGGGAAAGCAGGCAGCCTCCGTCCTAGATGGATGGATGGTTGAGGACTTTGATTTTTGCCTCATGACCTCTGGAACCAGCGGGAAAAATAAATGGCTGACTTACGGGAAAAGTTTCCGTGGGGAATGGGACAGCCTAATCTCTTATCTAGTAATGACCTGCAGCGACCGCCGTGGAGACACAAGCCTAAGAAAAGGTGACACCTATCTGAACATAGTTGCACCAGCGCCCTACGCCTCTGGATTTCAGATACTTCCCATTGAGAAGCTCCTCACGCCAATACCATCGCGAACTGTCACCGACAACATGAACGACATGAAGAGAAAGATGTACCTGATCATCAAGGAAATAGAAAAAGGAACAAAAATTGACCTTGCCGGGGGAATAGCATCGACTTTCTATATGATGTCCCAGTACTTTACCGATCCAGAGACGTACTTCAAGGACTACTACCAATCTATGAACTTGGGAATAACGAAGCTCGCTCTTTTTTTCAAGTACCTTCGAGCTAAGGGGAAGAACAAGAAATACACCAAAGCGAGAGAAGTTTTGCCAGTGAAGGGAATAGGGTTAGGTGGTTACGACACCAGACTGTACCTGAACCACATAGAGGAAGAATATGGAGTAACCCCGACAAATACCTACGGCTCAACAGAGTTTGGCTTGGTTATGTACGGCCACTTCGATAGAAAAACAGATCTTGTGCCCGACCTAAGAAACATTTATCTCGAGTTCATGACTGAAGAGGGCGAGGTAAAGGAAATCGACGAGTTGAAAAAAGGAGAAGTCTACGACCTAATCGGCACTCCGTTAGGGGCCATGTTGATGAGATATGATATGGAAGATACTTTCCGAGTTATCGACATTCGGGACGACGGGATGCCAATCTTCGATTTTGAAGGTAGAAAAAGTCAAGCGATAGAAGTATACGGTTATTTCCGTATTTCCCAAGCCCTAGCCGTTAAAGCGCTGTGCGAAGCGGGCATCAAAGAAACCGACAAATGGTGCATAACAAAGTCATTAACGCCCAGAGAACGCTTGTTGTTTTTGATGGAGAAGGAGTGGGAGCATTCGGAAGCAAAAACGGCCGAATCCCTGTTCAAGGCTTTTTGCAAAATAAGTAATGAATTTAACAATTACGTTAACGATTTCAAGATAAAAAACCCGCAAGAAGTCATAGAAGTCCAATATCTTAAAAAAGGCGCGTTCATGAGATACACCATGAAAAAAATGAAGGACGGAGTGTCACTAGGAAACATAAAACCACCGAAAATCGTCGTTAACGATAAATGCGGCGAAATTGAGTTACTAAGGAGCGTGTAATTGTGGCGGATTGGTACTTTATCCCAATCACGATGCAATATTTGATAGGCAGCGGGCTGACTATTTTAATTTCAATGTTTTTGATATCAAGGAATCCAAAAAGCTGGGTGTACCGGTCTTTTTTCTTTTACGGTTTCTTCGTGGCCCTGTGGTGCCTCATGGCTTTCTTCCACAGAAATGCCCCGACGATGGAGTTATCTAAAGAATTCCTGGACTTTGGCGCAACTTTCGGCTTTATATTTCCTGCCTTTCTGCTAATCACCTTTCTCAACCTCAAAAAGTCAAGCAAGTTTAATTCGTTTGCGCTAGTGCCAGCAATCGTCTTGGGATTGGTAGCTATCTTGTTGAGGCCGTTTGAAATCTTTTGGACCGATTTCGGGTGGAGCTACAATTACACAAACTCGTACTTTTTCGCAGCAACTACCTTGGTAAACGTGGGCTACATAATATCTAACCTGATTGTGGGGGTCAATTTAATCAGAACCGCCCAGACGGCCGTGCTGAGAAGAAAATACAACCTGTTATTGCTAAGCTACGTGCTCTTCTATGTGGTCTTCCTCTCAATTTCCAACATGTTGCTCATCTCAAATGTCGATTATCCCCCGCTCGGAGGAATAATAAGTATTCTCGCGTTTCTCGCCATCGCCCGTGCAATCACCTTACAGTACAAGCCAAGCTCAGAAAACGTCCAAGGCTATAAAAAAGAAGGTGATCACGTCGACTCCAAAACAAAACTGACAGCAGTCTAAGTTACCAAGAAATTAGCTTCCCCGAGGTAAAAAAATGGAAAAAACCGATTTAATTTCATCTCAAACGTCCAATCTAAAAGAATTCTTGAGAGAACTTCTGGAGACCTTGCCGGGCAAGGAGCTCGGTGAAAACATCGTGGAATTCCAAAAGTTTCTCGAGGACGTGGAGCTCGAAAATGTCGTCGCTATTAGTGAAAATGGCGAGGTATTAATTGACCCCGTAAAGCTTCAATCAGCAAACTTGCCTGAAGTAGTCAGAAAAATCCTAAATTACCTGGGCGGGCAGATGAGTACCAGCTTGTCGAATCTCTTCGTAATGTTATTTATCGACACTTATGAGGAGATTAAAGTTGGGTCAAAGCCCGCCGCAGACATATGGCTCAATCAGATAATACGCGATTATGGGGGCCTTCTCGCTGCCTATGACATTGTGGGGAAATTCGCTCAAGAAATCGAACTGCCATCAATATTTTCATCATTGAGGCCAGGATTTACCTATCTACTGAAGGACGAGGGACAAAATAAAGGCTACGAGATAATCAAAGATGCAACTAGATATGGATTCAACGTCGTTTGCATAAGCAAACTCGACCCGAATAAAGTTAAATATAGGCATGGCCTGAAAAACATGGCCTTCATTTGGCTTACCTTCGTTAAGACCAAAGCAAAAGCCATAAGCCCGGACAGGCTTGGAGAGCTGAAGGTGCTAATTTCCAACATCGGCTCTGGATCAGTTGTCCTAATCGACTGTCTTAAGGAAATAATACTCATCAATGGTTTTGAAAGAAGTTTGGATTTTTTCAGGGATGTCAAAGACACCTGCAAGAAAAACAGGCTGGTTTTGCTTATTTCTGTTGATCCAAGGAACTACCCAGAAGAACAGCTGGTCGCACTGGAACGAGAAATCGAGAGGGTAAAAAAATGAGCGTCACCGAAGGCCTCGTGTACTTGTTCGCGGCCATTCTATTAGCAGTCGTGCTGATATTCATGCGCTACGCCATAGGGAACGCAAAGCTGATGCTAGAATCACTGGGGCACAGATTTATGGCTGGAGGAGCCATCATTTTGGCTATTGCCCTAATCATTGGAGGCTTGTTTCTCGCAGGGGCCTTCACCGAAATCACTGCCTTTTACATAATGATTGCCGTCTGGGCAATTGGGCTATTTCTAGTGATTGTAGGAGGAATCTTTCACATCAAGACTATCAGGAAGTTCTACAAGTCGCTGTCGAATGTCTTCATGCTTAAAATAATGCAACTCTTCGTCGTCGGTATGGCCTTCCTGGTTTTGGCATTGCCGTTGCTCATTTTGGACTTTACCAAAACTACCATCGGCGAATACAGCTGGTACGCCGTCAGCGGCTTGGGATCACAGGCTTTCGCAATGACTTGTCTATCTATTGCTGAAAGAAAATATTACGTTGCCTCAAAATTGTCACCTTTGCAGTCAAAAAAGGAGATACAATCGCCGCGTGGAAGCACCAAGGCTCTCGAGACCTACTTGAACTTTACAAAAGGTCTCATAGCTCGAACGGCCCAGGCAATTGAAGCCAGCAGCATAGAGAACATCCTTAACAAATGCGCCGAAGAGCATCCAATCTTACTAGCCAATCACAACCAAAACGCTGAAATTTTAGATGCTGAGGTGCTGATGAAGAATCTGGACCGGATTCATGAAACGGAGAGGGACAAAGAACTAACCCGAACTTTCGCTTGCATAAACTCGGGGTTGATAGACCTTTTCGCGGCCGTAATCTCCTTGCCACGCGCGACCGAAATTGTCGTCTCGGCAGTGGAGGCCGAGAGAGATAACCTAGTTTTGTGGTCGACGGGAGTTCCTTTGGGCAAGTATAACGAAATTGTCTATGAAAGCGAATTACTCCTGCAGCTGCCTGAAGGCATGGCCGAAATGGAAAAGCTACAGACTTGCACATATCTCCTCTTCAAACGTGTCCTTGAACCACTTCTTAAGGAGTGCAAATGCGCCACGATAAAAAAAGTCGAACTTTATCTAGAAGATCAAGAGAGAAAATCGACAAGGGGAAAAATCAAAGTATCTGAGGACGGAGTCTTTGACCTAAACCTGTTTTACAGCCACTTGGCCAGCATGAAATTCGATGCTAGCCTGCGGGAAAGCCTTTCTGCCTTCTCCTCAATATTAAACAATTTTTATCCCGTCATCAAAGAGGACATCGGTATAAAACGAGCTAACCTTATACTTTCAAATACCTTCACCGAAATTCTACGAAAACACTACGGCTTACTACAGCAGTGGAACATAACAGAAATTATACCAAAGGGAGTGGAAATCCCGAGCGAATATCGGCTTCCAGGACTGGGGAAAAGCTACCTAATCGAGTCACGGTTACCAGATAAGGCATTCAAAATCTTTGGGGATATGATTCGCAGAGGTTTTTCCGGACTTTGCATCTCCACGCTGCCTCCTGCAGAAGTGAAGAAGAAATACGAGTCGATGGACCGTGCGACTCTGTTTTGGCTCTCAAAAGTAGAAATTGATTACGCCGTTTCGCCTTCGAACCTTGGAATATTACGAGACAAAATATTGGCAGCGATGGCCAAGGCCAAAAAATCCGTTATATTGCTCGAAGGGCTCGAATACCTTGTCACCACGAACGGGTTTGATCTGACTTTGAAATTATTGCACGACATTAGGGAAGCAGCTGTAGTCCACCAGGCAATCCTGATTGTTCCAATCGCACCCAGGACTTTCGACACGAAGCACTTAGAGCTGCTGGAGCGATACATGGAAACCCTGGGTGAAAAGGAGGAAAAGACATGACGGTCACAGATACCACTCATATTTATAAATGCGAGACAACATCTTCAGCTCATTGTGCAGGGCGATGCCCGGGCACTGGAAAGGTCAAGTTTTCAATGAAAAATTCACGAAAATCGGTTAAGTGGGCAAAGAGCGGTCTTGTCTTGAGTTGAGGTGGAAAATATGGATGCCAAAAATTCGGCCACTTTCCCGCTAGACGAAAAAGTCCTGCTTTTCGACAACCTCATGGACAAGGATTACGCCCTGCTGCTTTACGGCCCGGGGGTAGATGTCTGGCGCTTTTTCTACTCATTCATGGAGAACGGCTTGAGCAAGGATGAGCTTTGTATCTGCGTCTACGACAAGCTCAACAGCAAATCGCAGCTTGACGTGGCCTTCGGAGACGCCATAAAAAACGGCAAGCTGTTTCCCTTCCCCCTCGGAGGAAGCTACCTGCCGAAGGAGATAGAAGACTTAGAAGGGCAGGTAAAGAAGATTTACACGAAAGCCCGTTCGGAAGAGAAAGCTTTGCGAATACTCATGGACTTCGGGAAGCTTATCACGCGCCACAGCTACGACAAGGCCATGGACTTTATTAATGAGGTTCTCGCGATGGCCTCGCAATCAAAAGTGAAAAAACCGGTATCGCAGACGGTCATGACTGCATTCAACTACGAGTCCCTGGACGCGGAGCAGACAAAATCGCTCATCGGCATGCACAAGAACGTCTTGATTTCGTCCAAGGACGGCACGACGACTCTAGCGCTGAACTTCCAAACGCGCAAGAAAATCGAAGGCAATGGAGTTGAGATTGCACAGAAGGACGCCCTAGAGCACTTTGTCAAGCGCCATCTGGAAACGATAGTTTACTCGATGCTGCTGGAGCGGCCGATGTGCGGCTACGACATCATCAAAACCATCTATCAGCGCTATTATACGTCGCTGAGCCAGGGGACCGTCTACTCACTGCTATACTCCCTAGAGGCCAAAGGGCTCCTGAGCGTCACCAAGGCCGACAGCCAACGTTCTAAGCTCTACGTCCTGACGGAGCAGGGGCGCGGCATCGCCAACAGCCAGATAAAGGACTTCATCGTGGCGCAGCAATACCTGCTGGAATCAATCAAAAAAGACTGAACGTCCAGGAAAGTAATCTGTCTTGCCAAAGCCAGGCAGAAAAACGCATATATATTCCTAAAAAACACAGCTTTCTATATGGCCGTTTCCAGTTCGAGCAGCTCAACTATGCTAAAGGCCGCTAACATCGTTGCCTTTGCAGTCACTCTTATAGTCAACGTGATGGCAACCACCGCTTTGATTGGCGGAATTTCCACGGCCCAAGTATCTGACAACTACCTAACGCTGGTGACGCCAGCGGGCTACGTCTTCTCAATATGGAGCGTTATTTACATACTGCTCCTGATTTTCGTAATCTATCAGGCAATGCCGAAGCAAAAGGACAGGCCATTCCACCGGGAAATAAGCTACTTCTTCGTGCTGAGCTGCATATTAAACATAATCTGGCTGTTCCTGTGGCAATACCAGCAGTTAGTCGTTTCCATATTCCTCATGTTGGGTCTTCTAGGTAGCTTAATCGCAATCTACTTGCGACTCAACATCGGCAAATCCAAGGTCCCATTGAAGGAAAGAATCGCCGTTCACCTGCCCTTCAGCGTCTATTTGGGCTGGATCACCGTGGCTACCATAGCCAACATCTCGGCGGCGCTGGTCTCCTTAAACGTTGGTGGCTTGGGAATTGGCGCCACCAACTGGGCGGTCTTGGTAATCGTGGTGGCGGTGCTGATCACTCTGATTGTCCTTGCCACGAGAAAGGACATCGCCTACAGCCTGGTGCTGATTTGGGCACTTGCCGGGATAATGGTGAAGCAGGCCGCGAACCAGACCGTAGCCATGGCAGCAGAAATAAGCGCCATAGTCATCGCCATCGGGCTGGTGGCCACGATTCTACTCACGAAACTGAAAAAAATGAGACTTTAGCCCGATTTTGACGTGGCTCCTGATTTCTGGCACTGCTTGCATTTCCGATACACGTCAATTCGTTGGCTGGTGGGTTTGAACCCCAGACTCTTGATTATCTGGGACCAGAGTTTCTTGACGTTTTTTGCCTCGTAGTCTTCAATCTTCCCACACCCCTCACAGATGACGTTGATGTGTGGGGAAGTGTCAGGGTCATATCTGGAGACCCTGTCGTGGAAATCCAATTCCTGCAGCAATCCGATTTCCGTGAGGAGATGCAAAGTCTGGTAGACCGTGGCCAGGCTCAAAGTTTGGTGACTCTTCTTCACTTGCCGATAAACTTGATCGGCTGTGGGGTGCTCTTTGCTGGAGAGGACTGCCTCACAAACCGCCAAGCGCTGCGATGTGGCCTTGAAGCCCTTCTCGTGAAATTTAGCGATGAGCTGCTGAGCATTCATGGCTATTATTTATTAACTATTTATTTAAAATACTTACTAAATAATAATAAAACTTAAATAGTAATGGTTATTATTTAGGTTTGGTTTAGGAAGTTATGACATGACGGAAAAACTCGAGAAAAAGTTAATTGCCGCCGGCGGCACTACGAACCAGGACTGGTGGCCGAACCAATTGAAACTTGATATTCTGCACCAGCATTCCTCCAAATCCAATCCGATGGGGGAGGAGTTTAACTACGCAAAGGAGTTTAAGAGCCTCGATTTGGCGGTCGTGAAGAAGGATCTTCGTGAACTGATGACAAAGTCGCAGAACTGGTGGCCAGCGGACTTTGGCCACTACGGACCTTTGCTCATCCGTATGGCGTGGCACAGCGCCGGCACTTACCGTGTAGGCGACGGTCGTGGAGGCGCGGGGCGTGGCAGCCAGCGCCTTCCACCACTTAACAGCTGGCCCGACAATGTGAATCTCGACAAGGCGCGCCGGCTGCTCTGGCCAATCAAGCAGAAATACGGCCACACGATTTCCTGGGCTGACCTGATGATCCTGGCCGGCAACGTTGCCCTAGAATCGATGGGTTTCAAGACCTTTGGTTTTGGTGGCGGGCGCGAGGACATCTGGGAACCGGAAAAGGACATTTATTGGGGCTCCGAGGGCAAGTGGCTTGAAGACAAGCGCTACAGCGGTGACCGGGAACTTGAGAATCCCCTCGCCGCCGTTCAAATGGGGCTGATTTACGTCAACCCGGAAGGCCCGAACGGCAACCCGGACCCGGTCGCGGCAGCGCGGGATATCCGTGAGACTTTCGCGCGCATGGCAATGAACGACGAAGAGACGGTGGCTCTCATCGCGGGCGGCCACACTTTCGGCAAGACCCACGGGGCCGGTGACCCAAAGCACGTTGGGCCCGAGCCCGAAGCGGCCCCCATCGAAGAGCAGGGACTAGGCTGGAAGAGTAGCTTCGGTACGGGCAAAGGCAACGACACAATCGGCGGCGGACCCGAAGTAATCTGGACAACCACACCCACGAAATGGAGCAACGACTTCTTCAGAATACTGTTCGGCTACGAATGGGAACTGACGAAGAGTCCAGCCGGCGCGTACCAGTGGAAGCCGAAGGGAGAAGCGGGTGCCGGCACCGTACCTGACCCACACGACCCGTCTAGGCGTCGCGCACCATCCATGCTGACCACGGACCTCTCTCTGCGGTTCGACCCTGCCTATGAGAAAATCTCACGACGTTTCATGGAGAACCCTGATCAGTTCGCGGACGCTTTCGCTCGGGCCTGGTTCAAGCTGACGCACCGCGACATGGGACCTCGTACAAGATATCTCGGCCAGGAGGTCCCGACAGAAGAGTTCATCTGGCAAGATCCCATCCCAGCCATCAACCACAAATTAATCGATGCACATGACATCGACGCCCTCAAGGAAAAAATCCTGGCTTCTGGCCTTTCAGTGCCGGAGCTGGTTTCGACCGCCTGGGCGTCGGCATCTACCTTTCGCGGCTCTGACAAGCGCGGTGGCGCCAACGGTGCCCGCATCCGCCTAGCGCCGCAGAAGCTTTGGGAAGTCAACCAGCCTACCCAACTGGCGAAGGTGCTCAAGACTTTGGAGGGCATCCAGAGCGCGTTCAACGGCACGCAGTCCAGCGGCAAAAAGGTGTCACTGGCCGACCTGATTGTTCTGGCCGGTTGTGCGGGAATCGAGCAGGCTGCGAAGAATGCTGGCCACGAGATGAAGGTTCCCTTCACACCGGGACGCATGGACGCCTCGCAGGAGCAAACCGACGTGACCTCCTTCACCGTGCTCGAGCCGGTCGCGGACGGCTTCCGCAACTACCTCAAGAAAAAGTTCTCTGTATCGGCCGAGGAACTGCTAATCGACCGAGCGCAATTGCTGACCCTGACGGCGCCCGAGATGACGGTCCTCATCGGGGGCCTGCGAGTCCTGAACGTCAATTTCGGCCAGATCCAACACGGCGTCTTCACCAAGCGACCAGAGACTCTGACGAACGACTTTTTCGTAAACTTGCTGGACATGGGGACGGTCTGGAGTGCAACCTCGGATGACAAAGAGGTGTTCGAGGGCCGTGACCGTACAACGGGTGAACTCAGATGGACTGCCACCCGCGTCGACCTAATCTTCGGCTCGAACTCCCAACTCAGGGCCTTGGCGGAGGTCTACGCATGCGCGGACTCCCAGGAAAAGTTCCTGAAGGACTTTGTAGCGGCGTGGACCAAAATAATGAACCTTGACCGCTTCGACCTCGCCCAATCTTAGCAAGTTGAGTGTTAGTCCGAAAAGAGATGAGTAAGCTAGGAGTTCCTGGCAGGTTCATAGATGCCTTCTGCGGCAGGGTTCCCAAGTCATTCCTTGCCAGGCATTACACTGATTGCAGTCCTAACATGCTGAAAGAAATCTATGAAAACGTCGGGTTAAGCGTGCTTAAGTAGAGCGATGTCTCAATTAAGCCAATGAATTTGTAAACTCTAAATTCAAAAGTTTGCCTATCTTTGCATACCGCCAAACCAAATACATTTCGATTATTTCTTTAAGGAATATTTCTCCGCGATTACAAGCATTTCAAAATCCTCTGCAGTCAGTTTATCGTTCCTGGAAAATGCCCCGAGTTTCGCGCCGAAAATATCGATTTTCTTGAACCCGAGTGATTTAAGCAGCTGGGTAATTTCGCTGGGCACATAATAACGCTCGCTACACTTGAGCTCCCTTTTATTGCCAGAATCGTCCTCAAAGACAACGGTGTTATAATCACGGAAAGTCATCAGATCAAAGGAGCACTCCTTACACTGGGACTGGCCTTCTTTCTGCGTCGACTTATAGAAGTCATTGACAGAATGAAACAGCGGGAACAATCCGCTTAATGCGGTGAAAATGAGCTTGCCTTTATTTTTAAGCGCTTTTGTTGCGTTCTTGAGGATCTCAAAGTTCATCTCATCTGTTTCCATAAGAGAAAACCCGCCTTCGCATAGCATAATTGCCAGGTCAAATTCACCGTCAAACGGGAGATTGCGGGCATCTTGTGTTTGGAAGTCTATGGTCAAGCCTGCCTCTTGTGCCTTTTCCCTTGCCCTTTTGATCTGATTCTCGGAAAGATCAATGCCGGTCACATTATATCCCCTCTTTGTCAGTTCAATCGCATGACGGCCGGTGCCACATCCGATATCTATAATCTTAAAGGATTTTTCCCGGTTAATCTCCTGCTCAATAAAGTCGCATTCGCCCACAGTCCCCTGAACAAAGCATTCTTTGTCGTATTTGTGAGCGTAATTTTCATATAATAACTCATACCACTGTTTCATAATTTCTCCTTCTTTCGTCTTCTACTAATAATATTCGCATTGTGGCCGCCTACACAGCGGCAAAGGGTGGCGTGATAACTCTCACAAAGGAACTTGCCGTAGAGTATGGCAAGTACGGAATAAATGTCAACTGCATAACATCGGGCTTCTTCGAGACCGATAATTTAAAATCATAATTTACCAGTAAACTGGGGGGCGAATCCCTTCCCCGGCGTTTTGACGGTTCAAATCCGCTTGAGAATTGAAAATCATGCATGAAACCAATTCAATCAACTGTGCGCACTTGCTCAAAATGAGTCTAAACCCTGCTCGATTGTTGCTCAGATTTGGTGCGGTGGGCGAGACGCCTAGCGAAGGGGTTCGGTGTCTGCTGTTGTCCCTTATAAACGGGCGGTCCGTTCTCCCCAAAGAGGAGGAGCATGCCGACAGTCGATTACGGGCCCAAGGTCGAGGACGAGGCCAGGAGGATAGCCAGCTCGGGGAGGCTGACCGAGAGGGACCGCAAGACCCTCCTGGAGTACAAGCGGGACCTGGAGGTGAGGGGGCTGAGCAAGGGGAGGGTGTTCAAGATCCTGATCCACACCAGGAGGTTCGCCGAGGAACTCCATGGGGCGAGCCTGGTCGACGCCTCCGCGGACGCCATCAAGGACCTGGTGGCGTGGGTCCAGAACAGGGACCTCGCCGAGTCGACCAGGGCCGACTACAAGCAGGTGCTGAAACAATTCTTCAAATGGCTGAACGACGGTGAGTACCCGAAGAAGGTAAGCTGGATCAAGGCCACGATCAAAAGGAACGAGGGGAAACTCCCCGAGAAGCTGCTGACGGAGGAGGACGTCCAGAAGCTCGTGGACGCGGCGAGGAACCCCCGCGACAGGGCCCTCATCTCCCTGATGTGGGAGACCGGCGCGAGGCCGGGAGAGTACCTCGACCTGAAGGTCGGTGACATCGAGGATAGGGAGAACGGCAAGAAGGTCCTCGTGAGCGGAAAGACCGGGCCCAGGAGACTGCCGCTCATCTCCAGCGTCCCACACCTGAACAGGTGGATAGCCTTCCATCCGGCGAACGGGGACCCAGAGGCGCCGCTCTGGTGCTGGCTGGACGGCAACCCCCACGAGCGGATCGATTACGACTACTTCAGGAACCTCCTCCGCGAGATCGCCAAGCGAGCCGGCGTGGACAAACCGATGTACCCCTACGCTTTCCGCCACGCCAGGGCCACGTATCTGGCGAACCGGCTCACGGAGGCCCAGCTCTGCCAGTACTTCGGCTGGGTTCAGGGCTCCAAGCTGCCGTCCACCTACGTCCACCTCAGCGGCAGGGACATCGACATAACCTACGACCGGATTCACGGCCTCGCGGGGAAGGACGAGGAGACGCCAAAGCTCTCCCCCCGGAGGTGCCCCCGCTGCGGGGAGATCGTCGAGGCGAGGGCCAAGTTCTGCCCGAGGTGCGGCCTCGCGATGACCCAAGAGGTCGCGCAGAGGCTCCAGGAGGACGAGGAGATCGCCAAGGCGCTGTACGACGAAAAAGTGGAGACCGCGGGCAACATCAAGAAGCTCGTGGAGAAGATGGTCAGCGAGAAGCTGAAGGAGATCCTGGGCAAGGGTTACGGGCGCGGATGATCAAACGGCGGCCGACCTGGCCTCCTGCAGCTTGGGGCAATCCCGGAACCTGCACTCCCGCCGGGTGATGGCGCAGACTCCCTGGCGCCTGTCGGGACAGTACTCCCCCGAGACCCTCGGAAACAGATCTTCAGCCCTCCTGATCAACTCCCGGTAAAGGGGATGCAGTCGGGATTCCGTTTCACCCATGCGCCACCCGAGTAGGTAGACCAGACGACCTTTTTAAGCGGATACAAGTTGGATAGGTCCAGTTACGGCGCCGCTCAGGGAACTGTAAAAGCCAACTTCTTTTGGAGATGCTGATTCACCCGAACTCAACCCAGCCGACGCCTGGGCCACCAGGTTTTCCTCAGGATTATAGAGCGTGAAATGTCCACACTGCGGATCGGAAAATGTGACCTAACATAAATATCGCAATTATCTATAATGCCCGGCCCTTATCTCCTCAATCTGTGCGACAAATTTCTTGTAGGCCTCGCTCTGCTTCAGCGCCGCGATGTCGCGCTTGTAGAGGTCGGCCTTGAGCGACTTCCCGGTCGTCTTCTCCCAGTCCTCGAAAGACAGCCCCTGGCTCGCCTGGCTCTTGTCCCGGTACCACTCGGGGATGACGTTGAAGGCGCAGAAGGGGATGACCCGCTTGTCGTTCATGGCATAGTGGATGGTGCACCTCTTGACGCGCTCGATGTCGTAGTTGTACAGGTCCATGAAGTGCATCATGCCGACGAGCATCGACTTCATGTGGAAGGGCCCGATGGCGTTGTAGTCGTGCCGGAGCAGGGCGTTGACCACCATCCGCCTGATATTGAGGCCCTCCGGCTTCCTCTTGTTGTCGACGAACTTGCCCAGCTTGTAGAACATTTTGGCGCCGATGAGCGTCTTGCTCTTGCCTGCCTTGAGGTCGCGGGCCTTCTCGCCGATGTACTCCAGCAGGCCCGGGACGTCGATGAAGCTGGTGAGCGGGACGAGCTGGCCGCGGACGTTGAAGATGTAGGTGGCCGCGCCGCAGGCGAAGTGGCTGCTCAGGTTGTACTTGGGCTTGCCCGTCAGCGCCTCCGCGAAGTCGGTGACCACCGAGGCGGTCGGCACCGGGAAGAAATCGTCCATGGTCACCATGCCGTTCGTCTGCTCCTCGAGGCGCTTGATGACGTCGGGTATCGTTATCCTGAACTTCTCCCTCTCCTCGCGCGGCATCATCCCCACCAGGGAGACCGGCTGGAAGTTGACCGCGCGGATGATGTCGATGTTCTTGAAGCCGAACTTGACGATGTCGCCGACTTCGTGGTCGTTCACCGACTTGATCACCGTCGGCACCAGCACGATACCCATGTCGACCTTGCGGCAGTTCTCAATGGTCTGCGAGACCTCCCAGTGGTTCTTGGGGTTGGTCTTCTCGGAGACGCCGTCGAAGCTGAGGTAGACGGTGTTGCAGCCGGCGGCCCGGACGTCCTCGCAGAGCTTGGGATCCTGGGCCAGTCTGATGCCGTTGGTGTTGAGCTGGATGTGGTCGATGCCGTACCTCTTCGCCATCCTGATGATTTCGGGCAGGTCGTTCCTGAGGGTGGGCTCGCCGCCGGTGAGCTGCACCGCGTTGTTGGGCACGGGCTGCTCGGCCCGGAGCGTCTTGACCATCTCCTCGATCTCCTCGAACTTGGGCTCGTAGACGTAGCCGACGCGGCCCGAGTAGAAGAAGCAGTACCAGCAGGTGAGGTCGCAGCGGTTGGTGAGCACGATGTTGGAGAGGGCGGTGTGGCTCAGGTGGCTCTTGCACAGGCCGCAGTCCTTGGGGCACTCGGGCGCGTCCTTGGTGACCTGGGGGTTGCTGACGCCCCGGCCGTCGCGGGCGTACTTCTCGGCGCGCTTGTACCACTCGTAGGAGCCCGAGTAAAGGTCCTCGAACTCGCCGTGCTCGGGGCAGGTCTTGGTGATGAAGACCTTGCCGTCGCGCTCGAAGATTGTCGCCGGCAGCACCTTCAGGCACTGCGGGCAGATGGACCCCGTCTTGGTCAGTTCCTGCATAATCGTCAATTTACCACTGAAAGAGGTAACTTTTAAACCTTGCTCAACTTCCCTTGATATGAAAAGTGGTGATTATGGAGAGGGCCCAAAGGCTGCTGCGGGAACTAGGCCTGACCGACTACGAGGCCAGGGCCTACGCCGTGCTGGCGTCGACGGGCCCCTCGACGGCAGGGGAGCTGAGCAAGCTGGCCAACGTCCCCTACTCCAGGGTCTACGACATCCTCTCCAAGCTGGAGCGCCGCGGCTGGGTCGAGGTCCAGGCGGGCCGGCCGAGCCGGTACCGCTCCAAGGCCCCGGCCGAGGTCGTCAAGATCGTCAAGAGCGAGCAGGAGCGGAAGCTGAAGGAGGTGGGCGAGGCCGTGGTCAAGGAGCTCGAGCCCATCTACTCGAAGAAGGCCGAGGCCAAGCGGCCCGACGTCTGGATCATCCGCGGAGGGAATAACCTGGTCACCAGGATCGGCGAGATGCTGAGCCGCGCCGAGGTCGAGGTCCTGGTCTCGATGCCCAACCTGCCCCAGGAAATGTCCGGCCTGGTCCCGTACCTGTCCGTCCTCGGAGTCAAGAACATCCCGATCAGGGTCATGGTGACGCGCAAGCTGAAGCTGCGCGCCTCCGAGCTGCCGCGAAAGATAGAAATCAGGAAAAGAGAAACGCTCTTCGGTGGAGGGGTTATCGTCGACGGGAAAGAGGTGCTTTTGGTGTTGGGTAGCGGAGGGGAACTTTTTGGGATTTGGTCAGACGAAATTGGCCTTGCAAGGTTCGCTAAAGAATATTTCGAATATTTGTGGAAGGATTCCCGCGTCGTTTCGAGTACCCCGCCCTGAACTTTTTCCTGTTTTTGGCAAGGGAATCCCCCAGCGGAAGATAGGGCTATGTGGTCTGGATGAACCGGTGGTGCAAGCTCATTGGGTTTCTCGGTTCCCCCGCCGTTTTTCTTTGTTTTAACCAGGTCGGGTGTTTAAATCCCCTCCACCGCCATCAGTTGGACTCAATACGGCAAAAATAGGCAAGAATCGAACAATTGTAACGCCGTTTTTAGGCTAGGTTATCAGCCGTTTTTAGAATTCGTTGCACCGATTTCAACAGGAGCTTTCCTACCCGGACGGAACGTTCGATATCCTTTGCACCCTCTATTCCTTTCTCGGTCAAGTACGCGGACTTTGCCTTTCCTGTGCTGTGTTGCGTAATTAAGCCGTCTAATCGGGCACTAAATGCAAGAACTAAAAGATAGTACAGGCAAATTTGACACGGTGATTGGACTGAAAGATCCCAAACGCATCGAACTGCCGCGTGGAGTCTGGATAGGGCCCAAGGTCATAAGCAGGGTGCCGCAAGTTTGTAGCTCCCCTTTGCTCGGCGAGTCGGCACTGGTCGTTTCAGACCCGACAACCTTCGAATTGGTCGGTTCCAAGGTCGAACGCAAGCTAGGCCTCTCCGGTTTCAAGGTGATGCACACGATAATCAAGGAGTCCGATGCTGCTGCGGTCACCAGAGTCAGAGGGGCGGCCTCCGGCAAGGCCGACTTCTTCATAGGGGTCGGTGGTGGTCGATCCATCGATGTGGGCAAGCTCGCATCTTTTCAGGAGAGGAAACCCTTCGTTTCGGTGCCCACCGCGGCCTCTCATGACGGCATCGCCTCCTCCAGGGCTTCGATAAAGGGCGGGCCCAAGCCGATCTCGATCGAGACTCATGCCCCCATCGCGATCATCGCCGATACGCTTATCATCAAGCAGGCCCCTCATCGCCTGCTCGCCGCCGGTTGCGGCGACGCAATTGCGAACTTGACGGCAGTGAAGGACTGGCAGCTCGCCAGCAGGCTGAAGCGGGAGCCCTACAGCGAATACGCGGCGACGCTCTCGCTGGTCAGCCCGCAGATAGTCATAGCCAATGCCGACCAAATTGGCCGCCACACGGAGAAGGCCGTCAGGAAGGTCGTGGAGGCGCTGATCTCGAGCAGCGTCGCGATGGCGATTGCGGGGAACACGAGGCCGGCCAGCGGATCGGAACACATGTTCAGCCATGCCTTGGACGTCATCGCGCCCAGGCCTGCCCTCCACGGGGAGCAGTGCGGCGTCGGGGCTATCATGATGGCCTACCTGCACGGCGAAGACTGGCAGATGATGAGGAGGGCGCTGAGCGTTATCGGCGCGCCGACGAACAGCACAGAGCTGAGGATAGCGCCGAAGTACATAGTCAAGGCATTAACGTTGGCTCACAAGATTCGGCCCGAACGGTATACCATCCTTGGCGGCGGTTTGAGCAGGGCGGCAGCGAAGCGCCTAGCCAAGGCAACCAAAGTGATCTAGACGCTTTTTTGCGACTTCGGGATTACGCCCGCGGGCGAGATATCGATGTTTTCAGCGGCAGCCGTGGCAGGGAACCTGAAAGACATGGCATGCTAAAGAAACGAATTAATACCCATGGGCACAAACTGGTTGGGGCATGGATGAGAGTCGACCTTGGAAAGTGGATGCGGGCGAACGCGATCTACATCGCGATCTGGATCACCATGGGGCTGGTGTCGTTGGGCTTGGTAATCAGGGAAATCGGGGTGTACACACTAGCGGTGATCGCTCCCTTCGTGCCGCTATTCGTCATCGCCATGGCCAAGATGGGCAAGGAGCTGAGAAAACGCTAATTGGCCACGTCACCATCCCGCTGATTATCTACTGCCTTTTCACGGGACAAATAAACTTGGCGGCCTTGCTCATCGGCAGCGGCTTTCCCAATTTTGACGTTCTCCCGACCCTGCTGAGGAAGGAAACGCCCGACAATCCACTCAACGAGACTCACGCCGCCACCGTCCTGCATACCATCTTCCTCTATCTGGTGATATTGCCGTTCATGTACCTCGGCCTGAGCACCATCGGCTGGTCGAACGCCTGGGTCATCGCGCTGTCATTCTGCGTCGGCGCCATCGTCCACGTTCTGACCGAGTCCTTCGACAAGAAGGGCCGGCGGCTGTTTTGGCCAATCAGCAACAAGTTCTACGGCCTGAAGGTTCTGCCCTACGATTTCTGGACCTACCTCACGGACAAAAAAGTCCTAGCTTTTGAAGGCGGCCTCTTCATGGCGGCCTTTCTGCTCACGATCTTTTAGCGTTCTCCGTCCTTACGTCGAGGTAGGGCAGCGCCCCGGCGCCAATCGGTGAGCTGAAGACCAAAGTAAGTTATCGCCCCTCGTGGTCGCGCTCAGCGCCATCTAGAAGAACGCACCGAACAGCAGCAAAACGGACTGGCAGGGCCACCCACACATCAAAGGTCCTCCTTCGCTTCGCGGCGCCCATTGTATGTAGCATTACTACATATTTTTATATAGCAACACTACTTAGCTGGATTAGTTTCGGATGAGAAACGCGAACCATGAGTGGCAGGCGAACGTAAGCAAGGCGATGCGTCGCGGGATTCTTAGCGTGTTGCTGCTCTGGATCCTGAAGCGGAAGGGCACGCCCATGTACGGTTACGAGATAATCCAGACCATTGACGAGAGGACCAAGGGCACCTGGGCTCCTAAGGCAGGAACGATATATCCGATGCTAAGGAGGCTCGAGGGCAAGGGGTATGTGAAGAGCGAGTGGGGCTCTGGATCGGCTGGCCCGGCCCGCCGTTATTACCGAATTACTACCGAAGGCAAGGAAGCTACAAAGGCGTTATTTGCCGAGTGGAAGAAGCTCATGAGCGGATTTAGGGGATTCCTTAGCGACCTTCTGGGAGGTAATTTAAATGAACAACAATTACGGATTGAAACTAATAACGTTTCAAAAAAAGTTCGGCGAACTTGTAGCCGTAAACAACGTCAACATCAAAGTAAGGCGAAAACTGCGCGGACTGCTCGGATTACATCAGGCGAGTGAACAAGGAGATGGCCGTGACCGTTCTTTTGGCTACATCGTATCTCGATGAAGCTGATTATCTCTGTGGCAGGCTGGCAATAATGGACAAAGGTAGGATAATCGCGCAGGCACGCCGGAGGAACTGAAAACCTCCGTGGGCGAATATCTGATAATGGTCAAGCTGTCAAAGGGCTCCGTAGCTTGTCTACAAGAGACGGACTGGATAAAGGGCGTTGAGAAAAATGGCTCGAGTCCAAGGGGCTCATAAAGAGGATGGCGCGTCGAGGAGATAGGAGGGCCACCATCATAGATCTAACGCCCAAGGGAAAAGCGGTGCAGGAAAAGGTAGCTATGAGGTACAGCAAGTTCATGCGGAACGCCCTTCAAGTGTTCACGACCGACGAACGGGAAACACTCCGCAAACTTCTCGAGAATCTCCGGCCCAGGGGATGTAACGGGGGCAAATCAAGTATGAAAAACGGTTCCCATACGGCCTTCTAACTCAAGCGGGCGAAAACCGTCGAGCTTGGGGTGATGACGAAATGAAGGTAATGTTAATTAACCCCGCTTCGCTGCCCACGCCCGAGCCCAAAAAGCATAAGGTGGAGCTGAAGTAGCCCCGCTCAAGCTAACCTAGTCTCTGCGTCAACGGCTTCAAAGGTAATACAAAATCTGCTTTGCGCCATCGAGCCCGAACTCACGGTAGCCTTGGGCATGTATTCCAGATTTAACCATATCATCGATGATTTCTTGCACAATTTTTAAACCAAGCAAAAACAATCCCAAAGAAGTGGTTCAATGGCTGGCTATCTTTTCGTGGACCTGAAAACTGGTCTCGCGAGGGACTTCAACAGGGCATTTGAAATATATGAGCACTTCACGAGAGGGCTCTCCGAAGGTTGGCTCAAGGGATCGAGCTTCAGCAGGTACTACGACAGAGGGTACAGCCGTTTGAGAATTAGGCTGGAATTCATCGATGTGGAGAAGGGCAAGGAAGAGGGCGAGAAGATCATCGCCGAACTGAGGCGCAAGAATTTAATCCAAGGGAGCTTGCCATGGCAAAACTTCAGCGATTTGGAGCCGGTAAAGAGAGCCACCGAGGCGGCGACGAGATGTGCTTCTTGCCTGAGGGACGAGCTCAAAAGAGACCGAGAAGTGAGTGATGCGTTCGCCAAGAAGCCAATCGAATTCGCCATACAGTTCGAGGCGTTGCTTCTGAACAAACTGGGTTTCGAGATGGATTTTCAGAGATACGGCCTGTTTGGAAACCTGGAGAGCATAGTGGCTAAATGTGCTCGGGATATCGGCCCCGGATTCATGGGGGCCGACCCTGATTTTCTGGAAAGATTCCTGCACCACTTTCGCAACTGCATGAACTACACGGATCAACCGGTTATCTTCTCGCTGATGTACGGCAAGATGCTCACGGATCTGGCCCACAGTTACAAACCAACCCACCATTTGGATTAGCTTGCCAGACTCGTCAATAGCTTTGAAGATTAGATGGCCAACGCGCTTTTATTAAAATTTATTTTGGTGCTTCGAAACGAACCCAAAATGCCTCATCGACCCCTCGGCCGCACCTTGGGTAAAATGCGGTTTGAAATACGAGTTTCATTGTGCACAAGAAAGTCTCAGACAACCTAACGATGTTTTAAACTTTTTATTGGTTTTAGTGTTGACGGCCTTGTGTGTAACTATTTTGTTATACCTTGGTTCCAGTGAACACGGTGAACACTTTGTAGCAATAATTTGTCTGGCGGTTTTACTTTTTATGATCCGCGAACGCGAGCAGGACCTCCGCGACCCTGACCTTGGGCGGGGACGAGCGGAGTATCCTGGAGAGCTCCTCCTGCGACGGGACCTGCTCGTTCTCTATCGCCGGCGTGGCGTCCGGGTTGGTGATCGAAGCGATAAAGGCCGTGGCCAAGAACCTATTCGGGGTGGACCCGGTGGAAGCCAAGGCCGCCCGCGAGCGGGAGCCGGGGAAGGGGCTCACCGGGGACGAGGAGATCCGGGCCTACGAGGAGGAGACGTCAGGGAGAAGCGCCGGCACGCTGACGACCTGATGAGCCGCCTGCTGCAGGATCCTGAGGTCGCCGGGCTGATCAGGCAGAAGCTCCGGAAATTTGAACTTGTTTAACTTAGATGTTTGGTAGGGGATAAGGAAAATGCACTCCTCTATTTTGCATGTCAAGTTGAATCCAACCCTCAGGGTCGGCACTTCAGTTCAATGGCTTCGGCTTTACATTCACAGCTGGAGCGGGCTTTTCCGGCACTTTCGCATTTTTAGAAATACTGTTAAAAATTGCCTCGGCCGCATCACCGTTTATTGGCTTTGTTGGCTGAAGTTAGTTCCTCATAAACTCCTTCAATTTTTTTTGTGATGATGCTCGATCTATATTTCCTCACTTCCTTCCCTGCATTTCTAACCAATTTTTTAGAGAGATTTGAATTGTTCAACACTTTTAAAATAGCGTCGGCCAACTCCACGCTATCACGCCTCTCGACCAAAAGACCCGTATAACCATCTTTGACAACCTCGCTTATTCCGCCGGTATCTGTTGCAACGACAGGGACCCCAGAAGCCATGGCCTCCAACAAGACGATGCCGAACGACTCCCCATATATTGAGGGAAGGACAAAAACACCAGACGTTTTATATAGCAGCTTAATCCCTTCTCGATTGGCGAATCCCAACAATTTGACGTTCTTTTCTAAACCCAGCATCTTGACCAGAATTTCAACGAACCCCCTTGCATGCCCATTTCCAACAATGAGCAATCGCGCGTTTGGGATTTTTTCGACAACAAGTTTCATGGCCGATATAAGTACATGTAACCCTTTCCTGTGAGAAAGCCTGCCCACATAGATTATTGTTGAGCCCCTGCCCATCCTAAAACTTTCTCCATTGGAATTATCATCGAAAAATGTTTCGTCTACTGCGTTCGGTATCACCATAACTTTTTTTCCATCGGCAAAATGTCTGATAAAATCTGCTGCCGCATTGCTGACAGCGATAATTTTGTCTGCCTTGTTTATGTATCTTCTGTAGGGGAAGAGAAAATAACTAACAGGTGTCCAAACGCCACTGCTATACCAAAACGAAATTGAGTGATTTGTCAAAACAGTGGGTATGTCTAGCACCTTTGCCAATGATACCGAAAGAAGAGAGGTCGGAGTAAATGCGTGATGCCCGTGAACAATGTCGAACCTTTCTCTTTTCAAAATTCTCTTGAGCCCTATCAGATTTGGCGGAATTAAAATGTTGTCAGGAAGAAATGGGACGCTTATCCCTTTTACACCTAGTGGGACCTCATGTGCCATTCCCTCATGATTATTTTTCGTTATTATCGTTACCTCGTGACCAAGTTTTTGCAACTCTCTTGCGAGGCATACCATGTGAGAACTCACCCCGCCTGTTCTAGGATACCAATCGCTGCATAGTGCAATTTTCACATGATCACCAAGTACGCAACCGTTGACACGTAAACTAATGAAAAGCAGACATCGGTTGCTCTAACAGAAGACACGTACCTCTTCAAAACAAGAAAGATGAAAGATGCAACGCCATTTATTAAAATGCCATACAAAGGATCAACGCATATTGTTATTGTTCCCAACATAACCCAGTGGACCACAAGCAATCTGTTTAGCATCTTTACCGCTCTTGGTTTCCCAAGCCAGCAAACTGTAGTTTTAGTCCTGGATAGCACATCTTCATCGAAATCATCAAGGTGATTTCTTAAATCAAGGGCGGCGGATTGAATAAACAAGGAAAGGGCGATTGCAATTACAAAATGATTTAAATTTCCTACCACTGATGCGCCATAAAGGAAAAGTAATGAGCCGAAGAATAATCCGTGCGACGTTAGGTCGGCTACAGCAACACCTTTCAATCTTAGCGGTGGCGCCGAGTAGCCTAAGCTCAGTAGCAGTAATATCACATAGATGCAAGATGACAGAGGATTCAGCCGCAGGCACGCTATCAGCAAGCCGATCGCGGCAATTAGAACCGAAACAAAAACGCCTTCCTTAAACCCGATTAAGCCGGAGGCAACAGGATTCTTATTCATTTTATTTTTATCATTTTCAGCGTCAAAACAATTGTTGATGGAAAATGAAAACGCGAGGTATAATGAAGACGTCATCACGAACGTTAGGAAAATTCTGTAATCAAATTGTGATGACGTTCCCAACCCAAGGACAAACCCCAAGATGCCGATGCCGAAATAGGCTCTCCAATCTCCAACTCTAAAATTTTGGCAATGATGATTTACTTTAAAAATAAACCAGTTAATTGGCATCATGGTGTCTCATCCGCTTTTGCTCGTTTGAATACCATCGGGGTTCGTAAATACCGGTACGAGACGAACAGCGCCAGGATCATAAAAAGTAAAACCGCCAGACAAATTATTGCTACAAAGTGTTCACCGTGTTCACTGGAACCAAGGTATAACAAAATAGTTACACACAAGGCCGCCAACACTATGAAAAGATTTTGTCTAAACTGGCTAATCATTGACCGACCTCTCCCCTATCTTTGTATTTCACGAAAAATTGCTCCTGAGGTGGTAAGGGGGCAATACCCTGCTCCATTGACTTTAGGTGTGGCCTAACCGCCCGCTTCAGTGCCCCAATCATAACGCGGGTGATCAAAAATCTCTTGGCCGCAGACCTGAATTCATCCTTTGCGAGTTCATCGACCCACCTGAAACCATGCTTCATGCATGCAGCCAACAACTTCCAGTGCTCGGGTCCCATATCCTTGGCTGTGAAAAACTTTTCTGCCCTTAGCCGGCCTATCGGGACGAAAAAGAGCGGGACTATGAGCGACTGGTAATGCTTCAGTTCATCCACCAGCTCTATGGTCTTTGTCACGTCGTTCGCAGTCTCGCCGGGCAGCCCCATTATGAGTGTTGAGATAGGTACCCAGTTGTTTTCGTACATCAATTTGTGGGCCTCCACAACCAGCTCCGGCCATTCCTCGGGCTTGAAGGGCGCCACCTTGCCCCTCATGTGCTTTTCCATGATCCGCGGTGACCCCGACTCCATTCCGACCTGGCCGGAGATCCGGGGCATCTTTTTGTTCGGCACTTCCATCAGCTCCGTTAGTCCCCTCACCAGCCGGGGCCTCGCCATGACGGAGGCGAAGGCGAAGTGGGACATGTTGGCCCCCCATCCCGTGAGCTTCTTCACCTCTCCAAACAGTTTCACGACTTTATCTTCATCCGGGATTACGCCCTTGGCCCCGTACCTCATGACGTCCTCGGCGTGCAGGAGAACTTTGTCAACCCCGCCGCTTAGATTGACTTTGACCTCCTCCAAAATTTTGTCGATCGGCCTACACCTGAAGTTCAGCAGGGTCGGGTTGCAGAAGTCGCAGCCCCTCCCGCATCCCCTGGCGATCTCGACTATGCCGTTGATGGTGGCATGTTTGATGGATGGGATTTCTTCTAACGGCGTCACCTCACCCTCCACGATTTTTGGCAGCTTCTCGCCGTTTATCGCCCTCTCAAATATCTTTGCACCAGTCCGTTCACCCTCGCCGACCACGACGCAGTCTACTCCCAGCTTTGACAACAGCTGTTTATCTGCCAGCTGCCAAGCCCCTGGCCCACCGACGATTATCTTCAGACCATTTTCCTTGACCGCCGGACTCGCAATCAACTTCCTGAAAAAGATCGCCGAGTAAGTTTCCCGGCCGATTAGGCTTGAGAACGTGCTGGAGGCCGGACCCATCCCGAGCGGGTCATTAGTTGTGATGCCCAGAGCCTTCGTTTCCTCATCGATGGCCTCACCCAGATGCTCGGGATCCGCGACCACCACGTCGAAACCATCCCTCAACAGGAGCGCCTCTATTTTGCGGGTCCCGCCTGGCGCGTATTTCACGACGCCATTTCTCTGAGGCAAGCTTGGGCAAAGAATCAGTTTGTACAGCCATTCTGGCAGTAGCCTCGGAGCGCATGCGGCAAAGCCTAGGAACTCCGAACCGCCGTAATCGGACATCAGCGAGCGATCAGCGGTTAAGACCACCTCACTCATTTATCGACCTCCTGGGGTGCAAATTATTTTGCATATCTTTATGACGCAAAACGTATTTAGGGCTTTTCTCAGATGAGTAAATGTGATGAGGGTGAGGACGGGAGAACTTATCGGGGATATATCCGGCTTCCTCGGTATTAGTACAACGGGAAAGGAAATCCTCGAGACCTTGGCGAAGAGCGACAGAGGGTTTTTAGTGTCTGAGATAATTACGCGCAGCAAGAGGTCTGAGCGAGCGGTAAGAGCTCATGTCAAACTCCTCTCCCAACTTCACCTGATTCGGAGAAAAGAGGTGATCACAAAAAGAGGCAAGCTCGCTCATCGCTATCTTGCGCTTCGGGCCAACGAGTTAATTAGGTCCACGAGGCAGGAGATGATCCGCCGTTTGCACAAGCTGGAAGCGCAGCAAAAGAAAATGGCGAGTGCATCTTCAATTTAGGTGGAAATGACTACGCCATCTGAGAACTACAGCGTCAAAAGGAACATGACCCTTCAAGAGATTACGAACGACTTGCTAACAATATCCGTAGGAGCTGGAAATGCTCTTTTATAATATGTCCGATGCTCACCTATTTTGCTCGAACCCACAATCCGCCAGGGCCCTCGCCACGGCCTCGCGGTCCACCAGCTTGTAGCGCGTGCCCCGCCTGCCCTTCGAGACTACCCTGACGATGCCCTCGCTCACGAGCTTGGTGAGCCTGCCCGGGTGGGCGCCCACATGATGCCACTCCCATCCGCTCCTGCCGATCGTTCCGTCGAGAGGGTTCTCCTCAACCCTGACGGCAGCCGCGAGGATTTCGGAGTACTCGGGCTTCTCCTTGATGAACTTGCTGACCTTATCCTTCATCGTGTGTGTATGTGCCTCTCTGTCTCTATAAAAATTTAGTTTCGGCGACCTCCCTCCCCCGAATCGGCTTGGAAACAGGAGGGAAAATTGAGTTGGAGGTTGGTCATGAGGATCGAGGACTACGTCGAGGAGTACAAGCAGATCCTGGGCGCCTTAGAGAGGGTCGGGGTCCACGATCCCGACGCCGCCAGAATTATCCTTCAAGAGCGGGGAAGGGACAGGAGAACGGAGCGGATCGGCGAAGAGAAGCGGGCGAGTTCAACCGGGGAGAAGGACGAGCCTGCAACCGAGAAGCAGAAGAAGTTCATGGACAGCCTGGGCATCGACTACCCCGCCGACATCACTAAGTCGGAAGCAACCCGGGCCATCTCAAGGGCAGAGGGGCGCGTGAAGGCGGCCCCGAGAGCCTAAAAAGGGCGCGCTCCGGACCGGCGGTAGACTGGCTCAGCGCCCGGGAGGATGATGCGAAAATCCCATGACATTCGCTGAATATGATCGGGCATGTCACAGGCGGCGTTGGGAAAAATTTGCGGAGGCCAGGGCGCACCGATAGGTCCGTCTTCAAGGATGTGTCTTGGAATGTCGAACGTGAACGACCGATTGTATTGTCGTTTAGCACGTTGAATCGTTTTACCAATTTTATTCCTTTTAAAATAATCCCCACCCAAAGCATTGGGGGAGGTGTCGGTGTTCCCAAGAGCTTTACCGTACCTCAACCCCCTCTGGGTAAACCGATTCCATCCCCATCCCAAAGAAAACGGGTGAAAATGTTCTGGAAATGAGGCGCATGTTATGAGGCGATCCTGAGAGGGCACCCAGTACCGCAAAACAACGCCCCCGGCGAAGGAGTTGTCGTCTTGACGGAACCAGGCACCCGATTGGTCTTTGGCGCGCAAGGCCTAAAAAAATTTGCTATTTTTCCGCCAGGGGCACCCCTGTTAACCAATAAAAAGGGCTGTCATGCTAGCAAACCGGTCATCGTGAAAGAAGTTGAAACAGGGGAGGCTGCCTCAGGGCGTCGAGGAACAGCTGCCCAAGTGGGCGCGGATCCTCCTCGAGCTAGAGGCTCAAGTGAAAGCCGAGCTGGGACCGGCCGGAGGGGCGGGGGATAGCTGATGAAGCGCCCTAAACGTTCATACTCGCCCGCTCGTTCGTCTTCTCACGAGATCAGAGTACTTCCACCGGAGGCCCTAGCCGCCGACCCGATGAATATCAGAAAAGAACCGAAGCTTGACGACGAGTTCATGGAATCCATCAAGAAGGATGTCATCGAGCCTTTAGTGGTCAGGCCCGTCGATTGCATCCAGGACAAGAAGACGCGGGAAAAACTGCGCTCTAAAGGCAAACAGTTTGTCGTGACCGCAGGAGTTCGCAGGTACGAGGCAGCTCTTCAGGCGGACCTTAAAACTGTGCCGTGCTTCGTCCGCGAACTCAGCGACCTCGAGGCCACGGCACTTTCCATCGCCGAGAACAAGCACCGCAAGGACATCCCGGCGCACAGATGGGCCGAGATTATTCGCGATTTTTACGGGCGGCTCGAGGGGACGAAGGAGCAACGCGTGAGGAAACTGGTTGAAACGACCGGGATGGGCCGTAGCACGGTTCAGGAGTATCTTTCGCTCGGTGAACTCTCGGACGATTTCATGGCAAGGTTAAAGGAGCCAGAGGAACGCTCCTTTTCCGAAAAGCAGGCATTGGCGAAGATGCCACTAGTGGCATCCGAGGAAACGCCTCCCTTCGACGAAAGCGGCAAGGAGACGCCTCCTTTTGAGCCACCTCAAGTGCCGGAAAAGGTCATGGCGAAGCTCGTCCGGGACGAGGACTTCAGAAGGCTGGCGAAGAGGGATCCTGTCAGGGCACATGAGGTTGCGACCAAGGCGGCGGAGAAGGGGCAGGGACACGTCGGCGAGGTTCTCCGGACGATTCGGGAGCACCCGAAAGCAGAGATCCCCCCGCGGCCGCCCACAGCTCCGCCCGTGAACGTCGCCGCCAGAATCGCCTTCTCGTGGGACGAGCTCGACGCGCTGGAGAAATACCGCCAGATGCAGAGCGTTCCGGATTTACCGGCGGCCGCTTCCTCCGGTGCGCACGAGTGGATCGTGCAGAAGTC
>Ga0068714_10000236_pt1 | contig 126851 bp, 131 predicted proteins | sample MTBNYHSulfiMetaG_FD_62988 | JGI IMG/M metagenome (GOLD analysis project Ga0068714, IMG submission 62988) | Enrichment culture microbial communities from rom New York Harbor, USA that are MTBE-degrading - MTBE-NYH (New York Harbor Sulfidogenic)... | ecosystem: Environmental > Aquatic > Marine...
TTTAAAAAAATTGATATTTATGGTGCAAAACTTGCTGCTTTTTCGAGAAACGATAAACTTACAACTGAAGATTTTGAGATGCTAGTTATTGCCGATTTTACTTCAGAAATCTGAAAAAATTACGTAAATTCATTATTCATTCTCCCTATCAACATTGTAATCATCAAGTAATAATGAAAGATCCTCTGTCCTTATTTCAGAGGTTTTACCAATAAACACCAGTTCAAATAATATTATTCTTCATTATTATAAAAATATGCAGGGGAAGGGATTTGAACCCCCGAACCTCTGCAGGAACAGATCTTGAGTCTGTCGCCGTAGACCAGGCTTGGCTACCCCTGCACAAGCGACACATGAACAGTTCATTCATAATAAATATTTAGGTCATACCTGTCCAACACCCGCCCCTCCGTATAATAATTTACATTTAGATATATTTATAAGCACAAAATATAATTAATATTTCTCTTTGGGGGAAACATCATTCCAGAAAAGGAACTATGGAACTCGCGGCTTGCGTTTGTCATGGCAGCGATCGGTTCTGCCATTGGTCTTGGGAACGTCTGGAGGTTCCCCTATATCGCCTATTCAAATGGTGGAGGAGCATTTCTCATACCGTATTTTGTTGCACTGTTTACTGCAGGCATCCCCATGCTTATCTTGGAGTTCTCTGTGGGACACTGGAGCAGACATGGGGCGCCAGAATCCTTTAAAAAAATTGGAAAAAAATGGGAATGGGTCGGCTGGTGGGCTGCACTGGTGCCATTTGTCATTGTCACCTACTACATCGTTGTCATGGCCTGGTGTTTCTCCTATCTCATCTACTCCCTTGATCTTCGATGGGGGTTAGACGCTAAATCCTTTTTCCTTTCAGATTTTCTTAGCGTCACCACAGGTCCACTAGAAATCGGGGGAATCAGAATCCCAATCCTGCTCAGCCTGCTTGTTGTTTGGTTTCTTGTGTTTCTCATTCTTTACAAAGGAGTTGGTCGTATCGGAAAAGTCGTGATGATAACAGTCCCACTCCCCTGGATCCTCCTTATCATCCTGGCAATCCGCGGACTTACTCTCCCCGGCGCACTTGAAGGAATCAGCTACTATCTAACCCCGAATTTCTCAAAACTCACTGACCTGAACGTCTGGCTTGCCGCCTACGCACAAGTATTTTTCTCAGTCGGTATCGCACAAGGGATCATGATCAGCTATGCAAGTCATCTGCATAAAAAATCAGATATCTCAAATAATGCATTCATCGTCGCACTTGCGGACTCCGGGACGTCGTTTCTTGCTGGTTTTGCGGTCTTTAGCGTGATCGGTTATCTAGCGATGTCACAGGGTATCGGCATAGAAAGTCTGGGGATCGCCGGACCGCAGCTTGCTTTTATTACCTATCCAACCGCGATATCACTATTTCCTGTCGCAACCACCATATTTGGGATTCTCTTCTATCTCTCACTACTGACATTTGGCATAGACTCTGCGTTCTCCATGATAGAGCCTATGACCCTCGGGATACAACAGAAATGGAGGATTACCAAGGGAAAAGCAACAGCAATCATCTGCCTTGTCGGGTTTCTCGCAAGCCTGCTGTTTACCACAGGCAGTGGACTCTACTGGCTGGATATTCTGGATTATTTCTTCTCACGGTTCGGCATGGTACTGGTCGGACTTATTGAATGCCTGGTGTTGGCATGGGTGTTTCGTGTTGCGTTCTTTCGGGACCATGCGAATAAAACATCAGATATCCTGATAGGACAATGGTGGGACATCCTTATCAAATACGTCGTTCCCGCAATTCTTACAATCCTACTGGTCGCATCAGTCTATGAGAACATCCTCCGCCCGTATGTACAACCATGGTGGGTGGTTCTTCTAGCAGGAGTACTGCCCTGTGTTGCGATTTTTTTCGCAGCATGGATACTGATGAAACAAAAAACAAAAAAAGAGGAGCCCCTATGAATGGCTTACCACCCTCCGCTCTTGTCATGCTGATTTTTGGTGCAGTCGTCTGTTATGGAGGGATCGCCTATTTCCTCTACCGGGCATTTAAGGCAAGACGCACGTAATCAACACGAGGTGTTACCCGGAATGTTTTAAATCCTGAAAAACGATGTCAGTATCATACTAGGTGACGGATGATGGGACAGGGAAAATACATTGGGGTGCTTTCAAGTGGTGGTGATGCTCCAGGGATGAATGCAGCGATACGCGCGGTCGTTCGCGCCGGGATTTATCACGGCAACACCATGTTTGGGATCAGTCGAGGGTACCAAGGGATGATCGAAGGAGACATCCAACAAGTCGACCGCTACTTCGTCAGCAACATCATCAAGGACGGGGGCACGATCCTACAGACCGCACGTAGCAGCGAGTTTCTCACAAAAGATGGGCGGGAAAAAGCATTCAAAAACCTAAAACGCTTTGGCATCGATAGCATCATCGTCATCGGTGGAGACGGTTCCTTCCGCGGGCTGCACCACCTCCTCCAAGAATATCCCATCCAAGGTATCGGAGTCCCTGGGACGATCGACAATGATCTGTACGGAACCGATTTTACCATTGGCTTTGACACCGCGGTCAATACCGCACTGGAGGCAATCGACAAGATACGAGACACTGCATCGTCACATTCACGATTATTCATCATTGAGGTCATGGGGCGGACCTCTGGATACATCGCCTTATATACCGGTATCGGTGGCGGTGCAGAAGACATTCTCATCCCAGAAGCACCCATGGACATCTCAACGCTCGTCGCAGAGCTAGACAATCAACACAAAGCAGGTAAACAAAGCAGTATTATCGTCTTAGCAGAAGGAGAGACCACTGGAGGAACAGCAGAGATAAAAACAGCGATTGAGAAAGTCATCAATTGGGACATCAAAGTAAGCGTGCTTGGCCATGTACAACGTGGTGGGGACCCGACAGCCTTTGACCGGGTGCTTGCCAGCAGACTTGGCTATGAAGCAGCACTTGCGGTGATGAACAACCATACCGATAAGATGGTCGGCATGGTCAATAAAATCCCACTGCTGACACCACTGGAGGAGACGTGGACAAAGAAAAAAGATATGGATATGACGTATATGAAAATGAACCAGGTGTTAGCAGCAGCACAGCCAAAACCACTGGAAGTCACGGTCTAAAAAAATCACAGGGAGGCAAGAATTCTGTTTTCAAGACTGTAAAGCTTCTTCCTATACCCGGGTACATATTCAAATGAAAAATCATACACCACATCCTTAAGAATCAGCGGCGTAGGTGCAGCAAGCTGAAAATCAACCTTCTTCTCCGGATGTAGTAAGGCGTGTCTAATCGCGTTCTCAGGCAAAGTTCCTTCCCCGGCTTTTTTCAACGCAGACATGATCCGTCTGATTTGATTCCAAAGAAATGTCTGCGCATAAAAATCAAGAACCAAAAAACCGTTTTTTTCAGAGACGATGATGTTCTCGATGGTTCGAACCGGGTTCTTCAAAGACTCGACTCGTGCGAAATTCTGAAAGTTATGCTCCCCAGTAAACAACCCAGCAGCAGACAGCACCCTGTCAACATCAAGACCGTTTTTTCGAAGATAATACCGATACTCCCTTCTCTTTGCATGACGCGGGTAAAAACCGGGTATCACCTCACAAATCCCGTAGATGAAGATTTCTGAGACATGCGTTGTAAAACTTGAAAAAACCTCATCTATGGACCATGTCGTATCAAACGCACAGACATTCCCCAGTGCAGACACACCTTTATCAGTACGACTCGCGGTACGAAAACAAGACGTCCGTGCATCGTCAAAAACCCGTTGTCTGATGAACACGTCTAAGAGGGTTTGCTCAACGGTTCGTTGCCCTGGCTGACGTGCATATCCGGAAAAACAGGTTCCATCATAGGCAAACTTCAACGCAACCCGCATACACATACGACAAGGATTCCTGCCATAAAACGATATTGACACAACGAGCATAGTTCTTTAAAAACCAAACCGATACAACGGCTGAACAGTATGTCACGAAAAAAAGAAATCGATGAAAAACTACAGACGATACATGCAGAAATCGGGGATGTCATCCGCATCATTCGAGACACAGAGCAGCATGAGGGTGTGCTTATGCCTCATCATGAATTCAGCAAAGAGGATATCATCACGATAAAACTAAAAACCGGTTATAACATCGGCATCGCAGTCGATGAAAAAACAGAGATAACCCTTGTCCAGAAGAAAAAACCCATTGAAAAACCAGGAAAAAAGATTCCTTTTGACCCAAAAAAACCAACGATCGCCATCATCGGCACAGGTGGAACAATCGCCTGTTACGTTGACTACCGGACCGGTGCGGTCCACCCTGCTTCATCAGCAGAGGAGCTTGCCTTCTCGGTCCCTGAGATCTTCGACATCTGTAACGTCAGATCCCAGGTTGCGTTTCAGATGCTTAGCGAAAACATTGAAGTGACGCACTGGCAGATGCTTGCCAGACTCATTGCAAAGGAACTCAATAACGGTGTAGCAGGGGTCGTAATCCCCCATGGAACCGATACTCTTGGCTACACCGCAGCAGCATTATCATTCTTTCTTAAGAACCTCTCGGGGCCAGTGGTCCTTGTCGGTGCGCAACGGTCAAGCGATAGACCATCCTCAGATGCAGCGCAGAATCTCATCGCAGCGGCAATGGTAGCCGCAACATCGAACATTGGGGAGGTGGTCGTCGTGATGCATGGAGAGATCTCTGATACATCTTCAACAATCCATAGAGGAACCAAGGTACGGAAATTCCATACCTCGCGACGGGATGCGTTTCAAACCGTTAACGATATCCCCTTGGGGACGGTGGAAGACGGGAAACTAACCTTACGAACATCCTATACGACGAAAACCGCAGGACCAGTCACTGTGGATACCACTATGAACGAAGACGTCGGGATCGTCTATTTCCATCCAGGATTAAAACCAGAGGATATCCCCCAGAAAAAAGGTGTTATCCTAGCTGGAACCGGCCTTGGACATGTGTCAGAAAAACTCCTTCCTCATATTACCTCTCTTGTCAACACTGGTTCCATTGTCGTTATGACCTCGCAGTGCCTGTTCGGACGAGTCAACATGCATGTGTATTCAGTGGGACGTGATCTTATCAAAGCAGGGGTCGTTTCTGGTCAGGATATGCTGCCTGAGACCGCGTACATCAAACTTATGTGGGTGCTTGCCCATACGAAACACAGACAAGAGGCTGAATCCCTCATGAAGACAAACCTTGCGGGGGAGATCTCAGAGCGGACACGAACTGATGCGTTCCTCTCCAGGGGATATGAGACAAGACAATCAGGATGCTACGAGAAGACCCCATGACAGATAGTCTATTCCGGAACTAAAAAGAGATACTCATCAAGCCGCACGGTCTTTACCATTTGGGTATTGATTGGAATAGTTGTTGGTTTTCGAATCTCAACAATTGTGTAGGTTTTAGGGTCCATTAGCTGTACTTCGTTTTTTGACTGACTGACCACGATCTTTTCCCGGATAAGTTCCTTGCCACCAAAGATTTTAGAAGGCAAAATCTCCTTTCCATCTATCACTTTCTCAGTCCAGGTCGACAGTTCCAGGGCACGAACCTTATGTTCATGAAGGGAGACAATCATGAAACACGAGTTGTCATATGAGAAGAAATCACCGTTTCGATACGCTGGTATCCGAACAAGATAGGTCATCCGATACACCTCTCTACTGTCTTTCATTCCTGCAGTAGATGCGGATTGTTTGAAATCCCCCCCGAACTGTTCTTGCAGTTTCTTTGCTATGGAAAACGCAGTTGTTTTTTCACTAAGGAAAAAATCAAGACCCTCACGTTTCACATCAATGTCTGTAATAAACAGGCCTCGTTTGCCACCCTCTTGATGTTGCCCTACCATACCTTCCACAGTAGAACGAAGTGTTTGTAGCTCTGCGTTGGTGAACGAGCGTTTTTCAGCCCGTATTTGAATGATCGCCTCATAATACCCGCCTGCCTCCCGGGAACAGGTGTTGCAGGTGTTCTGTCGTATTCGGACGGTAAGCGGATGGTGTTCAGTGATTTGGTGTTCCTCAAGAAAACCAGAGATAGACACCATGCATAAAAAAACCCGGTCCTGTTCGTTGCACTTGATTTGAATATCGATGTTTTTCAGCTCAGGGCTAAGAGAAAACGCATCTTTGATGTGTCGTTTTAAAACATCGTAAAAAGGTTCGTGAACCCAAGTGTTTTTATATTTATATGAGGAGCATCGAGGGCAAAGTGTTACATCAAGAATCGCTGGTCCTTTGGAAAACTGTGTATCTTTCAGATAACAATGCAGGCAGACGCCGTTCCGAAAAATTTGTGTTTCCTTGCCACATTCCACACAAAACATACCAATGTTCCGCTCCTGTTAGGTTCGCTGGGTGAGATAGACGCCATAGATTATTAATCCTGCGCCTACGAGGAAAAACCCTGTTAGCTGTGCTCCAAGGAAAAACGACATAAGAATCGTAAACAGAGGGATGAAATTTAGAAAGACTGCTGCTTTGCTTGCATCGATATGCTTTAAGGCATAGTACCACCCAAGATATCCAAAAAGAGAACACGCGAGAGCCAAGTAGAGGACCGCTAACCAGCCATTCAGTGACGTCTGTTTAAGGACTGGACTAATGTGGGAAAACACAAAGGGCAGATAAAATAGTGTCCCAAAGACAAACGCGTATGTGGTGATGACAACCTCATCGTAGGTTTTCAACAGTCGTTTTCCTAAGAACGAATACAGCGCCCAGCAGAAGGCAGACAGGAGCATAAGGGTACTTCCGATGATGAATAGATTATCAAGGGTGAACTGTTGTTTTGAGATATCGGAAAACATGATGACAAAGACGCCGAGAAACGAAAGAACGATGCCACTGATTCTTTTTTTTGTCAGATGCTCATGTAAGAATAGCCCAGAGAGAACCGCGATGAAAATCACGTTGGTGTTGATAAGTACAGAGGCGGTGGGGGCGTTTGTGTAGAAGATACCGAGGAACTGGAAGAGATATAAGAGCGTCACTCCAGTCAGCCCAAGGGCGATAAGCCAGGGGATCTCCTTTTTTGGAAGAGAGATGGATTTTTTCTGCACCAGAACAAGAAGAACCATCAGAGGTGTCGCCACAAGGAACCGCAGAAACCCTAGATCAATAGGATCTATCTCCTTTGTTGTTATCTCCACGACAATAAATGAGCCTGCCCAGAAAAAAGAAACAAGAACAAGAAGAGGAATGATGATGAGGTTCTTGGTCATGGACATCGATAATCCAAGATTGGTTTATAAAACGATATACCTGATCGGTGCAAATGATGAAAAATCGGTTCAAGAACGGTTCATCCTTTGGTAAGAAGAAACGAATCGAACGTAAAACCATCTGGTTTCTTTGCCTCGAAGGTTAATGTGGAAGAATTTACCGTAAGCAGACAATAATGATGGGTTTTTTCTGAATAGACTGTCCAGGGGCTCTGGCCAACATCATAGAGAGGAGCACCTCCCCCACCGGTGACAACATATGTAACATTATTGACATAACTGCGTTCATAGCTATGCTCATGACCGTTAAACACGATATCAACATCAGAACGCGCGAACACCGGTGCCCATATCTTCTGTAAAAGTGTTGTGTTCCCATGGTTCCCCGAGCTATATAACGGGTGATGGAAAAAGACAATGGTAAATGGTGTATGGCGCGTCTGTAGGTCCGAAAGAAGCCAGAAATACTGGGTGAATCGATAGGCATACCGTGGGTTTGAATCTAGGCCGATAAAATGCACAGGTCCAGTGTCAAAAGAATACCACCGCTCAATAAACGGAAGGGAAAAAACAAAAAAATAAAGAGGGCTGGATTGCTCATGGTTCCCAAGTACCGGATAGAATGTGCTGTTATGGGTAAATGACGAGGCAGAGAAAAATTCAACCCAATCACTTGGATTCCTTCCGTTATCGACAAGATCCCCGGTGTTGAGGACAAACAGGGGGGCATCCTGTTCTATCGCCTTGGCTACTCGTGCGGTGCTTTGCCAGTTGTCCCAACCTCCCCGCGAGTCACCGTAGACGACGAATCTTATTGTTTCATTGCTGGGAAACGCTGTCCAGAATCGATAGGGCGGACTTTCTGTTTCATCTGATACAACAGTATAGGAATACTGGCATCCAGGAGTCAACCCAGTGATTTTTGCAACGTGAAACATCTTTGGACGAAGAGACAGCTGCACAGTGACATTCCCAAGCGTTGGGCTTGTACCCCAATGCACCTCATTTCGCTTCGTTGATGGAAGAGTCATCCAAGAAACGATCACAGAGGTATGTTCCGACTGCTGTATGTACGGACCAATAATCAATGGTTCAGCAGAGATTCCACAACTGAGGTAGACAAGTACAAACAGAAGTCCCACCGCGAGAACCGTTTTTCGTATGATCGTCTTCATCAATGTCTCCATCTTTTTAGATATGCTTTTTCTATACATCCCATCTGATTTATATTTTTTGCTGATACTACATCATCGCAGTCAAAAGAAGCAATGCCATATCCTTCTACATAGGTCTACGACGAAAGCGTATGTTTCCTTTTCCGGTAAGAACCGTACAGAACCATGGTACCACCTGTACAACAAGACGCTTTAAAGAAAACAGACAAAACAGGAAGTGAGGAGTGAAAAAAAAATGATGATCGTTGGTCAAGTATCAAGCCCCGAGGAAGCAACCGAAGTTGAATTTATCGCAAAATCTTTTGTCGTCGCAAACCGCGCACGCGTCCTTGCTTTGAAACTGCGAGAGGGATAAAAAGGATGGAGAAAAAAAACAAAGGGAAGAAAAACATTCCCTCCGACATCCCTATCATCTGGGTGAACATCATCGATGGAGAGTAACCCTCTCTCTTCTTATGACTTTACGACGTTGGCAGGTTTTTTAGGGTTTTTTTTTGTTGTTTTTCCATCATCTGGTTCATCAGATTCACTGATTTTTTTCCCACTTTCAAGAGTCCCATCAGTGAGCCCTTCATCGAGGAGAACATCGTATTCCACCTTGTATTCCCCGGGGTCCCCCTCTGAGAACTGGAAGTTTTTCTCACGACACAGGGCAATCATCGGGTAGTTATCCTTCAACACCACTCCTGTGATCTTCGTCAGGTTCTTATCCTTGGCAATTTCAATCAAGAAGTCAAGAAACCGGGACCCTAATCCTTGTCGCTGCCATTCATCCGTTACCACAAGTGCGAATTCACATTCATCCTTTTTCACAGGGTCAACAATAAGTCGGGCTACCCCAAGGATCCGTTTTTTGCCATTCTCGGTGACCACGGCGACGATACCGATTTCACGGTCATAGTCAATGTTGCAGTAGCGGGTACGAACCTCATGGGGGGTCTCCTTGATGATTCTAAAAAAGCGGAAGCGGATCGTCTCCTCAGAGAAACTTTTGAACATCTCCAGCCACATGTCCTCATCCTCGGGCTTTATCGGCCGAAGTGTAACCTCTGTGCCATCTTTTAGCTTGATCTGTTTGATATATTTCATGGGATACGGCGTGATGATAAGATGCGGATGCTTGTCTGGCTCAGGGTCAAGGATGATACGTGCATCAACCGCGATAAGCTGGTTTCCCTGCGGTATCAAGGGGTTGATATCGACCTCTTTGATCTCCGGATGATCGATAAGCATCTGAGAGAACGTAATCATGGTTTCTTCCACAGCATTCATATTCACCGGGGGTATATTCCGGAATCCTTTCAACAGCTCATAGGCCTTGGTTTTTTCTATGATGCGTTGCGCCAAGGTCTGATTCAAGGGGGGAAACCCAATCGCCCTATCCTTGAATAACTCGGTGAAGATCCCACCCAAACCAAACAGAATCACAGAACCGAACACCGGGTCCTTCTTCGAACCCAGAATGAGTTCGTACCCCTGGTTTTTCACAAATTTCTGAATAGTAACCCCAAGTATCTTTGCATCAGGGATTTTTTCTTTTGCTTTTTTTGTCATCTCCCGGAACGCCTTGCGGATGTCCTCTCCACAGCGTAGATCTACTATAACGCCACCAACATCGCTTTTATGGCTAATCTGCGGAGATAATATTTTCATCACCACAGGGTATCCGATCTTCTCAGCGGCTTTGACTGCTTTGTCTTCAGTTTCTGCAATGATCGGTGTGGTTGTGGTGATGCCATACAGTTCAAGGAACGTCTTTGCCTCACTTTCATTCAGCAGTGTTCTTTTCTCCTTTGTCGCTTTCTCTAAGATTTTTTTGATAATCTCTGTATGCGCGGGTGTTTTGATATCAAGCTCCTGCGGGGTTTCATAGAGCTGTTCTAAATGTCGCTCATAATGGTAGAGGTACATGTAGGATTCAACCGCTTCATCAGGAGATGCATAGGTCGGGATATTATTTCGATTCAGAATCTCTCGCGCATGATATACGCTTGCCTCACCAATAAAGGAGGTAAGAATAGGTTTTGTTGTCTTGCGTGCGATATCAACAAGCCGATCCGCAAGCTTCTTTGGGTCAGCCATCACCTGAGGAACCGAGAGAATCAGCAACCCGTCGATGTTCTTATCCTCAAGGCATATCTCAATTGCTTTCTGGTATCGATCCTCATCACCGTCCCCGATGATATCAACCGGGTTACTATGGCTCCAATGAGCAGGCAGCACCTTGTTAAGCTTCTCGATGGTTTCCGGTGAGAGCTGAGCAAGCTTTCCGCCCTTCTCGATGATTGAATCGGTGGCAAGGACCCCTGGCCCCCCCGCATTGGTGACAATCGCGATATGCGGGCCCATGGGACGAGGTTGTTTCGCAAGAATTGATGAACAGTTGAACAGGTCCATGATGTCCATCACCCGGACGACCCCGGACCTACGGAATGCTGCATCATAAATGATATCCTCTCCAGCAAGCGCACCTGTATGAGACGATGCCGCCTTGGCACCTTCTTTATACCGACCTGATTTTATCACAATAATTGGCTTTGCTCGTGCGAACCCCTTTGTCGCGCTCATAAACTTCTTCGCATCAGTTATTGATTCGATATAGAGGACGATACTGCGCGTATGAATGTCCATCCCAAAATAATCAATCAGATCTCCAAAATCAACATCAAGCATAGAACCAACGGAGACAAAGGAGGAAAATCCAACCTTAGCTGCCGCTGCCCAATCAAGGATGGCGCCGCACACTGCACCGCTCTGCGATAACAACGCGATGTTTCCCTTGTCAGGCATGGACCCCGCAAAGGTTGCATTGAGGTTTAGGTATGGCATGATAAAGCCGACGCAGTTCGGCCCTACAATCCGTAAATCATATTTTTTCTTCAAATCCAGTAACCGTTTCTCCCGTGCGACCCCCTCAGTCCCGATTTCCTTAAATCCTGCAGAGATAATAAGAATGCCTCGAATGCCGCGTATCCCACAATGCTCTACAACGTCGCAGACCGCGGTAGCAGGAGTACACACAATCGCGAGGTCAACGACCTTTGGAACAGCGTTTATGGACGGGTAGGCTTGAACCCCTTGAACGCTCTCCCGCTTTGGGTTCACCGGATAGACGATACCGTCATAACCAGAGCCTATCAGATTTCTAAAAATCCTATATCCTGCTGACCCCACTGTGTCACTTGCACCAATAACGGCGATGCTTTTTGGTTTGAAAATCTTATCAAGTTTTGAACCATTCATCGTATGTTCCTCCAGATAAAAACCGGTTGAGCACCGAAGCCACGAAAGCAGAATCGATTATATAATGCTATCGACCTTCTTTTTACGTAAAAAAAAAAAGGGATATGAGGGGTTAACCGTACTGCTCAGCCATCGCCTTGTACATTTTATACCGAGCAACGACCTGCTCCTCAAGTTTTTTATGCAGTCGCTCCGCTTCCCCCGGGAAGGTCTTGGTCAGCGCGGCATACCGAACCTCACCCATGAGGAAATCATGGATCGTCCCATTCGGCTCACCGCAGTCCAACTGGAAGGGATTCTTCCCTTCAGACACCAGCCGTGGATCATACCGGTATAACGGCCAGTACCCGGACTCCACCGCACGTTTCTCTTCTTCCTGGGTTTTTCCCATGCCTGCCTTTATCCCATGGTTGATACAAGGTGCGTATGCGATAATCAATGACGGACCACGATACGATTCTGCCTCCTTGACTGCTTTTAAGAACTGATTTTTATTGGCACCCATGGACACCGAAGCGACATACACATACCCGTAGCTCATCGCAATCAACCCAAGGTCTTTTTTCTTTGTCTTCTTCCCGGATTCCGCAAACTTCGCAATAGACCCAATTGGTGTTGCCTTCGAAGACTGCCCACCGGTATTCGAGTACAACTCTGTGTCAAAGACAAGTAGGTTAACATCCTCGTTCATCGCAATGACATGATCTAGGCCACCATAGCCGATATCATACGCCCAGCCATCACCGCCAATACACCAAATCGATTTTTTGGTTAGCATATCACAGGACTCCCAGATTTCTTGAAGGAGCGGGTCAGCATGATGCTTCTCCAGTAATGCTTTGATTTTTTCTGCAGCACTTTTCGATTCTTCTGCATCATACATATCGTCCAGCCACTCGGTGAACGCGGTCTTGAGGTCGCCAGATGTTTTTTCAAGGCCGTGGGTGATGAGATCCGCGAGTTTTTCCCGTCGCTGCATGGTCCCAAGTGCCATACCAAACCCGTACTCCGCATTATCCTCAAACAGTGAGTTTGCCCAGGCAGGACCAAAGCCCTTCTCATTGGTCGTAAACGGCACGGAAGGTGCAGATCCCCCCCAGATAGAGGAGCACCCGGTCGCATTGGCAACCAACATCCGGTCGCCGAACAACTGCGTAATCGTCTTTAAATAGGGTGTTTCCCCACATCCAGAGCATGCTCCGGAAAACTCAAGCAGCGGTCGTTGGAATTGCGAGCCGTTCACGGTAAACTTATCAAACCCCCCGGACCGAACCGGGATTTTCTCGCTGTATTGCTGATACGGGATTTGTGTACCCATCTGGGTGGCAATCGGCTTCATCACTAGTGCTTTCTCTTTTGCAGGGCAGATGTCAGCACAGTTCCCACATCCCATACAGTCCTCGGTATAGACCTGAATGCGGAACGACAAGCCCTCCGCTTCTTTTCCAATCGCTTTTTTCGCGATGTACCCCGTAGGTGCGTTTTGCATTTCCTCAGAGGTCAACAGCACTGGTCGAATCGCAGCGTGAGGACAGACCATCGCGCACTGGTTACACTGGATGCATTTGTCCATAATCCATTCAGGGACATTGATCGCGACACCGCGTTTCTCATATTGTGTTGTCCCTGATGGGAATATGCCTGCAGGTGTAAACACACTCACAGGAAGTTTATCGCCTTGTTGGGCTAACATTGGACACATGACCTTTTCAATAAATTCAGGAACATCTCTCTTAAGTGGTTTTTCAGGTTGCAATTCCGCCCATGACGTAGGGTACCGTATCTCTTGTAATCCTTGTAATGCTGCATCGACTGCTTTCCAGTTCATCTCAATGACTTTCTGTCCTTTTTTGCTATAAGTTTTTGAGATTGCATCTTTCAGATACTGTATCGCCTCATCAATTGGGAGCACATTGGAGAGTTTGAAAAACACGGTTTGCATAATCATGTTGATACGGCCGCCAAGACCGATGTCCTCTGCGATTTTCACCGCATCGATAGTGTAAAACTTCAGATGGTTCTTGGCGATGGTTTTTTTCAGTGAATTCGGCAGACAGGTTTGCATCTGATCCAGGGTCCATGATGAATTAAGCACAAAGGTGCCGCCATCGCGAATCCCCTCTAAAAGGTCGTATTTATCAACATAGGATGGTTGATGACACGCGATGTAATCAGCTTTTTCAATGAGATAGGATGAATGAATCGGTGATTTCCCAAATCGAAGATGCGACATGGTAACCCCACCCGATTTCTTTGAATCATACGCGAAATACCCTTGGACATACATGGAGGTGTTATCCCCGATTATTTTGATTGCATCTTTGTTCGCACCAACGGTTCCATCCCCGCCAATGCCCCAGAATTTACAGCGGATCAACCCCTCTGGCACGGTATCGATCTGTTCTCCTAACGGCAGCGACGTGTTTGTGACATCATCGACGATTCCAACGGTGAAGTGGTTCTTCGGTGACGGGAGCTTTAGATTATCAAACACTGCTTTTGCCATGGTTGGCGTGAAATCCTTCGAGCCAAGCCCGTATCGGCCGCCTACTACTAGTGGATGGATGTTTCGGTCATGCAGCACGCTACACACATCAAGGTACAACGGCTCCCCAAAAGCGGTTGCTTCCTTTGTTCGATCAAGGACCGCTATTTTCTTGACGGTCTTTGGTAACACATTGATGAAATGATCTGCGGAGAAGGGGCGGTACAAACGGACTTTGATTAACCCAACCTTCTCGCCTTTTTTATTCAGGTAACCGACCGTTTCCTCAACAATTTCACATCCTGATCCCATCATGATGATAATCCGATCAGCGTCAGGGGCGCCAATATAATCAAATAAATGATAGGTTCGACCCGTGAGAGCTGCCACCTTTTCCATCTCCGCCTCTACGATAGCAGGGACCTTCTGATAAAAAGAGTTGGCTGCTTCTGTTACCTGGAAATAAATATCCGGGTTCTGTGCGGTCCCTCGTTGATGGGGATGCTCGGGGTTTAATGCACGCTGTCGGTGCTTTTTAATGGCATCCCAGTTCACCAGTTTCTTGATATCTTCGTAGTCGATCATCTCGATTTTCTGGATCTCATGAGAGGTCCGGAATCCATCGAAGAAATGCAGAAACGGGATACTTGCTTCTAGCGTGGAGAGATGTGCTACCAACGCAAGGTCCATGACCTCCTGGACTGAATTTGATGAAAGCATCGCAAAACCAGACGCCCGCGCCGCCATCACATCCTGGTGGTCGCCAAAAATCGAAAGCGCTTGTCCAGCGATTGCACGAGCACTCACATGGAACACACAGGGCATCAGCTCCCCGGAAATCTTATACATGTTTGGAATCATAAGAAGTAAACCCTGAGACGCGGTAAACGTTGTCGCACAGGCACCCGCTGAGAGTGCGCCATGTACCGCACCAGCAGCCCCACCCTCGGATTGCATCTCTGATACCTTGAGAACTTGATTGAATATATTTTTCCTCCCATACGCCGCCCATGCATCGACTTCCTCACCCATCGGCGAGGAGGGGGTAATGGGATAGATAGCGGCAACATCACTAAACGCATAGGCGATGTGTGCTGCTGCGGTATTTCCATCAACGCTTTTCATCGTTGTTTTTTTCTTGTTGTTTTTTGTTTGCATCATGGTTTGTTGTTTGGTCATGAAAAACACCTCTTGAGAAGAAAATCTCTTCTGTTTTGTTTATAAGTATTCGTAGACCAACTAATCGGTATCCGGGGCCTCTAGATAAACGTTTTGTTATCTGGATATTCTTGTTAAAGATCCCAATAGTCACGAAGGGAGTGTTGCAGCTGGGAGACAACATGGAGCACTGCTGCGGGGTCTGTATCAGGGATTTCTGGTTCCTCTAGAAAGTCTTTTTTCCCTAAAAGACCACAAAAAATGTTGTAATACGATTTGATACACGCGGTGCTGTTGTACCCACCCCCGAGAAGGACAAGGAGTTTCTGGCAGGTTTCCTGCGAGAGTGCTGCAACATGCTTTGCGAGATGATAATACGTCTGATAGGTGAGGTTTAGGTCAGCTAGTGGGTCTGCATGATGGGTATCTACCCCAGATTGAAACAGGATGAGGTCTGGCTTGTATTGTCTGGTGATCGGTGGTACGATGTCTTTAAAGGCCTTAAGATAGCTTTCACCACCGGTTCCTGGGGGAAGAGGAAGGTTGATGGTGTATCCGGCAGCATCCTCCCTGCCTATTGTTTCCACGCTTCCTGTCCCCGGGTACAAGGTCCGCCCGTCCTGATGAAACGACAGGTTTAAGACTGTGTTGTCATCGAAATAGATGTCCTGTGTGCCGTTCCCATGGTGGACATCCAGGTCGATAATCATGAATCGTTTCAATGTATGTTTCTTTCTAAGATACTCAATCGTAATTGCGATATCATTAAAGAAACAAAACCCAGAGGAATGTCCCTTACTTGCATGGTGAAAGCCGCCCAGTGGATTGACCGTGATGGTAAATCCTTCAAAGAGCTTCTCACCTGCATACATACTTCCTCCCGTCGCTAAACTTGCGATTTCAAAAATCCCTTTTGGCGCTGGTGTGTCTTCTGCAAGCCACCCCCCGGTCTGGCTGAGTTTTTTTATATGCTCTACGTAAGCCGAATCATGCACTTTGAGGATGTCTGCTTCCGTTGCTTTTTGCGGGGTACATATCTGAAACTCTGATAGTATGCTTTGTTGCTTAAGGTACGTCATGGTGTTTCTTGGTTTATCGCCGACTAGTGGATGATCTGTTCCTAAATCATACTTGTTATAATCCTCATGATAGACAACTGCTCGGTCCATAGTAACTGATTGGGGAATTGTACGGTATCTAAAAATGTTCGCTTCTCGGTATAATTCGGTACAGGCATATTCCTTGACTGATATCGCAGGTATGTCAAACACCTCTGCTTTTCTGATGATTGGCACGTTTTAAAAACGTCATACACATTCGAAAAAAAACCCTGATATCTCCTTCAGTTTGGTGTTTTTCATCAATAGTTATTTCGTTTTAACGAGAACCAAAGAATTAAATTATTAAAAAATTATTAAAGGAACCAAAGGATTAAAGTCAAAAAGCAACTACGATTTGGTCTAACACCATACCAGATGGACAGAGGTTTTAAAACAATCGGCATTATATTTGTCGTCGCGAGAAAGAAAAAAAAACGCTGACCAAATCATGTGACATCACAGAAGAAATGAAAAAAAGGTGAAGGATGTATGGAAGAAGAAAAGAAAGGAAGTGTTGAAGAAGCTGCTGAAAAAACCGGGGAAGCAATTGGCAAAGGAGTAAAAAAAGGGTGGGGAGCTGTTAAGGCGTTTGGAAAAGGAGTGAAGGAAGGAGTCACCAAGGAAAAAAAAGAAGAGAAAAAAGAGTAATCCCTCTCTTCCATCTCATTTCTTTTCAAGGAAAGAGCAAAGCCATAAGCTAGAAACAGATATTGCCTCTATATGAATTCTTTTTTTTGTCCATCGGTTACACTCTAAAAAAATACAGGAAGAAAATAGATTTATATAATATCAATTCGTATAGTAATCTGATGAACCACCTGATGAAAAAAAGCATCATTACCATCGCTGTAGTTATTGTATTTATCCCTTCTGCTGCACCAATGCTATCTCCTCAGACCCACGCCTTTGACATGCAACCTTCAAATCAGTCAAGTTCATCAAGTGGTTTTTCTGGAAATATCACGAATCTTTCGATAGAGCATATCGTCGGTGGCCTTGGGTTAACCGCTACAGTGAGCAACAATGGAAACGTCTATCTGAATAATATCACGGTATCAATTCAAATGACTAACGGCGCCTTGGTTCGATTACATCCCACCCAGTATCTCATACCACGTCTGGCGATAAACGAATCTGCGGACATTCATATCAAACTTTTTGGTTTATGTCTTGGAAGAATTTTACCACTCCCGGAGATAGCGATTATCGTGAACACTTCCGAATCGATTCAAAAGCAATGTAGAATCGTGGCTTTAGTGCTTGGTCCCTTTACAAAAATCATCACCATGTATTTTATTGGAGAAGCATATAACGGATACACCCTGTTCTCCCCTCAATACTCAAAAAAAACGCTGTTAATAGATAAACAAGGCACCATCGTTCACACATGGGAAAGCCAGTACCTTCAGGGACTTGGACTGTCGCTCTTAGAAAACGGAGATCTTCTCCGCACCATCCTCCTTTTCAATAATCCGATTTTTATTGCAGGAGGGATGACCGGCGGAGTTGAGCTTCTTGACTGGAATGGAACAAAGCAGTGGCAGTTTAACTATTCAAATAATCAGCACTGTCTGCATCACGACGTTACACCATTACCAAATGGAAACATCCTTATGGTTGCATGGGAATATAAAACAGCTGACCAAGCAATCGCTGCTGGACGGGATCCAGATTCCTTACCCACTGGAGAATTATGGCCGGATCATATCATAGAGGTTGAGCGTACAGGTCCCTTTCAAGGAACTATCGTCTGGGAATGGCATGTCTGGGATCACCTCATACAGGATTTCGACCCAACAAAACAGAATTACGGGGTTGTAGCGGAACATCCTGAGTTAATCGACCTTAATTATGATAGTGAAGTAGGCAAGCAACGTGCCGATTGGAATCATATCAATTCCATTGATTATAACGAGGAGTTCGACCAGATTCTTGTCAGTGTCAAAACTTTTCATGAAATATGGGTCATCGACCATAATACAACGCCTGAGGAGGCAGCAGGTCATACCGGGGGACGATACGGGAAAGGAGGAGATCTTCTCTACCGTTGGGGGAATCCCGCGACGTATCGAAGGGGGACATCCAATGATAGACAATTGTTCGCCCAACATGATGCTTCATGGATAAAACCAGGGTGTCCTGGTGAAGGAAACATCCTTGTCTTTAATAACGGCCAAGGGCGACCTGACGGACAATACTCGTCAGTAGATGAGCTTATTCCTCCTGTTAATGAGACAGGGTTTTACTATTTGGGACCTGATGCTGCCTATGGCCCAGAGGAGCCAGTATGGAGCTATAGTGCGACAAACCCGTTTGATTTTTTCGCAGGATATCTCTCAAGTGCCCAGCGTTTGCCGAATGGGAACACAGTGATTTGCGATGGGGATCATGGTCTGTTTTTTGAAGTAACGGCAGAGAAACAGACGGTATGGAGGTATCAAAATATGATTCCTACTCCGATCACAAATCAGGTTTTTAAAGTCATTTGTTATGAGCCTGAGTACCCTGGTCTTCGGTATCTTTAGCAACATATTTTTGACAGTGTTCTATACTAACTATCAGTCTTTTTAGAAGTTACTGAGATAAGATGCATAATTTTTAATATATTTTTTAGTATAATTATACAACCGAAAAAAATATATACTATACGGACTATTTGAAAGATTGTAATATTTAAGTGGAGGCAAAAAAAAATGTTGAAAAAATCAATACTAAAGGCAGCGGTAGTCATGGTTATCGCCTTAGCAATATGTCTTCCTGCATCGGCGATACCATCAAAGACAAAAACCGAAAGTGTCGTTTCATTAAATCCAGGAACGACGACTAGAGACGTCATCTTCGAAGATGGGTTTGAAAACTATACTGATTGGCTTACCAACTTCCCACCATGGACCTGTATCGATGTTGATGGGAGCGCGACATTTGGTCATAGTGCCGTATCATGGCCAAACCAATGGACACCCTATGCATTCATCATCTTTAACCCGTCTACAACCACGCCACCGCAATCAGCCCCAGAATGGCAGACTCATTCAGGCAACAAAATGGTTATGGGCGTCAATGAAGACAATGTAGGCTATATCAGTGATGACTGGTTAATTACGCCACAACTCACAGGCAATTTCGAAGAAGTCAGTTTCTGGGCACGTTCATTTAGCAGTCAGTACAATTTGGAAAGGTTCACGGTTAGTGTCTCAACTACCGATACCAACCCCGCAAGCTTCACGATGATTTCACCTGGGTCTTATATCCAACCACCACTGACATGGACACAGTACACATTTGATATCTCAAGCTATTCTGGTCAGAGTATCTATATCGGGATACATGATATATCAGTAGACTCGTGGATGTTGTTTATTGATGATTTTGTCGTCACAGGTACCGGTGGCGGTGATACTACACCACCAGTGACAACCGCGACTCTTGAAGGAGAACTAAGCGGGGATGTATACATCTCTGACGTGGAAGTAACCTTGATTGCAACAGACTCTGGTTCTGGTGTAAACTATACCATGTACAAGATTGATGATGGAGCATGGAGCACCTACACAGCACCATTCATGGTTACAGGAAATGGGGATCACACCGTAGCATTCTACTCGGTTGACATCGCGGGAAATATTGAAGATGAAAAATCAGTAGCATTCACAATCCAATACCCCGTCGAAGTCACCGTAACAGGTGGAATGGGCATCACAGTGACTATTAAAAACACAGGAACCACGGATATGACGAACGTTGAATGGAGCATCGCCCTTGAAGGAGGGTTCCTCTTAAAAGGAGATTACGCAGAAGGCACCATTCTTCAGATCCCAGCAGGCACAGAATCAGCAAAGAAACATTCGGTCTTTGGATTTGGAAAAACAACAATCACTGTCACTGTTAATAGCGCTGTGACAACCAAACAAGGATTTGTCTTGTTGTTTTTCGTCCTTGGGGTTAAATAATACCCCTCTCTTTTTTCCTTTTTTAGATATATTGATTTTATTTTTGGGACTACTTGTGTGTTGGTTTTTTAAAAAAAAAAAAAATGTACTACAGTATATTTATAGGTTTAGCCGCTCCCATTTTGTTTGTACGATATCACTAACGATTTTCCCATCGATCCTATTTCGAGCAGTTTTCATGACTTGGCCCATAATACCATTAAATGTACAATCGGTCGTTTCAGGCTTTGAACATGTCGCGACAACCTCGTCAACAACACCGTGAAGATCTTCAATTGAGAGAGGTGTTATCCGTAATTCTGCTACTGCGTCTGCTACCGTCTTGCTAGGATTGTCCGCTAAAAACGCAAGAATAATGGGAAGTGCTTCCTTGCTAAATTCCTTTTCAGATAACATTTTAAACACTAAATAGAGCGTCTCCTCTGAAAGGACCTGAATATTTTTCCCTTTTCGTTTGAGGCTTTTAAGTGTATCCTCTAACGTCACCGCAACAAGCAGGGGGTGGATCTCTAACGTGCGTGTTATTCTATCGAAGAGTTGTAAATTTTTCGATATACTTAAGGAAAGGACCAAGGATTTTGGAAGACCAAGAGCATCGAGTCTTTTTTCACATTCCCAGAGAGGTTCGGGCATTCTCTTTTTTATGGTTTCTAAGGACTTTTCAGATATCGGCGTTGGTGGGGTGTCTGTATCAGGATACATCCTGTTTGGCCCTGGTAAAATCCGTTCGAAATCATTAGTCCCATCAGGGAAAACCTGCCGGGTCTCAGAAGGGACCCCACTGGTTGCCTCCCCCGCCCGTATTTTAATTTCTTTTACTGCGGTTTTTACGTCATCTTCTGATCCCCAGACAAGGACGAGCGTATCTGTCGATTTTACATCAAACAGTGTCTCTAACGATCGAATTTCCTTAGCAAGGAGACCAAATTCCTGGAAGGAAGTATTTGAAACAATATTAGGCATAACATCAAGACAGGCGATGACTCTCACACGACCTGCGATCTCATCGCTAAATGTCTTACCTGCGTGTGTCTGTATATCAAAAATGCCACCAAAACCATGCAGGATAATTCCATAGATTTTCCCTTTGTTTTTAAGAATCTCTTTGAATCGCTTGCATCGGGTATGTTTCAACAAGGAGGTGACATCCTTCTGTTCACTTTGAAATGTTTTTTCTGTGATACCACGGAGTCTGAGCTCATCACGGATGTCAAGAAGAGCTTTTTGTCGCTGTGCCTCATACGCGACCGCTTTGGGGATGTACTGGAGTTTAGAGATCCCTTTTAATTCAATGCGTGTGCTTCCTTTTATGCTGACATTAATGTCTTGGCGTACACTTCCCAGCCCCCGCCGTACCTTACCCGTGGAGCGAAGCAGCCGTCCGATGAGGGAAGCGACCTCACCAGCCTCGGTTGGAGTCTGAATATCAGGATGGGTAACGACCTCGACAAGCGGGATACTCAATCGATCGGTTTTAAAAACAATCTGATGCCCTACATCGCTGATCTCGCGGCAGGCATCTTCCTCCAACCCAAGTTGAATCAGTCGTATTTTTCTGTCTTTATAGGGAATCCAGCCTTCAACGCCGACAATCCCTGTTCTTTGAAAACCTGTCGGGATGCTGCCGTCAAGATATTGTTTTCTGCTGATGTGGATTTCATCGACAATGCTAAAATTCAGCAATAAAGCAACCTCAAGGGCGATGTCCAAGGCTTGATAATTGAGGCGAAATGGTGGAGTGTCATCCATTTCATAGGTGCAGACCGTGTCATTGTAGAGTTGGTAGATAACGTTCTTTTTTGTTTTAAACTCCATTAGCGCAGTCCCATCGTATTCACCAAGCTCTGAAAGTGTCGGTCGCATATGTCGCAGGATGACCGCACTTGGTGTATCCCTGTGGAGTACTGCTTTGCAACGGCAGAACAATTTCTTTTCAGTCAACAACTGCTGATGAATCTCTAAGCCACAACGTAACCCTAACTCTTGGTAGTAGGTGTCATTCTCAATACGGTCGTCAGTCATTCTGGGGGGTCAAATACGTCACTTCTATCTAAACATTACGTCTCTTTCCATGGAAAAATACATTTTTTTAAAACAAAAACAGGAGCTATATTTCTTTATAGTCCTTTCTCTTATCGTTTTTACACATAGTCATGGTGATGTCAATGGCAAATGAAGACATGTACAAGGGATATCGTGGGACAGCAAAGCAGAAACTCATCCAGACCGGTGTGAAAGTCTGGAGTGATGTCGTCATCATTTCAACGAGAGGCATTTTCAAAGGAATAATTCTACCCAGGGCAGAAACCGAGGATGATCAACATATCGTCCTTAAACTGCATAACGGGTATAACGTTGGCATCAAAGTTGATTCAATCGAAACAGTGAAGGAAGTCGGCTATAAGGAGGGTCATTACAAAATACCTGAATCGGAATTTCCCAAAGACGATAAAAAACCAAATGTGACCTTGTTTGGAACAGGAGGAACGATCGCATCACGGCTCGATTATCGCACTGGAGCGGTGATTCCTGCGTTTTCTCCTGGTGAGCTGTATGGTGCCGTTCCAGAGCTTGCAGGGATTTGCAATCTAAAAACAGAGAAATTGTATGGTATCTTCAGTGAAAATATGGGGCCAGAGCAATACATTGCAACAGCAAAGGCCATAGGCAGAGAAATCGAAAGTGGTGTTGATGGCATCATGATTGGCCATGGGACAGATACCATGCATCACACCGGAGCCATTCTTTCGTTTATGGTGCAAAAACCACCGGTGCCTATCGTGCTTGTCGGCTCACAGCGTTCCTCAGACCGGCCGTCAAGCGATGCGGCGTTAAACCTCATCAACGCGACTCAGACGGCAGCGTATTGTGACATCGCTGAGGTGATGGTATGCATGTTTGGTCCGACAAGCGATCAATATAATCTGCTACACCGGGGGACCCGTGTACGGAAAATGCACAGCAGCTACCGAAGCACGTTTCGAACTATCGGAGACATTCCACTTGCGACTGTGACCCCGACAGAATTTCGATACCTTCGGAAAGACTACAATAAACGCAGAAAAGACACAACTGTCATCATCGATACTGCGTTTGAGGAGAAAGTAGCGATTGTCTACTATTATCCTAACATGCTACCAGATATCATCGACTCACTTGTTGATCATAAGTATAAAGGGATTGTGATTGCGGGGACCGGATTAGGTCATGTCAATAAACCGTTATATGCTCCGTTGCACCGTGCAATCGAAGAAGGAATCGCGGTGTATATGACGGTTCAGACTCTATGGGGGTATGTTCAGATGTACGTGTATGATACAGGACGGGATCTCATGAAGATCGGTGTGGTTCCCGCTCAGAATATGCTTCCCGAGGTCGCGTATATGAAGCTTTGCTGGGCACTGGGACATACGAGCAATCTTGCTGAGGTAAAAAAAATCATGCTCACACCAATCGCAGGGGAGATAACAGAAAGAGAACCACATAACGGGTATATCATCCTGCAGGGCGGCATCCCTGAGGTTGACGAGTTTGTTGCCAAATATATGAGATAAAAGAACCAGCAACAGAGCGTGGTGATTATTGTTTAACCTGTTCTGCTATCGAAACAACAGTGACGTGTATGACCAATCGTTTCCCTGCCAAGAGATGATTCAGGTCTAGCGTAAAGGTCTGTTCATCCATGGCGATAATCGTTCCGACAAATGATTTTCCTGTGGGCGCATCAATCTTAATACGTGAGCCGACCTCCAAAGTCACCTCAGGTGTGAATACTGACTTTGGCACTCGTATCACAAGATCGTCAATATGAGGGCCAAATGCATCCTCGGCTTCCAAGGTGATTATCTTTGATTGACCTTCAGCCATCTGTTCTAATGCCTTCTCGACGATAGGAAAGAATGTTCCCTCTCCAATGACTAACTCAAGAGGATTTTCTGTATCAGTTTTATAGCAAAGTTCGCCATTTTCTAATTTTGCTTCACACACAATCTGAACCGTATCTCCCTCTTTAATGGTCTTCATGGTCTCTCCATCCACCTATTCATCCAACAAACAAAAAGAACACACTATCCAGAGGCGATGTGCATCACTTTCATCCGCAGGATGGGCATTCTTATCGCATCACGGTACTTAAATATTTGTGTTTTATCATCATTAAAGCGGGCATAAACCAGTTGGGCATCCACCTGCGTAATCTGTTGTCACCACGATTGGTTTTCCTGTACCAAGGTACAGGACCTGCTCAGGTTTACTACCATAGCGGTAAATCGTAATCCCTTTGCATTTTAACTTCCATGCAAGCAGATAGATATTTTTTACATCATTTTTGGTGCAGTTTTTTGGGAGATTTACGGTTTTACTCACTGCATTATCCACGAATCGTTGGAACGTTGCTTGCATCCGCACATGAACATCTGGGGGTATATCAAGTGAGGTCACAAAGATTTTTTTCAGCTCCGCGGGAAGTTTTAGATGTCTGATATTTCCAGTTTTTGAAATTTGACGAATCAACTCTTCAGAATAGAGGTCATGTCGTATCAATTCCCGTTTGAATGTCTCGTTTATCTCAGGTAATTGTGTTCCTTCCATTACTCGCCTAAGGAACGCTAACGCAAACACAGGTTCAATGCCTGAGGAGCATCCTGCAATGATGCTGATGGTGCCGGTTGGTGCGATCGTGACACAGGTCGCATTGCGCATCGCAGGATAGGTTTTTACCCAGATGCTGTGGTTGAAATTATTAAATGATCCACGTTCTTTTCCAAGTTCCACTGATTTTTGCCGTGCTTCTTTTGCAATGAACTTGATGAGCCGTTCACCAAGCTGCAATCCTTGCTTGCTGTCGTACGGAATCCTAAGCATGAACAACATGTCAGCAAATCCCATCACGCCAACACCAATCTTCCTGTTTGCTTTTGTAATGGCTTCTGTCTGTTTCAAAGGATAGACGTTCGCGTCTATGACGTTATCCAAGAAATGGACGGCAAGTCGAGTTGTCTGTCGTAATTTCTTCCAATTGAGTTTTTTGTTATGTACCATCTTTGCAAGATTGATGCTACCAAGGTTGCATGATTCGTAGGCTAATAGGGGGACCTCGCCACAGGGGTTGGTCGCCTCGATACGTCCAAGGTCTTTGAGTGGGTGTTTTCTGTTGATTTCATCAATGAACAACAGGCCTGGGTCACCAGTCTCCCAGGCGTTACGTACGATCATCTCAAAGAGATCTGTCGCGTTTATCTTCTGAACCATCGTATCGGTTTTTGGGCTGCGCAACACCACTGTTTCATCGTGTAGCACTTTTTTCATAAATGTGTCGGTCACAGCAATAGAGATGTTGAAGTTGGTAAGCCTTTTGCCTGTTTTCGCAGTCACAAAATCTGCGATATCAGGATGGGTGCAATGGAGAATACCGATATTGGCTCCACGGCGTTTCCCTCCTTGTTTAATCACATCGGTCGTGCTGTCAAAAATACGCATAAACGAGATAGGACCACTTGCGACACCTTTGGTGCTTTTCACAATTGCGCCTTTTTCCCGTAGGCGACTAAAACTAAACCCGGTCCCTCCGCCGGATTGTTGGATCAAAGCCATGTTCTTAAGTGTAGTAAAGATTCCTTCCAGACTATCTTCAATTGGAAGGACAAAGCAAGCAGACAGCTGCCCAAGTTTCGTTCCTGCGTTCATGAGTGTTGGTGAGTTTGGCAGGAACTCTAGATTTCGCATCGCTTTGAAAAATTCTTCCTCTGTTTTTGTTGGATCTTTTCCATATAAACTATCTTGTTTTGCGATTGTGTATGCGACCCTTCGGAAAAGCTGTGTCGGTGTTTCGATAATCTTTCCTTCCTCATTTTTCACGAGATATCGTTCCTCAAGAACTTTAAGGGCGTTGACATCGAGTTTCAGGTCATCCCGTATCTTGAAATACTGTTTTATTTCCCGGGCGATACCCCGGGATCGTCGATATAACGAGTACGCTTTGTAGATACGTTGTTCTTTTTGCTCAAGGACCTCTTCGACGGTATCCTGAATCTGTTCGATGCTAGGGATACCCTCGTGGAACGTTGATTGTTCGGATTGGAGTTCTGCAATGATTCTTCGGGTAAGAGCTTGGGCTTTTTTCCTGTTTATGATGTCGAGAGCACGCATCGCCTTCTGGATAGCGACCGTAATCTTCTCAGCATCAAAAGACACAATTTCGCCTGTTCTTTTCCGAACATGTGTAATATTCATAGGTTCTAATCACGGTCTCGTTATAAAAACATATATGACTCTCAAAGCATGTTCGACAAAAGGAATGTCATAAAAAGAGGAAATCGTTATTAATTCATATAAGATGTGGTAGATGTATGTTCCAAGAGATAAGTTTTTATTCAATCGGTGGAATTCCTTTTATTGTCCATCTGGGAATTATCGCTTTTCTGTTGTTTGTTGTCACAGGATTGATTGCAACGCTTAGAAAGAAAGGAAAAACGAAGATTTCGGTGCTGTGGCATTATCGAGTTGCGTATCTTGCGCTTCTTCTTGGTGGCATACACCTTATCTTAGGCATATCTTCATATATATAAAAATATATATTAGATGACGCGTTCATACCGTTCAAATAAATCCTTGCCGTTCGCACATTTGCACGTAAAAACAAGGGAGAACCATATGGAAATTGATAATAAACTTAATAAATATAGGCAGCCGCTTTTTCAGAGATGCTTGATAATCCTCCTCAGTCTATGCATAACAATACATGTTCTGCCGGTCGCCGTATACGCCCATCCACCATCAACGATGACGCTCTCATATAACCTTGAAACCCAGGATTTGTTCGTGAACCTCTCACATCAAGTTAGCGACCCAGCAACCCATTACATCTCCCAAGTGGAAATAAAGAAAAATGGAGTTCTATACAACACATCATTTTATTCAGATCAACCAACCTCCGATAGCTTTTCTTACATCTATAAAGTCACCGCGACAGCGGGCGACAGCATCGAAGTGTATGCAGAATGCAACCTAGGTGGTTCTCGAACAGCTCAATATACAATTCTAGAAGAAAACAGCAAAGATGACACTGCAACCCCCGGTTTTGAGGTAGTCATTTTCCTTTGCGCGATACTAGCCGGCCTTGTCCTGCTGAGAAAAAAATACAGTTAGCGACGATTCTGAAGACGCTGCATCCCTTCTTCAAGTGCATCTAATGCATCCTGCAACTGAGAAGTACTACACCCATAAGAGATTCTGATAAAACCTTCCGTATTAAAGTATACTCCCGGGTTGACCAACAGTTTCTGCGTTTCTAACAAATAAGTGCAGAATTCTATAGAGGAGATTCCCATGAAATACTTAGGGAAACAAATGATTCCGCCATCTGGTTCAACCCACGTAAACCACTCTCTATGGCGATTCATCCATTTTCTGAGATATTCAAAATTGGCTTTTGACCTCCTCTGAAACCGTTTGATAAGTGGAGCACGAGCATTGTGCAAAATATGGGCCGTCATAATCTCAGACATGAAGGATGATGCGCCTGTTGAATGCGCTTTAAGCTTTTGGAATGATTCGACTACTTTTTTTGGCCCGACAATCCAACCGGTATGAAGCCCGCCCAAACCATAAATCTTCGTTGCACTTGATGTCACAATCACATTTGGTATACCAAATGAAGAGGGCTGCGTAATAAACGATCCATCCAGAAATATCTCATCAATCAGGACATACACACCATATTCATCTGCAATCGTTGCAATCTTTTTTATTGTTTTTTGATCGGTGAAGACCCCAGTGGGATTATGAAGGTTTGTAAGAACCACCAACTTGGTCTTTCTGGTAATACGGCTCTGCAGTGACTCGATATCAACTCTGAACTTGTTTTCAAAGCTCCTTGGCCAGAGTACTTTTCGAGCGCCAAGCATCTCGGGGGTCAGCCACATCGGTTGATATCCCGGCTGTTCGATGATGAACTCATCTCCCTTTTTTAGAAGAGAGGAAAACACAAGAAAGTTTGCTTCTGAAGCCCCCGTGGTCGTAACAATAGCGTCAGGTTCACAGTTATACAGCGCACTTAACATATTTTTTAATTCAGGAGCCCCATATTGTGAGTTTACACCAAGATCAAAATCCTTTGGAACTGAAAAACCAGAGTGTTTTTGATACTCCTCCATCGTTACCCCAGAAACGTTGCTAAATGCAAGATTATATCTCGCCTTTGATGCATTGGCAAGCAACCATTCAAAGATATCAATACGGGGGGCCTGCATCGAAGAAAACAACGATGAAGACGTATATTACTCTATGGAGAAAAAAAGAGAAACTCATGTTTTTATGGCGGTGATTCATTAAGCAGCTCATAGAAATTAAAATAATGAGACTGTGTCTGAAACGCCATCCGGTCATGGGTAGCAAAACTCACTACGATATCGCCAGTCACTCCACAGACAACCCATTGGTTCCATGCTTCCGCCATCCCAGTTCCTTTTCCTAATCGCTCAATCAAACGCAGGAGCGGAAAATCCTCTGCAAGATATCCGTTTTTTAAAACCGTCATGGTTTCATTTAAAGTCAGATTGCTCCAGGAGACAAAGATGTGTTTGCTTACTGACTTGTACAACTGGTATACCGCAAAATATGGACTGGTTTTCTGAAAGAACAATAGCTTGAAAAATCCAATCAGCCCTGCTGGGTTATAGGGGGTTCGTTGGGTCGCCGAGATGGTTGGTTCAAGAAACACATTCGTTCGCCGTACCACATGATCGATAGCCCAGAACGGTCGTATGCTCTCAACAGAGTCGTTATGAGCACCAGTGTACGTGTAGTTCGCTGTCTGTTCAAGGGCAAACCCCTCTGCAGTGTCTGCCTGCGACACAATGAAGTTGAATCCATGGGTCCGATTCGTATTAAGAATCTGAATGGCCTCTTTGGCAGTTGTCGCTCTATCTAGCACCTCTTGAACCCTGAAGTGATAAGGATTTCCCTCAAAGGTCTGATCGTTGCTCCAGCAGATTTGAATTCCAAGCGAAACCCCGTGAATATTCATGCCTCCACCGGTATGAAACGATCCTGCGATCGAAGGACTAATCGATGCAGAACCGTTCGTTGGCTGTCGGACAACAAGAATGGTATTCTCATGGGCATACGTACCACTAACCGGGTCCTGTATGGTAGATGGTAAATCAAAACTCCGGGCATGGTACAACCGTCCATCAGTGGTGGCAGGACCCCAGGCTGCAATCCCAAAGCAACCATGATCCGAGTATTCAACAGCCATAATCGACGCGCTGATGTTCGAAAAGGAGACATTCGCTCCATCGGCGATTCCCTGAATCTCTTGGATATAACCTACGGGAATATACGGTTCTGAGATATTCCATAACAGCAGCAGCTCACTGATGCTAAGATACTGCTTTGCATAATGTAAAAACGCTCGGATGTTTTGCTGTACCTCTTCTTGCAATAAATACCCATGTTGAAACCCCATTTGGTAATGAGAGCCGCTGACATGAAGAATGGTTATATTATCCTGTTCTTCGACCCAGCCTCCATCCAACAAGCCTATCTGAGAACTTGATTCAACATTGGATTTTGGTATGGTACATGTCGCTGCATGTACAGCAGGCAGGGTAAGTAACAAACAAAGACTAATAACCCAAATTGGTTTCATTGATGATGCCTCCTTTGTACTAATAGAACAAGTTATTTATAAAAATGATGGTGAAGCGTTCCCCATGCGTTATCGGAAGTTTGGTTTTCCTTCTCTGGATTTTTATGCAGTACATCTTGAAAAAAGAATAGGTTATGGTCGAAAAACAACAAAAGAGCGTCTATGGTTATCGCACGGTGGTTACCCAAGGTTTTTCATATCTTCTTCTATGCGTTTATCAAGTTCCTTGTCAACGCCCTGTTCATGGGCAATCTTCTGAAGATCTGCAATGATGTTTTCCCATAGCACCTGTTGAGCAAGCGCATAATCCCACATATCAAGACGTTTTGCGCCATCCCCTTTTTTGAACTCCTCGATTAGCTCCTTTTTATCTTCCTCATTCATAGGTGAACCCTTCATTCCTCTTCAGCTATTTTTCCTTTCTGAGGGCTTGCTGCTTGGGCAATCATTGACATTTCAGCAAGAATCTCCTCCCACAGCGCCTCCTGGTCAACTGCGTAGTACCACATGTCTAACTTTTTGTCCATATCTGCTTTTTTGAAATCATCAAGAAATGTTTTCTTCTCTTCTTCGTTCACAGGAAATCCCTACGGGCAATAGGGAAATAGCAATGACATATATATTTCTTTATTGTTTTGTCAACCAATTGTGATCAGAACCCTGGTTTTACGTATTCTTCTGGATAGCCTCCTACAAGTTATTATAAAGATGGGGGCGAAAAATGAAGAGACATTTGAACGGGAGTGTGCGATAATAAGAAAAATTATTAAGAGAAAAACAATCCTTCCCTGCAATACATCGGAGAGTACCTATGGAAAAAGCAACGTTTGCAGCTGGCTGCTTCTGGCATACTGAAGAGGTGTTCTGGCAACTCAAAGGAGTTTTGTCCACAACAGTGGGGTACACAGGAGGAACAGTACAAAACCCGACGTACAAGGATGTCTGTACCGATAAAACCGGGCATGCGGAAGTCGTAGAAATAACCTTTGACCCAAAGAAAATAACCTACGAAGAATTACTTGCTGTGTTTTGGGGCATCCATGATCCGACAACAAAAAACCGCCAAGGATCGGACATTGGGACTCAGTACCGGTCAGCAATATTTTATCATACGCCAGAGCAAAAGACAAAAGCAGAGCTGTCAAAAAAGAACCTGGAGCAATCAGGGAAATACAAAAAGAAGATTGTGACGGAAATCACAAAAGCAACCACGTTTTATCCTGCAGAAGAGTACCATCAACATTATGTAGCTAAACACGGTTCAGCAGGGTGTCCAAGGTAAAAAAACACACAAGAACCAATTTTTCTGAAGTGTAAAAAAGCTTATCTGTATGAAACAGATACTTCGATAAAAAAAGGTGAACGATATGACGCCACGGGGAAAAAAGAAACTACTTCAGGCCGGTAACATCCTTGCTGTTCTGATAACCATTCTTGTCAACGCACTTGCAGTGCTTCTCCCACTCAACGATAAAACCACCCAGGAGCTATCAGACGCATTACCAAACCTATTCGTACCAGCGGGAATCACCTTCTCCATATGGAGCGTCATCTACATTCTCTGGATTGTCTTTGCAGTCTATCAAGCACGCGACTTGCTTAAAAAAGATGAAATTGAAATGCCATTCCTCCATCAGATTACCTTCTTGTTTATACTTAGCAGTGCCGCAAACAGCGCCTGGATATTCCTTTGGCATTACGAATACGTCGGTCTGTCGGTACTCATGATGATCATCCTTCTCTTCTCGCTTCTCGCTATATATCTCCGCCTTAATATCGGCCGATCACCTGTCACGACTGCAGAAAAGCTCTGTGTCCATGTTCCTTTCAGCGTCTATCTTGGATGGATAACGGTGGCAACTATCGCAAATATCACTGCATTCCTCGTCTCAGTGGAATGGAATGGGTTTGGGATCGATGAGTTACTCTGGACAATCATAATAATCGCGGTCGGAACACTGCTTACATGTCTGATACTTGCGTTGCGAAAAGATGTCGCATTTAGCCTTGTCATCCTCTGGGCGTTCTTTGGCATCTGGTTGAAACGAATGACACAGCCAAACACAACCACCGATATGAATGTCGCAATAGCGATCAGTATCGCTTTGGTGCTTATCATCGCCTGTCTGCTCGCGGTCGTGGGATATCCATTGATGAAAAGCAAAAAACGAGAACTTGCGCCAAGAATCTAAGGGAAACGTTGACATCATTGATGTTCTCGAGAATAACCTTTTAATACATCATAAGGCGTATCCGACTGCCCTATATGATTAAAATAATCTCCTTTGATTTTGACGGTACCATCGCAAAACATACCTTCGCAGACGCGTTCTGGCTCTCTGGTGTACCCGCACTTTACGCTACACGTCATCACGTTGATTTGGAGACAGCAAAACATCTTCTTTTCAAGGAATACGAAAAGATAGGGGACAATCGGATTGAATGGTACGACCCAGGGTACTGGTTCGACCGCTTTGATCTTCAGGCGGATTGGAAAAAAACGCTTGCAGAGTTCCGGAACAACGTTGAGATATATCCAGAAGTTCCATCGGTGCTTAAGCGATTATCAACCAAGTACAACCTCGTCATCTGTTCCAATGCAAAAAAAGAATTCATAGATGTCCAGCTTCGCCAGGCCAAACTGAGTGACTATTTCAAACAGGTGTTTTCATCAACCTCAGATTTTCATACGGTCAAAAAAGTAACAGATTTCTATGAGATGATTTGTAAACAGCTGCAAATCACTCCTAAGGAGATAGTCCATGTCGGCGACCATAGGGAATTTGATTACCTCTCCCCACAGAAACTCGGAATCATTGCCTATTATCTTGATCGAAAGAAAACCACAACCGGTCATCATGTTATCTCTGATCTGAAACAGTTCGAACAAGAAATCGTGAAACATTCGTACGGTAATGCTTTTCAACAGACACAGCAGCGAATAAAACAACCATCGTAGTATTGATTACATTCTTTCGTTTTAGTATAAGTAGTCGTAAGAAATCTTTATATATGGTATTTCTTTAATAATTGACTGTACGATAAATAGGGAGAGGAAAAACATGAAAAAATTGGTATCATGCATCGTTATTTGCCTAATGGTCCTCTATGGACTAGGTGCCGCTGTTTCCGCAACAAACCAGAACCAACGCTGCTTTGAAAAAAGTACTAGCCTTGGACCTTCGTATATCGATGAACTTGATCAATCAATGACTGATTTTGATGGGGCATTACCCCTAGGTCAAACCAATATCTTTGGTTTCTATGCAAATCTCTCAATTGCACAATCATTTATCCCGCAAAAAGAAGTACTAACAAGAACATACTTTCTCATGGCGAGAAACGAATCGACCACCTATCCTTGTTTCTTAGCATTACGAGAGAACTTGACAGCGGAAAATCTCGCAATGGTCTCCGTCGAACCAAGTGAATTTCCCTCGGTTAATGGGACCCCAACAGAAGAACAGGTAGCCTGGATAGAATTCAACTTTGCTGACGTCTGGGTGGTCCCTGGAAAGACATACTATCTTGTTGTCTACACCGCAAACATTACGGATAACTACTACTGGATTAGCGGCAATGGGACGAACATCTATCAAAATGGGACCGTGTTGCTTTCCATAGATGATGGGAAAACATGGAGCGAATTTGCTGATGCAGATGGCTGTTTTAAGACCTACGGCCTCTATGAAACATTCCTTGAAATCACCATGACTCCTTCATCTATTAAACCTACCATAGTGATTAAAAATGTAGGTAACCACACGGCATGGGATGTCACAGTGAACTGTACTGTGGCAGGTGGATTTGTTCTCATCGGAAGAGTTTTCTCAGACAGCCAGTCAGAATTATTACCTGGAGAAGAGATGACCTTCCAGATAGGGCCCATTCTGGGATTTGGTAAAGTCATAATTAGAATTCAGGTGACTGCAGCAAACGTCAAAGAGACAGTCCATGAGCAAAACGCGGTGATACTACTCTTTTTTATCATCCTCAGATAACCATCTGTTTTCCTATTTTTAATGAAATAGTGTACTGTAGAAAAAAATGGAAAGAAAACATCAAATAAAAACATTACCCAATGTATCTAATATCCTCTGGTTTTTCTTTTGACATTGTCTCCATTTCATTTAGCTGCTGCGCGATGTATTCGATCTCCTTTGCCTTCTCCTCAAGACGTGACAGGTCGATTTCAACATTCACCGCCTTCGTAAGAACCTTCAGAACCGCTTTGGCACTCTTTGGGTCAACAAGATACCCAGGTGTTTCACCCATAAAACACGTACCGACTATACCACGAAGTTTACCTAAACCTAGCAGAAGACCGCTAGCACCAATGATGCCGCCACCAGGCTCGTTTTTCTTAAACACCGCTCCGTATTTTTTCATATCTTTGACAAGACGAACATTGGTTGTGGCAAACAGCACCTTTGGTTCCTTAATCTCCCGACCAAGTCCATACCCACCAAGGGTAAACATTTGTTTCACACCAAGGTCCTGTACGACATCAAGAATCGATTCTGCAAGTTCATATTGCCCTTGTGAAGAAAGACCCTGATAATCCCCTGTTAAAAGGACGATATCATGTTGGCCTCTTCTCTTTGCTTTCCAATAAAAAAACTCGTTATTGACCAATTTTACAGTCCCATCGGGGTTTATGAACACCTGAGGAGGAAAATCCTTGCTGTATAACTCAGCGAATTTTCTTGCTTTCATCGTATCGATCAGATGTTCCACGGCAAGTTTTCCTACATTGCCTATCCCAGGTAAGCCTTCGATAAAAATCGGGTTTTTAAGCTTGGGTTTTTTCTCTATATATTTTATCTCGACCAAATTCATTTTCTCAATTCTTCCTTATCTCTTTTTTTTTCAACGCCCGACGGTACTTCCCATAATGATCCTGTGGTGAGAACCGTGCAGGTTTCTTAGAACCTGTTTTTTCTCTGCAGTTCCGGCAGATCTGATGAAGGGTATATCGCTGACAATTCATGCAATACAGTATTTCAGACATTATTCTTCTACTTCGCGTTTAAACTCGCATTCGCCTTTCATTTTTTTCATATATGCTTCTGCCCGTTCAACCGCTTTTTTCATCTGCGATTCTGCAATTTTATAATCAGGAGCTTTCACTTTAATCATATAACGAGGAGCACCGATATATTTCATATCGATGCTGACATCGTCAAACTCGCTTTTTTGTGCAAGGCTCACCGCTTCCTTGATATGGTTGATGCCGTCAGGAAGATATGACGTCATAAGCAGCATCCCTTTGATTTCAACGAATGGAACGGTGATGCTGCTTTTTGCGACCTCCTCGAATTTTTTAAGCCATTCCCCTGAAAAACCATCATTTTTCAGCGTGTTTGCATCATAGGCACATTCCTCAAATGCTGCATACAGCGTTACATATTTCTTTACCAGTGCATCACCGAATTCTTGGTAACACTGGTCAACTGATTTACCAAGCAGTTGTGCAACCATCTCAAAAAGCTTGGTTGCCTTTTGCGCATTCTTCCATTCTTGGATTTTCTCCCGGCGTTGATGATCGTTGACCTTTTTAAGAGAAAGATCGATGTGTTTCTTTGCGGTATCCACATGGACAACCTTGCAGACGACTTTTTGTTTTTCTCGAACAAAATTCCTGATACGTTTGACCCACCCGGTCGCTATTTCAGAAATGTGGATGAACCCTTCACGATTTGGGTATTCATCAAGGGATACAAACGCTCCAAAACCTTGGACTTTTGTTATGGTTCCAACAATGAGTTCTCCTTCTTCAGGGTACTCCTTCTTTAGCATGTAGAAAAACCTTATTCAATGGTCTCTAAAATTGTTCCTTTTATCTTAGCTTTCCCACCATTTGGGGTTGCAAGTTTACTACCGCAAATATGGCAAAGGACCGTGGTACTTGCCTTATCAAACAGAACCTGTTCATTTTCACAATCATTACATCGCACTTTAATAAACCTGCTTTTTGGTTGATCCATATCTTTATTCACCTTCTATCTCAAATTTTTTTGACCGTATACTTGGTGGCTGATGCATTTTTTTACATACCGTGCATGTGAACCTGGTCGCTATCCGTCTGCTTGTTTTTTCTCTCCCTTCTGGTTTTGGCCGTGGGAATCCCCCGTATCCACTCGTAGCTCTTCTGAATCGCCGTTGCCCTCGCTTCAGCTCGCTTGCTTTTCGTTTCTTCATCTTGTCGACTTCATGAATCGTGTGTTTTTTGCAGAACGGACAGTATCGTTTGATTTTCCTGGGAATCTTCATAGCTATCACAGTTCGATTGTAACCGTAAGTAAGAAAGGTATATAAAAATGTAGGGTGCCCTATTTTATCTGTTTTACTATCTTTTTTTTCAGCAAAGGTTCGCTCATTTCACCAGGGAGGGTAAGTACGTCTTCTTTTCGTAACAAATAGGTTTTGCCATCAGTGCCGATAAACTCCGGGGTATCCTCTAAGACACGGACAATTGGATTTCTATTTGACTCTTGTGTTAATGGAGCTTCTGTTGGGGGCAGAGGGTGTGTTTTTGGAGATTGATCTGCTGTTTGTTCAAAGATTTCTTTCCGGGTATTTTTTATTTGTTCCACCAAGGTGTTGTATAGTTTTTTTTCTATATCAAGGAAGTGCGTCAGATCAAGGGTGGCGCCACGTGCGGTCGCTAAGGCAGCCTGGACAATTTTTTTTTCTCGAAGCTCATAGATGCTTGTCGCGATTTTTCTGGTATTTTGGATTTCATCGGCAAATAGTTTTTGTTTCATTGGGTTTTTTTCGTTCTCAATGCTTCGCTTAAGAGTTTTCATATATAAAGAAAGATCCTGATAAAAATTCACACTGATTTTTGTAAGGACCGAAGATGATTGCTCTGCCTGTTGAAGTCTCCGGAGTGTTTTATAGCTTATTTCTTCGTGTTCATCCATACGTGTTTTTCACATCATAAATGATGTTAAATAGTTTTAGTCTCCTGTTTTATGTATCTATGGTCTACTGCTCATCATCGAAACAAAAAAATGAAAAAGAATTGCTTTAGAAACGCATAACTATTGTTTTTCTTAAACTCAATACTTCCAGGCATATGTCTGCCAATAAAATCCTAGTAAAGTGAAGAGAGCCACTACCGGAAAAAATGACTTCAAATACCATCAAGGTAGTGTTTATTCTAATCCAACAGTGCTAATTCGAAAACACGCTTTTTTCCCTTCGGGCTGCGACCGATGTTTTATGATCGTTGCTTCCCGTTGTCCAACTGCTTTCCTATCAAACCGAAGGATGGTCTTTGTCATATGCTCAGCATCTCTGTTCGTAAAGGGTTTGACCTCACCTGCTTTATCTGTATATACTTGTTCGGTAATAAGGACGAAGATATCCTTTTGTCTTGCAGCGACCTGCAGGTTGGTCACCTGTCGGGTAAATGAACGTATCGCACCATCTCGGTCCTCTTCAAGATTCAACCGATAAAACATCGTGATGGTATCAACAATAATAAGACCGATTCCTTTCGTCGCAACCGCATCACAAATCATTTTCTCCTGTGATTCGAACGATACGGGGGTAAAAAAGAGAATATCCCGAAGGATGTTTTTATAATCGCAGTGCATGCACATCTGTCGAATCCTTTCAACAGATACACCCTCGGTGTCGATATAGGCGACCTTCTTACCGGAGAGAACACATTGCCGAGCCGCCTGAAGACACACATTGGTTTTCCCGGACCCTGCTTCCCCGTAAACCCGGGTGATGATCCCGCTTTCAAGGCCGCCCCCAAGTAAATCGTCTAACGGTTGACAGCCAAGAGACAATACGTTCATATACAACACCATGAGGAAACAAGGCCATAAAAAAGCTTTGTATTCCTAGGCAAGAATTTCATCAAACACATACGTCTCCCATTTTCTTCTGCCTAACACAATCTCAAGCTCCACCGGAGTAAGAATCGGTTTTTTGTACTGTAAAAAATCATCAATTGCTATCCGTGGACACGCGGTGGATACATAACAATCAAGGTCAAATCCTTGCAAAGACATCGGGGAAAACTCATTTTGTGCGATCAACAGGGATTGTCTGCCCTCACCATCAAGCATTTGTTGTAGTTCATGCGCAAGTTCTATCCGTTGTTGCCCCTGCTTTATCCCAATGAGAATCCCGAACCGTCGTGCATTATGGCATGCATGAATGGCGCCATACCGTTGTCTGAGAATGGTCTGTTTCATATCCTCGATTTCTTGTTTTTTCACAGCAGTTGTATACGGGTCAGCAGCAATCACCGGTTTTTTTGTACTCATCAAAAGACCTACTGGGTGAAACGTCCCGCTTCCGACAAATAAAAAACAATCGACATGCTGCGCAATCCTTGCTCCAGCGGAAAAATTACACCCAAGAATCTGTCCTTTTTCTGTGATGCGTTCATCACCATCTGCAAGCAACACCTCAAAGTGATGTTTTTTCAGAAGCGCGACAACGGTGTTAAGGGTATGGATGTGCTGTGCGGTGGTGACAAGACCGATTTTTTTTCCCTCAAGCGAAGGAACGGCTTTCTCAACAACCTTGGTGACGTCCAGTGTCGATTGTGCATTGACAAACACCGTGGGTATCCAAAGATTCTTTACATCAGCCATCAGAGTATGACCGATATGGATAACAGCATCTACCTCCAAGTTTTTTAGCTCGTAGTTGGCAACATCGCAAGCGCCAAAACACGGGTCCGCAGAGACAATGACTTTTGCACCGGTCTGTTGTTTGAGGAACTCAACCAAAGGAAAGATGCTGCGTTTTAGTCCCTCTGGGACCTGGACTGCGATTGTTGTATAACCTTGTTTTTTTAAGCTATCTGCGGCGCTCTCAATATCGATCATATACCCTGAAATCTCCATTACATCACCTTATAAACCTGTGAAAGCAGCAGTTGGAAGAAATTCATCCGATATGTATACGACTCCTCAGAGGTGTCCATTGGAAGGCAGTTTTCCTGCAAAGGAAATGGTTCAAATGTTGTCTTCTGAGAAAGATAAATCTCCCACCGGCCGTCCGAGACAGACTTTTCCTTTAAACGCTCCTCCAACCGTTTCTTTACCACCCTGTCAGGGCAGATGCAGTGCACCATTAGCAGTGCCGCATGATGTGTATCCGCGATATGACGCGCCATCTCCCGATATTTTTTCTTCTGGAATGTGGCATCGAGCACAACGTTTTCGCCTTTGTTCAAGTAAGCTGCTGCGCGCTGCATCACCTGGTCATAGGTCTCTTCTATTTTTTTTGGATCGTACAGACCGGTGTTGAATTGATCGTGATGCGGTTCGTATTGATCGATGCCGGCTATCTCTTTTCTGACGACATCAGTATTGATCTGTGTCGCATGGTAATCAACCGCTATTTTGCGTGCGATGGTTGATTTCCCTGTTCCGGATAAACCCGCAACAAGAAATACCAAGGGTTTATGCTTCTGCAAATCAAGGGCGAATACCCGTGCGTAATACTGCGATAGCGCGAAATATTTTTTTGCCGCATCGAGAAGATTCCTCTTTGTTACTGGGTCGATATGAGGATCATTAAGTTGGAATCCATGGACCTTCCCACGGACAAATGCTCGATATGATTTATAGAAATTCAACACAGAATAGACCGTCAAGTCATTGCTTTTTTCGACATATTTTTGTATCAAATAGCTTGATAAATACGGGTGGTTTAAGTAATCAAGGTCCATTGAGAGAAAACCAATATCGGAGGCGACATCGCAAAAACGAAACCGGTCGTTAAACTCGATGCAGTCAAAAATATGGATCGTGTTTCCAGTTATCGCAATGTTCCCTGAGTGCAAATCCCCATGGCATTCATAGATTCGTCCTTGTTTCATCCGCCGCCCGAAAACCTCCTTATTTCTCTCGAAAAACTTCGTCACCATATCCTTGATGGACCAAAACACCTCCTTTGGTACTGTGATGTCAATCATGGGGCGAGTTTGTTCGAAATTCTCGTCGATATTCTGTTTCACAGATGGCAGTTCACCATATTTTTTGACTTCTTCAGAGGGTATTTGTGAATTGTAAAAGTCAACTAAAATCGTGCAGAGGTGATCGATGGTTTTCTCAGAGACCGTTCCTTGTTTCAGCAAATTCGTCATGATGCATTCCTGGGGGAATTCCTTCATCTTGACAACGTATTCAACGATGGTCCCATCCCCATCGAGTTCAAGGGTATCATCTCTTTTTGTTATCGGGAGAACATCAAGGTACATCTCTGGGCAGAGCCGTTTGTTTAAGCGCAGTTCCTCTTCACAGTAGTATTTTCGTTTATCGAGCGTCGAAAAATCAAGGAAACCGAAATTCACTGGTTTTTTTACTTTATACGCGTATGTTCCTGTGAGGGCAACATAGGAGATATGCGTTTGTAGTATGTGAACCGTAGTAACACTAGGTCCAAAAAACCTTGGGTTTTTCAGTTGATCAAAAAGTGTTCCCGGATTCATACACAGGTAGTAGACCATGACTTTTTATAAGACTTATCGTCCTTTGAGGGATTACTCGTAGCCATGAACGGAAAAAAGACACGTACGGTCGACACAATTGATACATTGAATGGTTTTAAATAAATTTATGCTGGAAAAACAAGAATCACAAAGAGGATTTGAATACATAACACACCAACCGCTGCAGGGAGAAACATCTTGTACATGCGTGTCGTATCTGTCTTTAAATATTCACTGCTGAGGACATTGCAGAGATGTATCGGGGAGATGAGATATCCAATAAGGGAGCTTATGAAAATAGCACTGGTCAGACCAAGAAGCTGCACCCCGGTGAACGCAAAGAACGGATCAACTAACGGATAGGAAAGAGCGACAGCGCCAAGATTATAACCAGTCAACAAGCCAAGAAGGAGCGGGATGAGAAGCACGATGAGAAGTGCGGGGAATGCGAGGGTTTGCATCACTTCAGTGACGAGCACATGCATCTGGGAAATCCGTATCATCTCTCGAAGAATCATGATCCCAAAAATAGCGGATGCCAGATTCCAAGTCAACGAGTTCTTCAGAATCTCCCCATAGGTTTTCGGATCGACATCAAGGAGAAAATACAACAAGAGTAGACTAACAGATACACCAACAAGGAAACATCGTGTTTCTGAAAATCCAACGAGTTTCAAAGGATAGAACAGTAAAGGGATAACCGGTGGAAGAATAAATACCAACCCTCGGTAATCCCGATGTGTGGTGCTGGTTTGTTTGGGTGCGTTTCTGGTAAATCGTGCAAGAAAAATAAGACCGATGATGATAACTGCAAGAAATGCAGGGAGATTTGCCAAAATGAGGTGTTGAATGGGAACTCCTGAGAATTTGATGCTGCAGATGAGTATCATCGCTGATGATATAGGATAGATAGGAAACCAAATATGTCGGAACCAGATATTCAAGAAATTCTTTTGGTTGTTCTTCAGTTTGAATTTGTCCCCTTCTTTATCTATGAGCGGAGCGGAAAATAATGCACCGCCTGGAACAGGCATTAATCCATAGACGGCGGGGATAACAGCTAATATACCTCCTTTTGAGAAAAACGTACGCAAGCTTTCGATAAGTCGCGTGATCGCTGCGGTCTCTTGCATAGATTTTGCCAAAACGAAAATCAATGTCATAAGCAAGGCAAGTTCAAAAGTCTCTGTCATAAGTTGTTGGTTTTCAAAGGAATAGAAACTTGCTTCTACCATAGCCTTTGGGATATCTAGAGGAGTTATCACCTGAAGAGAAAACACCCCGACAATAAGGGACCCAAGAATCAATGACAATCCAAAATTCACTTTCTTTCGGATGAGGAAAAGAATGACGATGAATGCGATGATGACTCCGATAAGATTCAGCATGATGTTCCGGGAATAATTGTAGTATTTAATTAGTTAACTCCGACGCAATTTTCTGTGCTCGTTCCATTGTCTTTTCAAAATCAAGTGTCAGGAATTCTCTGTCAAGCATGAGAGGAACTCCATGTACAATTGTCGTACACACATCAGTCCCCCGAACAGCATAGACGAGTTGGGAGAGAGGGTCATGTACAGGGGTGAGATGTGGTTTTTTCAAATCCACCATGATGACGTCAGCGATTGCTCCTTCTTGGAGAGATCCTACTGTTTGTTCGACACCAAGACAGCACGCGCCACCACGAGTCGCCAGGTCGACAACCACCTGCGCTGGAAGTACTGTTGGGTCCCATCGATGGTTCTTATGAACAAGCGCGCAGAACTTCATGGTCTCGAACATATCAAGGGTGTTGTTACTTGCCGCACCATCAGTCCCAAGACCAACAGGAACGCACGCGTCAAGAAACTCTGGGATTGGTGCAAAACCACCAGTTGCGATTTTCAGATTGCTCACCGGGCAATGCGACACAGTAGCACCTGCGTTTTTTATATCATAAATCTCGTTTTTCGTAATCCATCCACAATGCGCAAGACTTGTGCCTTTTTGAAGCAAACCAAGTTTTTTTAGCTGTTCAACAGGTCGTACACCATATTTCTTTTCCACATCGTACACCTCATCCCTTGTCTCAGAACAATGGATATGCAAGGGAACCTGATGTGTTGTCGCGATCTCAAGGGCTTTTTCAAGCGTCTCTGGGCTACACGAATAGGTACTATGTGGGGCAACCACAGGAGAAATCAATGGATTACCTTTCCATTGTTTGATAAACTGTTCACATTGCGGGAGTAATTCTGATGCAGCAAACTCAGGTGTATCAAAGTCAATGAGCGCAAAACCAAGAAATCCACGCATCCCAGCTTTTTGAGTTACTTTGGCGATGATCTCTTCAAAGAAATACATATCGAGGTATGTCGTTGTCCCTGATGCAATCATCTCTAAAAGACCAAGTTCTGCGCCGCTCTCAATAGATTTCTTGTCAAGTTTTGCTTCGACAGGCCAGATGCGTTGGGCAAGCCAGTCTCCTAGTAACATATCATCCCCATATCCACGTAACAGTGTCATCGGGATATGGGTATGGGTATTGATCAAACCAGGTAAAACAAGTTTTTTTGATCCATCAATCGTATAGTCTGCCTCGATGGAAAGTGGTTTTTTGGAACACTCAACTATGAGATGATCCTCTATGTATAAATCCCCCTTGATTTGCTGTCGAGAATCATCCTGTGTGAGAATCGTGGAATGTTTAATGAGAATGCTCATTGTCTTGCTCGTCGTCGGTTAGCGGTGTGGCTTTCTGCCAGCTATCATTGAAATACCTATTGAGTTTCTCAAGCATCTCCTTTTCAACGGTCCAAATCCCTAGCTCGTCTTGTTTAATCGAACCAGAAAGAATCAACGCCCGGTCATCTCCTAGAATAAAGTTTCCGCGGATGCCAGAATGACGCTTCACATCAAATCCCTTCAGGTCAATTCCATTTTCATATTCATTAACCACTATCTTAGCATCCTTTGGAATCTCGATAGCCCCCATATTCTCCGCGATGATACGTGGGTTTGGTATCTCTGTGATACTCCATTTATGCGTCGGTCTTGTTGCTGGTTGAGTCTTATTGACGCGCCTCATCCCTATTTCAATGGCGATACCTATAGTGATTACACCGATAAGCAAGCCAATGATAAATGCTACGACATCCATCTGCTATCCAACTCCTACAACAAGTAAAACAGCATCAAGGATAAATAGATTGTCATTGGTTGGATAAAAATAATAGGCAGGGGGGCAAGCTTTATGTCCCACAGTAACATTCAGGACAAAAATTACGGGTCTAGTACCTATGCAGAAATCATTTCAACGAAAGATACAGGAACTACAGAAAAAACAGCATGCAGTCATCTTAGCACATAACTATCAAAACCCAGAAATCCAAGATATTGCAGATTTTATTGGAGACTCCCTTGATCTATCATTAAAAGCAATAAAGACAGATGCGAACGTCATCATATTCTGTGGTGTGGATTTCATGGCAGAGTCAGCTAAGATATTAAACCCTGAGAAAACGGTAATCCTGCCTGATAAAACAGCGAACTGCCCCATGGCTGGGATGGTTGATGCAGAAAGCCTTGGGTGGCTGAAAAAAGAACACCCGGATGCAGAGGTAGTTGCGTACATTAACACAACCGCTGACGTGAAGGCATTGGCCGATATCTGTTGTACTTCAGCGAACGGAGTGAAAATCGTAAAAAGCAGGACAGCAAAAAAAATCATTTTTGTCCCAGATCGCAACCTTGGCCTCTATATCCAGAAACAAGTTCCAGAAAAAGAAATGATTCTCTGGCCGGGAGTGTGTCGTACTCATCATGATATACAAAAAGAGGATCTGTTGGCATTACAGAAGGAACATCCATCTGCAGAAATCCTGGTGCATCCTGAATGTCAACCAGAAATCATTGATCTGGCGGATTTTGTATTTTCAACCAATGGAATGGTTACCCATGCAAAAGAATCATCAAAAAAAGAATTTATCATCGGCACAGAAAAAGGGCTATGTTATCGATTGGAAAAGGAAATACCAGAAAAGAAATTCTATCCAATCCCTTCAGCAGTATGCCCCAATATGAAAAAAACCACGCTAGAAAAAGTATTAAAAAGTCTGGAAACGTTAGAGCCAAAAATCCATCTGTCTGAAGAAATCATGCAAAAGGCTCATTTGCCGCTTCAACGGATGATGGAAACTTGAAAAGGTGAAAAGTAATGAAACGTATCTTTCTTGATCACGCCTCGACAACAAGAGTTGATGATGAAGTAATCAACGCAATGCTTCCCTATTTCTCGAAATATTACGGGAATCCGTCGTCGATTCATGCATTTGGGCGAGACGCAAGGGAAGCGGTGGATTCCTCACGAGGTCATGTGAGCCAAATAATCGGGTCCCGCGATGATGAGATTTTTTTTACTGCTGGCGGAACAGAATCAGACAACCTCGCAATAAAAGGGATTGCCTACCTTAACAAAGAGAAAAGAACGACCAAAGGGCCACATATTATCACCTCCTCCATTGAGCATCCTGGGGTCCTTGAAGCATGTCGACACCTGGAAACCCAGGGCTTCAACGTGAAATATCTCCCGGTAGATGCATATGGAATCGTCGACCTTGATTCGCTACGTGATTCAATCTCAAAAAATACGTTCCTGGTTTCGATAATGTTTGCCAACAATGAGATTGGAACCATTGAACCGATCGAGGAAATCGGCAAGATTGCCCATGAACATGAGAGTATCTTTCATACTGATGCTGTGCAGGCGGTCACAAAGGTTCCTATTGACGTACGGAAGCATCATATTGATCTGCTTTCATTGTCTGGTCATAAGATCTATGGACCAAAAGGCATAGGAGCGCTGTATGTTCGCAATGGGGTTAAAGTCCAGCCGATCTTTCATGGGGGGGGACACGAGAAAGGTATACGAAGCAGCACCCTAAACGTCCCTGGCATCGTTGGTCTTGGAAAAGCCTGTGAACTTGCGAAAAGACGCATGACACGGGATATGGACGCCATGAAAACGTTACGAGATCTGCTTATAAAAAATACATTAGAAATCGAAGAAAGTTATTTGAACGGCCACCCTCAGAAACGCCTGGTCAACAATGCACATTTCCGGTTCACAGGAATCGAAGGGGAATCGCTTCTTCTCTCTTTAGACGAGCAGGGAATCGCGACATCGACAGGTTCTGCATGTTCATCGCAGAAGCTGCAAGCATCCCATGTCCTCCTAGCGATAGGCTTGGATCCTGTGCAGGCACATGGATCGATTCGTCTGTCTCTTGGCAGAGAAAACACAAAAGAGGAAATCATGTTTGTCTCTGAGGTACTGCCGCAGGTTGTCGAGAAACTACGTCAAATGTCTCCTCTTTGGAACCGATAGGATATGCCAAAAAAAGCGGTTTGTCTGATTTCTGGGGGTCTTGATTCCGCGGTTACTGCCTTTATCGCAAAAAAACAAGGATATGACCTTTATGCATTGTCGTTTCGCTACGGCCAACGACATACAAAGGAGATTTCATGTGCAAAGAAGATAAGCAGCGCAGTCGGGGTAAAAAATCATATGATCCTTTCTCTTAACCTAGAAAAATTTGGTGGATCATCTCTTTTTAAATCCTCGGTTCAACCCATTAAGAACCATTCGTTAAAGGACATCGGAAAGACAATTCCATCGACCTATGTTCCAGCCCGAAACACGATTTTCCTCTCCTACGCACTTGCGTATGCTGAAACGATTAACGCTGCTGCTATCTTTATCGGCGTAAACGCTGTTGATTACTCGGGGTACCCTGATTGTCGACCTGCGTACATTAAAATGTTTCAGCGACTATCAGCTCTTGCGACACATCAAGCAGTGTTGGGAAAACCAGTTCAGATCAAAGCCCCGCTTCTGCATCTGACAAAAGCTGAAATTATAAAAAAAGGGGTTACGTTGAATGTCCCTTTTTCGAACACCTGGTCCTGCTACAGGGGAAACGGAAAAGCATGCGGTCGCTGTGATTCTTGTCGGCTCCGTCTAAAAGGTTTCAAAGAGGCAGGGGAAAAAGATCCGTTACTTTATGTGACCAAAACCGATTGACGTACGCTATAACTCCATTTTTTTTAAAAAATTGTACATGAGACTCAGCTACCTGTTGGAACGAAATATGCTGATTTTCTTGTGATAAAAAAAATCAATAAAAAAAAATTTTTCCTGTAGCAAGAGAAGGTAATTTTAGGAAATTTATTAATACAGGACAACTCTTTTCGAGGCTGATGGTGAGAGAGAAAAAAACGAGATATAAAGATATCGAGAAATTACATGAGTTAATCGATAGCGCCTCCTTGCCGAAACAAAAAACACCATCTACTTACGAAGAAGAAAAACTTCAAGTCCTGCGAAAACGACTTTCTGATAGTTCTCTAAAGGACCGTAAACAAGTATTTTCTTCAGAAGAACTAGATATAGAATCTGACAATCTAAAACCACGAGTGATCATCCATAAAAAGGAAGAACGCAAGAAAACGGATGAAAAAGTAATTCAGATAGACCTAAAACCACCGGAAATAACAAAAGAAAAACAACTGCCTGTTAAGAAGTTTGCCCCGGTCAAAGAAAATCCTTTTTCTAAAGAAGAAGTCTTTGAGATCGAGAAGGCACCTGTTTCTATGAATAGAATTTTCCACCCTAAATCAATTGAGACATCAAATAGATCGGAACTTGGAAAAAAATCTTTACTCGCAATCTCTGCTCAAAAGGGAAAAGAAAGTAACGTACAGAGATCTCAAGCGATGAGAACGGAAACAGTAGGAAGAGAAACCGCCAAAGAAAGAGAGAAAAAATCAATAAGGACATTCTCTCAACTGATACACCCTAGAAATGAGAAGCAGACCACTGCTCCAGTGGTCTCGCAAGAACCCAAAGTCGACATACCTCAATTTGAACTAGTTGAATTCACAGCAATAGAAAGTGAAAAGGAAAAATGGAAAACGTCAGGAGAAGAAATAATACAAGAGAAAGACCGGAAACAAAAAAGTATAGATGACAAACAAACAAAAAGACAGGCATGTGAAAAAGAACAGGATACACAACAACTGACCAAAGAACAGCAAAAGAAATTGAAACTAAGGGAGAGACAAATCCAACAGGAAGAACAGAAGAGTTCAGAATGGAGGCAAAAACAAGCCATCGCATTAGTAGAAGAAAAAGAACGGGAAGACCAACCGGTCGTAGAGGACCGAGAAGAAAAACCACGACTAGATTTCTTAGAACGGGGAGGGGGCCAAAGGGAGCAACGTAAAAGCAAAAAAGAAGAGGAAAAACAAGCACGCCTCCAGCTAAAGCAAAAGAAACGAGAGGCAAAACAGCTTGCCAAGGAACATGAGAGAAAATTAAAGTTAGAGTGGATAGAATTCAAACACGCCCAGAAAAGAAATCAGAAGAAAAAGATTTTCGAGCAGAAAAAAGCAATTGCTGAAGCAAAAGAAAATCAACGGGAAGAACAACGTCTTTTAAAACAACGCAAAGAAAAGTTACGATTAACACAAATAGCAACATTAAAAAAGGAAAAAGAAGCGCAAAAAAAACAGGAATTAAAAACAAAACAAGACGCGGCAGAAGCTAGGGAAACAAAACTGGAAGAACAACGTTTTTTACAGCAGCAGGAAGAGCATGTGCGACTCGAACAACAAGAAAGACAAAAGGAAAAAGAGAACCTAAGCATCGGGACGGCAAAAAAGGAGTCCATCGGGCCATTATCTGACAAGACGAAAACAATCGAAGACCCAAGAAAACTATCTGGTAGTACACAACTGAAACAAGAAAAGAAAGAAAAGGAGCAGCAAGAACGTCTCGAATTAAAAAAGAAACAAAAAGAACAAAAGATCCATGAGAAACAAGTCGAGAAACAACGGAAGAAATTGCTTGGCGAAAAAAGTCAGGATAAGGGGCAACTGAAAGAGAAAAAATTGGAAGAGAAACATGCAAGACAAGAAGTGAAAGAAAAAGAGCGGAAAGCAAACAGTCTTTTAAAAGAGGAGCAGAAGAAAAAAGAACATCTTTTCTTATTAAATGAGAAACTGGTAAAAGAAAAAGAGAAACAAGAACAAAAATTAAAAAAACTTGATGAGAAAAGAGACAGAATCTACATTAGCAATCTTGGTATAGGAAAAACAAAACAAATCGGAGAGGAAAAAGGACGGAAAAAGTCCGATCAACAAAAAAATACGATGGAGTTAGTACGGATTGCAGCAGAAGAAAAAGAGCTACGGAAAACAAAGGCTTTTAAACGGAAGATGGAAAAAGAGCGGAAGAAGAAGGAACGAGACGAGCAACAGTTCAAGAAGAAGGAAGACGATTTAGATAAGAAAAAAATGGATTTCAAATTGAAAGAAGAAATCATCAAGAAAAAACTGACTAAACGACCACAGCAGTCGAACCTATTTGGTGCGTTTGACAGTATTAACCAGGAAACCGCGCTACTTCTGTGTAATGGTGGGTACATCTCTGTGGAGAAATTACGACAAGCAACCGTCAGAGACCTTGTGAAAATTGGATTGAAGAAAAAAATTGCTCAACAAATCATTGCCGAATGCGAAGAGTTCGTTGAATGGGAAGTCATTGATGAAACTGACCGTTTTTAGAGAAAACCGCAATCGGTAAACCTGGAATGCAGTGGCTCTTTTTAAAACTTAAAAATTGATCTGTTCTTTGTTTGTATTATTCATGTTATGTTTTGTTCATCGCTTTGCGTTTTTTCAAATAATCGTACACATCAAGGATAATGGGTATAGAGATAAGTATCGCAATAACGATGCCTAGACAAATCAAACTATCCTGATGGACATTTCCAACGGTATTTTTTCCATGGAGGATGTCCTCAAAAAAGAGGTTGATGGTCCCAAGCCAGGGGATCTCAAGTCGTGCTTTTCCAGATATCCATTCAACTTTTATCGGTTGAGGACAAATATCAGTGATCTGGTCGATTATCTCATTGTTGTCTCCTTTTGTAAGAAAACCTGAATGCGTCCATCCTGGATCACGATTATACAAACCTAGCTGAGAAATAGTAAGACTGGTCTCGTTGTAAATTCCATAATCGATGATGGTATAGGTTGTCCTGCCGTGTGTCGTTTCGACATCAACCCAACACATCGCCCGATGAATTATCTGTGATACATCGGTTCTTCCTAACGGTTTATAGATAATCACATCCCCATAATCACCATAGGTTTGCCAACCATTCTCTGCTTCTGCCCCTAGTATAGGGCCACCGTGTGGTATCACATCACTTCTCTTTGTCACCGTCTGAACGAGAACCATATCACCTGCGTCAATCGTTCCTAGTCGACCAAAGGGGGGGTTAGGATGTTCCATACTCCCTGATTCAATCGCAACCATCGGAGCAGCAAACCATTGACCAGTATATCCCCATAAAATCATCAAGATGATAAAGACAGCAAGGAGTGCAACAACGACATCTCGAATAATGGAAATTTTATTATCTTCACTTTTCCAAAACTGGATTAACATTTTCTTGATATTCATGTGCTCACACAATCAGAGATATTTTTTGTGCAGAGGAGAACTTTTTGTAGATGTTCCACAGATAGGACAGATTTTTGTAACCTCATTAAACTGTTTTCCGCACCCTGGACAACGAGAGACCCATTTAAACTTTTTTGTTATTTCTTTGTGCATGAACCCCTCAAATTTGATATGCAATACAGAAGCAACATTCTGAATTGAATAATCATCACTAAGAATTATCGCCTCTTTGCATTGCTCTTTGTTGATATCAAGAGCCAAGGCGACCACCTCAATATCTGCGATAGAAAGCCTGCGATCATCACCGCTTTGTTGAGCTATTTTTCGTACAACATCCAATGCTTCCTGTGACGGCATATGAATCGCAAGACCAGTCTCCTTAAGGAGCTCAAAGGTCCGGAAATCCCTTCCACCGGGGCTAAATTCATCAGAAACACCAGGGGTGGTTACAAGCGATGCGTTAGCAATAGATATGGGTTTTCCTGAAAGGATTGCTGATGTATCGATGACAAACACTTTTGTTTTCATTCAAAATCCTTTTACACGTCAGGTTTTTTTAGTTTTGAGTAAATCTCTGTAATTGCCACTGTTTCTTGATTGCCGGTTTTCATGTCCCGTACCGTGACAGTGTGTGTCTCCAATTCCTTTGGTCCGACAATGACGACACGCTCGATATGTTTTGCGTCCGCATATTTCAAGGATTTGCCTACACCTCGTCGGAGCTGGTCAAAATCAACAGAAAGACCATGGCTTCGCAACTCTTGGGAAATCTGAATGGATGTTGGAATCATGTCTGGGTTCACCGGAACGATGAATACATCAAGCTTCAAAGGTGGGAACGGAAATCCCTCTTCTTCCAAAGCAAGAATCGTTCTGTCAAATCCTATCGCAAAACCAGAGGTTGGAACCTCAGAGCCTCCAAATAAGGAAACAAGTTCGTAGGAACCGCCTCCGCACAACTGTTTTTCAGCCCCAAGGACTGGCGCATCGATTTCAAAGACCAAACCTTTGTAATAATCAAGTCCCCGTACGATACTTAATTTAATTTCATATTCGCTAATATGAAAAGCATTTTTCAGTAAACTAAGGATTGTTTCCATAGCGTCGAGCTCTTTTACCGCAGTGGGGTCATCAGTGATAAATCCTCGGATCTCATTGATATCTGATGTTTGAAGGACACTAATAAATCGTTCTGCATCATTCTCAGAAACATTACTATCCCTCAACACACTTTTTACATCATCGAACTGGGCTTTGTCAATGAATGGTAATAGTCTTTTTTGATCATCTTCAAGCAGACATAGGTTTTTTAAAATAGCACCTATGATTGTAAGATTGCCTATATTCAGTTGAATGTTCTTCAGACCTGTGTTTTTTAAAAGGGTGAACGCCAGAGCCATTAACTCTGCAGTTGCTTCATAGGTATCCGTCCCGATAATCTCACAACCTGCCTGCTGGAACTCTCGGTATCTCCCCTTCTGCGGTCGGTCATAGCGATAGCAGTTTCCAAAATAAAATAATTTAAGTGGTTTTGGTTCCATCTGTAGCTTTTCGACATAACACCGAATCACGGGAGCGGTCAGTTCTGGACGTAACGCTAACTCTCGTCCGCCTTTGTCGGTAAACGCGTAGAGTTCATTGATGATGGATTCACCGGATTTTGCGGTGAAGAGTTCTAAGTTTTCGAATGTCGGTGTCTGGATTTCGCCGTATCCAAATGAGGTAAAGGTCGCAGCCATGGTTTGTTCTAAATAGCGACGTTTCCGCATCTCATCTGGAGTAAAGTCACGTGTTCCTCGAGGTACTTGAAACATACGCAGTCGTATAGTAGGATTTCTTTAATTATGTTTCTCTAAAAAAGAAATTGAATTTCATAGGTGGTAAAACCTTTGAAATCGAGTACGGATGTGTTCTCTTGATAGTCCTCCCGTTCCCCAGTATCATTGGAAAAAAGAGGTGAAACCTTCTTTTATCAGCCTCTGTCTGTAAACCGTGCCACTGCTTCTCAGATTTGTTTTTAAAGAAGAAAAAGTTACAGAATGGGAGAGTGGAGGCAAGGTTGTGAAAATAGTATATTTGATTTTTACTATTTTACTATGGTGTGCAATACCAATTTTTGGACTATTTAGTCTTTTAGGATTTATATTTTTTATTTTAGGTCTGTTAATATTTTTAAATGGCAGAGAGATTAAACATTGAAAACCATGTCACTGCTATCCGAAGGACTTGAAAATAAGGCTCGGAGGGTCCTATAAAAAAAACGGATAAAATAGGCTTATAATAGAATCGTAGACGTTAAAAGACCCTCAGGATTAGAAGAGGTCGATTAGACCCTCTCCCGTCTCTTAAAGGCTTTAAACGGTACTATAGAATCTTTATGTAATCAAGAAGGACAAGGGTAAATAAGCTTAGGTTTAAAGGAGCGAAAACGACCCTATAACGCCTTAATTTCTCGGAGTAAAAATAGTATCGGGAGTAATAGAAACCTTCTTTTATCAGTATCTGTTACCCCTCATGAATTTCTCTTTAATAGAGGTTGATCCAAATGGAAATAACAATGTATGTAAATAAATACAGGTATGCTCGCTACGCATTTTTCAAATGGCGCTACCAACTTGAAACGTACAATAAAGTTATTCTTGCAGTAAGTTTTGCTTGTATCACAGCCCTTCTGGCACAAGTGCGTTTTTATCTCCCAGGTTCTCCCGTTCCCTTGACAGGGCAGACGTTTGCGGTCCTGATAAGTGCAGTGGTTCTTGGTAAATGGTGGGGCGGCATTAGTCAAAGCATGTATCTTGGCATTGGTCTTGCGGGGGTACCATGGTTTGCTGGCATGAACGGTGGATTTGCGTATCTTGCAGGTCCAACCGGTGGGTATCTCATTGGTTTTGTGCTGGCCGCGTTCTTCCTTGGACATTGCGTTGATACCTATGTTCGATCGCGGAGATACTGGACGATGTTTGCTTTGATGTTGTGTGCCAATTTCGGAATTGTCTTTGGACTTGGTTTACTACAGCTGTATGGTTGGTTATCATTGAGTGGTGCGTCAGTTGATCTCTGGGGTCTGCTTCTCATGGGTCTTATCCCATTTATCATTGGTGATACGATAAAGATAGCGGTTGCTGCTGGCATAGCAGGTGGCATCACACCAAAACAAGCGTATGCAAATGAGGTCGATGCGATAAAATAGGACAATCGACTCTTTTTTTTATTTTACTTTTGTCAAAAAGATCGTGTGGTTTTTCAGCACAACCCATTTAAGTTTATCGCCGTCTTTTAAATTGAAAAGTTCTGTAACCTCAGATGGAACTGTGATCCTTCTACGTGACCCACGTATCGTAATTGCTGTTTCTCGTATACATTTGACGTTCTCCAGTTCAATTTTCATTGTGTCTCATTCCTCTTGATGTATAGTGTATTATTTATTATCCATTTATAAATCTTTAACTGATTTCGCCGCTGAGATAGGCTTTTGTCTCAGCGTTCTTGGGGTTGTTGAAGAACTCCGCTGCAGGACCATGTTCTATGACCTGACCAAAATACAGAAAGATGATATAATCAGCGACACGTTTTGCCTGACGAAGTGTGTGCGTCACCAAGATGACCGTGTAGTCTTTTTTTAATTTCAACAGCAGGTTTTCTATCTGTTTGGCCGCAAGAGGGTCCAATGCCGAGGTTGGCTCATCGCAAAGGACGACCTCTGGTTTTACCGCGATTGCTCTAGCCAGGCAGAGGCGTTGCTGCTGACCGACAGAAAGACCCGCGGCAGGTTCATGCAGACGGTCTTTTACCTCGTTCCAGAGACCAACTTCGGTCAGACAGTACTCGACAATCTTGTTTAATTCCTCTCCTTTTTTCTTATGATGAATCCGTAGTCCGTATGCGACGTTTTCATATATCGACATCGGCAGAGGATATGGTTTTTGAGATAGTAACCCCATCTTTTTTCGGACATCCGGCACATCCAAGCGTGGTCCAAGAATATTGATTCCATCAACCTTGATTTCCCCAGTGACCTTCACATCCTCTCGAAGGTCAAGCAGTCTGTTAAAGGATTTCAGCAGGGTGGTCTTACCGCATCCTGATGGACCGATGATAGCGGTGAGTTGCTTGGCAGGTATCTTGATGTTCACATCTTTAATGACATAATTTTTGCTATAATATACGCTTAGGTTTTTTGTTTCAATCTGAAACTCTGATTTCATCATAGTCTCATTCCTCATTTTCTAGGGTATGATATGTTTTGTGAATTTTTTTGATAGAATCCTTGACAGGATACTTATGACAAGGACGATAATCAGGAGTATAAATGCCGAGGCAAACGCCTTTGGTTGACCTGAGGGAAGCGAGTACATGTTAAAGATCATCGTTGGTAATGCCGCTGTGGAATCAAACAGCGAGGTAGGGATCCGATTGGAAAAACCTGCGGTGAAGAGAATCGAGGCAGCATCACCAATCCCTCTCCCCAGCCCAAGCAGGATGCCTGCAAGTATCCCAGGAAATGCTTGTCTGCGTACGACTTTGAATGCAGTCTCGACTTTTGTCGAGCCTAAGGAGTATGCTCCTTCCTTAAGTCCTAGGGGCACCATTTTGATTGCTTCATCCATATACCTAGTAATGATTGGGATCTGAAGGAGCGTCAGTGCGATAATTCCGACAATCAGGGACGATCCTATACCAAGATAAATCATTATCATCAGGCAGAAAATCCCATAGACGATGGACGGAATCCCCCACAATACGTCCAGTGTGAATCGAATGAACCCTGAAACCCACCCGGGGGTAAACTCTTTCTGGAGATATAGTGCTATGCCAAGGCTGATGAAACATGCTAATCCGGTCGCTGGCAACGCAAGTAGAAGAGAGCCGACGATTGCATTTAGGATACCACCCCCAAGGGCGTTGCTGGGGTCAGGTGTCTGTGTTATCATTTCAATACTAAGGGAGGATGCACCGTGATAGATGACAAGACCAAAGATAACCAAAAGACTGCCGGTAACGATGCAAATAGACAGAACCATCAGGATTTTGAAAATCTGTTCTTCAAGAGTACGTCTCTTCAGGTATTCCACCTCTTTTTGGCTCGTCGTAACACAAGGACACCAAGGAAATTGAAGAGAAACACAACAAAGAACAGAATCAAGGCGACCAGCATCAGAGCGGATTCGTAAAGAGGAATTGACATAAGCTCGCCATATTTTGAAGCGATTAACGAGGCCAGTGTTTCACCTGGGGAAAATATCGATGAGGGGATTCGGGGGATGCCACCGACAACCATATTGACCGCGATGGTCTCACCAAACGCTCGTCCAAACCCAAGCAATATCGCAGCAAATATGTTTGGGCCTGAGGCACGAAACACGACTTTTTTAACAGTTTCCCATTTCGTGGCACCGACAGAGAGGGATGCCTCTTTTAAGGCAAGGGGGATTGCACTAAACGATTCGACACAAAGGGAGATTATGATGGGAAAGACCATGATTGCTAAGGTGATTGCAGCGGTAAATATACAAAGACCGGTGCTCTGAACACCAAACCAAGGAGCGATGACATCCTTTACAAGAGGGACAAGGAGAAGAAACGAGCACAGGCCATACACAACAGATGGCACACCAGCGAGGACGTCAAGGAACGGACGGAGAAGCCTTCGTATCTTTGCTGGAGCATATTCGGCGATGTAGACAGCGCTTAATAAGGAGATTGGGATGGCTATCAACAGAGCAATCCCCGTGACAAGAACCGTTCCTATAATGATTGCAGCAAGACCAAAATTACCCGTGTCAGGGTTCCAGGTCGGGGAAAACAGGATATCAACTAAAGAACTGGATTGGAGGATTAACGATGATTTAAACATCAGTAGAAGGAGGAGAAAGAAAAATAAAAAAGAGACAAAGAACATCGCAAGAAGCATCATGTTCGTGCTAACGACATCACGCCATTTTCTTAAATTCATGGGTTTTAAACTCCCTTGCTTTATTTTGTGTTTGAAACGAAAATTCAGAACGACTACGGAATCTCCGGCCGTGTTCCACTCTCGAGGTACTGTAGTTGTGTTGCTATGATTGAATCTGATAAGGGCACGTATCCTGTATCCAGGACATACTGCTGTCCCTCAATCAGTATCCAGTGGACAAAGTCTTTTACGATGCCTGTGAAGTTTTTAATGGTGACAAGATGCAAAGGACGTGCTGGTGGGGAGGGGTAGATGTTGTTGTTGATTGCAGTAACAATGGAGGTTCTATTTGCGTATACCCTCTCATCGTCATCAAGTGTGCCGTTTTCATTTAGATCGATAGGGACCGGGAGGATTCCATCCGCTGGAACCACCGTGCCATCCGCAAGTGCTTTTGTATAAACGAATGCGATGTTATTAAATCCGATTCCATATTGTTCCCGTTGGATGGTTGCAGCAAGAGTATTGTCGCCGTTTACCGCTGATATTCTGTCTAAATCGACTTGGGACCCAAGATCATTTTGTTTATAATCCCCTAGGTATTGTGCCCATGTTTCAGCAGCACCACAGGAATCTGAGCGTGTGTAGACGATAATATTTTGTGTAATGCGTTCATCTCCAATGAGCTGCCCCCAAGTCTTGATGGTCCCGGTGACGAAGATATCTTTAAACTGCTGTCTGGTCAGACCAGTAGAAAGGATGGTGTCGATGACCGGGTTTTTTGCGTTTATCGTTGCGACGACGGCATCTTTTACCACAGACACCCAAAACGCTCCCTGGTCTATCTCTGACTGATGGATCTCCCGAGACACCATTCCGATATCACAGAGCTTGTTTAGCGCATCTGCCATACCTGCGCCTGCGCCATTTGCATTGATATCGATAGTGATTTCCGGGTGAATTTTTTTGTACTCTGAGGCCCATTTTTCCATCATAGGGGTGAGTGCAAACGCTCCTTCAATTTTGATTGTATTTTTCTGTTGGGTCGTACAGCCGGGCAGTGCAGCGATAAAAAAAATGATTGTGATAAGTAAAACGAGTATTGGCGTTATATTTTTCGTGTCTTTTTTTTTCATATATATGCCCTCGTGCAATTACTTGCTAAGCAATGTCTTACCATAGATATTGTTATAGAAGAAGAACTATAAATAAGTATTGGTAAAAATTGGTTTTTTACCAATATTATTCCAATTTTCATTCATGGTGCTTGAAAAAAGGCGAAAAACAGGTTGGAAGAAGAACGATTTTGAAAAATTAGTTTAATAACTCGAACAGGATTACCATCGTACAATGTTAAGGAGAAACCATCGAGAAATACCAGGACTTGCAAATATAACGTGCCCGAACTGCGGAAGCAAAAATGTCATGTCACTACGTGGAGAGAGTACCGCAGGAAAACAAACGATCCATGAATGCAGGTGCAACAAATGCGATTTTGATTTTCTTGTCTCATGCAACACGATAACACAATAGATCAATCCATTGGGATCAGATAGAAAATTCTTTTATCGTTTCAACCATACTTTTATTTGATTATTCTTTTCTTTCACCACTGTTTTTGCGTCAATTTTATTCTCTCGTGCAAGCCATCCAATAGCTACATACACATCATTTACATTTATCTTCGTCAATCGTGAAAGAGAAGAAATATTAGTCTCCCGTTGCCGTTCCGATAGAACAGTCCATATCTTCCCAGCATCCGTTCCAATTTGTTCAACGAGATTCGTTCCACCAATCTTATACACAGTACCATTACGGCAGATTTTATTCTCTCGTGCAAGCCAACCGACTGCAGTACGTATTTGACAGTCCTCCAATAACGTGAAATTCATCAATTTTGTCTCAGAGAGTGGGCCTTTTTGGTTTAACATCTGCCAAACCTTCCCTGCGTTTTGACCGAATTCATCGATGACGGAGCTTATGCGACACCACCTCAACCAAATACGTATATCAGAAATGATTAAATACGTTATGAATCTTAATGTCGTTACAGCATTTCAGCACCCTTGCGTAGTAATACATTGCTTTTTGAGTGCTTTTTGAGTTCAGTCTATCTATAATTATAATAATACAATATATATACGATAGTTAAAGAAATTCAGTTCTTTATCAGTAATTTAAAAACAATAGAATATGTAGGAAGGAAGACAAAAACAGCAACAACATTTATATACCAATTCTTTTATGCCTTACTTCCTGTCTTGACCAGACATGATCGGGCAATTCCCTAAGAATCCCGGTAAGAAACAATCCCCATGACTTTTGATTGTTTCGGAAATGTCACGGTTAAGATACAAAGAAACCATTACTAATTACAAGATAAAAACAGAGGATATATTATGCCAGATATCCACCATCCAAAACGAGGGTCACATGGCTATTGGCCACGAAAACGAGCAAAAACAGAAACGCCCCACATCAAAACCTGGGCTGAAGGGAACGACAAACCAAAAATCCAAGGATTCTTTGGATATAAGGCCGGCATGACCCATGCATTCATCGTCGATTACCGACCGACTTCAACAACGTCAGGCAGAGAAGTCAAGATGGCGGTCACTGTTGTCGAAACGCCACCAATGAAGGTAGCGGCAGTACGGGCGTACCAGAACTCTGCATACGGTCTCCAATGTGTTGGTGAAGTCTGGCCAGAAAAACTTGATGCGGAACTCGCACGCCGCATGCCCCTTGTGAAAAATCAAAAAGATAAAAATTGGGATATCACCAAAGATGCTGATGAAATCCGAGTAATCCTGTACACACAACCAAAACTGGTCACCGGAACCACCAAGAAAGCACCTGATATAAGCGAGGTGAAAATCGGTGGAGGGACAATAGAAGATCAAATCAACTACGCAAAAGATATCCTTGGAAAGGAACTGAAAATAAACGATGTTGTCAAAGAAGGAGACATGCTGGACACCATTGCCGTCACCAAGGGAAAAGGGTGGCAAGGCTCCGTTAAAAGACATCACGTGAAACTCTTACATCATAAAAACTCAAAACATCGGAGAATGATTGGTACCGCTGGTTCATGGCATCCCAGCTGGGTACAAGCAACAGTGCCCCAAGCAGGACAAATGGGATACCATCAACGAACGGAGTACAACAAACGTGTCTTGAAAATCGGGGAAAACGGAGAGGAAATCACTCCTGCTGGAGGGTTCCCAAATTATGGTGTGATCCGAAACTCCTACATCCTTATCCATGGTTCGATCCCCGGACCAGTCAAACGACTCATCGGTATGCGAGACGCGGTCCGGTATCAACGTGGTGTGAAAGTCCAAAAAGCCGAAATCACCTATGTCTCAACAACCAGTAAACAAGGAGCATGATCATGACGAAAGTGAATATCTATGGGATGGACGGAACGGTAAAAGAAAAAATTGATTTACCGAAAGTCTTTGAGACACCGTATCGTCCGGACATTATCAAGAAATCATTCGAGGTTACCCATTCAAACAAACGACAGCCCTATGGTTCAGATCCGTACGCGGGAACGAGACATGCGGTGGCATCCGTTGGAAAAGGCAGAGGAATGTCACGAGTACCCCGGTTGACGCAAGGGCGATCCGCGGCACTGGCCCCCAATGTCGTCGGTGGGAGGCGTGCACATCCACCTAAAGTAGAACGGAACTGGAAGGAAAAAATCAACAAAAAAGAAAAACAGCTTGCGAGAAATTCAGCGCTGGCCGCGACTGCAACTAAAGAGGTCGTCGCAAAAAGGGGACATTCCTTCGACGAAAAAATCACCTTACCCATCGTTATCGACGATGACTTTGAAAAGATAAAAAAGACAAAAGAGGTCATCGAAGTTCTGGAGAAAATCGGCATCTATTCTGATATCGAACGGGCAGCAAACGGAAGGCATATACGAGCAGGCAAGGGAAAAATGCGAGGGCGAAAATACCGTCAACCGACATCAATACTAATTGTAGCGACAAAAGAGGGGATAGAAAAAAGTTCCCAGAATCTTAGCGGTGTTGATATCACAAAACCACATCACCTTAATATTGAACACCTCGCACCAGGCGGAATCGCCGGCAGACTTACCGTTTTTACCAAATCCGCGTTAGCAAAGATAGGAGGCGCAAAATAATGACGATGGACCCGTATTCAATCATACTCTATCCATTTGTGACGGAAAAATCAATGGGTCACATGGAGAAAGACAATGCATTAGAGTTTATGGTCAAAAGAACCGCCAATAAAGCGCTTATTAAAAAAGCAGTTGAAAAGATGTTTTCCGTGAAAGTAAAATCAGTAAACACGCGGATAACACCGAAAGGAAAACACGCGACCGTCGTCTTCATGCCTGAATACAAGGCAGAGGATCTCGGGATGCGCATAGGAGTATTCTAAAGAGGTGAACCATGGGAAAGAACCTTATCCAACAACGCCGAGGACGCGTCAGAGGTCGCTATACCGTCCCGTCACATAAATATCGAGGAAATATTCAGTATACCAACGAGAGAAACACAAAAGGGGTTGTTGAAGGACTCATTCATGACCCTGGTCGCAGTGCTCCTGTTGCTGCAGTACGAATGGAGAACAACAAAAAAGTGCTGATGATAGCAACTGAGGGGACCTCCATTGGTCATGAAGTGAAATTCACGGCAAGTAAAGCAGACTGTGAGCTAGGAAACATCATGCCGCTTGGCACCATCCCTGAGGGGTATCCTGTCTACAATATTGAAATTACACCAGGGGACGGCGGGAAAATGGTACGAGCCGGTGGCAGTGGAGCCTATGTGATTTCCCATGACGCGAAGAAAACGATCGTTCGCCTCCCGTCCGGTCAATTCAAATCATTAGATTCGTTATGTCGAGCAACCGTTGGAATTGCGGCCGGTGGTGGACGGCAGGAAAAACCGTTCATGAAAGCCGGTAAAAAATGGCATGCACAACGAGGAAAAGGAAGAAATTATCCGGTTGTTCGCGGTGTTGCGATGAACCCGGTGGACCATCCTCACGGCGGGGGAAGCCATCAACATGTTGGTAAACCAAGCTGCGTCCCACGTGGTGCACCACCAGGCAGGAAGGTTGGTAATCTTGCTGCCCGAAGGACTGGAAGAAGGTAATAGTTATGGCGCAAATTAAATTTGGATCAGCGGCGAAAAGCAGACGGAAAAGAGATAGGAAAAAAGTCGAGATTCGAAAAAAGGAGTTCCAATACCAGGGAAAGACCTTGGAGGAGCTTCAACAACTCTCCCTTGAGGAATTATTACCGCTGCTAACCTCGCGTTGCCGAAGGACGTTAAAACGAGGACTGTCCAAAGATGAGAACAAACTCATGGAGGATATCAAGAACGCCAAACAAGGGGATTTAATACGGACGCATTGCAGAAACATGATTATCTTGCCAAATTTCGTTGGTCATAACATCCTTATCCATAACGGAAAAGAGTTTGAACGAGTGAACATACAGCCGCAGATGATAGGACATTATCTGGGAGAGTTTGCGTTAACCCGTAAAAAAGTAAAACATACCGGCCCTGGTGTTGGAGCTACCAGAGGGTCAAAATTCATGCCATTGAAGTGATGAGCCATGCCGAAATATTCAGCTGAGAAAGACTTGGAAAGAAGCGCACGAGCCTACGGATACGAACTTCACTGTTCGCAGAAAGACTCAATGAACCTTGCCCGTGCATTGCGAGGGATGACGGTTGAAGAGGCGAAGAAGTACCTCGAAGAGATCATCGCTTTGAAACGACCGCTTCCCGCGGTGTTCCATAACAAGAAACGACTGCATCAAAAAGGGATCGGCCCAGGGAGCTTCCCTGAGAAAGCAGCCCGGTACATGCTAAAAGTCGTAAAAAACGCGGAGAACAACGCGGAATACAAAGGCTTTGATGTTGATAAAATGAAAATCGTCCATATCTCTGCATATCAAGGGCGGATCATTCGAGGGGTCATGCCACGTGCTCATGGCCGGGCAACCGATAAAAATGAAACGACGACCGACGTCGAACTTATTCTTGAAGAGGTAGAATAATGGCAAATGAACGCAAGTTTATCAGGGAGAACGCCAAGCGATCGTTAATCAAAAAGTTTCTGGTGAAGGAGATCGAAGGTGCTGGTTTTGGTGGCATGAACATCCAACGGACCCCGATTGGCACCAGAGTCAATATTCTCGTCGAACGACCAGGTATGGTGATTGGAAAGAGCGGGTCAAAGATAAAAGAACTGACCGATTCCATCCGAACGAAATTCGATGTTGATAACCCCCAGATTGAAATTCAGGAAGCAGGGTCAAGCGCATCCCTGAACGCTCAGATTATGGCAGAGAAACTTGCAGAGGCACTCGAACGAGGCTGGCACTTCAGACGGGCGGGACATTCGACGGTCCGACGGATCATGCAATCAGGCGCGAAAGGCTGCCAGGTGATTCTTGCTGGGAAATTAACCGGGGAACGGCATCGAACAGAGAAGTTCACTGAAGGACACGTAAAATATTGTGGTGAAACCGCAAAAAACGTCATGGATGTCGGCTACGCAGTCGCCAAGCTAAAACCAGGTGTCCTTGGGGTGAAAGTACGAATCATGAAACCAGATTCAAAACTTCCTGATGAAATCTCCTATAAGCTTGCTGTCAAAGAGGAGGTAACACCAGAGGCAAAAGCCGAGGTAAAACCCCCGGAGATAAAACCTGAGAAAAAAACAGATATTAAACATATCATCCAGATTCCGGGGATCGGACCTTCTGTAGTAAAAAAATTGGAAAAAGCGAAGATCATCTCCCTTGAAGAGCTCTATGCCATGAACCTTGACGACCTGATGGCTATTGAGGGGATCGGCAATAAGACTGCTGAGTTGATTGTGAAAAACATTCGAAAGTTACTTGAAGAGGGCACGAAAAATGGCTTTGAAAGTTAAAGAAATCAGACAAATGACTCCTGAAGAACGGAGCGGAAAACTAAAAGAGTTGAAAGAAGAACTTATGCATGAACGAGGTGTGTCTGCCATGGGGGGGTCATCGCCATCCCCTGGAAAAATCAGGCAGATACGACAATCCATCGCAAGGATTCTTACGATCATGCAGGAGCAAGGAGAACACAAATGAGTGACATATGCCGAAAATGTGGCCTCCCAAAAGAGATCTGTGTTTGTGAAGAAATCGCACGAGAACAACAAAGTATCACCATCGCAGTCGACAAGAGACGGTATGGGAAGACGATGACGGTCGTCGACGGTCTGAATCCCCATGACCTTGACATGAACGCACTGGTCAGTAGCCTGAAATCCATTTGCGCATGTGGCGGAACCATCAAAGAGGGTAGAATTGAACTGCAGGGAGACCATCGAACACGGGTAAAAGAAGCATTGGAAAAACTTGGATTCACTGTTGATGTGATCTAGACAATCCATCTGACGCATCTGATGCGTCAAGGAAGGGATATGCATGGAGTCTGAACCAATCACCAGCGATGAACTCATAGGAAGAACCGTCACCATCATTGACTGCACCGACCCATCCTGGGTGAATCAAAAAGGATTCATCATCGATGAGACAAAGCATACCTTCCTCATCGAAATACAAAACAAATACAAACGAATCGCAAAGCAAACCGCAACGTTTGCATTCGACTATCATGGTAAGAAAACCATCGTGAACGGATCACGATTGATGTATCGATCTGAAGAAAGAATAAAAAAAACAAGGTGAAGACGTTGGCAGAAGAAAAGCACGTACGCAACATAGGATTGAATGTCAAACCACCCAGCAGCAGCTGTACCGATAAGGATTGCCCGTTTCATGGGACGCTCTCGGTGCGTGGATTAGTGCTTATGGGAACCGTGGTTTCAACCAAAAGGCAAGGCACCATCGCTGTACAACGAGAGTTCATGCATTATGTGAAGAAATACGAACGGTACGAAAAACGAACCTCAACATATCATGCCCATTGTCCACCCTGTATGGTCCTGAAATCAGGCGATACGGTCCGCATTGCAGAATGTCGACCTCTGAGTAAAACTGTGTCGTTCGTCGCAATCGAAAAACTGTAAAATTGGTGAGCAGAAATGAAAGGAATAGCAGGTAGAATGATGCGAGGGCTGCCGGTCGGCGCCCGGTTAACGTGTATCGATAACACTGGTGCAAAAGTTGTACAAATCATCATGACGGTTAAGATTAAAGGGGTCCATCGTCGAACCCCGACCGCTGGCGTTGGCGATATGGTCATTGTCAGTGTTAAAAAAGGGGCGGCGGAGATGAAACGGCAGATTTTAAAAGCAGTCATCGTCCGTCAGAGACGACCGTTCCGACGCCCTGACGGCATCATGGTCCAATTTGAGGATAATGCAGCAGTATTGATCACCGATACCGGAGAAACAAAAGGAACGATGATAAAAGGTCCTGTTGCAATAGAAGCCGCAGAACGATGGCCAAAGATAGCTGCCTTAGCAGCAACAATCCTGTAAAGTGAGTGATATGATATCAATAAAACCAAGAAAACAACGATACATGCTCTATAATGCACCTCTGCATAAAAAGAGGAAATGGATTTCTTCGCACCTTGCAGAGAACCTTCTGTTAAAGTATGATCGGAGAAGTCTGCCGGTTGTGAAGGGAGATACCGTCAAGATCATGCGAGGCAGCTTCCGGGGACACGAAGATAAAATCGTCAAGGTAAATGTACGGAATCAAACCGTGGAAGTCGAAGGAGTCACTATCACGACCGCAAAGGGGACCAAGATAGCTAAACCGATCCATGCAAGTACCGTGCTTATCACAAAACTCAATGTAACGGACAAATGGCGACGGCAGAAACTGCAAAGCGGGCTTTCAGAGACCGCAAAGAAAGAAATAGAAAAGGAAGCAGCGGAACAACTCAAGGTCATGGAAGAAGAGAAGGAAGCAGCGGAAAAGCTCATGGAAGAAGAGAAGGAAGCAGCCAAAATTGAAGAAAAACAAAAAGAAGAAGCAACAGAGCCGTCTCCGAAAGAAGCAACACAAGAAACCGTAGAAGAAGAACCCGTCGAACCAGAACAGAAAACAGTCGAAGAGCCCCTGGAAAAGAAAACCGAGGAGCCACCGAAAAAGAAATCGACCGCAAAAAAATCTCCCTCGAAAAAAACAGTGAAAAAAGAGAAAGAAGAAGGTGAACCATGAGCAAACACCTGAAACGACTCGCAGCACCACGGGTACTTCGGGTCCATAGAAAAGAGCGGGCATTAACAATCCGTGCCGCACCAGGACCACATCCGTTCGAACACGCAATCCCCCTTGGGCTTGTTGTACGAGAGTACCTAGGTTTATGTGACACGTATAAAGAAGCGCGAAAAATCGTCTCCAATGGGGACATCCTTGTCGATGGGGTGAAACGGAAGAACTTCAAGTTCCCCTGTGGTCTAATGGATGTCATCTCCATTCCCAAAATGCGCAAGGATGTTCGCATCCTCTACGACAGAAATGGAAAACTTACTCTTGTCCCCATCTCTGAAAGCGATGCAGAATGGAAACTATGCCGTATCCAAAATAAGACGATACTGAAAGGAAAAAAAATACAGCTCAATCTGCATGACGGAAAAAATAAGCTTGTGGAGAAGGACGAGTACAAAACAGGAGACGTCCTTAAAATTTCTTTTAAGGAAAACAAAATCGATGACGTCTATAAATTTGACAAAGGAACGATATCAATGATCATCGGTGGAACACACGTCGGGGAAATCGCAAGCATCGAAGAGATTCAAGCTGTTGCATCATCAAAACCAAACCTGGTGAATCTGAAGGGTGAAAAAGAATTTTCCACTGTTGCAGAGTATGTGTTCCCAATAGGGAAAAACAAACCTGCCATCACAATTCCTGAGGTGACAATGTAATGAGCGCAAAGAAACAGACAGGAAAAATCCATAAAACCGCTGCACATGCAAAAAAATCCCCTGCAAAGAAACAAGAAGGGAAACAGCCTCTCAAGCCCCATATCGCAAAGGTGACGGTGAACATCGGTGTCGGTGAAGCAGGTGAGAAACTCAAGAAAGCTGAATCGGTTTTAGAAGGTGTGACAAAACAGAAGGCAGTGCAAACCCTCTCAAAAACAACCAACAAAGACTGGGGGCTGCGAAAATTCATGCCAATCGGTTGTAAAGTGACGTTACGGAAGAAAGCAGCAGAGACGTTTCTGATAAATGCGTTAAAAATCCGGGAGAATAGAATCGCAGAATACACCTTTGACAACCAAGGGAATTTTTCATTCGGAGTTCCCGATCATACCCTCTTCGAGGGGCAGAAATATGACCCAACCATCGGTATCTTTGGGATGGATATCTGCGTGACTGTGGAAAAACCCGGGTATCGGATTAAACATCGACGGATCGATAGACGGAAAATCCCGCAACGTCATGGGATAACCAAAGAAGAAACCATGAAATTTATCACTGAGAAATTCAACGTAGAGGTTGTAGAATGAGGATTAAGGAGCGTAAGAAAATATATGGCAGGAGAACAGGGTGTGAACAATGCGGCAGAAAACGTGGGCTCATCCGACGCTATGGACTACACCTCTGTAGGCAATGCTTCCGGGACAAGGCAGAAGAAATGGGGTTTAAAAAATACGATTAGAGGGTGTTGAAGAGTATGTTAAACGATCCATTGGCAGACGCATTATCAATCATCAAAAACGCAGAGATGAGAGGAATCCATCGATGCATTATCCGCCCCTCATCAAAACTCATTGGCGGGGTCCTCACTCTCTTAAAAGAGAAGGGATATCTCGGTAACTTTGAGTTTGTCGAGGATGGAAAAGCAGGGATCTATCAGGTTGAGCTGCGGGGGAGCATCAATAACTGTGGTGTCATTAAGCCCCGCTACCCTATCAAAGTAAACGAGATGGATAAATGGGAAGCCCGGTATCTTCCTGCACGTGATTTCGGATTACTCATCCTGACCACCACTGATGGTATCATCGCTCATGATGAAGCACGAAAGAAAGGCATCGGAGGAAAGCTCCTCGCGTATGTGTATTAAAGAGGCAGATCCATGGAAAAGAAAGCGACCATAAAAGAAGAACTTACAATCCCCGAAGGCGTTCAAATCACTATCGAGGGAAAAACCGTTCACGTGAAAGGCCCAAAAGGCGCTGTATCAAAGATGCTTTCGCATCCGAAATTACTCCTAAAAGTAGAAGGGAAGGTTATTCAGATTACCTCGGTGCAGGCTCCCCGGCGGAAAGAAAAAGCGTTGATGGGGACGTTTAAAGCGCACATCAGAAATATGATCAAGGGGGTTACACAGGGATACGAATGTAAGATGAAAACCGTGTTTTCCCATTTTCCAATAAAGAACAGTGTGGAAGGCAATCACCTCGTTATCCAAAACTTCCTTGGAGAACGATTTCCTCGACGGGCAGAGATTGTAAAAGATGTCAAAGTCGAGGTGAAAGGAGATCAGATTATTCTTACTGCCGTTGACAAAGACAAAGTCGGGCAAACCGCAGCCAATATTGAACGGGCGACCAAAGTAAAAAATAGAGATATCCGGGTCTTTCAAGATGGCATCTACATTGTGAAAAGAGGGTAACGTATGACAAAAGAAGAGGTTCTAAAGGAGTTTGAATCGTTAAAAGGTGTCGGTAAAGTAAAGGCGAAACTCCTGTATGACAACGGATTTGATTCTCTGGATGCATTGAAAAAGGCAAAAGTGAAGGATCTGACAAAACTGAAAGGGATCACAGAGAAGAACGCAAACGAAATCCTTGTCCAAGTGAAAGAAAAAACAAAAAAAACAGTCGAGAAAAAAGACCAAGAGGAACAGCAGGGCAAGAAAGAAGATGCTGTTGAGATCATCGAACAGCAAAAAGGCGCGTACCGATCAAAGATAAAACCCCGCCTCAGTGAGAAAGAGAAAGAGCAGTTGGTGATCCGACGACAGATAAAGAAACGGACCCCGTATTTCCTCAGAGATGAAGGGTTCCGGTACAAGCGTATCCCGAAGAACTGGAGACGACCCTCAGGAATCACCTCAAAGCTGCGTATCAACCTGAAGTATCGCCCAAGCAAAGTACGCGTTGGGTTTCGTTCACCAAAGCTCGTCCGCGGGTTGCATTCATCTGGTTTTGAGGAAGTGATGGTTCACACTGTCAAAGAACTTGAGACGGTTGATCCAAAGAAGCAAGCGGTACGTATCGGCGGTACCGTGGGGACAAAGAAACGTCTTGAGATTGCGAAACGAGCCGATGAGTTGGACATCCGGGTTTTAAACATGAGGGAGTAACTATGACAGATTTACGTAATCAACGGAGAATGGCTGCATCAATCATGAAATGCGGTGGGACGAAAGTCTGGATGGACCCTGATAGACTTGAGGAGATCGCAAAGGCAGTCACACGAAATGATGTGCTGATCCTGGTGAAAGGTGGCGCCATTAAAAGTCTGCAGAAACAAGGGAATTCCCGTGGGCGGCATACGCATCTGCTCAATCAACGCAGGAAAGGTCGACGTACCGGGCAAGGATCTCGCAAGGGACCAAAACATGCACGTCTGCCGAAAAAGGAACAGTGGATACGGACCATTCGTCCAATCAGAACGTATCTGAAGCAACTGCGAGATGAAACGAAAATCGATGCGCATACCTACCGGATGTATTACCGGAAGGCGAAAGGTGGTGTCTTTCGAAGCAAGCAGCATCTGAAATCACATTTGATAGCTGATAATATCATCAAGGAGGAAACGTAATGAAAACAGGACCTCGGTACCATGTCAAGCCACGAAGACATCGTGAACGGAAAACCGATTATCATTTACGGCTGAAATTACTGCGCAGTAAGAAACCACGTATCGTCGTCAGAAAGTCGCTTCGGGCGATCCGTGTCCAGTTCGTCGAGTACAGCGCGCAAGGGGATAGGGTACTCGCATCCGCTCTTTCCAATGAACTTACGAAAGAATATGGATGGAAATACTCTGTGTCAAACACACCTGCCGCGTACCTGACTGGGTTTCTTGCGGGGAAACGGGCACGGGAAAAAGGAATCGAACAGGGTGTTTTAGACATTGGTCTGTACCATCCAAGCGTTGGGAGTACCTTGTTTGCATCATTAAAAGGTGTACTTGACGCGGGCATTACCTGCCCCCATGATGCGCAGATGCTACCGAAAGAAGAACGAATCTATGGGGTGCATCTTAATAAGGACATCAAACCGCTTGTTAGCGATATCAAATCAAAGATGAACGCAGGCAAGGAGGAGTAACCATGGCAGAACGAGAACGTAGAAATGCACCAAAAGGACGACGCAGACAGTTTGACCAAGCAGCCGCTCCGGTGATTTGGACCCCGAAAACCAGACTTGGGAAAATGGTGAAAAACCGGGAGATCACCACCATGAGCGATGCCTTGAAATCCGGGCTTCCGTTGCGGGAGCCAGAGATCGTCGATCTCCTATTACCCACCGTCGAAGATGAGGTTATCGATGTGAAAATGGTGCAGCGGATGACCGACTCAGGACGACGGGTGAAGTTCGTCATTACCGTCGCAGTGGGCAACAAAGATGGTTTTGTTGGATTAGGTCAAGCGAAGGGAAAAGAAGTCGGGTTAAGCATTAAGAGAGCGATTGAGAACGCGAAGATGAACATGATTGAGATACGACGCGGGTGCGGGTCTTGGGAATGTGGGTGTCGAACCCCGCATACGATCCCGTTTCTGGTGACCGGGAAAAGCGGCTCTGTGGAGGTCACCTTCAAACCAGCGCCTCGTGGCATTGGGCTTGCAACTGGTGATGTTGCAAAGAAGATCCTTGGCCTTGCAGGGGTGAGCGACTGCTGGGCGTTCACCGAGGGGAAAACCAAGACGGTTGTGAACTACGCGAAAGGAGTCTATGACGCGTTGAAAAAGAACGCAGAGACACGGATAAACAGCACTGAAATGAGCAAGCTTGGGATTGTACAGGGGAGTATCGGGATGCCGATACATGAAGAACAAGCCGCCCCGGTTAAAACGGAGGAGTGAATCCATGGTGTATGCAGTTATCAGGGTAAGAGGTACTGTGAACGTGAAACCAGATATCAAGAAAACGATGGATCTGCTGCGGTTGACGCATGCGAATCATTGTGTGCTTCTTGAGGAAAACGATGTCTATAAAGGGATGCTTCAGATGGTGAAGGACTATACCACCTGGGGTGAGATTAACAAAGAAACGCTGTCAAAGCTTCTTTCCATGAGAGGAAGACTTATTGGTGAGAAACCCCTTACCAAGGAGTATCTGAAAAAAGCGACATCGTATGAGAGTTTCGAGAAACTCTCAGAAGCTCTTCTGGACAATATAGTTAGGTACAAAGAGATCCCTGAGATAAAACCGTACTTCCGGCTCAGCCCCCCTAAGAAAGGGTACAGGACCGTGAAACGAGCGTTTGTCAATAAAGGCTCCCTAGGGTACAGAAAAGAAAAAATCAATACCCTCATCGAACGGATGTTATAAAGACGCTAGAAAATTCCAAAAGTTTATTATAGGGATTCTTTTTATTGGGTTATTAGCGAGAAAGAGGGTGTTTAAAAGATGGAGGAAGTTCTCTACAACATAGAAATTCATAGGAATGAGGGAAATTATATGGGGAAGATTTATTCTGATATTGATGGAGTAAAAGAGTTTGAGAACAACAGAATTGACCGTTTGCTCCGTGATATCATTGTTGACATGCAGCTTGCATTGGATGACGAGTTTTCCACGAGAATGACCACGGTTGATCTGACTGAGTTCACCGACGAGGTCAAATAAAAACGACTTCACGGTGTACACCCGCTGGTTCTCCCGGGGAGACGGGGTGTCTGCAAGGGCAATATTTTTAAAGGTTTCTGTTATTTGGGCTTCTACCTACCCGATACTTCGGAGGAAGACTGTGACGTATACTCGCTTTGAAAAAGCTCGCATCATTGGCGCTCGAGCCTTACAACTGTCCATGGGAGCTCCCTCGATCTTAGCGGAGATCCCAAAGAACATGATAGATCCTGTTGAAATCGCGATGCTTGAGTATGACGAAGGCGCCATTCCGATTACCGTACGGCAAAAGGAGATTAAAGCAAAGAACTGAGGAATAGCCATGGCTGAAGAAAAGCAAGCAACAGAACCAGAACCAACGATGATGGTATCCGAGGAGACCTATATGACGTCCGGTGTTCACATTGGGACCAGACAGAAAACCGCGGACATCAAGGAGTTCATCTACAAGGTGCGAAACGATGGGTTGTACATCATCGACGTGAAAAAAACAGATGAGCGGATCAAGGCGTCTGCGAAGTTTCTTTCGAAATATGACCCTGCGAAGATCCTGGCGGTCTCCGTACGGCAGTACGGGCAAAAACCAGTCAGGAAACTTGGGGAAACAACAGGTATTTCGGTGCTGGACGGACGGTTCCAGCCAGGCACATTGACAAACCCAAATGCGAAAACCTTCCTTGAACCAGAGATCATTGTGCTCACAGACCCTCTCGCTGATGTTCAGGCGCTGCATGAGGCGAAAAACATCGGGATCCCTGTGCTTGCGCTGTGTGATACGAACAATGAAACCAAATACATTGATTATGTGATTCCGACGAACAACAAAGGTCGCCGTGCGCTTGCGTTGATCTACTGGCTTCTTGCCAGGGCGATTCTGCGAGAGCAGGGAAAAATTCAGTCTGATGAAGAATTCAAAGCGACCGTGGAAGATTTCGAAGCGGAGATTTAAAAGAGTTTTTTGAAGATGCTGTCTACCCGAAAACAGCGTAAAGGAGATGCCTTTGGAAGAAAAAATCACTGAGAACATCATCCTTATCGGCACCGCACATATCTCTGAGGAGAGCGTCAGTGAGGTCCGCAGGGCTATCGAGACGCATCAGCCAGCTATCGTCGCTGTGGAGCTCTGCCAGCGTCGTTTTGAGTCGATTACAAAGAAGGACAAATGGGAGAACACCCCGGTCACCGCGCTGATAAAGTCCAACAACGCGTATTTTATGCTTGCACAGACGTTCCTTTCCTCCATCCAGCGCAGACTTGGGCAGGAGTACGGCGTTGAGCCTGGCTCTGAAATGATTGCAGCGATGCAGGAGGCGGAGAAACACAACGTTAAAGTCGCCTTGGTCGACCGGGATATCACGGTGACGCTGAAGCGAGCCTGGCGGATGATGGGAGTTCGTGAGAAATTCAAGGTGGTCTGGGAGTTTCTCAAGGCGATGATCGGGTATGATGAGGAGGACCTTGAGGAGCTTGATTTAAAGGAGCTGATGAAGCAGGATGTCCTGTCTCAGATGATGGAGGAGTTTAGTGCGATAGCGCCAAGTGCCGCTAAGGTGCTTATCGCGGAGCGGGATTTGTATATCGCGCAGAAGATTTTCGAGGAAAGCAAGAACGGAAAGGTTGTCGCGGTCGTTGGCGCCGGGCATGTCAGCGGGATTAAGAAGCAGCTGGAGAAACAGCAGCAGAACGTAAACCTGCAGGAGCTTGAGCAGATCCCGAAGAAACGGTTCAATCTGGTCAAGGTGGTGGAGATCGCAATCCCGGTGGTTTTCTTCTCTGTGATCGGCTGGATTATTTATTCCACGGGGGTTGACCCGTGGAACAAGATAAAGGATATCTTTTTGATATGGTTCCTTGTTCATGGCATCCTTGCTGCGGTTGGTGTCGCGATCGCACGGGGGCATCCGTTGTCGATTTTCACCGCGTTTATCGCTGCGCCGTTTACGTCACTTGAACCGTTTTTCGCTCCAGGATGGTTTGCTGGTCTTGTCGAAGCAAAGCTTCGCAAACCAGTGGTAAAGGATTTTCAGCAGTTAAGCAAGATTGAAAGTGTTCGTGATTTTCTCAGAAACAGGGTGATTCGCCTGCTGATGGTCGTGGCGTTGGCAAACCTCGGCAGCATCCTTGGGACCATCATCGCGCTGCCATGGATCCTAAGCCTAGGGATCGGCTAAATGTTTTTATCTTTGTTTTGAATATCTCGATGTAATCTGGAAGACCATCATGTCTGAAGAACGGAAATTCTACACTTCCTTTCATGATTTGTCCCCTCGGGAGTATATGTATATCCCGCAGGGCAGCCTACAGGTAGGAAAACCAGGGTCGTTTAGCAGGGTTGAACTGGGGCATCTGCTCATCGCCATCGCGGTCCTTACGGTTGCGTTTTCTTTTACGTTTTCGAAAAACAATCTGTTTTTCTTCCTTTTAGGATCCCCTGTTGATATCGCGTCGTATTTCTTTTTTATGCCTATCGCGTTCCTCGGGATTGTGACGGCGTTCGTCGTCCATGAACTTTCCCATAAGTTCGTGGCGCAAAAATATGGGCTGTGGTCTGAGTTCCGCATGTACCCAAAAGGGTTGTTCATATCTGTCGTTGTTGCGTTTTTTACCGGACTTGTGTTTGCTGCCCCTGGCGCGGTGATGTTCCGGGGGGACGTGCGACCGTCAGAGACCGGGAGAATCGCTGCCGCTGGGGCATCCTCAAATCTCGCAATCGCGGTGGTCACCTATGTCTTATACCATTTCCTGTTTGTGAACAGGGGGTTCTGGGGGACCCTTGTCGGGTTTATCTGTCTGGTGAACCTTCTGCTTGCCACCTTTAATTTATTGCCGTTTGGTCCTCTGGATGGAAAAAAAGTGCTGCAATGGAACGAGATCGTCTGGTTTGTGTTATTCTCGGTCTCTGTGTTGTTTTTAAGTGGGATGTTCATTGGCGGGACCTTACTTACCGACTTTTTTGCGTAAACCTACGGGGAAACGTATATATTCAACCTCTCCGATAGTTTCACTGGATGAAGACCCTGGGTGTGTATACCAAAGATTTCTCCTTGTACCATGACATCATCAAGGCGCTACAAAAACGGAACGTCGCGTACGTCTCCTTAGCATCACCAGATGACCCACCTAGGAGAATCGGGGTTATCCTGACGTCTGAAAAAGAGCTCCGGGATATATCGGTAAGTAAGAAGGTCGCCGCGGATGCATATGACTCAATTGACCATGCAATTGACCTTGCGATGCAGAAACTGACGGGAAAAGAACTGTACTCAAAGACCTTTATCGGCATCGACCCTGGGGAGCATCCCGGGGTTGCGATCGTGTGCGATGATATTTTACTTCAGAAGATACAGGTGAAGGACCCTGAGCAGGTAGCCGCTGAGATTAAGCGTTTCTTACGTTGTTATCCATCAAAGGAGACCTCCATCCGCGTCGGCCATGGGTCGGTCATCATTAGGAACCGGATTATCAACTCCCTTATCCCGTTGCAGATCCCTATTGAGATTGTTGATGAGACCAGGACCACACCAACGCAGCAGAAGCGACGCTCCATACGGGACAGCGAAGCAGCCGCAGCCATAGCGCTTCTTTCCGGTGGCAGGGTGCAGTCCATTCTCCCTATCGAGACGTCACGGGGTGCGATCAAAAACATACAAAAACAGAGTCGATTGTTAAGCGAAGGACGATTCACGATCTCTGAGGAAATCGCGTTGCGGGTGCTGACTGGAGAGGTAAGTCTCCTGGAGGCTATCAGGAAAGAGGAAAAAACACGACCCAAATGTTTATGAGCATTGTTCCTATCCTCCTTGGGTAAGAGTAATGGACCACCGATACGCGCTGGTGAGCGTCTACAATAAAGAAGGCGTTGTTGGTTTTTCAAACGCATTGGCAAAACAAGGGTTTCATATTCTCTCAACTGGTGGCACCGCCGCGGTTTTGAAGAAAAAGAACGTCCCTTTTACTGAGGTATCGGATGTTACTGGTTTTCCTGAGATGCTTGATGGCAGGGTCAAGACCCTTCATCCGATCATCCATGCGGGTATACTGGCACGACGTGATAGCAAGACACATCTGAAAACACTCAAAGACCATCATATACAGAGGATTGATTTTGTCGTCTGTAACCTGTATCCCTTTGAGGAAACCATTCGAAAACACAGGGTTGGGATAAGGGATGTCATCGAGAACATTGATATCGGAGGGCCGACTCTCATCCGGGCGGCAGCGAAGAACTACACGGATGTTGTGGTGGTTACGGATCCTGCGCAGTACCCCGAGGTCCTTGCTGCTCTTTCATCAAAAAAGGGGATCTCGCTTACACATCGACAGCGTTTAGCGGTCCAGGCATACGCGCATACCGCCCAGTATGATGCGATCATCGCGGAGTATCTGAGAAACCGATGGACCGATGAACGGTTACCAAAGGATTGTAGTGTTACCATGCGGAAGATTCAGGAGATGCGCTATGGGGAAAACCCGCATCAGAAAGGCGCGTTTTACCAAGCGGTCCCGGCACCAACGGAACCGTGTGTCGCAAATGCGCTGCAGCTGCAGGGAAAGGATCTGTCGTTTAACAACATCCTTGATGCGAACTGCGCGATCGAATGTATCAAGGAATTTTCCAGGCCCTCCTGTGTGATCATCAAACACGCGACACCCTGTGGGATTGCTAGTGCAGCACGTCTTTTCCAGGCATGGCAGGATGCCTATGCCACTGATGTGTATTCACCGTTTGGCGGCATCGTGGTGTTTAACAGAACACTTCCCAAAGAGGTTGCGTTGGAGCTGTCCAAGTACTACCTGGAGGTGATTGTCGCACCCGGTTTTGCACCGGATGCGGTCGCGGTGCTTAAGGAGAAGAAAAACCTCCGGTTACTCAAGCTTCAGGGGCTGGATAAGCAGATGAAAAGAACTGGTCTGGATATCCGTAGCGTCGTCGGAGGATTTCTAATACAGGAGCGGGACGTGTGGTTTGCAGACCCGAAGACCTGGAGGGTGGTGACAACCAAGAAACCTTCCAAGAAGGACCTTGCGTCGATGGATTTTGCCGTGAAATGCGTCAAACACATAAAGTCGAACTCTGTGGTGTTTGTCAAGGGGTTACGGACGGTTGGCATCGGAGGTGGGCAGACCTCCCGGGTGGATGCCACCTGGATTGCGACGCATAAAGGAAATGAGACCATCAAAGGCTCGATTATGGCTAGCGATGCGTTCTTCCCATTTAGGGATGCTGTGGATGTCGCGGCAAATGCCGGGGTTAGGGCGATTGTTCAACCAGGTGGTTCGATCCGTGATGAGGAAGTCATTCAAGCGGCAAATGAACAAGGCATAGCAATGGTGTTTACTGGTCAGAGATATTTCCGGCATTAGAGAATATGTGTTTTTTGTTGTTTATTCCTTTGGTATTCATCAGACTTTGTTGAATTGCCACCAGGCGGAAAGCTCAATCTCATAATCTGTTTTCAGGATGTTTCCTTCCCATCGAACGCGTCGAGTTCTACAAATGGGACCACCTTCAAATAACCGATACTACTTCACCCTACTCCTGGACCTGGTCAGATCGTATCCCACTCCTAAGTACACATAAGATAGGAATCACCGTCTTTGCATACACCTCAGAAACCTACGGATACGATTTCATCGAAATCACCAAATTCTTTTAGAAAAGAAACAGAACGAGAGGTAATACATCGATTGAAAATATCACTGAAATCCAAACGCATTCCCGATATCAGAAAATCTTCCTGTATATGTTCTTCATTCACATTTAGAAAGACCATCTAAACCTTCTTAAACAGGAAGTACTATCAGTGAACCGATGAACTTCCGAGTAAATATGAGAGATGGACCTGCCAGAATCGGACAGCTTACCATTGATACGAAGATCATTGTGACCCCAAACATTTTCTTCTTGCACACCACCCGATGCAACGCACCACCCTTCGCTGATATCCTTCTGACCACCAAACGGATTCACACAAAAAAACCTCACCTACAAATCAGAGAAAGCCTCTTTTCAACAGCAAAAATAACACCACAGAAAAACCTCTGTTTGAACGAGTACTTTCTCTACCCAAAAGACGTTCCAGAGGACTTGCATCTCAGTGCACGTCAACAGAAACAATCCGAAGTGTGTATCCTGCCTGCAAAACAAGAACTGATTCCAGGGTTAACACAGAACAACGACGCAACCCTTTTCATCATCGCATATGCATTCCAGCTGTTCGTGCACCAGACAGACTTTGTGGATTTCATCACAGAGCTTCGAGAACATATCGGGTATCAAAAACTCATCTATCTCCCCTGTGTTGGTGACCCGACATCCCTTGCGTTTCTCACCTACCTTGGTATTGATCTCTTTGATTCCTTCTCTGCCTGTAGGGCAGCCAGAAACGAAACGTTCCTCTTCCCCCATGGTTTTTTCAGAAAAAACAATCTACCCGAACTTCCCTGCAGCTGCCCATCATGCAGAACATCAAACGATGCCACAGCGATGGGGTACAAAGAAATCCTGCAACATAACTACTTTATGCTTGACCATGAGATAAAACAGGTGCGAAACGCGATTGCTACAGGATCACTTCGGGAGCTTGTTGAAATACGTGTGCGCAGCAGCCCGCATCTTGCAGCACTATTACGAATCCTTGACCTTAAGCACTATCAGTATCTAGAAGAACGGACACCGGTTGTCCGCAAACAACCGTTGATTGCAACGACAAAAGATGCGTTAACTCGACCGGAAATCAAACGATTCCAGGACCGGGTCCTTCATCGGTTTGAAAAACCAGCAAGTGCAAAACTATTGCTTCTGCTTCCTTGCTCAGCGAAAAAACCCTACTCGTTCTCAAAATCCCATACACTCTTCAGAGAATGCCTGCAACGAACCACCAATCCCTTCGTGGTCCATGAGGTCGTCATCACCTCGCCACTTGGTCTTGTCCCCCGGGAACTGGAGTTGACGTACCCGGCATCAAGGTATGATATCGCGGTGACGGGTCATTGGGATGAGGACGAAAAAAAAATCATCCGGACCCTTCTGCAGGAGTATCTGCAGAAAAACCACTACGATGCGACCATCGTGCATCTCCCCATAGCGATGCAGGAATTTCTCTGCGATTTGATAGAAAACCCGCACGTGACCTGCAAAGCCTCCCCAACCTCAACTGAATCCCTTGTGACGTTAACAACCGAGTTGCAACAAATGACACAACGCTATGCCAAAGTACGACCCCAACAACGCTATCATGAAAATATCAAGTCACTTGCCTGTTATCAACTGGGTTTTACTCTTGCGAATCTTCTCATGGATGACTCTACAATCACTGGAAAATACCCATATCAGAAAATACTGCATAGAAACACGCAACTAGGGATGGTAACAGAAGAACGAGGATTCCTCTCCCTGACCATGGCCGGGGCAGAGCGGCTCTGTAATGCAAAACAATATTGGGTAGAGATTTATGATGATTTCACGCTGAAGGGATCGGTGTTCGCACCAGGGGTAAAACAAGCGGATGCATCCATACGGATCGGCGATGAAGTGCTTGTACAGAAACACAATCAGCTCTGCGGTGTTGGTGTGGCACTTATGAACGGAACAGAGATGAACCACGCGACACAGGGAGAGGCTGTGAAAATACGACATCATCTCTAACGGGTACGCAAATCGTGTTTCGTGCCGCAGTACGGACAGGAGTACACATGAACGTCGTTGACGATGTCTGCTCCTTCAGCCCAGACCATCATCCACTCCCCGCAGTGCTCGCAGGTAAATCGCTTATGAACCGATTTTTTCTCAGGGATCTCCTCAAGGATCTTTGATGGTTGTGCTGGGACTGTACCGGTCATGCCACAGTCAGGGCAGGTCAAGATGAAGGGTTTTTTATTGTTTTGTTTGGATTTCTTAATAGCAAAAATCCCCCCGCAGGAGGGGCATTTGAAATGCTGAAGTTTTCCTTTCAGCGATTGTTCAAACGCATCAACCGTTTTAGCGACACTTGGTTGTTTTTTCTCCTTTGAGACCAGGAACAGCACACACAGGATGATAAGGATCCCGTAGAGGGCGATGATGCGTTCCAGCCACTGCTCGTTATTGAGAATGTCCCAAAGTGAGAAAACCAGGACCAGGAACGCAAAGATGATGATGCCGAGGAACGGCAGGTTTCGTCGGGAGAAAAGGCTCATGGGTTTCGCCTCCGCATCCCGTACCATGAAAGGACCACGATGCCAAGGAAGACCAGGATCGATGAAATGAGGTACGCCCCGTTCTGCTGCAAGCGTTCGAGGGTCTCAGAGGACGAGGAGAGCGGTGTTAAGGGGTCGGTGCCTTGCCGATATTCCTGAAGGTTGGTACGACCGTCGTTATCAGGATCCAGTGCTGCATCGGAGGGGTCGTAGGGGTTAAACCCGTAGCGGAGCTCCCAGGCGTCTGGCATGCCGTCACTGTCGGTATCATTGAGATTTTTGGTGATCCAAAATGTTTTCTCCTCAGTGGTTTTTTTGTTCCCTTTGGAGTCTTGCGCCGTTATGGTGAAGACGTGTTTGCCGACACGTTCATATGTTGTTGTGTACACGTATTTCGTGTCAGGGGGGGTGGTGCGCATCTGGTGGACCTCTGAGCGGTTATCCGGGAACCAGAGCGTCACCTCAACAGAACGTATTCCTGAGAAATCCGTGGCCATGCAGCGGATCTCCACCGGGGTATTTGGCAGCTGCACGATGGGAATGACGCCAAAGTAGGTGATGGTCGGTGGCGTCCTTTCTTCAACAACGGAAAAGGATCCATAAATCGTTGATTGATTTCTAAACGGTGAACGGTCGGTGGCTTTGATGGAAAAGTCATGCCTGCCGAGCTGAACCGCATCAAAGAGGTACTCATAGCGGTCGTTTACTGTTGCAGTCATTGCTGCGTCGACAACGGTCTTGTTTGGGGTTGTAATGGAGATGGACACTGCCTCTATGCCGGATTGGTCGGTTGCTTTGACCCTGATGAGAACCTGCTTTCCTTGTTCCTGGTTTCCCGGGTATTCGAGATTGGTGAGGAGCGGTGGAATACGTTCTGCGGGTAGTACTCGTAGGACATGGAAGAGCGCTTTTTTGTTGTTCGTACCGTTTTTATCCGGTGTTTGTGTGGTGTTACGAATCTGGATACCTACCGCCCATTCCCCGCGAAAACTGGGTTTCCCATACCAGGTGTTCTTCCAGATGAGGGTCACATTTGTGTACTGGTTTTTTTTCATGTTGATTGTTGTTGAGTTTTTTTTATCCGTGTAGTACATGGTATGGTTGTTTTCGTTTTGCTCACAATACAGGACGATTTCGTAGTCGGATGCGTTTCCATCGCCGGTGTTGCGGATAGTGGCGGTGACCGCCACGGGGTTTCCCTCGTGAACTGGGGTGGGTGCGACCGATATGTTCAGGACAGCCATATCTGGGATTCCTTCGACGGTAACGATCTTCCATCTCTTGTTGTTCCCTGGGTTTGAATCAGTGTAGTTGATCAAAACAGAGAGGTTATGTTGTCCCTTGCTTGCGGGTTTCCAGGAGAATTGAAGGGTTTTGTTTTCGTTTTTTTGGATTGTTATGTTTTGTTGGGTTGTATTGATGATGTTGTTTACAAAAAGCGAGACGTTCACATGGGTAACGGTGGTGTTGACCGCACGGATGTGCGCACTGACCGTGACAGGATAGCCTATGTAACATACCGATGGTATGGTGAGAGCGGAGACGTTAAGGTCAGGCTGACCGATATAAAAACCAACGGTCAGGGGATTGGTCTGGTACCCGGCATCGTCATATCCTATGACGCGTAGTGTCCAATCGCCCCTTTTTGAGAGATTTTGTGTGACGACAGCCCAGATGAGATTATCCAGCGTGTTAAAAGACATGGTAAACTCAGGCTGGTTGTTGCAAAAGAAATAGGCAGTCATGTTCTTTGCGAGGGCGGTGGTCTGTATGTTTATGGTCAGTGTCGTGTTGAGTGGATAGTATGTCTCAAAGGTTGTGGTATACTCAGGCCACCAGCCGTGGGTTCCTAGCAGAGAAGCCTGGACAGCCCCTGAGGGGAGCAGTGTGTCGGTTTCTGATGTTTTGTTACGGGTTCCTCTGTTTTCAAGGACATCGAAATACACAGCATAGACACAAGACTGAGATACGTTCCATAGGAGGGTGCCGACCGCGTTTGTTCTATTGTTAAAGATGCTGCTTTCATTAAATAAGGTTGTGTTGACAAGGACCATGGTGCCGTTTAAATGGTGTTGAACAATGTGGATGCTGGTGTTGTCAACTGTTTTGTTTTTGACCTGTACTGATGCAAGAATCGCGGTGAAATTCATTGGGAGGGATATGGTTCCTGTGCCGATGACGTTGTAGACTCTGCGGTAATGCCAGTTGGCGTTCCACCAGGGGGTAGTTTCTATGGTTTTTTCAAGAGAATGGTGTGTTTGTATTTCCTGGGTTTTGGATTGTGTGTGTTCGTCTGGTGGGTAGAGCAGGGTTGGGTGTTCTTTGATAAGGACAGGAGGTGTGTGTGTGAGCGGTTCGATGGACAAGGGGGCAGATCGTGTGAATGTCTCTGCATGTGGAACGTGGGGGAAAATACAGACAAGTAGTATAAAAATTATAGGTATAATATAAAATTTTTTTATGTTTTTCTTCGTGAATCGTATCTTTGATTTCGTAACCCCAGCCATGACTCCCTCTTATCTGATATATACAAGCTATTTATCACGCTATATTTGTAGTTTTCTATTAGCAGTATACCATATTAAATAAACGAAATAATATATATTTTAGTATGTAGTTTTTTCCTGGTTGATAGAAGGACTATCCTGAAGGGCGGAGTGGCTCAAAATCGATGTAGGTGCCGATGGCCACGGGGACGCTGAGATGAATGCCAGGGAGAGAAAGATTGGCACGTAACTGCGCAAACACCATATCAGGTAAGATCCCTCCTCCGGAAAAATTCAGAAGTTTCCTGTACAGCAGGACGATATCTCCATATAGAACAGTCGTACCTTGGGGGATGAGCTCCCCGGAGGTAAGTGTTCCTTCCGTGATATAGTATTTCTGTTTATTCTTTACCCCGTAGTAGAACACGACAAGATCGGATGCGATTAGTGGTATTTTCGTCGGGTTGTATACCTCAAGGCTCATGTTGCCTTTCAGTCCGCCGCGTACCCGCTGCAGATCGACACCCAATGAAAGCTCAAGGGGTGTGTTGGCAGGGATGAACTGATTGAGATCAGGGATGACTATTTCGATACCAGCTGAGATTGGAAGGGATTTGCTGATACCGGCGATGTTCGCACCAGCCTTCGCATAAAGCGTAATGATGAGTTTTTTTGCGTTAAGCGCCTCGATTAAGACAGACCCGGAACCTTTAAGGGTCACCGCGGTTTCTGCAGGGATCTGGGAACCAGCGATCGTGAAACTGCCGACGGTTCCACCTGTTTCAGTGGTGATGTTAAGGGTAAATGCTTCAACGGACATCCCAAACGGGTTCGGGTTTGAGACATCCAGATAGGTCGTGATGTTGATGGCATGACGCGTAATGTTTCCAAATTCAGCCCGAACGCCAATCGTAGGCAGTGCTATCTTCTTCAGAGCATCCTTCAGGGACGTAAGGACCGTAACCTCCAGAGGAATGGTCTTTTTGACAACGCCTAGGAAGTTCAGACCGATAATGCCTGTGACCTTACTGCTCAGTAACCCTGAGAGGTTGCCTTTCATGGCAATCAGCCCGGTCCCCGTGAAATTCCGATGGGATTGACCAGGGACAGCGCCTCCTTCAATCGTAAGATTTGTGACCTCTTCTCCTTCTGTTGTCGTGGCGACGATCTGAAAGTCCCGCAGGATCATCTCAAAAGAGTTCGGGTTGTATAATTGAAGGTCGTGGCGGATGAGGACCTCATCAGCGTTTATTTCCACGACATCGATACGAAGCGTCGTCTTAGGAAACGTAAGCACCTGGATATCAACAAAGATGAACGCAGCAACAACGATATTTATAATTAAAAGCACGGCGAGAATAACGGGTACGATGAGTTTCTTCATAGTGTATCCACAGGGGAGCCCCCTTGTTGTAAATAAAATAAAAATAGCCTTATAATATATATATTACTATCGATGAAGCAAAAGAAATCAATTTTTGATGTTTTTACCAAGGTAATTATAAAGAAAATTCAGAAACGTTCCCTGCCTGTTCTGTCGTATTTTTTTCACAAAGTGACGTTTTCACAGGGTAGCTATATAAATCATAAGAGAGAGAACCCTGCATACATACCGCTAGGAAACAAGAGAAAACGAACGGTGATGAGATGAAACAATCCCAAACAAAAAACCACGGAGGGAAATGGGACGAAAGCAAGGGGTACTACCAGAGACACCGACAACAGAAACCCGTCTATGACAAACACATCACCTATCCATGGAAAAACCAACAAAAAACGATTCAAGCAACCTAAAACTACTGTGCCATTCACATCCGCTGCGCACACCTGCAATCCCAACTACCACCCCTTCTCCTTTTTTATCGCATCAATAGGAGAATATAAGTAAGAAAACACCATACCTAGTCGCGTCGCGGATGCATAAAAAAAAAGCAGAACTTATCGAATTCATCGCTGATATTAAGACAAAAAAACAAATCGAAAAAGAGATACAAACCAGATATAAAAACTACGAGGAGCTTGTTGATGCAGACACTCTTGCGTACCTACTGGTTGATGAACTGGGACGAAACACACAAAGCATCACGAAAATCGCCAATCTCGCTTCAAATGGAGATCATACGGTCATCGGCAAGGTTCTCAGTATCTCAGAAAAAAAAACCTTCAAAAGGAAAAACGGGACTCCCGGCAGGGTCATCAACCTTGAGATCGCAGATGACAGTGGCACCTGCAGGCTTGTGCTGTGGAACGGGGATATCGACACCATAAAAAACAAGGAGATCCAAGTAGGGACATGCCTGAAGGTCATCAACGGGTACACCAAACCAGGGTATACCGGTGGGATAGAGATCAACCTCGGTCGCTGGGGTCTGCTGGAGGTCGAACCACCAGATGGTTCTGTGCAGAAGCAACATCGCAACGGCGAGGACATCAGCGGAATGTTAGTGAAGAAAGAGGCGACCAAGACGTTCTTTAAAGACGACGGAGACATTGGTTTTGTCACCACCATCACGATAAAGGAACGGAATGTCAAAAAAGAAGTCGTTTTATGGGACCATCACGTCAAAGAGATCCAATCATTTCCAATCGGCGAGAACGTCATGCTTAAAAACGTGGCAAAAAAATGGCAGAATGGAAAAACAGAGTACCACCTCCTTAATGAGGGCTGCCTAGAGAAACGGAAATAAACCACCTTGCTTCTTCTTTTTATGCATTACCACGCTTCGTATACTATGTAATAGGAGCGAATGCGAGATGAGATCTGCCTATCAACCCCCCCGGGATAAAAAATACTTTCATACGAAACCAAAAATAGACAAACGAGACATGGCCAACCTTAAGAAAAAAGTACAGCGCATTCACCGGAAAAAGAACATCACCCGTTATGAGGAAAAACTCCTAAGAGGTTAACACCCGCCCTGTACATACTTCTTCTTTTGTTCAAACGCAATGTGTGCCTTCTGCAACTCCCGGCCAAGATACAAGTAATGCTCGGGGCGCAGGGTAGTCACGTGCTGCGCAATCGAATCAGACAGCGCATCAGCGTTGGTCCCAACAAAGACCTTCTCCAGACGCCCGGATACAATTCGCTTGTCTCTATAGACATTTAAATAGTATTCAACACAAATCTGTTTGGCGTCGACTTCGATGACAAAAAACCCGCTTGGGTCAAGAATCACATCTTTTTCTGATGTTTTCTTTGCTTTTATCAAAGGAACCTCTCTATCCACCATTGATATGACCTCCTGCGAAGGCAAGATGCTGTAATTTACGAAACGCTATCTGCCGTGGTAACATTCGCTGCCCACAATCAGGGGCAATCTGAACGACGTTCTCCCCGAATATATCCAAAGCCTTCTGAACATGCGTCACAATCTCATGAACCGGTTCAACGACGATATCATCAGATCGAACAGCACCAATGCACATCTTCTTCGTACTTGAATACTGCTCAAAGCCCTTGAAAAGAAACGGAGAGGCTTTGAATTCATGGGAGAGGATGTCAACAGGCATATCCACTAACTCAGGGATGATGCAAGACACATCCCCGCAGACATGCAGGCGGGTAGGACATGACAACCCAGCCGTGATCGTTCTGATTGCTTCGGCTGCATACTCAGGCAGCTCATTGGCGAAACATGGTTCATCGATGCTGATGAAATCAACATGGTTCTGCAGGTTTTTTGCTTCTTTATGTAAAGCAGACGCAAAATCAAAACACAGTTGTTTCTCATCATGATAGAACGAATCGACCGATGATCGCGTCAGAGTGTACGGGCCGGTGAGAACACCGATAAGACCAACAGGAGGGGAGAGTAATTGCTTTGCGTATATCTGATCTGGAACGGTGATGGGATGATGGTAAGCGACAGGTCCGATGACCTCGGTTCGCTGCCGTATCCTACATCCGTGTAAGTGTCGCGTAAATAACTGGATAAAAGGATCTCTAGTCTGTCCATCAGAGACAAGGTTGATTCCTGCAGCGGTCATGTCATGGACTGCTTGTTCAATGTATCGTTCCCACGAAGGCTCAATGCCTTCGAAATACTCATGCATCAAACCGACGGGGTCAATGCGGATTGGATATGATCCAATGACACAAGTTTTCACCTTCTGTTTCATTTCAACAGTTTCCTCCGAGGATGCGACAACGCAGGGCTAACACCGAAATAATTCTCCGTATACTCAGAGACAAGGATGTCCTGCCATGCAATAAGCGGGATTACTAGTTCTGCGTTTTCTATGGGGCCGAAAATCGCAAAGTCCCCCCCAAACAGAGGAATCGAGCTATTGGACGCTGCGTCAAGAGTTTTTCTCGCAAAGGGAAATTCATAAAGCCATTTTGATTTCTCCACGACATTATGGATTGCACACCCAGTAGGAAGACCGTACTCCTCCTTTATCACCGGGATGGCAGCAATGGCAGCCCCACTGTTCTCACCAGGCGCAAGGGCGGCGGTGTCAACCAATAGTTTTTCTACACCAATCGAACGAACCGTTTCAAGAAGACCGCAGTCAATCAGATGGGCGCCGTTCTCAAGCACCTCGATTTTTCCATCAGGTGAGGCATCCTTGGGGTTGAACGTAACGACGATCACCATCTCAGGGGTATGCTGCCGTAATGCATCGGTTTCTTGCGGTGTTATACCGATATGAATCGAATTATAAATCGTCCGATTCAGAAGTTTTCTCTCTGCAAGCTGACCTAAGACCTCGATTTTTATCAACGGGTCTATGATGTCAACAGAAAACGGCTGTGTCGGTGGCATCTCCTTCTCAATAAAGGACAGGACAGGGGCGATAGTCTCCCTTTTCCGAATGAAGAAGTCAGGGATGACGGGTGTGCCGGTGCGGTTGCTCAGATCTGAGACGAGTAGAAGACGTCTTTTTGCCTCGTCGAAGTTCGGTTCTCCTCTGAAAAACAACCCGGCAAAAAGCACAGTTGGATGAATCCCTGGTTGCCCACCAAATGATATCCCATGGATGTCGAACACTTTTTGTTCGTTTGTAAATGAAAACATTTAACCACCTCTCTTGCGTATTTTTCCTTTATAATCAATAATAATCCGTGAATGCAATGCACGATTATCTGTTATGTTTACGGTAACCTCAGGTTTCAACCGAATCGCGATATACGGCTCCCCAAAAGACGGAGGCGCCTTGCAAATGCAATCAGTAATCACCGCGTCTATTTCCGCTACATCGTTCTCTCCGATTAAATCAACAACACTGAGTTGCGCCTGAAACCGCCGGATCGCCTCTTCTTGCAAGTTCTCTATATATGGAATCGCCCCTGGCGCATCGATGATTCGATGGTTCTGATCAATCCCATTCTTATGGAGTGCTATAAGGGACGACCCTGAGCGATGTCCTCGGATGTCATCACCGCAGAGCACCAGAAAACGAAGAGAAGGATTTGAGATAACATTTGCGATTATCTTTTCTATGCCGATGTTCTCAGTCTTTAATCGACCGTAGATGGCAACACTATCTGGTGGGGTGTATTGAATGTTTAGTAACACGACAGCGACACATCCTGTTGGTGCACCAATCGTGAATTCACCACCCCAGGGGTAGTATTCGTCGGTCATACACATCCAGCGTTTCAGTGATAACGTAACCGTGTTATTTGATTTTAAGCTGTCGGAGACACACGATAGACGTCAAGCTGCTCGCCCTCAAACAGACGAGACGCAACGATGCTTGAGAACAACCGCTGTTTTTTCAGATACCGCTCTAATGTATAGCGATTAGACAGGGAACTAAAAATAAAATACGCAGCGCCACCGGGGAGAAGATGGGCTACGACCCCTTCAAGAAATCGTTTCGTTACGTTCAGGCCATCACGTCCTCCATCTGTCGCGACATCGAACCACCCGCCAGTCTTTTCCGTAGTTTTGGTGGGAAGATAGGGAGGGTTACATATGATGACATCGAAGAGCTCGTGCTTCTTCAGAACAGAAAAAAGGTCACCTTTTCGTATTTCAACCGCACCTATCAAGTACGGACGGTTCCTCTCGATATTACGCCGTGTAAGCTGCACTGCAAAGGGGTTGATATCGGTGCAGAGTACTTCTGATCCCTTCAGGGCACACGCCAGGGCAATAAGGCCACATCCTGCCCCAAGTTCCAATATGGTATCTCCAGGTTTTATGCACAGTGATTCAAGCAGTAAAAACGAATCCTCCGCAGGATCATACACCTCAGGATGCAGTTCAATAACGAGGTTCTGATAAGAAAACATCCTTGGTTTGATGTTTGCTTGGTTTTGTGCTTCCTTCATATCAAGGCACTAGAATATACGGAGATGGTATTAAGAGTTCATTGAAAAAAAAGAAAAAGAAAAGATGATTTAGGGGTATCCTCCAATCCGAAGGCTTGGGTCCCCGAGAAGCGCCCATTGTTCTACCATCTGACGATCAGCATCGTCTGTGTTTATGTCAAACTCATTGACATAATCAGCGATGGCAGCACTGTGTGCCTCCCCGATATGATTCAAACCAAGCTGCCCGTAGTTGTAGAAGAACCGGGGGAGAAGCCACCCGTCCAGCCCATTGGGATAATCAAACCCAGGCAGCCCCATACCAAGTCCAGTGTTTCCCATGGTTGCAATCGCTCCACCGTCCTGCTTGCTTGTCAACCACCAGCTCCAGCATTTCGGCACATGAATACCATAGCCATACGCATAGCTAAACCCATAGGCGCGAATATTCTGAAGTGTGACGTTGAACTGACTGTTATGGCACCCGCCGACGACGACAATCGGTTGTTTCTCAGCATTCGTCAACCGCGGCATCCAACGCTCCTGAAGCTCCTCAACGAAACCAGCGATACCCCGCTTCTGATAAAACAACGCGTAGAACGCGTTCATTGGCGGGATATTGTACATGCCAAGGATGGTGATTTTTTTCGTCTTATTCAGAGGTGGATGGGTCACAAGCACCGAAGGGTTCGCATGACCCGCACAGTGAATAAACCCTGCACCGGCATTAATCGCCTGCTCCACACCCTTCTGACCAGTCAACGCACCTGTTGAAGCCCATAATCGATTAATGTCAAAACCAGTCATATAACTCGCGGAGACGTTTGTAGAAAGCTCTGCTTCATATGCTCCCACGCCCCCTGACTCAGGGTATGTGTCACCACCAATGAGAAGCATCCGATTGAACCATTCGTCAGCAGCAGGGCTCTTCTCATAATTAATTATTTTTTCAACCATGAGCTGTACCTCTTTTACGGAGCTACAGGCAAGCCTGCCGACATAGACATCAGGTGACCCGTCAATGATATCCTTCTCTGTGGTCGTGTATTCAGCAAATATCCCATTACCATTGCTATCCCAATCCTCAAACGCCGTGCCATTATCCTTGTAGATATCAGCAAAATACAAATCGCTAAGAACCCCAAGTTCATAGCCGATACCAACATGGTTATTTGTATACCGGACAGGGACAATCCATTGCTCCTTCTCTGGTTTCATGCCACCGACAAGCAACACATAGGTAACCCCCTGGTCCTCCATGGCATTCTTGATATATAGCTTCACGTTCTCTGCATCATCACGCCCGTCAGTCATCTGACTATAGAGGGTATCCAGAGTAACAAGCGTTGTGTTCATCCCAAAGGAGTTTTTATGAGCGATGAGTGGTTGTAATGCTGCTTCAAACTCAGCAGGGGCAATCACAAGAAGGTCGTACTCATCTGAAAACAGCATCGGTTCCGTTGGCTCTTCGTAGGTTATGGTGATGGTGCATTCTTCGCTCACAAACAGGATATTCTCACGGGGGGAGTATCGAACAGGGTAGACAGTCACGGAACAGAACACGACATGCATATTTCCCACAAGACCCGTGCTGGTAGAATACGAATAGGAATTCTGGGGGTACATCTGAGAGCTTTGATAGATTGTTTCTGATGGAGTCACACTTGTCAAGGCTGTGTCTTTCCCATCGATGAGTGGCTGCGGAGCGGGTCGAAGCGGCTTATCAAGAACATAGGTGTTTGGTGATGAAAAACCGACAGTCACGTGGATGTTTTGCGATTGAAACGGAAGTTGATAGATTCGTGTTATTCTTGGTAGCACCGGCTCCCCTACATTCATCAGCTGTGAGGTTGACCCGGGAAGTGTGAGAGAAACATAGGCGCCGGTATCTGCGTATTGCAGTTCTGACACTGCTATGGTTTCGGTTTTTTTCTCAACGATATATTCTGGCCTTGAGGCGGTACTTGCTGCCAGTCCACTTGCAAGCATTACCCCTAATAGGAAAACTGCTAGTAGTTTCTTCATGATATTCCCCTAGCAATCTTAACAGAGTATACTCTATATAAGGTTTTCTGAAAGAACAGTAATTTGTCTTTTCCCGAAATTACTTCCTCCTAGAAAAAAACAAAGATGATTCAGCTCCGATGAGGAAACTGAATCAAAAGAAAATACGATGGATCATCAAACAAATCAATAATTCGCTTCGTCTGCTTCTTACCGTTCTCAAATGCAACCTCCAGTTCAGGTATCTTGTTCATATTACCAATATTGGTAATGTGACTATAAGGCACATAACTGTTTCATTTTAACTAACAATCCAGATAGAAACAATGAGTTTAAAACAACATAGGAAACAAACATATTCTCAAAAACTTGGGACTTTTGGGTTATCTATGAGATTTCCGTTCTTAAACTCAAATGATATTTATATCTGCCGACCAGCATCAGGGACAGGTTCAGAGAGCCAAGGGCGGAATCGGGCAATCCCTTTCCGCAACATTATAATATCACTATTTTCAACTGCTCGTAGTGAAAGGATAGTTTGCCCAAATAGTAAGGACACACATGGTCCTTGAGAGGAACCCCACCAGTTGTTCCTACCATCAAGAAATGAGCTCCAACTGTACATCCCAGCTGAATCTATATAATATGAATCATTGCCATTATTAATAAAATTATTCGAAACTATCTTTGAGATAGAATATAGTGAAGTTACTCCTGTATATGTATTGTTAGCGATAGTGCAGTGGTGAATCGTATTTCTCCGAGTTTCCAATAAAAATATTCCATCATAGTTGTCAATAAAATCACAATAGGCGATTTCGTTGTCCCGAGGGATAGATATTTGTAAAAATAACATTCCTGCGATGAGTACACCTTCGTCTATGTGGAAACGAAAACTACAATTTCTTATACTATTCCTACTTGACCTATCTAAATATAAGCCAATGACATTTTGATTAAAGACACAATTTTCAATGATATTATCAAATAAACGTTCAAGCTTAATCCCAATATTATTATGCGAAATCGAACAGTTCCGAATAATCGAACATGAGGTGCTTTTATAAGAACCGCTTAGATAGACGCCATCTGCTCCATTATCATTGAATATGCAATCCTCGATAAAATAATGCAGTACATCTTGATAAAGAACATCTGCCACTAACCCCCAAACACTGTTATTATAACAACTTGTTTTTTGTATTGTAATATTTGATGACTCTATAATGAATATTCCCATTTCTAAATTATAACATTGACTCGAAATAATTTTCACATGAGATGAATCAACAATGTTTATTCCATAGCCCATATCATAAGGATAATCCCGAAATGTACAATTAAGTATAACATTTTCCATAGAATCTCGAATCGAAATACCAGTTGCACAATCTATCGTTGTTGTAGTGTGAACCATTCCATGTGTTACTTCAGATAATTGAATCCCATGTCGAAATTCATCTGGATGATGAAAACCGCTTATCGTGCAATTTTTTATAACGAAGTAAGCTGTAGTATTTTTGATGAAAATTCCCTGGGGTGCAGAATCATCATCGACAATAATCCAGTTCTCAATAATATACGGGTCCACTTCTGTGCCATTACCCCCTGTGACACCGTTCTCTGGTAGAAACTCATCATTTCCGATGATACATATCGGTGGATGATTACTACTCTTTTGATTTTCTAACATAATTTTTGTGGTAATGATTTTCCCTGATGAAAAAGTACTAAATAGAATAAAAATAAAAATAAACAACGTTATAAATTTAATACTCATGATTTTATTAATATTCGTATATTTTATATACTTTATCATATTAAAAAAAGAATAGATGATGCATTGATAGCACCATCATTTATTTATTATTTAGCAGGTCAATTCTATCTGGGTATCGTCTACATCCGCTGCATACGTATAGACGTATTGTTCGTTATCAAGTAGAACATTTGAAATATCGCAGTCAATGGTTGTTATCCCAAAATTTGTCGCACTATCAACATCAAGATTGTACGTCGTATTAAAGTATCCACAATTTACCATCCACGTATAGAACTTTTTGAGATAAGCCTTATAGCATTCAAGAGTGCCACCATTGAATTTCACAAGATACAGGAGAACATCATCTTTTGTGATTTCACTATACGGCTTGTGTGTCTTGGTTGCAAAGTCAATAAGGAAGCGTATTTGATTTTTCCTGTGAGCTATTCCTGCACCATTTATTTTACTCTGTGCATCATATCGAAGTATCGTGCTGATATGTTGTTTGGAGAGTTGGCTGTATCTCTCTTTACCTAGGTTGTATTGAATATCATTAACAGGCATGCTAACCAAATCTTCTTTTTTTCTACGAGCCATTAAAAGCCCACCCCGCTATTCTTATACCGGCATCTATATAAATAATTTTTCAAAGAACGATTTTCAATAAAACTTTTCCAACCATAATATTTTATACCAAAATATGTTTACTTTTCTTGGATAATTCGGATGGGATCCTGCATGGGTAGTACGTATGTATTCTATTATACTGGCCAGTCTGCCTCATGTACGATACAGATACCAATCAACCGATCGAATCTAGGAGGGATTGTGTGAGAAGTGACGACCCAGATATCATAAAAACATTACGAAAAGAAGAGCGTCTTGGTAGACTTCACAGTCGTGATTCAGGAGGGCAGAAAATACCAGTGAAAGAAGAACGTGAAAACAACCATCTTGAGTCAATGTTCACCCTTCTAAGACATCGTATTGAAGATATGCCCACCATTGACCTTGGAGACCCTATCGAAAAATACCGGATTATCTTTGATAATTCTGCTGTCGCTATCATGCTTACCGATGAGAACGAACGGATTGTCCATTGGAACTCGTATACAGAAAAACTTCTTGGGATGGGAAGAGACGAACTGGTGATGAAACCAGTAAAAAACCTCTACCCTCAAGATGAATGGAAGAAGATACGCTCAGAAAACATCAGACAGAAAGGCATCAAATATCATATGCAGACAAAAATGATACGCAAAGACAACCAACTAGTCGATGTGGACATCTCCTTAAGCGTGCTAAAAGACCATATCGGCAATGTTATCGGCTCCATAGGGATTATCAAGGATACCTCACAATACAAACAGATGGAAAGAGCCCTGCAGACCTCTGAAGAGACAGCCAAACAACTCTACGAAAAAGCCCCGGTTCCCTATGAAACCATATCACCCAATGGGACGATTACAAACGTCAACGAAAAATGGTGTCAACTACTGGGATATACGAAGACAGAGGTCATCGGAACCGCTCTCTTCGACTATATCCACTGTGATGAACAGGGCACGGTAAAATCTTTTTTTTATAATAAAATCACTAATGAAAAACCATGCATGGGCAGTCATGAATGGACCTATATAACAAAGAATGGTGAGCCACGAGTTTTTATCAACAATGATTTCCCCAATGTAGATGACAAAGGCGTGGTTCTCTCGGTTAATTTCATTATGGATGATGTCACAGAACAGAAAAAAATTGAAGAAGAACTACGTAAGGCGCACTATTGGCTGGAGAGAAAAGTCCAGGAGCGTACCGTTGAGTTATCAAAACTCACCACGTCATTAAAAAAGAAAAACAATGAATATAAACGAACCGTAGGTGAACTTCATATCGAACTGGAGAAACTACAGAAATCACAGAGGAAAATTGAGCAAAACAATACGAAGTTACGCAAACTTGATCGTGCCAAATCCAATTTTTTGACTATCACCGGTCACGAGCTGCGGACATCCCTGTCCACCGTAAAGGGATATGCTGAGGTGCTCCTCATGAAAAGCCTTGGTCCGATTAACGAAGAACAGAAAAAAGGGCTGGGTGTTATGTTAATAAACACGAATCGGTTGACTCAACTCATCCAGGATGTTCTTGATATCACCCATCTTGAATCAGGGATGATGAAATTTAACCTGGAGAAAACAAACCTAAAAAAATTAGTTGACGATGCGATAAAAACATCCCAACCGGCAGCAGACACAAAACAGATCACTATACGGAAGGATATAACACAGGGGCTTCTGGAATTAACTATTGACAAGGACCGAATGAAACAAGTGCTTATCACCCTGTTACATAACGCGATAGAATCGTCCCCGGACCATTCCACCATCACTGTCAGAGTCAGTAAAGAGTCAGATGACGTGTTATGTGAGATACACGACGCTGGCCATCGGATACCTTTGAACAAACAGAAAAAGATATTTGATATCATCTATCAAACCGATGCTGGTGGAAATCGGACGTTTGGCGAAAGTGGTCTTGGTCTCACCATTTCACGAGGCATTATTCTGTCCCATGGTGGACGGATATGGATTGAAAATGAGAACATCAAAGGAAACATCCTCCGGTTCACACTACCCGTTAAACCGTTTCAACAGCGGGGAGGAAAACTTAAAGACGTTGATCTCTTCCGATTATAAAAAAACCTATTTCAGAGAAGACTGGAGATATGAGGCAGGATCCAATAAAAAAAGCGTTTTCCGAACATCTCTTTGAATATCGACATGTGGAACAAAAGAAATTGATTTTTTCTCTCTTAATTACCACTGTTGTCATGGTCCTGGAGCTTATCGGAGGATATCTGACAAACAGCATGGCGTTGCTGAGTGATGCCGGGCATATGTTCACCCATGTGTTTGCATTACTCATCGGTCTTGCTGCGATCATCATCGCACGAAAACCACCGTGTCATCATCGCACATTTGGGTTATATCGTGCTGAGGTGCTAGCCGCATTTGTCAATGGATTGTTCCTTCTTGCGATTGTTGGAATCATCATCTATGAGGCGATCCTACGGCTGCTCTCTCCTGTTGAAATCCTTGGGCTGGAGATGCTTCTTATCGCATGTATTGGCCTTTTGGTAAACCTCACAAGTATCCTTATTCTAAGAGGCTCCCATAAAGAAAACTTGAATATTAAAAGTATCTTTTATCACATGTTTGCAGATGCGATCTCATCGGTTGGAATTGTCTTTGCCGCTGTTGTTATTATGTTTACCAACTGGACGTTTATCGATCCGTTCGTTAGTATCGGTATTTCTGCAATCATCCTGCTTTGGGCATGGGGTGTCTTAAAGGACTCAACAAGAATACTGCTTGAAACATCCCCGAAAGGACTTAACATTGATATGATCTCTGATGACCTGAAGAAGAATTTTTCAGAAATACGAGAACTGCACAATGTGCATCTCTGGTCGATCACCCCAGATATGTTAGTATTTTCCGCTCATGTACAAATCAATGAAAGTAAAATTCAAGAGAAACAAGAAGAGGTTATCTCAAGAATAAATGACTATCTTTTTCAGAAGTACAATATCATTGAATGTACCATTCAGATCTGCTTGGAACACGGATCTGAGGTATGCAATATCGATAAATAAGGAGGCTAATGGTCATCAGATTTTATGAGGTCTTCATAAACTGTGCCATGTTACCCGCAAAAGTTGCAACAAAGGGATACGCTCCAAGGCTTAGACTCCGTATTGTCCTATATCCCATATTGCAAAGAGAACTAAAATATCGAGTTGTTTCTCTAAACCCATCTTCGAGCTGCTCTTTGGTCATGTTTCTTGGTTGAAACACAACGTTTTTTCGATTGTATTTTGACCAATCCCTTGTAAGGATGCGCCCTTCGTTTTCCAGTCGATTGAACAAAGGAGTACCAGGATAAGGAGTAAGAAGTGCGAAATTCACCGCATCAATACCCAGTTTTCCAATGTGTGTTTGCATCATATGAAATATATCAGGAGTGTCTTCGTCAAAACCCAGGACGAATGTTCCAAAGATCGCCATCCTATGACGATGAATTTTTTTTACAGCGCGTACATAATCCTGAACCAAGTTTGTTTTTTTATGAGCACCGTTTAATGACTCCTGGGAAAACGTCTCAAATCCACTGATCCACTCGATACATCCTGCTTCATGGGAAAGACGGAGCAATTCGTCATCCTCAGCCAAATCATCAACATTGCCTCCACAGATAAACTTCTTCCGCAATCCCTTCATACGTCGAAACAATTCTTTTGTGTATGAGAGATCGATGGTTAACGAAAAATCTGTGAAAAAAAAGATTTTTTGCTTAAGGGATGCTATTTCCTCGACAACATCGTCTAGAGACCGAGTCCGAAAGACAGCACCGTCCCTGATGTTTGCATCCTGGCAAAAATCGCATTTGTATGGACAACCTCGTGTCGCTTCTATGGAATTTGTCAACTGAAGGCTTTTCATTTTTATCTTATATGTGGAAGGAAGTACTAATGAATCACCAGAATCAACTGACGTGTAAAATGGTTGAAGAGACCTTGTTTCAATATCGTTCACAACGGTCGGCCAAAGAGTCACCGCATCACCGACAATGACACTGTCTGCATGTTCTTTTGCTTCCTCAGGCAATGCAGAAGGATGATATCCACTAAGCACAACCTGTTTACCTTTTTTCCGAAAAGCATCAGCGATTTCATAGGCTCTTGGGGCGAGAGCTGTCTTAAAGTTGATATGGATGACATCATACTCAGCAGTGAAATCTATCGTACGATTGCCTTCTTGAATGGTCAGATGATGAGACGCAGGGGTGACTGCTGCTAACTGCCGAGCGGTAATAACTGTTGGTACAAAGGAAAACGAATAGAGGAACGAACGATTAAATGGTGTAAAAACGTCACTGAGACTCATTTCATCGGTAATTAGAATCCTCATAGTATATTAAAAAAAAGAGTTATGACTTTTTAAACTTAGCGTATGGCCATTATGTAGGATAGGATATCTATTTCTTTACTAAAACGACACATGGAGGAAAACGTAGGCTCCTGCCTGTGTCTGTTCTCATTGATTTGGAAAAAATATCCAAAGGAACAGGATGATTTTTCTTTTCTCGTAGAGAAAAATCTCGCGGAACGTACGGATCGTTAATATAAACAGTATCCTCGTTCAACCTAGTAATAACAACCCAGTGGAAGACGTTTTCACCAAGAATAGGAAATAAATTTATAAAAACAATAGGGGGTATTGATTGAGAAAGTGAATCACGGATTACTCCAAGATTCTCGAAACCATACCGAATCGGAACGTCTAAGCGTTGAGATTTTAAGGACACTATGTTTTCTATAATGTTTGCGAGTTGAGGGAATCGTGGATAACAATCTGATAAAGGAGTCTTTTGGTACATCTCTGCTTTAAATCCATGTTGTACTGCGGTTGCTGCCAATCCGAACTGAAACGTACCTCCCAGAAAAAATAGCGAATAACTCTTTTTCCACAGGTGAAATTCACATTTCCGTGATAATTCCAAGGAAGGATCCCAATATTTCATGACCATCATAAGGCAAGCGGGACCACAGGTAGCAGCCCGTGTTTGCTGAAAATAAGGAACATTCAGGAAATGAGAATCCGAATATTTTGTTGGCATAGGTACTGATATCTGCGGCGTTTTTAAATATGCACGGACGTATGAATCATATTTACTCTCTTACATTGGTCGAAGTGTACCTGCAAACACCTGCCAGGCAAGAGCGGATTTTGCAACAAGACTTAGAACGATGTACATGCGTTCTCCGTAGAGATAGTCCTTCCATTTTCCGATTTTCTTATACTGTAAGAACATGTTGATGGCAAACAGATTGAAAAACACCGCGATGGTGATAAATATCGCTATGACAAAATCTGGAACAGACCCTGCGGTGATAAGAGGAATGAAGATGACGACCCAGGGGACAAAACCTGCGATGCAACCGATATTGTAGGAGGTCCAATTCGTTTTGGTCGTTGTTTGATTATGCAGCTCCATCATCAGACCCATGAGGTTCATGACCGCGGTAAGGGTAAATAAGGCAAGCAACGTCCCAATATCATAGATTGTCACAAGCATCGCGATGATGAAGATCATGAGCGATGCACTAAACGAATATTCATACCAACGGGCAGGATTGATATGGTTTTTCAGATTTTTTATATACCATTGGTAAAGAACTGTTGCGATGAGGAGATGGGCAATAGCGGACATGAAAAGGAATAGGGCGACCAACGGTCCAATCTGCACGTTAAAAAAGGTTTCAGAGACCGGTGAAATCGTGTTAGTGATTTCGTTATATTCGGGATGCATATAGGTCAAAGGAATGGTAAATGCATTGCTTAATATCAGCATTAAAAAACCCTGGATCATATGGATAATACCCATGACTGCGTTGAAGATTCGTAATTTTTTAAATCGTTTATCATCAAGCGCAGAGAAACACTCTACTTTAGTAGGATTGCATGTCCCTGCGGGAACAGTGAATGTCCCATAGGTCTTGCAAGAAGGGCAGGTCACATACATCTTTTCATTTGGTTCACCTTTGATGGTAAATTGATGGCTGCATTTTGGGCACATAATTTTCATTTCAGACATGTGTATAATCTCCCTCAATCACTTGAAACAAAGAAATCATAGTGACTATATCTGCTTTTCGGATGCGCGTTGTTACCAAAAAATGCATAATAAAATATATTTATATAGGGGGACAAAGTTAGATACTTATATGAAAAGAAGTATTGCGTTATCCTTAGCGCTTATGTGTGTTTGCCTCTGTCTTTTCCCAACCGTCCTTGCCCACGTGCCCTATTTAGAGCGCCGTGATTTTTCTGTGCAGCAACCGTTCACGGTACGAAAATCCATCACGCAATCGATAGCGGTCTATTCATGGTTGGAAACAGACTGGGTGAATCCATCAAACGACATCGATGTGTATAGTTTTACGATAACGGATCAGCCTTTACGGATTTTCCTTGAGGTTATTGTACCAGTCTGCGATGGGTTCTATGCGAATTTTACACCATGGTTTGCACTTGTTGGTCCTGGGCTTCCACCACCGAATCAAACACTGCCATTTGATCTACCGCAAGGATATGGCGTGATAGTAAAACAGGACGTCCCACCAGGCAGTCCCCGAGAAGAGTTCTATGAGCCATTCGGTGGAAAATCATACTACCAGGGACCTCGGTTCGACGAGACATTATACGTCTGGGGGACCTATTATGTGTATTACTGGGATCCGTACGAAAAAGGAGGAGACTATGTCGCGGTGTTAGGATACAAGGAACAGTTCCCCCCATTGGATATCCTCCGAGCACTCATCAATACCCCACTGATTCGTCGTGGCTATGAACTGCATCTCCCCAAGTAGTATGAGAGATTTATGACCTAGGATATTTCTCTATGTACTCGTTCATGGTAAATTTTCTTGTCAAACCTGCATCGTTCATAAAGCGCACCTTGCCGAAAATCGGTCGTTCTTGCCATGCTCTATCGTGTTTCCCGAAACACCAAGCAATACCGGTAAATCCGTTCGGATCCCGCCCATCAAGCTCATACTTGTTATTCAACGACAAGGCAATCTGAAACGCCGTTTGCGGAGATGGTACCCATTCCAGTATTTTTTTGCCCCAGTACATCCGCATGTACCCCTGCATTTTTCCTGTCTTTTTCATTTCTAGTTGTGCCGCATTCCAGTATTGGTCATGGGTCTGTGCCAAATCTAAATCGCTCATCGAATAGGTGTACTTCCGTCTGTCTTTTTTATGGATGGCTAATGTGGTCTTTGCCCAATCGGGAAGACCATCGAAGGAATCATAGAAAGTATTGTAGTACACGTAGTTCATGCTTAACTCCCGGCGGACAATCAGTTCCTCGAGATATGCTTCCGTGTTTGGGTCGTTTGTCTTAAGGATTTGTAATGCGATGGTCAATGGTGAAATCTGCCCGAAATGAAGATAGGGGCTCATATGCGAGCAGTACTCTTTTCCAGGGTCGTTCCGCAGCTCGGAAAAATAAGGGAGTTTCTGATGTATGAACCGGTCAAGCAAGAGCACCGCATGGGAAGTACCTCCATGAAAAACGGATGATGGTTTGACCTGATGATCAATCGGTAAATGAGAGATTATTTTTGGAAGAGAGGAAAGATCAATGGAATAAAAAGAGTGATGAGACAAACGACGTTGCAGAGATTCCGAGCGCAGAGGAGTAAGGAATGTGTTTAACTGTTTTTTGATCTTCGGTCGAATGGTTGCTGCTGTATATTCTTCCTTCTGCGATACTGTCTCGATTGGCACAACCACATCACTTTCGACCTGAAGCAGTGGACAGCGCAGGTGTTGTGCTGCGTATTGTCGCCATTGTCGTTGGATTCGCAGGTATCCTCGGTCGGTGACGGCAAGGGACGCGTTTTTTGAAATTTCAATCAACCCTCTTTCTGGAGAGACCTGTTGGAGTACAAAAGGAATCCCGCGTTCCTCCAACGTTTCGGCTATTTCCTGAAGACCTTGGAGCATGAACAGGTAATGCCGTTCATTTGCCTCAGGAAATGACGAGGTGAGACCAAAAAACACAACGAGTGGTTTGTTCATTTCATTTGCTTTTCTAATCGAATACTCTAACGCATGGTTATCAAGCGCACGCTGTGAAGCTTGCATCCAATAGACCACATAGTCTCCAGAACGAACCCGATTCGCATTAAGCTGCTTGATCCTAGTAGGATGAATCATTCCCTCGTATCTGCCATCTTAAGAACTTGTACGTGTTCAAATTGCTGCACGATCTGGTAGGTATCTACCGCGATGTCGATTAAAACACATGAAGAATCAGAAACAAAGGCAGCCAGGTCAGGATGCTTTTGCAGTAATAATTTGACAATGATATCACGATCCTGCTTGAGAACCTGGGCGCTTCCAATCGCGGTAATCGTAATTGCCTTTGACAAATCGGAAGGTGTATTTTCTCTGTTGTCAATAAGAACCGCGACAAGGTTATTTTCTGTAATGTTGAGGAACTTTTGTGTCTCTTTCTTTGTTGGAAAAAAAAGATGATGAAAATTAGGAGAGGAGACAAACGAAACGAGATTCGTGTACGGTTGTCTTTTTGATTCAGTGGCGATGACTGCAAAACGCTGCGTTGTTAAAAGGTCCTGAAGAGCCTCATAGGGGGTTTGCTGCACCATGATTTCATTATCCGTTATTGTTTATATGAAGGAATCGCTTATCATTTGCAATGATGACTATCACTTCCAATACGCTTTTTTCCTTATCCTTTAATTCAAGCATGACATCGAAATCAAATGGTTTTGTCTCATCAATGAACTTACTAAAGTCCTTTCGGTTGATATGGTCTGCATGCCGACCTGGTTTTTCATGTGGTCTTTGCGAGCTGTAATCAACCATGGGTATCCCATCGTCAGATGACCAGGTCGCGGAAACATCGACAAGAACATCAGAGATGGGTTCATTGTGATTTAGTAAGGAATGATGAAAGTAATCAAACAAAACTGGGACATCAATTTTTTTATGCACGGTCAGACAATCAGATACGCTATAGCTTCGGTCGTCGTTTTCGATTACAAGGCGTCGTTTCACGGAATCATCAAGGGAGGCATACACGTCGATGAACCGCTGCATGCTTTTGGTTTTATCACCATATACTCCACCAAGATGCAACTGTATCTTTGCCGTGGAATCAAGCCTGAACAAATCAAGAACCTCAGCATGATACATAAGCTCAGCGATGCTCCGCTCCACTACCTCCGGTCGTTTGGAGTTAAGCACAATAAATTGGTCGGGATGCATGGAAATCCGCATCCGATTCTTTTTTACAAAGCTCCCTAGCTTTTCAAATGCAGACCGGTAGGTTTTTTGCCAAGGGTAGGTACAGACCGGATGGGACGCAAAGGGGATCAAATCTGAGGTGATACGGAAAAAAAACATGCTATGTCGTTGGTTGAACTCTAGTATGCGCTGTAAACAGTTGAGATTGTTTTCAACGGTCCAACAAAAACGTTCTTGCGAATATGACTTTAAACGGAACGTTCGATCGCCTTTACAGTCAAGAGACCGGTTAATGCAGGGATAGCCAATCTTCATTTCCAGAAATCCCTCAGACCACACGACGTTAGCGCCTCGGCATCCAACATCTCATCAGGATACGGTTGGAAAAAGGTCTGTGGTAGAAGATAGGGTTGTTTCGTACGTATCGCCCAAGACCGCATGAGGTTCACCGGGGCACTTATTGGGATTTTCCCTTGCCGAAATTGTTCAAGAAGCGATAAGAAAAACTGTTTTTCATCTTTTGATATCTCTGTGGAGATATATCCCATCATATGATGTAACACGTTGATAGTGGAGGAGCACCGAGGTGCCTTGGCAAACAGTTCAGATAACTGTTGTGCATATGTAGAAAACACATCACTTGTTGGGTGTGATGCCTGGTTTGCGATCAATTTCCCCATTTCTTTGAGGTATTTTTGACTATAGGACATAAAAAGGAACTTGTTTTCGCTATGAAACTGAATCAACTGCGGAATTGACTGGGTTTTTCGTGTGGAACGAAACGAGGCGAACGTAAAGATTTTTCGTAAAAAATGCTCGCGGATAATCGAATTTTTCAATCGCATTTCATCCTCGATAGCAAGCAGAGGGAACCGTTGGAGGACCCGTTCACCAAAGAACCCAGAAGACCGCATGATGGGTGCAACGTTTTTTTCAGCGGGGAAGATTTTCACATCCCGCAACCCACAGGAAGGGGATTGTGATTTTAGGATAAAACCATCGATATCGACCAGGGAATCGAGATATGTTTTTGAAAATTGATCCATCGATTCAGTGACATCTTTTCCTGTTGATGGTTGGACAAGGTGTTTTCCTGTTTTATCATGAACGATTCGTATAGGATCACGTGGAGTGCCAAGTCCGATCTCTACCTCAGCGCAGACCGGTAAAAATTCAACAAATGGTTGAAGCTGTGAAACAAAATCGCTGCGTATAATCTGACCGTTGAACCGGCAGAATTCAAATTCGATGCATTTGCTGCTTACAATCCTGGGTTTTACAAACGTTTTCATAGGCATCACTTCAAGGATTGGTCATTGTCGTTGGTCGCCTGTTGGCAAAACGAGGTGCTGAATTTTGTTCCCATCGTATTGATAAGATTGGAAACAACGGTCAGTAGAATCTTTGATATCACCGGTTTTACTTTTACCTCGTATACGATGAACGGATGATGCACGATTTGTTCTGCGGTCCAGTGGTACATCTCCGATGCGGTTTTAATGGATATCAAGTAGCGTTTTGGAATGAAATGATATCCTTCTTCCGCTTGTTCCTGCCAGCGGCAATACCGATCAAGCTGGGTTTGAAGAAATCCTGTGAATTGTTCAGGATGCTCTTTTATATGTTCAAAGGTTAGATTCTCCAATCCATGGTTCTGGAGATCTGTTTGAGGGAAATAGACTCTGCCTAGCTCGAGATCCTCTGCGATATCACGGATGAAATTTATGTATTGCATCGCCCGTCCGAGATATTTCGCATGTTCAAAGGATTCCTTTGGCAGTCCGATTATCTTTGCCATCATCAGACCGATGACTTCTGCTGACCCATAGATATATTCAAGGACCTCATCAAGAGTCTCGTAGCGTTTCTTGGTGAGATCAAGTTCCATGGAATGGAGGAACGCTTCAATCCATTCATCTTCAAATCCTTTTCGTTTTGCTAATCGGGCAAACGAATCAATGACGATATCCCCGGTTTGCTTCCCATTTTTTGATTGGTAGTATTTCTTTTTAAAATCATAGAATCCGTCACGGTTTTGTGGTATAACGTCAACGTAATTGTCAGTTTTACGGACAAAACCATACAAGATGAATACTTCTCGTCGTATATTCATAGGAAAAAAAAGGCTACTGTAGAAGTACGTACGACTTCCTTTTCGAAAGATGGAAAAAAATGTTTTATCGATAATCATGGGAATTCCTTATCTGGTCAGCAATGATTTGTGATGAGATGACCACCATGGGAACACCGATACCAGGGTGTGTATAATGACCAGTGTAATACAGTCCCTTGACTTTTTTACTTTGATGGGAGCAACGGAAGATCGCGGTCTGTCCTAGGGTATGGGCAAGCCCAAGCGCAGTTCCTTTATATGCATGGTATTGGGCTATGAAATCATTATGGGCGAACAAGCGCTTCACCACAAGGCGGTCCTTGATGGTTTCTCCAGTGAGTTCCTCAAGATGATTCATGACCTTGGTGAAGTACTTCTCCCGTGTTTTTTCCGTGTCCTTTAAGCCTGCAGCGACTGGGACAAGAACGAAAATGTTTTCGTCCTCTGGTGGTGCCACGGACGCATCGGTTTTGGATGGGCAGCTCACATAATAGGAGGGGGCGTCTGGCCATTTTGGTTGGCGGAAAATGGTGTTGAAATGATCCTGCCATTGTGGCGCAAAATAAAGGTTATGATGTGCGAACGCGTTGATTTTTCCCTTCACACCAAGATACATCAATAGAGCTGAGGGTGCGATTGCTTTTTTTTCCCAATAGCGCTCAGGATAGGTTTGATGCTGTTGTTCTAACAACTGGGTTTCCACGTGATGATAATCAGCATTGGCGACCACAACATCAGCGTTCATGGTTCCTTTTGACGTCTTTACACCAGTGACTTTTTTTTCGTTCACCTCAATTTTTTGTACCTCGCTGTTGAACATAAAAGTGACACCTTGATCGACAGCAAGACGCTGGAAACCACGTGCAAGTGCCCCAAACCCACCATCAGGATACCAGACGCCCAGGTTGAAGTCCACATGGGACATCAAGGAGTAGAGGGCCGGCGTATCAAACGGCGTCCCCCCGAGGAACACCATCGTGTATTCCAGGATTTTCCGCATCTTTGGATCCGTGATGTACCGTTTTGCGTACTCATCAAGGCTGGTGAAGATATGCAGTTTACTTCCCTTAAGAAGCAGCCGGAGGCTGAAGAAATCCCAGAGGTGACGGTATTCCTTATAGATAAACTCATCCATCGCTATCCTGTATTGGTACTCAGCTGCATCAAGATATTTTTTGAACTGTTCACGTCCTCCTTTCTGATAGCGTTCAAAGAGCTGAAGGTTCTGCTCAAGATCAGGTGACACGTCGACGATTTCTTCCTTATCGAAAAACACGCGGTATGCAGGGTTCAACCGGATGAGTTTGTAATAGTCATGTGTTTTCTTTCCAAATTCTGCAAAGAATTTGTCAAACACATCAGGCATGAGGTACCAGGACGGACCCATGTCGAACATGAAGCCTTTTTCTTTCCAAACAATGGCCCGTCCGCCTGGTTGGTCGTTTTTTTCAAGGATAGTTATGTCATATCCGTCCCTGGCAAGTAGTGCTCCAAGAGACATGCCACCGAATCCAGCACCAATGATTATGATTTTTTTTTCAGCCACGTTTATCCCTTTTTCCATCAATGAATACAAAATAGAATAAATATTTTATGATTAAACCAGTTAGTATCATAAAAAGGTTGTATCACCCGTCAGAATTATCTTTTTTATTGGATATCCATCGTTTTTTAAAAAATACGTACACCATGAGATAAAAGGACAGCATCGAGTAGTTGTAAAAGAAATCCTCAAGAGGGATGGTAAAGAACCGCCCATTCCAAAGACCATCGCCACCCCATATGGCCGCTGGATTATACAGAACTATAGGAATGGAGGTCAATAGATAATTAAAGATGATGAAGGGAATCATCGAGATCCCAATGTAGAGCCAGTAGTTTCGTGATTGCAGGATGTCCGGGAAACGCCAAAGTGCGACTATTAAAAAAAACGCACACGACATCAGAGCAAGGATCGTATAGTCTTGGTGGTAGAACACAAGTCCACCGATAAAGAACAATATAATCAAAAAAGCATAGAAGAACTTGTTGAATCTTATTTTTTTATCAGGAAAGAAATAGTCAAGGTTTTCATAGATGAATATACAGGAATAGGGGACAACGATGAAGAACAAGATCTCCTCAAGCGGCAATCCGATGATAGTAATCCCGGAGAGATACTCATAATTGAACCACCAGTCCCCTCGTGCAGTGACAATCGCATCCCAGATGATATAACCTAATCCAACAACAGCGATCGCAGGGAACAATGCTTTGTAGTACCGATAATAGGCAAATTTCCACTTAAATGAAAGCAGGAACGGAAATAGGATGATTAGGATATCTAAGATGAGATAGTTTATTGTCATAGATCCTCTCTTTCAAATCTTCTTACTCGTATATGATAGTAGTTTAAGAAGATTCTGTGACTTTTATTCGTTTCAGTAAAAAAAGAAAGGAATAAGAGAGAGGGATTTAGGTTTCTATTGGGTAGCCTGCATCAGCCCAGGCTCGATAATTACCTTCTAGTCGATAGACATACGGAAACCCAGCGTTGACCAATGCCTGAGCACTTGCAGTGGAAGGTGGATCGGTGTGACAGTAGACAAGATAGGTAAGGTTTTTGTCAAGAGTAGGGATCGTCTCATTTAATGTCCCATCGGCCCAGATGTAATTTACGGCACCAGGGAGATGGCCAAGGCTATAGATATCCAGACCGACAACATCAATAATAAGGTCAAATGTGTCATTTTCATATAAGCTGTATGCCTCAGCAGGCGGTATATCCATATAGGTTGGTTTGAGATTAATCATGAAAACGAATATCAGCAAACAGAGCTGTGAAGAACGATAGAAGGCATTTGATGTGCTGATCGAGGCATTAAAATAAAACAACCCAAGCCCAAAAGGGCTCGAAGTTTGTCTATTCAAAGGTCGTAATGGAATAGTCACAAGCTCATTGGCATCAAGCTGTTCAATCACCCCGGATCGTATCTGGTCTTTGTAAACAAGTCCTGTTCCGGAAATCTGGGGTTTTGCCCGAAAACTCCATTGTACGTCTTGATATGTCTCATTTCCGTTGTTTTGTATTTCAATATTCACTCCTAAAGACAGCTGTGCTTTTGAAAAGGAAATGGTAATGTCATCTTCTGATTGGAGTGTTGACCCTGGTTGATTATCATGTTTCATTTCACTGGTATAATCGTTTAATTGATTAGATATCGAAGTGCCTACAACGACGTAGCTTGATAGCACTAGCATGATTGTTAAGAATATTACATATCTTTTTTTCATGATTTTTCTCCCCTTTTATATAAATGATGATAGTTTAGGAAATAACTCCTATATGTAAAAAAAATGAAAGATATCTTTATATAATTTATACATAAACTATTTAAATATGTTCATAAAAAGTGTTTAACGATCAATACTTCGAGGTTTTTAGTTAAACAAAAAGGGATGCCATGATAAGAAACGATGAAACAAAACCCGCTATCGCATTTCGTATAGCATATTTTGTTGCGACATCTTGTTGAACAGTTTTTTTTATAATTGAGATAAATGAGATAGACAAGGGGAAAAATGCAAGAGCGGTAATCATCCAAGGATTGATAATATCAGTAAACCATCCAAACACCGCGAGAATAAAAAAATAAAGAAACGTAACCAGATAAAGTAAAAAAATTGTCATAAAAGAAAAATACCGACCTTTCATTACGATGAGATTTCGTTTTCCTCCATGGATATCCGCTTCCATATCAGGTATTTCAAAATTCAGTATCACCGTTAGACCAAGGAATCCAAAGGGAATCGCAAAAATGATTAAATCAGATGTAATAGTTCCAGTTAAGATAAGATACCCCCAGCCCGGGAACATGATTCCAGCGAGCAGATGGGGGATTTCACCGAGACCTCGATAGACGAGACGAAGCGGTGGTGCTGTATAAAACCAGCAAAAAAACACGGCAACGCCGATATATGCAATGACCCAAAGAGGCAGTGACGCGAAAACGATAAACAAACCTGTTAAGAGGATAGCAAAAATAAACATCATGACTGAGGCCCATTTTGCAACTGGAAGGAGCTCCGGATATTCTAGTAAGACTCCACTTCCGCCAGAGAAACCAAATTGTCTGTTGTGTTTATCGGCCTCATAATCATAATAATCGTTTGCAAAGGAGGCTGCTATTTCAATGAGGAATAAGATGCTAAAACCCCAGAAGAAATTGACAAGAGAAAAGCTTGCTCCGGTCCGAAGCGCAAATAGCGTTCCGATAAGGAAAATCGGTATCACTGCCAGAACAATCGGCATTCGTGCTAATTTTACTATCTGCCACAGATAAATAAGTTTCACTAAGATGACTCCCGGGAGTTACACTTATACCAAAGTTCTTTGGTATATAAATGTTGAGGTCAATGAAAATAAATTTCAATTATTATTTATTTGTATAACCACAATCTTTATATGCTATACCTTATCTATGTAATAACCAGTTGAAGGAGGTTATATTATTCAAAAAAAATATATTATGATGCTATGTTGTTTATTACTGGTTGGTTCAAGTGTGTATGCAACTGGTTTACAAACGCAGAGTAAAGAAGAAATAACACCTGTTCCAACATCAAACATTGAAGTGGAGGTTATTACAGGAGGATTTGGTGTTACCGCCATGATCCGTAATCCAGGCACAGTCAACCTGACCAATATATCCTGGCAAATCAACCTTGATGATGGCTTTGTACTACTTGGTAAAAAAACTGAAGGAACGATATCTCTGCTTCGTCCAGGTAAAGCCGAAGGAATAACAGTTCCACTTGTTGTAGGTTTTGGGAAAACCTCTATTACTGTTACTGTAAATGCATCAGAAGGTACTGATGATGTGAAGACCTCCAGAGCACGCTTACTTGGTATATTTGTCCGTCTCATCCCAGGAGATAGCAACGCACTGACCGCGACATTACATTTGGTCGCCGCAGACATGAAGGCACCAACAATGCTTACCGTTGCGGGTGATGGAACAAACCGCCTTTTTGTGGCAGACCAACCCGGGATTATTTATGTCATAGACGACGGCGAAGTCCAGTATTCGCCACCTTTTTTAGATCTGACAAACAAGATGGTCAAGGTCAACCCAATCTATGACGAACGAGGGTTGCTTGGTCTTGCATTTCATCCAGAGTATAAGACCAACGGTCGGTTCTTTGTCTATTATAGCGGACAAAAAACCGCAGAAGGAGTAGACCATGAAAGCATCATTGCAGAGTACACAGTCTCAGAAGAAAATCCTAACATTGCAGATCCCTCGTCAGAGAACATCATCCTTCGTATCGACCAACCAGAGGCAAACCATAACGGCGGTCAGCTTGCATTCGGACCGGATGGATACCTGTATATCGGGATGGGCGATGGCGGTGGGGCTGGTGATCAGCATGGAGACATCGGTAATGGACAAAATACCAGTACGCTACTTGGAAAAATCCTTCGGATTGATGTTGATGGAGGCACACCATATGCTATTCCACCAGATAACCCCTTCGTCGGAACTGAGGGCCTGGATGAAATCTATGCGTATGGTTTCCGCAATCCCTATCGATTCTCATTTGATCAGTTTACAGGAGCGCTGTATGTTGCGGATGTGGGTCAGGATGAATGGGAGGAAATCGATATCGTGGAAAGCGGGGGGAACTATGGATGGCGAATCCTTGAGGGGACGCATCCCTATGATCTGGAGTTAGCAGAATATCTGAACATCAGCATTGAGACATTGAAAGCCCCAATCCATGAATACAGTCATAATGTAGGAAGGTCTATCATTGGTGGATACGTGTATCGGGGTAATCAGTCGCCATCTCTTTCCGGTTTGTATGTGTTCGGTGACTGGAGCACACAGTTTACAAAACCTGATGGGAAGCTGTACTATCTTTCTGAAACCGAACCAAATGTATGGGAACGATTCGAGTTTTCTTTAGCTAAAGAAAAACCTTTGAAACGGTTCATCTTTGGTTTTGGTGAGGACAAAAACGGGGAGATCTATGTGGTGACGACACGTTTTATTGGATCCTTCTTACGATCCGGGGAGATTTGGCATCTAACAGTTGAATAGGAGGTGAAAAAATGAAATATAGAACATACACGATGTTTGTAATCATGCTTCTCATCGGATCTCTGATGATAAGCATGCAGGCAGCTGCTCATAACCCACGATACATGAAACTTGACTATGAACCTGACACCCTGCAGGTGTTGATTCTGCATTTCTCCTTAGCACCCAAGCTTCACTATGTATACAAAGTGGATATTGAAAAAAACGGGGAGCTCTACACCAGTGAATCATATACGAATCAGCAACGGTTCATCTTTTTCCGTTATACCTATAATAATGTAACGGCGACAAGTGGTGATGAACTGACCGTCACTACATATTGCAGTTTGTTTGGAAAACTGACCAAGTCATTAACGGTTTAAGGAATAGAAGAACGGGACTCCCAATCAATCTGACGCTCAATTTTCCTTAGGCAACACGTACTTCCTACTTGCATAGAGAAATCCAAAGCAGATTCCTGCATGCGCTGTGCTCTTTTGATGATGGACAGAGTGAGCGTATAAGACGCGTTTGAGGTACTTGCTTTTAGGTCTGTATTTTATTTTTACGCGTCGGTGGAAGAATATATCATGAACCAAGAAATACCCAGCACCGTACATCGCAACACCGATACCAAGGAAGAAGCGTATATCAAAGCCTCCGAAAAATCCGGTGAAAATGAGAATGATTGAAAGCCCAGCGAAGAATAAACCAAAGACATCGTTTTTTTCAAAACGTTTCTTTGTATACCGATGATGATCCTCATGGAGGAACCATCCAAACCCATGCATGACATATTTGTGAAGGAACCACGCGACTCCTTCCATGAACAGAAACGTCAGTAGCATGACAAAAAGATAGACAATGAGAAGTGTCGTATCAAGCATGGAGAAAACCTCAGCAGTCAAAATTCACACTCCGTTATATACTTTTTGGCTCTTCAGAAGAAAAATCAAGCATCATAAATATTATATACGAATCTCTATAATATATTATTTACTTCTTTCAACGGCGTTATAGTGTAGGAACTGATATGGAAAGAAAGATCTCCCTGGGTGTTCTTCTGCTTGGTATCCTTATCATGATAAATGCAATCATCATGGGAGTGCTTGTCTTTTTTATCCAGGACATCAGAGAACCTGAAATTGACGTGGAGTTCAACCTCTCACAGATAACTACCGATGACTTACGATTCACAGCAAAAATCTCCATGACAAATAATAATCGGTATGACCTAGTCATAAAAAACCTTAATATCATAGGAAAAACACCTGATGGAGATGTGATCTTGGATGTGCGTTTCGTCGGAGGTTCCATCCCCGCCAGACAGCGGAGAGTCTTTGCGACCAATGAAACCTTGGCGTTTTCGGGAAATCTTTCCTCGAAGATCTATAGCTCCATTCAGGGGACATTCGGATTGAACTTCGCTGGGATTTTTGAAAAAACAATCCCGTTTCACATCAATATTACTGCCTCATTCCAGGACCTCTTTAAGAATATCTCATCACCAACACTTAGCATCATAGCAGAAGTCACCGAGATAACCGAAAAAGGGGTGCTGTTCCAAGGGTACGTACGGGTGAATAATCCAAATTTTTTTGAAATGTCACTGGAGAATTTTACAACCTATGTTGAAACAGAAACCGGAGAACAGGTTGGAGAATTTTCACAGTTACAGGGGACCATTATAGCGAATGGTACAACTGATTTCCGCCTTAATGGTACCCTCTTTTATGAAGCATTGAATGCCAAGACATTGAACCTAATCGTCGCAGGAAACGCAGGGGTACACCTCATGGGCATCGATAAATCTATTGCTCTCTCAGCAAGCGCTCAACTTATGGTCCCCGATATCAAAGAATTACTCTTTCATAACGAGTCATTAAGTATTACTCTTTCTCTTGATGCGAAGATACGTTTTCGGGGGTTTCTGACAACCATAGGATTAGCGCTATATAATCCAAGTAAAATCCCCTTACAAGCACATGACCTCGTTTGTAGTGTCTATGGATTGACTGGTGAAAATAAAAAATTAATCGCTCAAAAACCCATGGAACCCTCCACACTTGAACCAGAAAAACAGGATTATCTTGAAACACAGATTCTTCTTCCGTATCTAAAGTTGGTAACCGCGGGGACCGGGAAACTATTCCCCGATTGGTTTGTTATTAGAATCCAAGGGAATTTTTCGATTGCAGGGGTGAATCAAGCAATCCCAGTCTCAATTGACGCCACCATCAGTCCACGTCTTATTGGATTGTAACCACAGGCATATATATCATAATGGTATTCAAAACAAGTGATGACACAAGAAATACCATACACCATAGTAAAGAAAATAGGGCAACTTGAAATACGTAGATATCCTGAAGTGATCCTGGCGGTTGTCCAGGACAATTCTGATGATTCTGGCTTTAATCTCCTTTTTCGATACATCAGTGGTGAAAACAAAACACGGCGCAGAATCGCAATGACCACGCCAGTCATCACCTCTGAAAAAATTGCAATGACTGCACCAGTGATTACAAAAAACAATTACATGGCCTTTGCTATTCCTTCATCGTATACAAAGGAGACGGTCCCTGTTCCGACAAATCCTGCAGTAAAAATCGAGATACAACCTGAAAAAGAAATGGCGGTGCTCCGTTTTGGTGGCCGTACGACACATGCCTTAGTAGAAAGATATCTACAGAGACTTACAACTATGCTACAAGAACAGGCAATGAAGATGAACGCAGACCCTATCTTGATGCGCTACAACAGCCCATTTACCCCTGGTTTTTTACGAAGAAATGAAGTCGCTGTGGAGATAAAAAAGATAAATGATACAGAGATAAAGGAGAAGGATTAGATGAAAAAATACGATGTCATCGTCGTGGGAAGTGGATCTGGCGGGGAGATTGTCGATGCAGCGCTATCCCATGGTAAAAAGGTTGCCTGGGTGGATAAAGGATCTTTGGGCGGAACATGCCTTAACGTAGGGTGCATCCCTTCCAAGATGGTGATCCATCCAGCCGACAGAATCATGGAGATTCTGGAAGCAAAAAAACTGGGGATAACCGCGGAAATCAAGGAGATTGATTTTCAAGTGATTATGAAACGTATCCAACGCCCGATCCAAGAGAGCCACCAAGCGATGGAACAGGGGATTTCCCAGTCGGAGAACCTTGATTACTATCATGACACCGGTTATTTCACAAACGAGTACACACTGCAGGTGTCTGATGAGGAGATCAAAGGTGAAAAAATTTTTCTTGGTTCTGGTGCACGGCCACTTATTCCTCCGGTAAAAGGCCTCGATTCTGTCCCATATCTGACCAATGAGAATGTGTTTTCCTTACAAGAAAAACCACAAAGTCTGGTAATCATCGGAGGAGGATATATCGCTATGGAGTTTGCTCATTTCTTCTCCGCGGTTGGGACAAATGTCACCATATTTCAGCGGGGTACCAGGTTACTGTCCAACACGGAGCCTGAGATATCAGAGGTTTTAAAAAAACAATTAGCCAAACGCATGCAGATTTTCCTTAACACCGAGGTCTTCGAGGTACACCAGAAGACACATGAGTGTGTTGTACAAGGCAAAGAGAACCCCTCGGGTAAAGAGATCACCATCTCTGCTGAGAAGATCTTCGTCGCAGCAGGAAGGAAATCCAACGCAGACCTGCTAAAAGTCGAAAATACCAAAGTTCAAACCGATGCACGTGGATATATGAAGGTCAATGAGTATCTAGAGACCAGTAAGAAGAACATTTGGGCGTTTGGGGATGCGATTGGAAAAGCAATGTTTAAACATGTGGCAAACGAGGAGGCGATGATTGCATGGAACAACGCGGTCCATGAGAAAAAAACAAAACTGGACTACCAAATGATTCCGTACGCGGTCTTTACCTATCCAGAGATTGCGGCTGTTGGGTTAACCGAGGAGGTAGCAAAAAAACGTTCTGAGATTCTTGTTGGCATCGCACGATATTCAGATGTGGCGAAAGGCGAGGCGATGATGGAGCAGGAGGGGTTTGCGAAAGCCATTATCGAGAAGCATACCGGGAAGATCCTTGGGTTTCATATTATCGGTCCGTATGCGTCTCTTCTCATCCAGGAGGTAATCAATGCGATGGCATTAGGGGGAAACATTGCTTTTATTTCCCATGGGATGCATATCCATCCTGCGCTGCCTGAATTGATCTTAAGGACCCTGGGAAATCTCCATGAGGTGTAACAAAAAAATATCTGATACTGATCTTATAAAATAAGGAAGTCACTGTTGTTTTCTTGGTTCGAGTTTTATTGCCTCGTAGGGGCAGACCTCATGGCAACAGTAACAAGCGATGCATTTTGTGTAATCGATGACCGCACGTTTGTGTCTTATCTGGATGGCTTGCTTTGGACAAATCTCCACACAGTCACCACAGGCAGTGCATTTCTCTGTTGGTATTGGCCATTGACGATTCTTTGCTATAGACATCAAAGGATGAGCACTTGAAGGTAACTGGAAATCCTTATAGCGGACGTTTTCGGGAGATAGCAGCGGATACTCTATTTGGGATGGCCAGAGGCGTCTGATTTTTGCTTGCCGAAGTGTGGGAATGCGAACCGGTTCCATTCCAAGGAGGTTAAGGATCGCAAGGTCCAGTGCGACTGCATCTTCTGAAGCCAGTAATAAACCAAGGTCGACAGGAGAGCCACTTGAGGGGCCGTCTCCCTGCATACCGACCACGCCATCCATGATGATGAGATCTGGTTTTCTGACAGACAATACATCAAGAAGCATATCTGCAAACGCGGTTCTTCTGATGAAAAGGGAATGATACTTTGCCTTTGTCAAACCTGGTATCGCACCGTACATTATTTTGGTCGCAAGGGTCATAACCATATATGAATGGGTCTTTATCTTTGGGACTGCGATGATTCTATCAGCGTGCAAAGCATAATTACAGAACACGGTTTTTTTTAATTTCCGCCCCTGTGGGATGGTGATTTTTGTGATACTTGTGTCGTAGTTCAGCTTGATTCCAAGCTCCTTTGCTATGGGGGCCAATCCTGATTTTTGATACGCTTTTTCAAGTCGTCTTTTCGTAAATTGACCAGAGGGGGAATCACCGATGAACGGAATGCCGCCCGTCTCTAAAACACTCTGGGCAATCGCTTGTATGACTGCAGGATGGGTCACCACTGCTTTTTTCGGGTCACTTGGGATGAGGAGATTGGTTTTTAAAAGGACATGATCCCCTTTCGAAATGTAGTGTTTCATGCCACCAAGAGGATGTAAAAGCGATTGTAAATCGATATTGTCGTAGGTGCTTTTTTGTATGCTTACCTGAGAAATGATTGTGTGTTTATCTGAATTCATTACGTCAAATCACCTGCGATACGAAGAGGCTTTAGAATGCAGGAGGTATTACATATTTGTATCCATTGACCGTAATGACGTGCATGAGGGCTGTGATATTAAAGTGATGTCCCATGATATCGTAAAGCATAATATCTCAGGGGATTAGTGAGAACTCCGTAAGATTCCTTGCACGTAACGTTTTATTGGTTCGTTTTTGATTCCCTAGAGTGTCAAAGGGTTTCTCACCGTAATCATGTCCAGGATAGATGAGTAACTCATCGGGCAGACCCATGATTTTTTCATGCAGAGACGTAAACATCTCAGCAAGACTACCCCCCGGCAAATCCGTTCGCCCACAATCACCGATAAAGAGGGTGTCACCTGTCAACAACGCTTTTTTATCCACGATAACGCAGATACCACCTTTCGTATGACCCGGGGTGAGAAGAAAATCAAGCTGGACTGTCCCGAGCTGCAATTGACTTTCATCGTTTACAACAACATCGGGTTTTATCGGTAATTTTTTCCCGTCTTCCTCAGAAGCGACAACTTTCGATGAAGAAAACAGTGTTTTAAGGTGCTTTGTCTCAGCGGTATGATCACTATGGTGATGGGTAAGGATGATATACGCCAACACCAATTTTTTCGATTCAAGAAACTGAAGGATGCGTGCTGCATCAAAACCAGGGTCGACAACCGCTGCGTTTCTATGCACAGGGCAATACACGACATAACTGAAGTTATCATACCCAACCGGTATCTGCTCAATTGGCATGGTATCGCACCGACTATACAATCACGGTAATATTAAGTTATTTTTGGTCTTTCATAACCCTATAGATGGAGTCCTTTTCTGTTTTTAAAAAAGGGTGGTATCCCTGGACCAGTACCTTTTTTATTCTTCATTGCATTTCTTTGTAAGAAAAGAGGCATTGTTTTTTTTATGTTTCCAGCCTCGCAAACCAGGAAACAACAGAAGTTATTGAGGTAAGACAGCCATGTCGACGTCAAATACGAGCAAACAGAATGAAAACAAAGAAGCAGGCAAAAGCAGAGAAATCGTATTTCAACCACGGACAACGGCATTACTGGTCATCGACATGCAAGAGTATTTCTGCGACCCCTCCTCCCATGCGTACTTCAAAGATGCACGATCGATACTACCAAACATCGATCAGCTAATCAGCGCATTCCGACAGCGATCCCTGCTTGTTCTCTTTACCCGATATGCATTATTACGAACAGAACACCCTGGAGCTATGGGCCGCTGGTGGAAGGATGTCCTGTATGATGACAACGAAATGGCACGTATCACCAAAGAGCTTGACCCACTGCCACAGGAACCCGTGATCAGAAAAACACAGTACAGCGGGTTCTTTGAAACAGATCTTGATACGATTCTACAGAACCATCATGTAACAAGCCTTGTTATCACTGGAGTGTTGACCCATCTCTGCTGTGAAACCACTGCGCGAGATGCATTTATGAGAAATTATGACGTGTTCTTCGTAACCGATGCGACCGCTTCTGATTCGAAGAGGTTTCATACCGCAAGTCTTGCGACACTTTCTGATGGGTTTGCGACCTTGACAACCACCGGGGAGGTGGGCACGTGGATCAAAGAAATGAAGTAACAGTCCTTGGTGCTGGCCCGGCAGGTATTGCTGCAGCAATCTACCTCAAACGAGCAGGTCTTCATCCTGTTGTTTTTGAGAAACAGCAGCCCGGTGGTCTTCTGAGACACGCGCATCTTGTTGAGAATTATCCTGGCTTTCCCCATGGTATCACCGGGATGAACCTAGCGGACCTGTTTGTACAACATCTGCGGAGGTGTAAGGTACCTCTCGTAAAAGCTGAGGTTACACGCGTCGATCACAAGAATGATGCATTCATCATTCGAAGAGAGGGGGGAACCGTTTTGTCCTGTGCCGTCATCATCGCCTCGGGGACCAACCCAAAGAAAATACAGATCAACGGTGCAGTCGGCCTTGAAGGGACACGGCTTTTTTACGAACCATTCACCATCCTTAAGAAAGCAAAGAACATAAAAAAAAGAATCATTGTCATCGGCGGTGGGGACATCGCATTTGATTACGCCCTGACCCTTGTAGCTGGGGGGCATGAGGTGACGATTCTCTCCCGGTCAGACCCGGTCTGTCTTCCATTGCTTGTACAACGGGTACGACAAAAAGGGGCGATGCTTCATACACCGTGTGTTACAGAAACAATACGCAAGAACCCGAAAGGTCTGTTGCTTGAATGCCGACAGCATGACCATGAACGGGAGTTTTCTGCGGATTTCATTCTGATTGCTTGTGGAAGGGACCCGAACATCTCGTTTCTTTCTACAAACCTTACAAAATACATCGATGATTGTTCAGGTGTTCCTCGGATGTCTCTACCAGGATTGTATTTTGCTGGGGATGTTTTACGCGGGACATATCGACAGTCAGCAATCGCTGTGGGAGATGGTATCCATGCAGCGATGATGGCGCAGCGGTATCTCAAAGAAAAGGGAGGAATCCTATGAAGATCCTCGCGGAGTACGGACGAGATGACCTTGCAAAGGTGTACGTGGTACAATTACGAGAACAGCAGGTAACTGAGAAAACCGGCCAGCGATATCTCGTCGAATGTGTCGAATCAGTGCAACCTCCGCTTCCACTTGAGAAGAAATGGGTGCTGATCGTGTCGTCCATGTTTGGATGCCCTGTCCGATGTAAAATGTGCGACGCTGGTGGTGATTTTTCAGGGTGCCTCACCACCGAGGAGATTCTTTCTCAAATCGATTATTTGGTCCGTCGACGATTCCCAGAAGGAAAACCAAGAACCTCGAAATTCAAAATCCAGTTCGCACGAATGGGAGAGCCCTCGCTGAATCCCGCTGTACTGGATGTGTTAGAGGAGCTGCCGAGACGGTATGACACATCCATGTTGCATATCTCGGTTTCGTCGGTCGCACCTGATACAGGGACGTCCCGGATGTTTTTTGACAGACTTCTGAGGATAAAGCAGCGATACTACACGCAGGGTCGGTTCCAGCTCCAATTCTCACTTCATACCACCAATACGATGAAGCGAGATGAACTCATCCCTGTGAAAAAATGGTCTTTTGAGGAAATCGCAGCCTATGGCAAACGGTTCTATCAGCCAGAGAACGGCGATAAAAAAATAACCCTTAATTTCGCGCCAATCCAAGGGTTCCCCATTGATGTCGAAACGCTTTTAACCTATTTTACCCCGGATTGTTTCCTTATAAAATTAACTCCAGTGAACCCAACTGTTCGATCGCACGAAGGCGGTCTTCTGTCAGCGATAGACCCAAACAACAGTGCGTCTGCAACAGGACTTCGAACAAAGTTTCAACAAAATGGCTATGAGGTGATCCTAAGCATCGGTGTTCTTGAGGAAAATCAGATTGGAAGCAACTGCGGTCAATTCATCCAACGAGCACAAAGCACAAGCAGGCGTCCAGAGAAAAGTTATGAACTCGAACGCTATGCGTATGACTGACTCTGACAAGTGAGGTTCCATGAAAAGACGCCTTCTCGTTATCGGTTTGCTCACCGGGGTTTTCCTTATCACCGGGTGTATGCAAGGGGAAAACACCGATTCAGATATCCCTCCTACCCGAGAAAGTACAATCCCTTCATCAGCAGTGAAGAGAACCCCCGCAAACGATTCATATCCTCCTAATTCGCATACAAACGAGTTTTCAGCTCCAGTGCCACTCCCCGGTCCGGTCAACACCGCAGGGGCGGAAGACTCACCTTTTATCACGAGCGATGGTTCTGAGTTGTATTTTTTCTTCACCCCTGACGTTTCTGTGCCACCTGAGAAACAGCTTCTTGATGGGGTCACTGGTATCTATGTTTCTCACAGAATTGATGGGACATGGAGTGACCCTAAGCGTGTCGTGCTTCAGGACGTTGGAAAACTTGCGTTAGATGGCTGCGCCTGCGTCGATGAAAACATCCTATGGTTCTGCTCAGCACGCGAAGGATACAGCGGCGTTCAGTGGTTTTTCTCGGAATATATGCAAGGAGAATGGCGCAATTGGCAAAAGGCCGAGTTCAACCCGGATTATGAGGTTGGCGAGCTGCATATCCATGGTGATGAGCTGTATTTTCATTCATCGCGGCTTGGGGGGAAAGGACAGCGTGACATCTGGATGTCACAAAAAATCGCAGGGGAATGGCACACCCCTGTCAATATCGATGCGATAAATTCTGCTGAGGATGAAGGCTATCCCTACCTTTCAGTTGATGGCAAGGAACTGTGGTTTACAAGAACATATCTTGGAACCCCTGCCGTGTTTCGATCAGAAAAAGTAAATGGAACCTGGCAATCACCGGATCTCATCATTTCTCAATTTGCTGGGGAGCCAACCCTTGACTCTATGGGGAATGTTTATTTTGTGCATCATTTCTATAAACAAGGAGTAATGCTTGAAGCAGATATCTATATTGCTTATCGGAGGTAAGAAAATATTTTTTTAGGATATCTAGAAAAAAATAAGTAAAAAAGTTTACATAAATCCATAAAAAGTTTCAATTCGTTCACACTGAAAATTAAATATGAAAAGTTCTTGAAATAAATGATGAACCAGTGATTTTCCCAATTCATTTCATCCTGTCGTTCTCTTTGTTTCATGTCATTCTAGTAAATCATTATCTAGGTAAGATAAATTGGAAAAAATTAAAAAAAATAGAAGTGATTATTTGCTTTTTTCCAAACATTTTAAGATACTATATAAATGGAAACCAACAATATCGGAATTAAGGTGAAAGACCATGAAAATAAAAAAAAGTTGGAAACCAATGATAAGCATTGTAGGAATCCTATTAGTACTGATGACGGCAGCATCCGTCTCGGCAGAAGACCCCATTGTTCGGGAAAGTCAAGCCCCGGATGATACGGGAATGATAGATACTATCGATGATACTGAAGGAATTGCCGAACCTCTGCTAATCGCTAAAGGGGATCTAATTGTTGAGGAAAGCGAAACCAGCGAATTGCCGGATTATGAAAACTATACTGGTGATATGTTGATTAGCCCAAACCCTACAGCAAATTCAGAGGAAACGTCATCGTTAAGCCTACCAGTTCTAGGCATTATTGGCATCGTTGTTCTTATTGGTTTAGCTGGTAGTGGAATACTCATCAAACGAAAACAAAAAAAATAACATTTACAGTAAACACCTCCCCTTTCTTTTTTTTTGATAGCAGACAATATTTGGTTATAAGACTTACAAAAGTAAGCAGGAACGCAATCAACAGACACTGTAAGTTATCTATTATTTTTTAGTTTCCCCTGGGGGTTTTTGGGTTTGCTTTCTCGTTTGCAAAATAAAATGAGAACCGAAACGGGATTTATACCTTTGCAGATCAAAATCGTTCTTATTTGCTCTCATAGTACGTATCTTATTACAATTAGCGCGGGGAGGGAGATTCGGACTTGTATTTACTAGTAAAAATTGTGGTTTTATATCTGTTGATTTTTGTTGGGGGCAGATATCGCACCCAGGGGTTACAGTTCTCTCTAAAAGATGGACAATGTGCAGGGGACGGGATTCTAAATCCAAGTTTAAATTACTTTTTTAAAAAACTTGTTTTTCTTCTGTTAATTATATAAAGGAGTGTGGGGGAAGAGATTTAAACCTCAGGTTCAAATCTCATAATATTCAGATCTTCTTATAGAATTTACTTTATTTTACGGTAAAAAATATAAATTAAAAGCATCATTATTCTTTATTCATTAGGTAATATCATTCCTAATTATTATCTCATAAACGAAGGTTGAGAATAATGAATAAGGCAATTGTATTCAATATATTAACTATAATCATTACGTCGAGTATCTTATCTTCTGTTAATGGGTTAAGTGAAATTAAAGATAATTTAAATCGACACAATGGAGATACTACATCAATTGATGAAACTGAAGGAAAGATTAAAGGTTCAGATGGCCCTCTGGGAGAATGGCCCGACTTTACTCCGATTGGCTATATAACAGCCCCCGATCCAGACAATCCTCAATACCAGACACACCTGTATGGTGACTGGGGTGGGATTGTCGGTGAAGAATACATTTTTTTACAAGAAGAAAAAATTAAACTCCTTTACCATAGTTATCATGAAACCTACATGACTGAAAAAGTACATGACTATGATATCCTCAACAATTGGACACTTGGGTACGATCCTGTAACAAAAATCAAATATACTCCCCTCGTTAGTCCAGGGGGACCAAATCCAGGACCTGCATGGGAACACACCGACACACCTGCTTATATTCAACATCCTTCAACCGGAGAACATCTTATCTACAACACTGTACGACCCGGTACCAAATATCTACATCCAGAGTGGGAAGGGCTCCCTGGGTGGGAGGGTGCGATTCAAGTTGCGACCAGCGAGACACCACCAGCTGTTGGTGTTCCCTTCAACCAAACCTACGAGAATATGCTAGTTCCTGAATATTGGTGGGAACAAGGGTGGAACCAAGAAGGTGTAGTAAAAGGGGGTCTCTCAGAACCAAGCGCTGTCTGGAATCCTCACCTTGGAACAAATGGAAAGGTGCGGCTGTTTTACCGTGGATTAAATGGTGCTGTAGGTACGTATTGGTATTGGCGGATTTCCTATGCGGATAGCGAGGATGGAAAGACAGGTTGGGTGAAGAACCCTGTGCCGACATGGGATCCTTCAGATCCAAATAATCCTGCGTATCAATGGGCACCGTTTCATGGTGCGTGGCAGGCTTCGTGTACAGGTGATATCCGTGCTGATGGTGTGCATATGGTTCTCATAGTCTCGAATCAAAATTACCCTGGAGGTGGAAGAATTGCGTATTATTGGTCACCTGACTGGGGGGATACCTGGATTGGTCATCCTGATAATCCAATTATCATACCTGGTGAATTCCCAAATGGAGTACCGTTTGATGGATTCCAACGAACTCCAAGTCTTCTTATTGATGAGGAATATGGCCGGTATATTCTTGCTTACAATGCAGGTCATGATGTTAATCAATATTGGAAACGGCGGACATATCTTGCGGTAGCTTCACGTCCACTGCCCAATAATCAACCAGATACTCCTCATCTCACTGGCCCACTAAATGGAAACGTAGGGATACAACACGAGTATAATTTTACCGCAACAGATCCTGATGATGACAATCTATATTATACGATTGATTGGGGAGATGGAACTATATCAAATTGGATAGGGCCGTATCCTTCTGGTGTTCAGGTGTCAGTGTTGCATTCCTGGAATAATTCTGGTATGTATTTGGTGAAAGTAAAAGCAAAAGATACTCATGAAGCTGAAAGCAATTGGTCGATACCATTTGCTGTAGGGATTTACGATATTAGCTTCACGATTAAAGGTGGATTAGGGATTAAGCTGCAAATTACAAACAAGGGGATCAATGATGTAACCAATGTCGATTGGATGATTAGTGTACATGGAGGGCTTCTTAAATTCATCAATCTCATTGTGAATGAGACGATAAATAATATTCCAGAAGGAGAATCAGTTGCTGTCAGCACCGGATTGTTTCTTGGATTGGGTAGAATCGATATTTTGGTAAAAGCCAAGGATGTAGAAGAGATTGCTACGGGAAAACAGATTATGTTCTTCTGCCTGATTAATAAATAACATAAGTTATCTGACTCCATTCTTTATTTTCTTTTTTCGTAGAGTGAAAATGATTTATAATTGAAATAAATTATAAATTTTTAAGTTTAAATGTCTTTTTTTATCATAAAAATTAATCAAGGATAAAGAAATGGTTTTTCTCCAATTGAAACCATATGAATGCAAGAGAAGGGATTTGCACCCCTGGAAATAAAAAATAGTCAGATCTTTCTTCTGTTTTCATAACCATGTTAATGATTACCGTGATAAATATTTACGCGGGGAGGGAGATTTGAACTCCCGAGGTCAGAGACCATTGGATTAGCAATCCAACGCCTTACCGGGCTGGGCCATCCCCGCATCCGGAGTGGGAGATAATAAACCAGACTGATAAAAAGGTTATGTCAAAACAAATGTTAAAATACCCACTAAATCTTCTCTCTCACCAATGGAGGACTGGACTGAGAAATACCGACCAAAGACATTACGTGATATCGTAGGCAACGAGCGTGCCCTTTCAACCTTACGCACCTGGGCAGGACGATGGAACCAGGGAAAAATCCCAGAGAAACGCGCAGCACTCCTGTCAGGGAAGCCAGGGACGGGGAAAACCAGCAGTGCCCTTGCACTTGCCGCTGACCTTGGATGGACCGTGCTGGAGCTTAACGCCTCTGACGCACGTAACGAAACAGCGATTAAACGCGTCGCAACAGCAGGTGCTATCAACGAAACCTTCGACATCACCGGAGGTTTTTCTCCGTCAAGAAGGGGGGGACGAAAGCTTATCATTCTAGACGAAGCAGATAACCTCTATGAGAAACTGGATAGATCAGAAGCAGACAGCTCCCTAGGGGATAAAGGTGGGAAGAAAGCAATCATCGACACCATCAAGATAACAAAACAACCAATCGTGTTAATTGTCAATGATTTTTATGCGTTGACAAAAGGAGGAGGAGAGACGCTTAAAACCCTCTGCACCGTCATACCATTCTATCAGGTTAGCCCGTTTCAGATTGTCGAGTTGCTAAAACGAATCTGCAGGGAGGAAGACATCGTGGCAGATGTGCGGGTGTTAAAAACCATTGCTGACCGTTCTAAAGGAGATGTTCGCTCAGCGGTCAACGACCTTCAATCACTCTGCCTGAACCGCACGCAGCTGAGCATCGAAGACGTTGACGTCCTTGGATATCGAGACCGGGAAACCATTATCTTTGATGCACTGCGAGAAGTGTTTAAAACAAAAAACGTACAGAACAGCCGGGATTGCTTGAGAAATACTGATGTACAGCCAGAGATGCTGCTCCTATGGATCAATGAAAACCTACCAAGGGAATATCTCGATGCCGATGATCTTGTGCGAGGATTTGATGCGGTCTCAAAGGCAGATGTGTTTTTCGGCAGAGTCAAGAAAGGAAGAGCCTATGAGCTATGGTCCTACGCATGCGACCTGATGAGCGCAGGGGTCTCTGCGGCCAAGACCCATAGTTACGGCAACACCCAGTATGCGTTTCCCTCATGGATTAAGGGGATGAAAAGTAATCAATCCACCCGTGTCCTTCGAGATGGTGTCGTAAAAAAAATCTCAACACAGACCCATGCCTCAGACCAGAAAACAATGGATGCGATCCTTCCTCATTTCCAGTCATTGTTCAGAAATAACCCACGGTTTGCCTGCAAGATGATTAAGGTGATGGAGTTCACGGAAAGCGAAGTGAAATACCTTCTAGGGAAACAATACCTTCATCGGATGAAAGACATCGTGCAATGCGCTGAGAAGGTTGACGAGAAACAAAGAGAAATCCAAGTCGAACCAGTCGAGAAAAACAAAAAGAAGGAAGAAAACAAGCAAGACACTGATCTGAGACAGCCAAGCATCTTTGATTTTTGAGATTATTTTTTCAGATCATCAAGTTTTTTCATCGCTTCAACTGCTTGTTGTTTGTATTCATCTTTTATCTTCGTATAGGTTTCATTGGAGATGGATTGAGCACGATATTGTTTTTCCAGGTCTTTTAACAACGACAGGAGTAACGTCTTTTTGGTCGTAAGGGTTTCCTCAGATTCTACAACCGTCTTTTTTGTCTTCAACCGTTGTTTTTTTAACAAGAAGAGCAGTGCAGCAAGCACGATAAGGACGACAACAAAAACGATGATGATCATGGTGATGCTTAACGGTGCTTCCGTTGGCTGATAGAGGCGGATCCGTATGGCGTTGTTTACTTCAGAGCCATACAACAGATGTTCTCCTGTGAAAAGATCGCGGGTTTCGTAGGTGACAGAGAAAGAAGTTGTATCATATAAAAGGGTTTTTACGAAGTACTGTTCATTCGTCGGTAGATAGTACGTCACTTGAATGGTGAGGGATTCTTCTGGTGCAAGGGTGAGGTTTACTGCGCTAAGATTACAGGTTCGGATGTTTCCTGTTATCAGGGCATCAAGCTCTATGCCTGTTTGTTTCTCGGTGATCCGTACCGTCCCTTGGTTGCTCTGCTGGATCCAGAACCGTAGCGTGGTGACGCTCTGGTTTCCCTTGTTGGTGTTGGTCAGCTTGAAGGTTTCATCAACCTGCAGGCCGGAACTGGCAAGAGAGATGGTCACGATTTGCTGGTCGACGACGACACCGACATCACTTGCATGAACATATGGGCATATCACCAGGAACGATATGAGCGCTAGAAGGATGACTATTCCTGTTTTCTTCATATGAATTCTCCGCTGCCATGTATTCCTTGTTTATGTATTTTTCGATTCGTATTTATCGTTTTGTAGCACAAGAGAAATCTATCCGGAAAAGAACGAAAGGAGATTACATCGATCGTAACCGACGGATCCGCTCATCGATAGGAGGATGGGTTGACCAAATAGAGTTTTTCAATGCTCGTTTGAACGGGTTTGCTATATACAGCGGGGCGACCGTTTTAGATCCTTTCGGGTCCTTCGGTTTGCTTCCCTTTATCTTCTCTAAGGCTCGTGCCAGCCCTTCAGGGTTCCTGGTCAGATACGCGCCATCAGCATCCGCCAGATACTCGCGCTTCCTCGATATCGCAAGATACGTAAGTCTTGAGAAAATCGGTGCAAGGACGATAAAGATAATCGCGATAAGGACCACAATGATGTTGCCTTGTCCTTTTTTGCCTCCACCGCCCCCTCTTCCAGTCGCTGCCCCCCAGAACAGCATCCGGAATGCAATCTCGGCAAGCAGCGCGATCGCGCCAACAACCCCAACCGTGACGGTCATGACCAGGATATCACGATTCCGGATATGGCTCATCTCATGACCGATGACGCCTTCAAGCTCCGCCGTGTTTAGCTGCTGTAGCGCTCCTGTGGTCGCACAGATGACGGAGTCCTGTGGTTTATGACCAGTGGCAAACGCATTGATGTCCTGGGAATCCTGGACATATACTTTTGGTGTTGGTAACCCAGCGGCAATCGCCATTTCCTCGACTTTATAGATAAGGATTTTTTCTTCTCGGTTCTGCGGGTTAGCAGGTCGTGCTCGCGAGGCGGAAATCACGCTTTGCACGGAAAACGAATAGGTAATCAGAATATAGAGCAACGCAACCGGCAGGCCAATGAACATCATCAGATAAGGGGGTGCACCAAGAACCAGTCCTACCGCAAAGATGACTGAGAAAAGAAGTATGACCATAAACAGGCAGATAAGAAGCGTGTCTCGTTTGTTTTTCCGTATATGGTCATCGATGAGTCGGGGTTGTTGTGCCATAGGAACCAAGACGAACTGTACTGTTTAGAATGACACCTTAGGTACTTCCCGAGACGCCTCTGGGATCTGGAGCATTTGTCGTTCTTTCTTCCCCATCATACCAGCAAAAATGTTGCCCGGGAAGGTCTCAATAGTGTTGTTGAACGACAGCACAGAGTCGTTGTAATGTTGTCGTGAGTACGCGATTTTATCCTCTGTATGTGTCAACTCATCCTGGAGCTGCAAAAAGTTCTGGTTTGCCTTTAGATCAGGGTAGCTTTCTGCGACGGCAAATAAGGTCTTTAATGCACCGGTCAGCATATTATCTGCGTTGATGCTTTCTTGTGGTGTTTTAGCAGTCATGATTGCTGATCTTGCTTTTGTGACAGCCTCAAGGGTCTGCCGCTCATGGCTCATATACCCTTTCACGGTCTCCATGAGGTTAGGAATGAGATCTGCTCGTCGTTTCAGTTGGACGTCTATCTGAGCCCAGGCGTTATCTATCCTGTTCTCTGATCGAATCACTTTGTTGTAGAAACTGAGAATCCATACGACAATTCCTACAATTATTATTACGACGATGATTCCTATTATCGTTGTTAGGTCCATAGGTTTGCCTCCTCAGAGGAGGTGAAATACCATGTTTTATTTAAACATATCGTAATCGCACCATCCACCTGGTCGGGTCTGTCTAATGAAGCCGCTTTCTCATTAGACGGAGAATACGCCTATCACCTCCTTTTCTTGAAAAATGAGAAATATATTTTGTTCATATCATCCAACACCTTAGTGAGAGATAGGAG
>Ga0068714_10000239_pt1 | contig 125677 bp, 124 predicted proteins | sample MTBNYHSulfiMetaG_FD_62988 | JGI IMG/M metagenome (GOLD analysis project Ga0068714, IMG submission 62988) | Enrichment culture microbial communities from rom New York Harbor, USA that are MTBE-degrading - MTBE-NYH (New York Harbor Sulfidogenic)... | ecosystem: Environmental > Aquatic > Marine...
AGCGGTCGGCTTTTCGGCCGGCAGCGTGTTTTGCCGCAGAAGTTCCGTAGTTTGCTGTATGCCGTCCTGGTTTAAAACTTGCAGCGGCTGGGTGGTTCCGTTTGCAATGTTGCCTGCAGCGGTCGGCTTTTCGGCCGGCAGCGTGTTTTGCCGCAGAAGTTCCGTAGTTTGCTGTATGCCGTCCTGGTTTAAAACTTGCAGCGGCTGGGTGGTTCCGTTTGCAATGTTACCGGCAGTGGTCGGCTTTTCGGCCGGCAGCATGTTTTGCTGCCAATGTTTTAACGCTTGCTGTAGGTCATCCCGGTTTAAAAACTGAAGCAGCTGTTGTGTTTGTTCCTGATTAAGCATAAACCGGCCCGTCAGCGCTGGAAAATTGTAAATATCTGCTGTTTTTACCGCGACACTTTCCTTTGGCTGGTAATTCCATAAAACCGTTCCGTCAAAGGAGCTGTCCGCATTCAGCCAACTGTTGAACGCCGGTATTTCTTTTTCAAAATCCAAGAAGCTATCCGGTAATCCGGTTTCTTGCGGGGGTATACTAAACTCCCCGTTTTGCAGTATCCCGTCCGGTAACATGGCAAACAGCTCGTAAAGCGCAGCTTCAGAGACTGATAAAGCTTCACCGGCATTATTCCGGTTTACCGCAGTGTCCCCGGTGACCGGGAATAACTCATCAAGCTGACTGTCCGGCAGATGGGCCACGGAACTGCAAGACCCGGCGCCGGTGGCGTTAAGGTTACTGCCGGTGAACAGCAACTGTAGAATGGACATGAAATCCATTCCCTGTTTGCCGGAGCCTTTTGCTGCCTGTCTTGTTGGACTTCCGCAGAACTGCGTAGCTTGTGCGGTCTGAATTGAACCTGGCATTTGCGTTTTTATTCACCCCCTTTCGGTATTTTAGCTATTCATGTTCAATCTCTAAGTTTTCTCTGCATCACCCCCGATCTTGATTTTTTTAATCCTGTTCCGTATTGCACGGGCTGATTTATTATTTAGATGTCATATTGTACATTGACACTGCTATCTCGTCGGTTTCCTTTTGTTCAGCGGCGGAGACGGCCTGTTTATAGATGTTCAGCTCTTTTTCCCGCAATTTCTCCAGCACCGACCGATCCTGCATGGCCTTGACCAGGTTCGTGCGGCATTTCTCCAGTTTTCTTTCCGACCTGTTCAGCGCCGTCTCCCGCTTCTTTATTTCGTCCGTCATGTAATCGCAGAAAGCGGTCCGGTTGAACATGTCAAAGGGGTTAAGAGTCTGGACTTCTTCCACCACGCCGGCTAACCTGTTTTTGGCGTCGCAAAGGTATTCGCGGTTGCGCCGGTATTCGTCCCGGGCTCCGGCGTGCTTGACGGCGGCCTGTTCTTCAATGATTTCCCGGTGTTTCAAAACCGTATTAAGTCGAAAATCAAATTTGCGCATTTATGATATCACCCCTGAATTGCCGCCAGGTGTTCGACGGTACTGTCAAACCCGGTTTTTTCATTAACTTCCTGGCGTAAAAATGCGGTAATGCGGTCATTGTATTTTATCGCCGCGTCAATTTCGGGATTGGAGCCCCGGGAATAAGCGCCTACATTGATCAGGTCCTCGGCCTGCCTGTATGTGGCCAGCAGGTGGCGCAATTGCGCCGCCGCCCGGCTGTGCTCCCCGGATACCAGGTCCGGCATGAGCCGGCTGACGCTGTGCAAAACATCTATGGCCGGATAGTGCCCCCGGGAAGCCAGTTCCCGGGACAGCACGATGTGGCCGTCTAAAATACCCCGCACCGTGTCCGCCACGGGCTCGTTCATATCGTCCGCCTCCACCAGTACGGTGTAGAAAGCGGTGATGGAACCGGTCCGGGATGTGCCGGAGCGCTCCAGCAACCGGGGCAGCAGGCTGAAAACCGAAGGCGTATAGCCCTTGGTGGTGGGCGGTTCCCCGATGGCCAGGCCGATTTCGCGCTGCGACATGGCAAACCGGGTGACGGAATCCATAAACAACAGCACATTCTTGCCCTGATCCCGAAAGTATTCCGCTATGGCGCTGGCCACCAGGGCTCCTTTGATCCGGATCAGCGCCGGCTGATCCGAAGTGGCGGCCACCACCACTGAACGGGACAGTCCCCGGGGTCCCAGATCGTTTTCAATAAAGTCAAGCACTTCGCGTCCACGTTCGCCAATCAGGGCGATGACGTTCAGGTCGGCGCTGCAGAACCGGGCAATCATGCCCAACAGGGTACTTTTTCCCACCCCGCTGCCTGAAAATATGCCGATACGCTGGCCCTGGCCGCAGGTTAACAGGGCGTCGATGGCCTTAATGCCGGTTGTTAATACGTCTTTAATGCGCTTTCTGGACAGCGGCTCCGGGGGAGCGTTATTGACCGGGTATTCGCCGGTGACTTTAAGGCTGCGGCCGTCCATAGGCCTGCCCAGTCCGTCAAGCACCCGGCCCAGCAGCTCGTCCCCCACCCGTACGGTGAGGGTCTCCCCTCTTGGAACCACCTGGCATCCCGGGCAGATACCGCTTAATTCTCCCAGCGGCATCAGCAGCGAGGTGTGATCCTGAAAGCCCACCACCTCCGCCCGGACAGGTTCTCTTTGGCCCGGCACATATATATCGCATACTTCATTAACCCCGGCGGAAATTCCCTTTACTTCCACGGTTAGGCCGATTACCTTGGTGACCTTGCCGGTGGAGCGGATTAACCTGGTCCGCCGGACCTTCTCCCGCCAGTTGTTGATTTCCAAGCTTAGATCCCCGGTATGCATTTTACTCTGCCCCTTGCCTTAAAGAGATCAGCAGGTTCCGCCACCGGTTGGACAGCTTGGCGTCAACTTTGCCATACTCGTTTTCCAGTACGCAGCCGCCCGGTTCAATGGCCGGGTCGGTCATAATCTGCAAGTCGGCCCGGGGCGGCAAGAGGGTCATCAAACTGTCCCGCCCGGCCTGGCAAATATCCAGTTCGGTTGGATTGACCCATAAAACCACGTATTCCCGGCTGCCCGCCAGTAAAATGGCTTCTTCGGCGATGCTGTGCACCACGTCGGGTCTGGTTTCCAGCTCTCTGGTGACGATTTTTTCCGCTATTTCCACAGCCAGGCTCAAAATGTCGTCTTTTAGTTGTTCAATTTTTTGTCTGCGCAGGTCCTCGGCCTGGGCCAGCACATTTCTGGCTTCGGCTCTGACGCTGTCAGCCTCTTTCCTGGCCGCTTCCAGGGCGGAACTATACCCCTGTTCGTAACCTTCCCTGGCCGCGGAGGTTTTTGCCTTTTCCGCCTCTACGGCGGCCTGCCGCCGGGTTTCATCCATTATGGCGGCGGCTTGGGCGGTAGCCTGTTCCATAATGACGCCGGCTTCTTTTCTGGCCTGGGCGAGAATCGCTTCCGCCAATTCGCCGTATTTTTCGCCCGCCTCTTCCCGTTGCCTGGTCAACCGGGTTGTTTCAAAGGTGAATTCGGTTTTTAAAGCCAGGCTGTATTGCCCTTTTAGAACACCGGCGCCTTCATACCTGCGGATTATCCTATGCAATGATGGCATCCTCTCCTCCCCTGGCGATTACAATTTCACCGGCTTCGTCCAGGCGCCGGATAATTTGCACGATTCGTTGCTGTGAATCCTCCACATCTCTCAAGCGGATGGGACCCATGTATTTAATTTCGTCCCGCAGCATATCGGAAGCCCGTTTGGACATGTTCTTAAAGATACGTTCCTGAACATCTTCGTTAGTACCCCGCATGGCCCTGGCCAGATCCTTGGGATCAACTTCCCGGAGCACGCGCTGGATGGAGGAATCGGGCAGCTTGACAATATCTTCAAAAACAAACAGTAGTTTGCGAATTTCCTCGGTAAGCTCGGGATCGGATACTTCAAGCTCTTCTAAAATGGTTTTTTCCGTTCCCCGGTCTACCCGGTTTAAAATTTCCACCAGCGACTTGATGCCCCCGGAGCTTTGTTGACTGGTTTCCAGTACCGACAGTTTACGTTCCAGGATATTCTCAACCTCGCGGGTCATTTCAGGCGATACGCGGTCGGTCATCGCCACCCGGCGGGCAATATCGCTTTGCTGTTCCGGACTGAGCGCCGAAAGCACCATTGACGCCTGCTCCGGATGCAGGTGGTTCAGGATCAGAGCGATAATCTGGGGGTGCTCGTCACGGATAAAGGACAGCAGGTGTTTGGGATCTGTTTTGCGCAGCGAACTGAACGGGCGGTTTTTAATGCTGTGCTGCACCTTGTCCAGGATTTCCGCCGCCTTTAGGTCGCCCATGGCCTTCTGCAGCATATCCTTGGCATAGTCGATACCGCCCGTCATCAGGTACTCCCGGGCCTGGATCAGTTGGGCAAATTCCTCCAGGACTTCATTTTGAATTTCCCTGGGGATGGTATCCATCATGGTGATTTGCTGGGATATTTTTTCAATGTCGTCCTGGTGAAAGTTTTTTTTCAGCAGATCCGCCGATAAGTCGGAACCCAGTGAAATAAGCAGGATGGCGGTTTTCTGCAGTCCGGTCAGTTTTGATGTGCTGGGCATTGATCTACTCCCTTAGCCAGACTTTTAACACCTCGACCACTTCGGCCGGTTTTTCTTTGCTGATTTGTTTGATTATTGAGCGGTAACCCGACTGAGGTTCATCAAGTGCAATTTGTTTTTTCTCGGCTTTTTCTTCTCTGGCCCGGCGCAGGGCTTCCTCTTCAGCCTCCATAGCCAGTAGTTCCTGCCGGCGCCTGGCGGCCCGGCGCCGTAAAAAAGCCACCACTAAGACCAATAACAGCAGCGATCCCAGCGCTATGCCGGCGATGATCGGGTTGACCGGCAGCCCCGGTGTTGCCGGGACAGACTCCGGTTCGTCAAAGGACGGTATCGCAGCCTCGTTGAAATCCATGCTGGATACTGTAATTTGGTCGCCCCGCTGGGCGCTGTATCCCACCGCCGAGGCCACCACCTGCTGGATGGATTCCAGGTTGGGCGGCGAATAATTGCCGTTCAGCACCACCGATATCGACAGGCTGCGAATGCTGCCCGGAGATTTTACAGTAACCTGCTGGGTGGTATCCACTTCATAATTGATGGTCTGCTGTTCTTTGGAATAACCGTTACCCGTGCCGGTATCGGCAAAGGGCATTGTATCCCCGGGCATTTCCGAATCCATACCCGGAACGCCCCCGCTTGCCGCGGAGGTGCCTTCTTCAACCAGTGTTTGCTCGCTAAGCACTGCGCCGGGGCCATGTTCGGTGCGCACCGTTTCCTGCCGGTCAAAATCAAGGTCGGCGGTGATCATGGTTACGGCCCGGCCCGGTCCGACAATACGGTTCAGCATTTGCTGGACCCGGTTTTCCAGTTCCCTTTCATACTGCTTCTTTAGCTCATATTTTTCCAGGGCTGAAGCAGACAATGTCTCTTCATTATTCGGTTCAAGGTTGCTGTTAAGCACGTTGCCGTGCATGTCGATAATATGTACATTCTCCTGGGCCAGACCCTGGATGCTGCCCATAACCAGGCTTTGAATGCCCAGCACCTGATCGGGGCTCAGTGTGGCTTTGGTTTTTAGCTTCAGCGCTATCGATGCCGAGGGCGTTACCTGCTCATCCAAAAAAACGCTTTCCCGGGGCAAAACAAGGTGCACACGGGCCTGTTCAACCTCGTCAAGCTGCACAATGGTGCGGCGCAATTCTTCCTGCAATGCCCGCTGATACCCCACATGCTGCTCAAACTCAGTGATGCCGAATTTTTTTTCGTCGAATAATTCAAACCCCAATCCGCTGCTGTGCAAAACTCCGGTACTGGCCATCTGGATCCGCATTTTGTAAACCATATCCTCGGGAACCTCTATGGTTTTGCCGTCGTCGGCGAGCCGGTAAGGCGTATTGGCGCTTTCCAGTTCTTCGATAATTTTACCGGCGTCCACTGGTTCAAGTTCAGTAAACAGTGGAGCATAAGCAGGCCGTAAAGCCATTTGAGCCAGAACGGCAATGGTGACCAGTATTAACGCGCAGCCCGCGATAAGAGTTAATTTTTGCGACTGCTTCAGCGACTGCCACCATTGTCGCGGTCGATCCAGCATTCCGCTGCTCATTTAACCACGCCTTCAATAAGCTGTATTTTCAATTGCTGATTAATTAAAGTCAGGTTTTTAATTAACAACTTTTTACACCTGCATCCGGGATAGCTCCTGGTAAGCTTCGACCAGCTTATTGCGCACTTCCACGGCCAACTGCATGGAAAGTCTGGCCTCCTCCATCGCGATCATAACGGTGTGCAGATCCTGGACTTCTCCGGTCAGGAATTTTTGCACATTTGCATCGGCGTTTAATTGACTGGCATTTAAGCTGTTAATGGCTTTATCGAAAAGTTCTTTAAATGAGCCGCCGCTTTCGCTGCTTGTGCTGACGGGAGCGGTTTTAAGCGCCGCCCCGCTTTGCACCGGCAGGGCCACAGGCATTATTTGCATTCCGGTTTCTCCTTTTCAGATTTTTTACCGGCCCATCTCAAGGGCTGAAAGATACATGCTTTTGGCAGCCTCCAGGGTGGTTACGTTTGCTTCATACGCCCTGGTGGCCGAGATTAAATTAACCATTTCGTTAAGAATATTGATATTGGGATAGGCCACATACCCTGTTTCGGGATTGGCATGGGGATGGTCCGGGTCGTACACAAGGCGTGGTTCATTGTTGTCATTAACCAAACGCGAGACTCTGACCCCTCCTCCGACAGCCTTTACGCCGGCGCCGGCCAGCAGTTTTTGCCTGAGCAGCTCCTGAAAAACCGGTACCTGGCGCTGGTACGGTTGGTTTTCGGGATCCCCGGGCGTGCCGGTGCTGTTGACATTGGCCACGTTATTGGCGATTAAATCAGCCCAGTAACGGTTGGCGGTCATGCCCGAAGCGCTGATGCCGAAACTGTCAAACAAGCTCATACTACCTGCCTCCCTTAATCACATAGCTCAGTAAATTGCCCCGGTCGCTTTTAGCCCTGGCGGCAAACTGGTACATCAGAGTGTTGGCGGCCAAATTAACCATCTCTTCGTCCAGGTCCACATTGTTCAGGCCGGCTTTCATGGCAGTGCCCCCGGTTTTGATCACTTCGGGCGCCAATTCTTCGAGCTTGTCCGGACTGCCATCGTTAATGTGTCGTTTGTTTGTGGTTTTCATGCCCATGAAATTACCGTCCAATGCAGCCCGTAGCTGATGCTGGAAGTTGACTGCGGATTTTTTAAAACCGGGGGTATTGACATTGGCGATATTGTCTGCAATTACCTGCTGCCTTAAAGTGCTGGCGTCCATTTGTTTAACCAGAATGGTGTTAATGGCATCATTGAGAATTTTCACTAAAAGCCCTCCACAAGAAAATATATCCATTGCATTATGCAAAAATTCAACATATTTCTACTTATTCCTGCACAAAAATGATCTTTATGACAAATTTAATTTAAACTTAAAAAATAAAAGGAAAGCCACAAGTGACCTTCCATAAGTAATCCACTTGCAACCTGACGATCATAGCCCGCGCCTGACCGACCGGTGGTCCGTCAAGCGGCGCCTTAGACTCACGGTTTTGCGCCCCCGGCTTTCACCGGGTTTGCCCTTCGTGAAGGTATTTATTCAAATATATCGAGATTTAGTAAATTATAAAATATAAATTGTAAAATTTCAACAAAATTTTTGTTAAAAAAATGAAAAAAAACAAAATTTTTTAGAATTTTGGTGCTATATGGTGCTACCGCAGCAATAATCTGTTCGTTTCAGATAGTAAAAAAACACAAAAAACCGGGTTGTTGGGCAAACCCGGCCAAAAAAATACTATTTAAATCTTTAAATAAAATATAGGGTATCAGCGCTCATTTTAGATCAATTTGTCGATAATCAGCCCCAGCATTTCCTTAAAGTAGGCCACCATATCCAGAGTTTTTTCCGGCGGGATTTCCCTGATCACGCTGCCGTCATCGCTGTTCAGTACCTTAACCATGATTTCGCCGCTTTTTTCATGAATTTCAAAACGCAGTTTGGTGTTGTACACCCGCATGGTGTTGTTCAGTTGTTCAACCGCCTGCTCCAGATCATCCCGGGAGATTTCCAAACCTTTTTGCTCGCCGGCTTCTGTTGGCGAAGCCCACACTGCCTTTCTTACGCCCGGCCCGGTATTCAGCTTAGACGGTTTATTGCTTTCCGGGCTTGCCAGAGCGCCCGATATTACTTTTTCAACGCGCATGAATTATTTTACACCTCCCGCGGGGGTTATCTTTGCTTGTTTACAAAATAACTGTTCGCCGCCCCGGGATTGTTCCGGTACGCGGTTTCGGTACGCCTGGCCGCCTGCAGAACATTAATGGATTTAAGAGTATCGTTAAGGTTTTGTTTCATTAAATCATTAATCTCAACATCCAGAGCCCGAATCTGCTGCAGGTATTGTTTGGCGGCCAGTTCCATCCCGGTTGAAACAACGGCGCTGTCGGTCCCGGTATTCTGCCTGTCTAAAAGATCCACCTGCTCGATAATCGCCTGTTTGGCGTCCAGCAACTCGCTTAGGCGCTCCATATCTTTTTCCATCAGTGCTTGCTTTTGAAGTACTGTGAGCCTCAGGAATTCCTTTAACAAGGAATTCTTCTTTGCCTGAATTTCCATTCGCATGGCCAACCTAACCGGCTCTAGTTTGTTTGTTGGCTTGACGCATGGCTTCCTGCCAGGTGTCTCTGAGTTCTTCGGCCAGGGTTAAAACTTCCCGCAGCAGGGCGGCATCTTTTTGAGCGTTGGCCTGCATTAACTGGCGGAGTATGAAATCATACAGGCTGCCAAACTGATTGGAAATGGCAATTTCTTTATCCAGGGTCTCAGTCAGGTGGTTGTATATCTCTTGAGCTTTGACAATGGCATTATGCGCGTTCTCCACTTCCCTGTTTTCAATGCAATCGATACTCTGGCGGATAAAGCGCACCCCGCCGCTATAAAGCATTAAAGTCAATTCCGCCGGGCTGGCGCTCATCACCGAATTTTGCTGGTATTGCTGGTAGGGGTTCATTGAAAAGCCTCCTTGTTATTGCTGCCCGTACATGCCGAGTTGCTGCATCAGCCACGTGCTCTGGGAATTCATTTGTTGGATGGCTTTCTCCATGGCGGTGAACTGGCGCCAATAGCGATCTTCTATTTGCGTCAGGCGGTCTTCCCAACTATTAATCCGCGTGTCGATGTCCTCTAATTGTTTGCCGATAAGGCTGTTGTCCACCAGGGAGAACTCACTGTAACTGCCGGCCTTGTCAATCAGCTGCTGCATCCCGTAGTTGAGATTGTTATACAGCCGCTGGGCAATGCCTTTTTCGCTGTCTGTTTCCGAGCTTTTGGTAAACAGGTTCATCACAGCTTCCGGATCATTCTGCAGCGCCTCGCGCAGTTTGGTTTCATTAACTTCTAGTTTTGCGCTCATGTAATCAGCGGTTGTATTGATGCCTATATCCACCAGAGTGTCGTATGAGCCGTCCAAACCCGATACGACGCCGGACATGGTTTGCCTCATCCTGGCGGCCAAGCCGGACAAGGTTGTGTCGTTGCGCAGCAGGCCGCTGCGGGCCTTTTCCTCCCACTTTTCAATCTGCTCGTCGGTAAGCTGCTCCCGCTGCTCATCGGTAAGGGGTTGGTAATCGGAATAACGCTTTTCATAAAGCTTATCGGTGATTGTTTGCACGGTGGAATTGTAATCTTCAATAAACTTGACAATGGTATTGAAAACCGCTTCCGTGTCGCTGGCAACTGTGACGGTGGCAGTTCCCTCGGACTTTAAATCCATGGTGATTCCGTTAACTGTAATGCTGTTGGTGGAACTTGTCAAGCCGGTTACGTCGCCAAAATCAATTTCAGCGTTCCGGCCATGATAGGCAATACCCGTTTCCAGGTTCAACTGCAGGGCGTTATCGCCGCTGTCCCCGCCGCCGCCGAATGACAAAAAGTGGCTGTCGTCACTGACGACCTTGATATATTGGTTCTCGCCGGTGGTTTTCGTGGCTAAAAAGAAACGGTCCTGGGCTGCGTCATAACTGGCCTTTATCCCAAGTCCGGCATTGTTTATTTCCGAAACCACGTCGTAAATGGTGGCGGTGGAGGTGTCAAAGGAAAATGACTTGGGGCTGCCCTGGTTATTGCCGCCCTCCAGCTCAAAGGTTATGGTGCCACTCAACGAGGCAAACTGTTCTGCCAGTGTTTTAACGGCGCCGTTCTCTTTTCGCTCGTCGCTGAGGCTTACCTGACTGCCCTTTGATACGCCGGACGCCAATTGGTGCACCGTTACCGTGTAGTTGCCCGGGACCGCGTTGCTCCCGGCGGCGGCTTTTAAAATGTTTTCGTTGGAAACGGCAGTACTTTTGACCAGGAAGGTGGACTGTAGCTCCATGTTAAAAACTTGATCCCTGAAAGAGCGCAGGGCGGTATTTATTTCCCGATAAGCCTCCTGCTGCCACTCAAGGAGTTGGCGGCTTTGCTGCAGTCTGTCCACAGGCGCCCGGTGGGCCCGCATCAGGTCTTTGATGATTGATTCGGTATCCATACCGCTGGCCAGTCCAGCGACACGCAGGTTGGATAGCACGGTGATCACGCCTTTCGAAAAGCTAGATATCTTACAAAAGTAATCGGCAGTAATAAACAAAACTTTATCCCGCGGTATTTCGTATTACGGCATAAAAAAACAGTGGGAATCAACTTCAAGTTGATTCCCACTAGGAATATTTTGATGAGGGTCAGTCACTTTTAGGGACAAGCACCATATTTTCCAAATCTATGACTACTTTAGATTTTATCAAATAATCCATTCCCAGGATTCCGGCAATATCAAACCCATAATCCATATCACCAATTTGTATTTTGAACTGGTCCAATTTTTTTGTGTCCAACTGAATCACGTCAATACGTTTCTCATAAACATATTCTGTTCCACCAACACCACGAATTTTTCTTATGGCATCTAAAGGTTCAGGGCCTAACCCCAATTCCACAGCAATCTCGGCGGCAATGATTGTTGAGGCAGAGCCGGTATCAATCAAGAAATTATTAAAACTGAGTGTTTTACCCTTGTGTGTAAGCATAACTTCAGTAAACGGCAACCCATACCTTAATTTTAAATTCATATGTTAGCCCGCACTCCAATCCATCTCTGCTCAATAATATCAAGTTCAGGACGGGAAGTGTGAACAACGTAAAGTTCCTTCTCCCTATGCTTCCGGTGTAGTTGCAGATAATGCAATAAAGCTTTATTATTATCATCCTGGAAATTATCAACTACAGTCATTTGAGCTATAATCCTTTTATCTCCTTCTGTATGAGCCTCAATAGCTTCAATAATTACCCACTGATTAGGATATGCTTTTTTCACTTCTTCCCATATCATATTAGAGACCTCCTCGAGGTTTATCAGGCATTTATATTAAATAGTCCGTATTTTCTATACCCTTATTATACCAGATTTTAGAAGAATGCTAAATATAAGGATTTATTAGAAATTTGCAAACTATACGAACCGGTCGACATGGTTGCCTAGGTGGGGCAGGTTGCCCCAGGCTGCGGTATTCCCGTCGTTAACTTTGTCCAGTATCTGGTGCACCAGACTGCCGTTTTGCTTCGCGGTGTCCATGGCTTTCTTCATCAGGGATATGCTGACGTCCTGCTTCAGTTGAGATTGGTGCATGATTACCGATAGCGCCGCTATGTCCATTCGTGTCACCTCTGTTATTTAATAATCCGCTTAACTTCTAAAACCACCCGCCGGGCGTCATCTTCACTCATTGCCGGGAAAAGAGGTAAGCTTAGGGTTCGCCCATAGTAATTTTCGGCTACCGGGCAAGAACCCCTGACATAACCTAGTTTTTGATAATACGGGTGCCAGTAAACGGGAATGTAATGTACTTGTACGCCGATGCCGGCACGGCGCAACGCTTCAAATAATTGCCGTCTGGGAGGTTTTTTACCCTTCAAACGAATTATATAAAGATGCCATGCGGGATTGGTTCCGGGTAGTGTAACGGGAGTGTCAACTTTTTCTGAAAGGTTTTCAAATTCTCGGTTATAATAATCAACCAGAACCTGTCTTCGGGTTAAAAATTGATCCAGCTTTTTAAGTTGGCTGATGCCAAGGGCGCACTGGATGTCCGTGATGCGGTAATTATAACCGAGGAACTGCATTTCGTGATACCACGGGCCGTGGTAATCAGTAAGCTTATTTTTTCCCTTGATCATCCCATGGGAACGGAAAGCCAACAGTTTTTGATAATATTCCTTGTTATTTGTTACCACCGCTCCGCCCTCGCCGGTGGTAATATGTTTTACAGGGTGAAAACTGAAGGTGGTCATATCAGCTATTGAACCCACCGGCCTGTCATGATAAGTTGCCCCCAGCGCATGGGCGGCGTCTTCCACGACAACCAGATTATGTTTATTAGCTATTTCCTTAATTTCCTTCAGGTCGGCGGGGTGACCGGAAAAATCGACTGGTGCCAGAACCTTGGATTGCGACGTGATTAGCTTTTCTATTTCTTCGGGGTTAATGTTTACCGTGTCCGGCCTTACGTCGGCGAAAACAGGCTTGGCGTTTAAATAAAGGGCCGCGTTGGCAGTTGCGGCAAAAGTAATCGGTGATGTTATCACTTCGTCACCGGGTTGCACGCCAGCAGCAAAATAAGCGGCGTGCAATGCCGCCGTGCCGGAATTCAAAACCACGGCATAATTGGCCCCGGTCTTTTGTGCCAGGGCTTTCTCAAAGTCCGACACTTTAGGGCCGGTGGTAAGTAAGTCTGAGCACAGTACTTCAAGCACAGCTTGGATATCGTCATGATCAAGATGTTGTTTGCCGTAAGGCAAAAAATGCATTCTATTCATGCAACTTTCCTAACATTAAAAAATTTTTCATTGATATTGGCCATATCCTTTATTTTTTATAGTTTAGTGTTTGATAAACTGTGTTTTACTTTCGTAATACTCCTGATCCCTTAATCTAAAAATTTTGATGCAACAATTGCATTTTGTGTCAGCAAGCAAGGTATTCCATCAATTATTGGGTAAGCAAGGAGACTTTCTTTAGAAAAATATGCGTTATTTTTATTTAAGATATCAGCTTTCGTAATAGGACAACATAACGGGTTTGAAACTTGAGAATTAAATCCTTTCTCAATTATTATTAATCCAGTGGGATTTAATGGGTTTGCGCTTACATCGAACAATCTATGTTCAATAACATTATACCCGAGTTCTTTAATGGTTGAATATAACTTCGTTACATATCCATGACTCAACATTCTATCTCTCGCCGCTTCACTTGCAAACTCAAAAGACGGCTCTAATAATATTAAATATTTATTAGCAATACGATATAGCTCGATAAGAGCTTCTTTCTCTTTTCCTCCATTGGGTTCGATTGAATGAACAGTGTAAACTATATCGATGGAATTGTCTTTTAATGGGGCACAGAACAAGTCACCTACAAAGAGATTAATATTATCTAATTTTAGCTCATTTAAAAAATTCTTAGCATATTTAATTCTTGACCAGGAAATATCAAACCCGTAGGACATATCGGGCTTTGTTTTTAATGCTAGAAGCAGAGGTCCTAGCGTAGTGCCCTCTCCAACACCAATTTCTAATAATGAACTGAATTGGCCTAAACCATCTATAACTTTAACAAGATAAGAGCAAAACTCTTCTTTTAAATATGGATGCTTTTTATAATCATCAACATAAGTGCCTGCTTGAAAATCATAGCTAATCATGATATCTTCTATTGAATTTTGTTTTCTTTCATCTAATTCCCTTAAATAATTAATAATATTTATATTACTCTCTAAATATAGTTCTTTAATTCTACTCAAAATCCTTAGCTTATCCATTGCAACCCCCTTAATATCATGTTTATCAATCTGTTACTTGTTTTAAAAGAGAAAGTCCATTTCTTATTCAACAACCATCTGGCTTAGTTCATCGATGGTAAGCCATTGGTCATTTGTATCGCTGCTGTAACGAAATCCTTCCAGAACGCGTTTCCCGTCCACCCAGTTGTCTTTTACCCACCAAGAAAAATCAGGCTGAATGATATAAAAGTTATCGAGTTCAAGTGTATGTCTAGCGTCTTCCTCGGGTATCATTACCTCATGCAGTTTTTCACCGGGTCTGATGCCTATGTACTCGTGGCGGCACCCGGGGGCAATTGCTTTAGCCAGATCGGTTACTTTCATGCTGGGGATTTTGGGCACGAAAATTTCCCCGCCGGCCATTCTTGCCAGGCTGTTCAGCACGAATTGGACTCCCTGTTCCAGGGTTATCCAGAATCTGGTCATCCTGGGGTCGGTAATTGTGATTACCCCGGTTTCCTTTTGCTTCTTAAACAGTGGAATCACGCTGCCCCGGCTGCCCACGACGTTGCCGTAACGCACAACACTAAAACGGGTCTCTTTGCCCCCGGCGTAAGCGTTACCGGCAATGAACAGTTTGTCCGAGCATAATTTCGTAGCCCCGTAAAGGTTAACCGGGTTTGCCGCCTTGTCGGTACTTAATGCAATAACCTTTTTTACTCCCCGGTCTATGGCGGCTTCAATTACATTCTGACCACCGAGAATATTGGTTTTGATTGCTTCAATGGGGTTATATTCACAGGCGGGTACCTGCTTTAATGCGGCGGCGTGCACTACGAAATCCACGTTGTTGAAGGCCCGGTACAACCTGTCTTTATCCCGCACATCGCCGATAAAAAAGCGCAACCTGGAACTGTTGAACTCCTGGGCCATCTCGTATTGTTTAAGTTCGTCCCGGCTGAAAACTATGATTCGCCTGGGGTTATAATGCTCCAATAAATAATTTATAAACTTTTTTCCGAAAGAACCGGTACCGCCGGTAACTAAGATAGATTTTCCGTCCAATAAATTATTCATTGCAGCGCCTCTTTCTTAAAATTTTGATTATGTACTCAATTACTCATTTTTTTAATCAATCATATCCCAGGTTAATGGGGTGCCCGTGGGCGCGTCTATTCTTGCCTTCTTGCCTAGAACAATGTCATAATACTTGGGAGGTAAGCCATAGCCCGGTCTAATGACCTTCAGGTTATCCCTTGTAAATATGTCACCCGCTTTAAGATCTGCGGAAATATATATGGAACGGCGAAATTTTAATGATCTCTTTTCATTCTCCGTTGGCCCGTAATGGACTTTACCTAAAGCCTGCCATGCTCGTTCGCTTTCAATCACCAGGGAGCGCATTTCCCCTGGTTCAAGGGAAAAAGCCGCGTCAACGCCGCCGTCAGCCCGGGAAAGTGTAAAGTGTTTTTCTATCACTGTTGCTCCAAGTGCCACACTCGCCACCGCTACACCAATGCCCAATGTGTGATCTGAAATACCTACCTGGCAGTTAAATAATTCCCGCAAATGAGGGATGGTTAAAAGGTTGCTGTTTACAGGCGAAGCCGGATAACTGCTGGTGCATTTTAAAAGGATGATGTCCCTGCAGCCCGCTTCCCTGGCTGCGCGTATTGTTTCGTCCAGTTCCGCCGGTGTAGCCATACCTGTGGAAATAATCATGGGCTTACCGGTAGATGCTACTTTACGAATTAGTGGAAGGTCTGTATTTTCAAAGGAAGCTATTTTATAGCAGGGGATGTTTAATGATTTTAAAAAATCCACAGCCATTTCATCAAACGGAGTACTAAAACCTACCATCCCCAGTTTTTCACATAGATCAAATATAGACTTGTGCCACTCCCAAGGTGTATAAGCCTGCCGGTAAAGGTTATATAAAGAATAACCTTTCCATAAACTGCTCGGATCGTTTATATGAAACTCATCCCGGTCAATATCCAATGTCATGGTATCCGCCGTATATGTTTGAAGTTTAAGTGCATGCACTCCTGCTTTTGCGGCAGCTTTCACAATGGCCAGGGCTTGCTCCAGTGATTGGCTGTGATTGCCGGACATTTCAGCAATGATAAAAGGTTTATTCATGGTTCCAATTTCCATGGTTTTAATTTTTATTGTTTTCATTTTTTAATCTCCACTACAAAAAGATAAATCATATAATAAATCCTTTGCTTTTAACCAATCATTATAAAAAAGAGCCATTAGAATAATATCCTCAAAAACACCGTTTTTAAGTACATGTTTAATCAAATGACCTTCAATTGTAAATCCTAGTTTGGTATGGTATTTAATGCTTGATTTATTAAATGAAAGAACCTTGCTACATAATTTTCGTATTCCCAGTATCTGAAAAATATAATCCAGCGAAAGGTATCCCATTACAATGCTAATACCATGCGGAAGATTTTCTCTTCCTAGATAAAAACCCCATGAACAATTGCCATTGCATTTATCAATTTGATTAATATTTATAACTCCAACCGCATCTCCTTTGTATTCAAAAATATTAGAAATATTACTATTATCATTCAATAGTTTTTTATACCATTTTTCATGTTCAGTCATAGTTATAATATGATCAGTGAGCATGACCGAACGGATACGTTCTGAATTTCGCCAGTGAAGGATTGTAACTAAATCTGATTCTTCTATAGGTCTAAGTTTAAAATCCTCTTTTTTAAACATTTTGTTACCCCATCAAGCTTTCAATAACAGTAACGTTATTACTATTTATTTTGTTACTTGTTAACTTTAGAGCATTATCACTCATTTGTTTTACAATATCCGGATTATCAAATGCTCTTTCTATAGCTTTTTGAATATCATAAGCTCCAACATTTTCTTTCCGTCCCAAGTTCCATGCAATGCCTGCTTTTGAAACTGCAACAGATGATTGAACCTGGTTGTCAGCCACGATTACTATTATAGTCGGTAAGCCAAGGAAGCAACGCTCCCATGTTGTTATTCCGCCTGCTCCAATGGCCAAATCCGCTTCCATCATCAATTGGGCCATATTATCAACTTGGCAATGGAAAAATGTATGTGGTATATCTGAACACATCTTTTCAATTTTGCCCTTATGTAAGTTACTATTTCCAATCACTACACTAACTTTAATATTTGGTTTGTTCAAAGTTTTAATAGCTTGAAGAGCCTTTTGAGTCTCATTGGTTGGGTCACTGCCACCAAAAAAAATAAGAATATTTTTTATAGTACCATTTCGCTTTTTTAGTTTTTTTCTTGTTTCGTAAAATTCCGACCTGATCAAGGCGTGCTCCGGGCCAAGTAACATCTTACAGTTTTCTGGAACAAGATCTTTGTACCTATCTTTAGGATTTTCAGATAGATTTTGGTCCAGCAATAAATCGCAATCGTGTGGTCGATTGGCAAGATCGTCTATAACCATTATTTTTTTGACATATTGTTTTATTATGGATTCCCATTTTTTATCTAAAGCATAATGGTCTGTAATAATCCAAGAGACTTTTTGTTTTAATAAGACTAGTCTAGTTTGTTCGGCATCTATTCGCCAGTTTACGCCTAACCAATCTGAATATCTACCATTTTTTTCAGGTCCTACGGTGTTTGCCTTTTTAAAGCTATAAGAAAATTGATAAACTTTATAACCTTTTTGTTCAACAAGTGCACAAAGGTTTCCTGGCAATTCCCGGCAAATGAAGGCAACCTCGGCGCCTTTTTCACGTAATGCATCGGCCAACGTCAGGCAGCGCATAATATGGCCTGTCCCCATTTGGATTGAAGAGTCCGCCCTAATAACAAATTTTTGTTGATTAAACATAGTAATCACCAGGTAGTCCATCCACCGTCAACCGGTAGATTAATTCCCGTTACATAAGAAGAAGCATCCGAAGCAAGAAATAAAACGGGACCTTTTAGCTCATCGGGCCTGCCAATTCTGTTCATTGGGTTCTTTCGGCACAGTTCCTTGTAAAATTGTGGATTGTTTAAAACAATTTCTTCCCTTGGGAAGGGCCCTGGACTGATACAGTTAACGCGTATACCCGCGGGTGCAAGTTGACACGCCATATAACGTGTCAACTGAATAAGGGCTGCCTTTGCTGCGCCATAGTATGGAGGATTATTTAAACCAGAATTACCGTATATACCAAGATCGGGGCTTACTGTTCCATACATGGAAGCTATATTAATTACCGATGCCCCGCCGGAGTTTTGTTTCGCTGCTGTTTCAAGAAAGGGCCTAGCCAACTGGATAATACGAAAAGCCGCTGTCACCACCACTTGGTAGGTGAGGGCAAAATCATTTTCGGAAACGCCTTCCATACATCCGCTTTTGCCTGCGTAAGCATTATTAACGATAATATCAAGGCGGTCATTGTTAAAACGCTTGAAATATTTTATCAGTTCTCTTTCATTCGTTATATCGACAATGGCTGTGGAAACCTTGTATCCTTGATTAATCATTTTCTCGGCAAGTTGTTCAATTTTTGCTGCCGTTCGGCCGTTCAATATAACATGTGCCCCAGTTTCGCAAAGGGCTTTCACAATGCTTTGTCCCAGGTGCCCCGCTGCGCCGGTGACGAGCGCCACTTTACCGTCCAGCATAAAAATTTGATCTGCTTTTTGAGCTTGTATTTTTTGTCTAGACATAAATATCACTCGCAATTTAATTTATTAACTTCTATTCCCATAAAGAAGGGTTAAGCAGTTCTTCGGGTGCACTGGCCAGCATGCTTTCCACAGTGGAACATTCATCCGGCGTGAGCGGGTCCTTTTGTAAAAGTAAAATATTATCGTTCAGTTGTTTCATGTTTTCCATGCCAACTACGATACTTGTAATCCATGGTTGGGCTAGGGTATATGCGTAACACAAATCTTTAATGTTTTGCCTGCCCAATACGCTGACAACGAGGTTTATTTTATTAATCCAATCATTTGCGTCAAGATTCTTTAACCTTGGCCAAAAAGAAGCATCTGCGGGTAGAATACCCTGTAGCAGGACGCTGCGCGCGTGAATGACAACGTCTTGTCTTTTGGCCAATACCCGTTCAATATCAGCAGCTTTCCAGCGCCAGTCTAATATGTTAAACGGCAACTGAACGTGTGTTATTTCCGGGTCTTCCAGCGCCTCCAGCATTTCCCCGGGTGATTGAACGGATACTCCGAGCTTTCTTATGACACCTTCCTGTTTAAGCTCTATAAGCCTTTTCCAGATTGTTTCATTATGACTGAAACGCTGGGACCACCTGTGCAGTAATAAGACATTCAGGTTACTTGCACCCAGTTCCCTACATGAACGGAAAACACTTGCTTCCACTGCCAGTGTGGCACTTGTCTTGGAATCTATGTTTACACAAGGATTCAGTTTTGTTATTACTGTTGCACGACCGGCGTAACCATCGGCCAGTGCTTCTCCCAGTCTTCTTTCAGCGTCCCCGTATGCTCGGGCGGTATCTATGTTTGTAATGCCATGTTTTATGGCTTCACGGACCAGTATTTTTGCATCGCTATCGGACGGCTGCCCCGTAATGTTGGCGGCCCCGTAAGTCATACCAAGTTGAGCCGTGCCCAGGGTTAATTTACTATGAACGGTCTCGTTGACTATTTTAAATGGAACTCTCAGTGTAGGTTCGCCTGGAATGGTGGACAACTTATCTACCAGCTCATACCAGGGTGTGTTGACGGGGTCATTGATACCGGCAAATACTTTTTGCAAACGCAAATAGTCATCAAGCGTATCAAGAGTACATCGCAAGTGGTTTAAATTAAAGTTTTTTAACCTTGCAGGTTTGAATAGTCCCAAACTATAATTGCGTCTAATCCATGGTGTTACGTGTTCACGGTCTGGCCCTGAGTAAGTAAATCTACTTGCTTTTCGTAATACCTCCACAGTAAAGACTTCCGCGCTTAAACCGTACGGTAAGCCGTCAATGGGTGAATTTGTAGCTAAATAGCTTAATTTGTTGTCTATAAATGAGCATACAATTTCATTAATAAATTCGCCATCCGGAAATAAATTATCGGCTGTCAATCTAACTACGATTGATTGCTCGGGTAGGTCTTTCACAGCCAAGACGAAACGTTCCAAAACATCATTAAGCGGACCTCTTACATAATTAATGCTTTCTTTTTGCAATAGGCTTACAATTATGTCATCCGAGGGGTCTGTGGAAGTTGCTACTACCACTTTCACTCCTCTGTTCGCCGCGCGTTTTGCACATAAAATGATTGAAGGAATCCCTGCAATAGGAAGTAAAGCTTTGGCCGGCAAACGGGAAGAGGACAACCGACATTGTATTATGATTCGATAATACAAGATTTAGCACATCCTCAGCTATTGGTAATAAAAGAAGTGTTTAAGTATTTTTGCAGCTCACTTCCTACAAGTTTACTTAGTTCATTTGAAACTGCAAATAGTTTTTTTTGCGTAGATATTATTTTATATAATTTTTCAATATCATAGTGTTTTTCCAAACTATTCAATTCAAAGGAAGCTATTGTAATATGCGTTTGGATAAATATTGTAAAAAATCCTAGTTTTTTAACATCAATCTTGTAATGTTTCGATAAATTAGTTATTTCGGCAATTATATCATCTTTTTGGGTATTATACATTGTTTTTAGTTTTTTTTCTAATCGATCTAACTTTTCCAATGAACTATTCATTTTTAGACTAAGTTTATTTAGTGCCTTAATTTCTCTTTTAATCCTTTCATTAATAACATCATAATTATTAAACATTGGTTTATACTTTTGATTAATTAACTTATGGAGAGGTGTGACCTTTTTAGTGGCATATTTATCCAGTGCCTCTGCCAGAGGCATATTTATTGCGTGATTGATTTTTACTCCACCCTCAGTAGCATTGATGATAAGTTGTTTTGTTTTAAAAAATTCCTCTTCAAACCAGAGCTGAAAGTTTCGCCATGTTCTATTGGTTTTTACCTTTTTATTGAAATAACCTTCAACCCAAAGTTCTTCTTCTTTTCGCTGTTCGTGATTATTCTCGTATATTGTGCCTTTACTATGAGTACTGCCGTCCTCGCCGTAAGCAAGGTCCTGGCCGATAAAAATAATAGGATTGCAATCTAAGTAGCGAGCGAAGGAAAAGGCCAAATGCGCTACTGAATAACCGTTGGGGATTAAATCTGACTTATTTGATATAAGTGAATTTAACCATTCATTAATTTGCTCATTATGCTTCAAAGTAAAAATTATTCTATTTACAGGAAATTTATTAAGAATACCGGGATATACAACAGGTGGGCCGACAAATACAGTTTCCTCGGGTATTTGTTGGCTTTCATAAAAATATTCAAAAACCTTTTTGGGTCTTTCTATGGTGAATACCGCATCAGGTATAAAGTCCATATTAAGTAATTTTTTTAACACAGTGTCAACTGCCAGTATAAGAATGTTTTGACGGGGGATCTGTTTTAAATAATCAATGTTCTTCTGTAAAGATGGCCCCGCAGAAACGATAACCGCAGTTTTTTTGGAATAAGCGTTTTTTAATTCCCGAACAGACAGCGAAGCGCAAAACTTTTTCAAGTTTAATAAATTTTGCAACAGCCCAATCATGGTGTCCTGGGTAGAATTACCCAGCATAAACAAGGTTTTTTTAACACTTTCAATGAACCTTTTTTGTAATGTTAAAACAAGTTCGTTTTCAAATGTTTTCAAACACATTGAAGTATAGAATTGAATGTTCGAAGCTTTTACAATAAAACTTTTTTGTAGCATGAATTCAGTAAAATATTCTTGCGCCGATTCGTAATCCGCAACAAGCAGGAAAAAATTTTTTCTTTCAAATAGTTCGGCAAGGTTATAATGTGAAACCATATAAAAGAATATTTCCGGGTGAGGCTCAACTACAAAAACTATTGAATCGCGTGATGTTTGATTGTAGATTTGTTCGATCGCCCCGATATCAAACAAACCGGTGATAAAATAAATACCCCTGCGGTTAAAATCCATATCAGAGACTTGGTTGCCGGTTTTACTGTTATCGTACCTGACAAACTCACTTAAGTTGGTTACAACGACCTGTCCTTTTTCTCTGAATATCTTATATTTTGAGACGGAAGGGTCAAAAGGCATGATAATATGGTTGTTGTTTTTTTCTATTACCTGAAGATTTTTTTCCAGTACCGCTTTTTCTATCATTGGCTATCTCCTCGTAATATTTAATAAGCCCCACTTAAACTGCAAGCGGGGCTTATTTTTAATACTTAAGTTGAAAACCGGTTCAGCCTTGTTTATCTTAAGAGCTGCAGGACGCTTTGCGGCTGCTGGTTGGCCTGAACGAGCATCGCCTGGGCAGCCTGGGATAAGATGTTGTTCTTCATGAACTCCATCATTTCCTGGGCCATGTCCACGTCGCGGATTCGTGATTCCGCCGCCGTCAGGTTTTCTTCCGAGGTCCCCAGGTTGTTGATGGTGTGCTCCAAACGGTTCTGGAATGCACCCAGCTTGGACCGCTCGGCGGATACGTCGCGAAGGGCAGCTTCTATAGCGGTTATAGATGCTTCAGCGGTACCTTGAGTGTCGACCTTAATACCATTTACATTCAATGCAGTTGAACTCATATCTCTCATGTCAATGTCCATTGTCTGCGCAGCATTTGCTCCAATGTGGAAGGTCATTGAATTGCTGGCTGTGATGGTGACATCATCCTTGACGTTAACGCCGGCGGAATCACCTTCTGCAATATTTGCTGCAAGGGTCAATTGTACGCCGGATGCCAACGTGATTGTTCCGCCACCGGTAACGGTGGTATTAACCACGGTTCCGTCCGCCTCGGTGATGGTGAGGTTAAATGTTCCAGCCGTAGTGGTTTCGGGTCCGATTTCAATGTAGTAAGAATTACTGTCAATTACGGTCGTATTAGTAACTGACGCCGTTGCTATTGAAAAGATGTCGCTGCTTTGGGAGAGAATTTCCGCTGTTGCGTCTGTTGTTCCTGCTGCTGCAGCGCTGCCGTCAAGCAGCTTCTTGGTGTTGAATTCGGTAGTGTTGGCGATGCGGTCGATTTCTCCAATTAACTGGTCAATTTCCTTCTGGATTTCGCCGCGGTCCACGTTGGTGGAGGTGTCGTTGGAAGCCTGCACTGCGAGTTCGCGCATCCGTTGCAAAATGGAATGGGTTTCGTTCAGCGCGCCTTCAGCCGTTTGGATCAGCGAGATGCCATCCTGCGAGTTACGCTGTGCTTGGTTTAAACCGCGGATTTGCCCGCGCATTTTTTCAGAGATGGCCAGACCCGCGGCATCGTCGGCAGCCCTGTTGATCCTTAAACCGGATGACAGCTTCTCAAGTGACTTGGAAGTGATCGTGTTGTTGTTGGAGAGCTGGCGGTAGGTATTAAGGGCTGCAATATTATGATTAATACGCATCTTCATTCCTCCTTGAATTTTTTCACCACATCCGTGCGGTGAGTTCAAAGGCTTGTCACGTCGGCCGCCGGAACATGCCTTTAAGTATATAATTCGGCATAAATTTTTATAAGTTAATATGCAAATTTTATTTCTATATAATTTTTGATTTTAAATCCTGGTCCAGCATTTCTACAATGTGCTGTTTTGTGGATATGGCTTTCATGTTTTCACTCAATATATCTTGGTATATCTCGGAACGGTAAATGTCTATGCTCCTGGGGGCTTCAATTCCTATACGCACTGAATCCCCTTGCACGTCTACCACAGTGATTATTATATTTTTTCCTATGTTAATGGCCTGATTTTTTTTTCGGGATAATACCAGCACTCTTATTCACCCCCGTGGCTGTTTGAAAACAGCGGATGGCGAATGGAATAGCGTTTGTCGTTCAGCACCACCTGTTTGGCTAGACCGGTGTTAGTATTTACAACTACCGGGGCCAGCAGGTTTATCGTAGCATTTTTTAGACCTTGGCTGGCGTTAACTACACAAAAAACTGCCACATGTTGGACATTTTCCAACTTTAGTTTTTCTTTTTCTTCTTCCGGCAGATTAAATTCATATTCGGGAAAAACAGAAAAGGGGTTAAGAAGAATAAGGCATATTTGTTCATCGTCCACCGATTGGAGTAAATAATATGGCGAGTTTTCTTGTAAAGTTAAAAACTTGAATTCTTTAAGTTCCTCAGGGAGACCCGGCAGGCCGGACGTAAAAGTGAAAACGGTATTGCATTCAGTCATATGATCACCTCTAAAAAATATAACCGCCGTAAAAAGCGGTTAATTACATATAGTATCAATGTAGTATGGCTAATTCAAAAAGTCAAGGAAACTGGTATAAATCATAATTTACTCCTTTTGTTAGCGAGGCGTTATCAGCTCACCGCTTATTTAAGGAAATCAATCAAACTGATTTGCATTAACCTTGAGCTTGATGCCAGAGAAGCGTTATAGGTCAGCAGTTGTTGGTTTACTTCAATGGAAAGTCTGGCCATGTCAGCGCCTTCGATTTGGTTCAGGTTATCGGTGAGCTTTACTTCCTGGTCCAGCATCATTGTTTTCAGGGACTCAAAGTGGCTTGTGCGGGCGCCTATTTCCACCCGGTGCTGCAGCAGTTGGTCGGTTTTGGCCTGCAACTCGCCGATGCTGGTTTGCAGCCCGTCGGTATCGTCGGCCAGCAGCCTGTCCCGCAGGGCGAACAGAGCGTCAAAGATTCCCTTATCGGCATCATGCTTGGCAGGCGCTGTTACGGGGTCGTACACAGCGTTATCGACTGAGGTTATATCGACATTGCCGAACACGCCCAGGCGGTTGTCAATGACAATAGTATATTCGGCACCTGCGGTACATCCCGTAAAGTCAACCTGCAGGCCGGTCAGCCCGCCTGCCGTCACCTGAAAAACCGGGCCCGCGGAGTGAGCGGTTACCAAAGAGAGGTCGGGGGTTACCCCGTCCAGTTGGAGTTGGTTGTCAACCGTAACATTTGTCCCGTCGAAAGTTACTTTAAGGATGCCCACAATATCCTTGTCAGTTTGACGTAGGTTGGTATTCGGAAAAACTGGTGAGGACTTGGCGATAACGTTTTCCGCGGTAATGTCAATGCCGGTTGTTACACCCGACGCGTCAACCCGGTATTCGGTACCGGCGATAACTTCGCGGTATATGCCGTCATAGTTACCGTTATATATGATTTTATCACCGATACGTTCAAAAGGCGCACGGTTATTCTGAGTGCCGGCGTAAATATATTTACCGCCCACGGTGGAGTTGCCCAAATCGACAACCTGGTCGATCATTTTGTCTATTTGTGCTGCCACCGCCGCCCTGTCTTCCTCATTGTAAGTACCGTTGGCCACTTGCACGGCATACTCGCCCGCTTTGGCCAATATGGCGCCCAGGGTGTCCATGGCGGAATCGTTCATGCACATGTAACTGAGCCCGTCGTCGATATTTTTGTTATACTGTTCGTTGTATGAAAGGGTTCCCTTAATGCCCATGAACTGCCCCAGAACATTGGGTTCGTCACTGGGCCGCAGCAGTTTTTTGCTGGTGGCAAGCTGTTCCTGGCTGCGGGCTAGATTACTGAGATTTTGCTGGATGCCCTGAATAATGCTGTTGGTCATGTAACGGTTGGTAATGCGCATGGTTTAACATACCCTCCCCGCTTTGATTTAGAACAACCGGTTTATAATTACGTCCAGCATTTCGTCCACGGCGCTTACCACCCGGGCCGAGGCCTGGAACCCGTATTGGAACTGTATCAACTTGGTTAATTCTTCGTCAATGGATACACCGGATACCGAGTCTCTAAGACCGGTGATCTGGCTTTTGATGGCCGCTTGGTTGGCGGCCATGTCGCCGGTGCTTTGTGCTTTGCCGCCCACCTGGGTGAGCAGGATGCTGTAGTATTCTTCAAAGGTGAACGGTTTGTCGGCGGCGATATTTTCTTCGCGTAAATTGGCGATATCCTGCGCCTTGGTGCCGTCAAGCAAAGCGGGATTGCTTTTTAAACCGTTGTCCACTTTAAAGTTGCCCGTGGCCAGATCGCCGGTGAAAAACTCAGGGTGATCTGCGGCGGGTGGTTCGGAATTCCGGGCTTCAATCCTGTCGCGCAGGGTTATGGCCATGTCATTGAGCATGGCTTTGTATTCAATCACGCTCAGCCGCGCGCTTTCCAAGCCCAGCAACGAACCGCCCTGGTTGCTGTTGTTGCGTATGGCTTCGGTTAAATTGATTTGTGCGCCCTCATCGGTACCGCCGCTAATTTCAAGGATCATTTGTCCGCCGTCGGTGCTTTTTTTTATCTCGACGCCGTCTTGTTTTACATTATAGCCGAACATTTTTAATGTAACGATTTCACCGGTGGGTTTGCCGTTCACGGTTTCAAAGGTAACCTCCACCGGGCCGTACCGGCTCAACTCTTCCAGCAGGACATCCCGCTTGTCCAGGAGGTCGTTGGGTTGCTGGCCCACGCTATATACCTGTTTAATTGATTTGGTAAGGTCGCGAATCTGGGTTAAAATATCGTTGACCCGGTCCAACTGGTTGGAAAATTTGCCTTCGGTGTGGTTGGCGTAAACATTAAACTGGTATTCATGATTTTCCGTACCATTCATGCCGGTGGAAGCATCTATCGTTATACCTGATCCGGCGTCGATTATTCCGCCGGCCACGGTAGCGGGGACAAATGCTGCGCCGTCAATTGAAACGGAAGCGCCGGTAACTGCGCCCCCCGCGTCAACAGTATCCACCCGAATAATATAAGTAGAATTGGTTGTTCCGGTATAATTGCCGCCAAGATTTAACTTGGTCGGGCCGCCGTCACCGTAAATTCTGTTGGCATAGACATCTATTTGAGGTCTTTCCACACTTTTTTCTATGTCGGTCAGCTGGTTGTAGGTATAGGACATCAGCGAGGCCAACTCGTCGCCCAGTTGCACAACGGCGGCTTTAACGCCGGGGTCTTGCGGGGAGTTGTTCAGGTCCATCCAGGTTTTAAAAAAGTCCACTATTCTCTGGCCGATTCCGTCTGTGGCTGGTTCGGCGAAGGAGGCTTCGGCCCTTTGCATTACGGAAATCTGATCTCCCCAGAAGGCGGTGTCGGTGATGGACCGGCGCACCTGGTAGTCCAGGTACTCGTCCCGGATGCGGCGGATATTGTCAATTTCCACTCCGGTGCCGAACTGGCCGGGGGTAACCGTACTGTCCAGGGTGATGTTGGAATATGGGTCTGTGGCTTTCAGCACCCCTTCCTGGCGGGAGTAACCGGGTGTGCTGGCGTTGGCCAGGTTGTGGCCGGTGATGTCCAGGGAGTGCTGGTGCGCTCTGATGCCCCGCCGGGCGGTTTCCAGTCCCAAAAATGTTCCGGGCATGTATGAATCCCCGCTTTCTTATACGGATTTGTCCAGCACGGCGGCGGAACGTTCACTTGGCTTGACTTTGCCGCTTTGCTGGTATGTTTTTTTATCGCCGCCGGATTTGAATATTTCCAGCATGGCTTCGTTGACCTGCAGCACCCTGCGGGTCAACAAATTGTTCAGCTTGTTCAGTTCGTCCAACTGCCGCAGGTTGTCCCGCATTTCAGAGGCCAGGCCCTTCAACTTGAGCAGGAGTTCGAAGGGAGCCTTGGGCAGCAGTTCTTGCAAGGTGGCACCCGGCTCCATGCCCAGCCCTTCTTCAAGGCGCCGCTGTATGTGTTCCCGCTCCCGGTCCAGCCCGGTCATTTGGCCGGTCAGCTCATCCAGACGCCGTACCGCCGTGTCCAGTTTTTCCCGGTCCACGTTGCGCAGGGCTTCGTTTTGCTCCCGGGATGCTCCCAACTGATGCTTGATGATTTCATTCTGCCGGGTCAGCAGGTCGGTCAGTTCAAAAAAAAGAGGCTCCATGTTACCGCTCCCTATGCCTTTTCTCGCTGGGCTTTGTTTATGTAAACTATTAAATATACCGGTCCAGCTTCAAACCGGTATACGGGTTGTTGGCATCGTTAAAGGTAGTTCTTTTTTCGCCGGCGGTTTCGCGATTATTGTTTTCGCCGTCTTTTTTCCCGGTTTCCCGGCCGCTCTGACCGTTTTTTTCTTTCTTGGGCGGGAAACGCAAGGGTAAATCAAATGGTTCGGCGGCGTCGTGGGGCTTTTCCACCGTTTTATTCAAAGCGCTGCGGTTAAGCGCCTCGGTGTTGTCACTGTCGTTGACGGGTTTTTGCTGGTAGTCGGTCCGCCGTGATTCCTGCGCCTGGCGGTTGGCTACTTCGTCGTGAACGGTTTGCACCTGCAACCCGCCCGCTCCCACTTTCATGGCCCATCACTCCTGTGCAGTGGGATATCCTTCCTGGTTGGTTTAGCGCCCGTTGTCCTTGCGCCTTTCAGCAATGATTTTTTCCGCTATTTTTTCCGCCGACGGCTGGTAGGATCCTTCGGCAATGCTGTCTTTAAGTTCCTGCACCCGTTCGGGCCTGGTGTCGGACATGGTGCCTAAAATATTGCGGTATTTTTGCAGTTCCCGGCCCCGGGACGATATCTCGGCCCGGTCTTCCCGCCTGTCCCGTTCGCTTCGTGGCTCGGGGGTTCTTTCGCTGCGGGCCTTGTAGATTTCCATTGCGCCGGGCCTGATATCGGTGATTTTCACGGCGCTTCACCTGCCTTTGGTTTAGGAGTCAGGAGTTAGAATTCAGAATGATCTTTTATGTATATTCGGTCACTGTATGGGTGAACTTGAGAGTTTTAGACGGAGCCGGATGAAATTAAGCCGGTCATGCGCCGTACTTCCCCGGCTATTTGCGCCAGGGGCAGGATTTTTTCAGCGGCGCCCAAATCCGCGGCGGCCTTGGGCATACCGTAAACCACGCTGGTGGTCTCGTCCTGGGCGATGGTGCCGCCGCCGCGCTTTTTGATCGCCAACATGCCTTTGGCCCCGTCCCGGCCCATGCCGGTAAGCAGCACGCCCATTGCCCGGTTGCCCGCCACTTCCGCCGCCGAGGTCATCACCACGTCCACCGACGGGCGGAAACCTCCGGGCGGCACGGGTTTGTTTCCTTTTTCCAAAACCACGCTCAGCCTGTCCCCGGACCGGCGGAAAAACAAATCATACCCGGCCGGCGCCACCAGTACGCGGCCCGGCAGCACCAGATTGCCATGATTGGCGTGAAGCACCTCCAGGGCGCATCTGCGGTTCAAATGTTCGGCCATGGGGCCGGAAAAACCCACCGGGATGTGCTGCACCACCACAATGCCGCAGGGGAAAGCGGCCGGCAGCGCGGGCAGCAGCACTTGCAAGGCCGCCGGGCCGCCGGTCGAAGAACCGATTACCACCAGTTCCACGTGCCCGCGGGGTTCTTTTTTCTCGCTGCGCGCTGCCGGCGCGGCGCCGGCCGGGGGTGACTTTTTCGGCTCCGGGTGGGTAACTTGCTTTAGCGGCTTTTGGGGCGCTGGTTTTTTCCGCGCGCTGCTAACGACAACTCTGATTTTACGCGCCAGTTCCGCGGCCATTTTATCGATCCCCGATTTGTCGGGTTTGGCAATAAAGTCAATCGCCCCGGCGGACAGGGCTTCCATGGTTACCCTGGCGCCTTCGGTGGTGTGGGAACTGAGCATAATCACCGGCAGCGGGTGCTCGCGCATGAGCCGGCTCACCGCCTGAACACCGTTCATGCCGGGCATTTCCACGTCCATGGTCACCACGTCCGGGCGCACGGCAATCACCTTGCGGATGGCTTCTTCGCCGTCGGCGGCGGTATCCGCCACCGTAATATCCGGCTGGGCTTCCAATAAACGGGTAATGACCCGCCGCATCAGCGCCGAGTCGTCGACCACCAGAACTTTAATTGATTGCCGCATGGGCCAGTGCCTCCTCGGCTCCCATGTTTCTCAGAAGCCCGCGGACATCGATAATCAAAGATACTTTGCCGTCACCTAAAATAGCCGCTCCGGCCAAACCTTCCACCTGGCCGAGGTAGGCGCCCAGCGCTTTGATCACAATTTCCTGTTCCCCCAGCAGCTTGTCAACCACAACTCCAATCTTGCGTTCTCCGGACCCCACAATGACCACGTATATTTTTTCTCCGGTTTCAGCGGGCGCCAGGTTGAAAACGTCCTCCAGACGTTTTAACGGGTACACCTGCCCCCGGACGACAATTACTTCGGAATGCCTGATCCGTTTAATTTCCGAACGGTTCAGGTTTAGGGTTTCCACCACGTAGGTCAGCGGGAAGGCGTAAGTCTTGCCGGCGTGTTCCACCATCAAAGCCCTGATGATGGCCAAAGTCAGCGGCAGTTTAATGGAAAAACGGGTACCTTTGCCGGGCCAGGTGGTGTAGTCGACATTGCCGTTAATGCTTTCAATCTGGGTGCGCACGATGTCCATACCCACGCCCCGCCCGGAAATATCGCTGACATTGTCTTCTTCAATGGTTGAAAAACCGGGCTGGAAGATCAGGTCCATGGCTTCCCGGTCGCTCATTTGCCGGTACTGTTCTTTGCTGATCAACCCGTTCTTCAGCGCTTTGTCCTTTAGTTTTTGCACGTCGATGCCCCGGCCGTCGTCCTCCACGGTGATTACAATATGGCTTTCCACGTAGGCGGCTTTAAGCTGCAGCACGCCTTTGGCCGGCTTGCCCAGGCGCTGCCTTTCCCCGGGTTCTTCAATGCCGTGGTCTATGGAATTCCTGAGCAGGTGGATTAACGGGTCGCCGATGACTTCAATGACGTTGCGGTCCAGTTCGGTTTCCTTGCCGGACACCTGAAAATCTATTTCCTTATTCAGCTTGTGGGCTATATCCCTCACCATGCGCGGGAAGCGGTTGAAAACCTGGGCCACGGGCAGCATGCGCGCTTTCATGATTTCGTCCTGTAAATCAGTAGTCACCTGGCCCAGGTGGCTTGATATTTCCAGGATATCTTCCACCAGGTCGTCGGAGCCGCGGCTGTGTTCAAAAACGTCTACAAACCTTTCCAGCCTGGTGCGGTCAATTACCAGTTCCCCGACTAAATTCATCAGGGTGTCCAGTTTTTCCACGTCCACCCGGACGGTTTTAATGGTTTTCTTATCCTGCTTGCCGGCGCCGGCGGATTCTGAATCGGTCTGGCCGGCAGTGACTGCTTGGGGCAGGTTGATGACGCCCGCCTGCTGCTCCGCTGTTTCCGGTACGTTGCCCGCATAGGACGAGGCGGGTTCCAGTGGTTTGATGTCTGCCGCGTAAATTTCGGCTACCGAAAGGGCCAGGTTTTTGACCTGATCCATATCCGCCTGGGTGATGATGGCCAGAGCGATAACGTTGTCAAATTGGCCGTTTTGGATCTCTTCCGCCGGCGGATTGGTTCTGATAATTTCGCCGGCCTGTTCCAGGGTCTCAAGTAACAAAAAGGCGCGTACTTCTTTCATCTGGCAGCCGCCGTCAAATTCAATCTGCATGGCGTAGGCGTAATAGCCGCGCAGTTCCGCTTCCCGGATTACATCCTCCAGGGTATCGTCCAATTCGATGTCCGGCGCCGCCGCGGATTTTCCCACTATTACGCCGGTTGGGATTTCTGCCTGAGCCGGATCAGCGGCAGGGCTGGAATGGTTTTCCCGCGCTCCGGCGATTTTGTTTAGGATTTGGTTGATATCGGCGCTGTTTTCAGTGCCGCTGACAATTTCCTCTTTTAGCTCCGTTAACGCGTCCATGGCTTCAAAAAGCACGTCCACCAGTCCGGGGGTTATTTCCAGCCGGTTTTGACGTATCTCATCGAAGAGGCTTTCGATTTCATGGGTTAACTTGGTCATTTTGTCATAACCCATCACCGCCGACGATCCTTTGATGGTGTGGGCGGAACGGAAAATCTCCTGGATTACTTCCGGAGTGGCCTGCTGCCGCTCCAGCAACAGGATATTGTCGTTAATGATCTGCAGCTTTTCTTCCAGTTCTTCCTGGAAAATGGCAATTTCAGCGTCACTGAACACGCGGACTTACCTCCCGGCAAAAATCTGATCCATTTCTCCCCGTGAAAGGATTTGGTTTGGATCAACCAAAACGATCATTTTATCATTGTCCAAAACGATACCCTTCAGATATTGCTGGTTGACATTAATGGAGCCCGGCGCTTCTTTCAGCTGTTCCGGGCGGAATTTTTTGACCTCTTGTACAGCGTCCACCATCAACCCGAATTTTTGTTCATCCTCGGAAGCGGCAATAATAATCCGGCTGTTGTCGTCCTGTCCGTCAGACTGCATGTTGAACAGCATGTGCAGATTCAACACCGGTATTACCGAGCCTCTCAAATTGATAATTCCTTCCACGTAATTTGACGCTTGCGGAAGAGGGGTTATCTCCTCCTGACGGATGATTTCGGACACCAGGGAGATGTCGATCCCGAAAAATTGTTTATCAATGGAGAAAACCACTGCCTGCAGGTCCTGTCCGTCATCCGGTCCGTTGCTCATTATTTATGCCTCCTTTTTGTCGGGTTGTCTACTCCTCTTCCTCTAAATCATCTTCCCTCAGGGTGCGCGCCGTGGGATTAAGGTAAGCCACCAGGCGTTCCCTGATCAGGATGGGGTTGTAACCTGCCTGCAGCGAAACGACCCCTTCCATCATCAACTGTTTGACCAGGATTTCTTTCTTGCTGATGTTTTGCAGTTTAGTCGCCAAAGGCAGCCATAATACGTTGGCGCTGCAGATGCCGTAAAGCGTGGCCATGAAAGCGATGGCGATGGCGGGGCCCAGGCCTTCCGGGGAACTGATGCTGCCCAGCACGTGCACCAGGCCCATCACCGTACCGATAATGCCCATGGTCGGGGCGTACCCACCGGCCATTTCGAAAATACTGCTGCCTACGTGATGACGTTCTTCAATGGTGTAGATTTCCACATCCAGGATATTTTTTACCAGCTCGGGATCCGTACCGTCAATGACCAACTGCAGTCCTTTTTTCAGAAATGGGTCGTCTATTTCCGGCAAGCGGTTTTCCAGGTACAGCAAACCTTCGCGCCTGGCCTCCTCGGCCATGGCCACGATGTCTTCAATGGCCGTCGCGGGGTCGGAGGGTTTGTTGAAAATGGCCAGTTTAAAAAGCTGGGGAGCCACCATTAAATCCCGGGGCGAAAAACTGAACACGGTGGCGCCGATGGTGCCGCCAAAAACGATCAGCGCGGCGCTGGGCTGCAGCAGCGCGCCGGCGTGACCGCCTTCCCAAAGAAAACCTGCCAGCAGGGAAACGATGGCTAAAATAAAACCGAATACAGTTGCAATATCCATTAAAAAACCGTCCTTTGTAGAATCTGTGGTGAGTTAATCATTGGTTGACAAAATCCACCGGCTGCGGTTCCGCTTCTGAAAATTTATTCCGCAAAATAATCAGGTCTACCCGGCGGTTCAGCTGGCGGTTATACTGGCTGTTGTTGGGAGCCCGGGGACGGTATTCGCCGTAGGCGATGGCGGACAGCTTTTCCGGCGGCATCCCGTGCGTATGAATCAGTTCCCGGACCACATTGGTGGCCCTGGCTGCGGACAGCTCCCAGTTGGACGGGAACCGGGCGGTGCTGATAGGCAGATTGTCGGTGTGCCCCTCAATGCGGATATAATTGGGCGTGTTGGCCAGCAGGGGGGCAACCTTGTCCAGTATCTCCCTGGCCTGGGCGGTAAGCACGTCGGAACCCAACTCAAACAGGACATTGTCCTGGAAACTCAGCACTATGCCCCTTTCTTCCGTGGTTACCGATATCTTGGCGGTCAGGCCGCTTTCGTCGATATATTGCTCCAGTTCCTGTTTTAATTTTTCCAGTTGGTTTGCTTCAACCAGGTCCTTGATTTGCTCCGGCGGGCTGCCGGGTACCACCGCCGGGCCGGGGCTGTCCAGGATCATCGCCCCCGCGCCGAAAGCGGTGGCCAGGGAGCGGGTCAGGGCTTCAAATTTGGCAGCGTCCAACTTACTGAGGGCGTACATGACGATAAAGAAGATCATCAACAGGGTAATCAGGTCAGCATATGTAATCAGCCATCGATCGTTATTGTCTTTTTTAGGTCGCCTGTACCTCCGCATGGGAAACATGCCTCCGTTATGACCAGGATAACTGCTGTAAATAAGTTAACGCAACACAATATCGCCGTATTCGTCTATTCTGGCTATAACCATGCTTTCATCCCGCTGGACGGTAAGGATTCGGGAGCCGATTTGCAGTACTGCCCCGTTATACACCCGGCTGGCTTTGATTAAACATCCCTCTTTGGTTTTGGCAACTGTTTTTACTCCCATCGGCCCGCCGATTTCTCTGGCTTTAATCCCCTTTTGGGCGAATATTTCGCCGCCGCGGAATACCCCTGCTATTTCCACTGCGCCCAGGGCGGTGACCCGGGAATTAAAGGCTCCCTGGCCGGTGATTCTTATATTGCCCGTGGCGTCCACTTCAGAGTTCCAGATACTGTTGGCCGCCACATTCGAAGGTTCCTCGTTCTGGGTATCGATATATTTAAGGGCTTCCGCCAGAACTCCTTTAATCCCGTTGAGATCGGGCAGGGACAAGGCCTTCAAGCCGGTCAGGGTTTCAAGCTTAGATAAAACAACACCCAGTTCCTCCGGTGGTTTTGACGGGTATTGATTGACCAGTTCTTTGAGTGCTTGTATTTTTTTGCCCATCCCGGTATACTGCTTGTCCAGCAGAGCCATGATAACCTGGCCGAACTGGATGTTTTGCCGGTGTTCCCGGAGGTTTTTCATCAGCTGGGCGGCTTTGTTGTCCAACTCCGATATGTCTTCGTTTATTTCCCGCAATTTATTCTCAATTTTAGTGAGCGACGCGGTGGCGCCCCCGGCATTTATTTTTCCGGCTGTAATCACTTTCATTACTTCCAGGTTGCCGCTGACCTTAACGCTGGAACGTGAGACAAAGCCCATTACCCGCAAATTGCCTTTGATATCCACAATCATATTCTCGGTAACGTTGCCTGAAACCACTACGTCTCCGTTAAAACGAAGGTTGCCGGACTTGATGTCCACATCTCCGTCGTGCTGGTAAACCGAGTCCACGCTTACGACGACGCTGCGGCCCTGTTTTTTAACCCGGGGACGCCCGTTGATGGAGCTGAGTACGGACAGTCCGTCCGCCGAAAGGGACGCTCCTTTGCCTGCCCTGAGGCTAAGCTCGATTACAGGGTTGGCCGGAATGGGCTTCCCCATGACCGTGACGCCGTCTTCTCCCTTTTCCGCTGGATGGTAAACGGCCAAAACAGTATTGGCGTTGACCGACGGCACGTTGAATATTTCTCTGAAATCCACGTTTTCCTCGGATTCTTCCTGCTGCGGCGCCCGGGAAGTAAAAAAATATTCCATAAAACCGTCTTTTCCCTGTTTGGGCGGCTTGCCCGCGGCAATAATAAATGTCCCTTTGCGGGGGTTGTTTACCAGGTCGGCTATAACCCCGCTGTCAATACCGTATTTAATCTCCTTATCCTTGATTAATTGGGTGAGGATGTTTTCGTCCATCATTTCTTCATCTCTTATGGTTACAAAGGCTTTAAGCCTGTCATCGGTAATGGCCATGATAATGCTGGTGTTAACATCTCCCAAACAATCACCCCCGTGGTGAATATAATTTAGTCAAATTACCGTATATTTCTACAATTAATGTAATTATCCTTCCAGGCGATTTTCGGCTTCTGGTTCTTGATTTTTTTGGTAGTTTTCTAGATGGTTGCTATTTTATATTAAATTTTTAATTTCTCTATAGGAGTATCGGCAATTAAGGGCTTGGGCTTGAGAAGAAAAAATCCGGTCCGCGGTGGCGGCGGCCGGATTGGATTGATGCGGCGGCGTATTCAGCCTTAGGGGACGGGACGGAAATGTTCGCAAAACACCCGCTCGGCGTTTCGCCGGCCGCTGCCGAGTTTGGCGCTGATCTTTAACGCGTTGCATTTCATATTGCTGTTATAACGGCAATCTTCTATAAAACAGTTAATTCTTTTCATGCAGGACACCCCGCCTTGGCAATATAAATATATTGTTAATCTTTAATATTTCACCGGTCTGTTATCTTATACGGAATCAATGAGCAATCATTTTACCGGGGGGCTTAAAATAATGAACATTACGCTTATTCCCGTGGCGCCGGCGGCGGGTTCCGGGTTGATGAACGGCGCCAATGCCGTCGTCTTTGACGTTTTAAGGGCCACCAGTACCATTGTTACCGCTCTGTCGTCGGGATACCGGAGGGTGTATCCGGTTGTTGACGCTGACGAAGCCAGGCGGATGGCCGGGGAACGGGGGTTTTCCCTGGCCGGTGAGCGGGGCGGGCGGAAAATTTCCGGTTTCCCGCTGGGCAATTCACCCCTTGAATTTTGTGCCGGGCCGGCTGCCGGCGCGGATAGCCTGGTGCTTACCACATCCAACGGAACCGCTGCCATACGCAGCGCGGCTGTGGCTGAGAAAGTGCTCACCGGGTCGATTATCAATGCCCGTGCCGCTGCCCGGGCGGCTGTTGCCGAGGGCCGGGACATTATATTGGTCTGCGCCGGTTCGGGCGGGTTGTATTCACTGGATGATGTTTTAGGCGCCGGTTTCGTGCTGCTGGAGATTATCGACGCGGCTGCCCGGCCCCCGGAGATGGATGACCAGGCATTGGCGGCGTTATGTCTGGCGCGTTATTACAGACAAGACCCGCTGGCCGGTCTGATGGAGTCAAGTCACGGCAGGAAGCTTTTGGGGCTTGGTTTGGAAAGGGATCTGCGCTGGTGTGCCAGGCTGAATTTATATGATGCCGCTCCCGTTCTTTACGGCGAATATATTGCCGTCTAATCATATGAGGATATAAAAACAAGTTCCTGTTGCGCACATCTGCCAAAGAGGATATTCTGGTGACAGAACATTGCTTTGGGAGGTGTCATATGCCTAAGAGTATTAAAGAGGTTTTGGACAGCATCCCCCCGTTTAGTTTTCTGCCGCCTGATTTGCTTCACATGTTGGAAACCAAACTGGAAATGAAAACCTACTCTCCGGGCATATACGTAATTAGACAATCCCAGGACAGTTTAAAAACCTTGTTTCTCATCGTCGGGGGCTCGGCGGAGGTCGTCGCGGTCAACGGCAACGGTGACGAAGCGGTGATCGGATACAGGGGTGTGGGAGAGTTCTTTGGTGAAACGGGATTGACCGGCGAACAATACCAGGCGTCGGTCAGAGTAAGGGACCAGCTAACCTGCATTTTGATTCCGGGCGAAATAATTGAGCAGTTAATAGGAGAACACAGTGATTTCGCGGGTTACCTCACCGAACTGCTGGTTGAGCGCATGCGCTCGCTTTATGAAGAGATTATTCATGAACAGATATTTGACACTTCGGGAAAACTGGAGACGCCGCTTTTCCGCAAACGGATCAGTGATATAATGTCTTCCCCAGTAATCACCTGCGCGGCGGAGGATTTAATTACCGACGTGGCCGGAATTATGGAGGAGAAAAATATCAGCGCCGTGGTGGTCACAGACGGTGACGGCAAACCGGCGGGGTTGATTACCATGGCTGATCTGGTGCACCGGATTCTGGCGCGTTCCGTTACCGATTACCTGGATACAACCGCGGGTCGGATCATGAATGCGCATGTGGTCGGTGTGTCGGCCGAATCCTTTTACGCCGACGCCCTGCTGGCGGTGTCAAGGAACCGGGTTAAGCACCTGGTGGTAACCAGCCGCGGCCGGCTGGCGGGCATTGTTACTCTGGCTGACCTGATTAAGAGCAGGGCTGCCGGTAATCTGAAAATTATTCATGATCTGGAATCCCAGCGGGATATAGAAGGCCTGGCCAGGATCGGGACCGAAATCGACACGCTGCTGAACGCCCTGCTGGCTGAAAAGGCCCCGGTACGGGAAATACTTAAAATTATTGGTGAGTTTCACGAGCGTTTAACCCGCAAGGTGATCCAGCTTTGTGAGCAGGATATGGTTAACCGGGGCTATCCCGCCGTGCCGGTGGAATACTGCTGGGTGAACACCGGCAGCGCGGGCCGGCGGGAACAAACGATTCGAACCGACCAGGATAACTTTATTATTTTTATGGATCATGAAACGAAAAGCGCGGACAGCATCCGGGAGTATTTTCTCAAATTGGCCCTGCTGATCAATGATGGTCTGGACCGGTGTGGATTTGCCAAGTGCAAGGGTAATGTAATGGCTTCCAATCCCCAGTGGTGCAAATCGTTGGGGGAATGGGAGCAACTGGTTGAACGCTGGGTTGATACAGTGGGCGCCGATCCCAATTCCCTGCGGCAAATCACCATCATGATGGATTTCATTCCGGTATACGGAGAGAAAAAGCTGTCTGATGCGCTGTGGAAAAAAGTAATCAAGTCCTACGGGGACTCTCCGGCCATCTCGCACCATTTGACCCAGGACGATCTCGGCTCCAAGGTACCGGTGACCATCTGGGGCGGCTTCGCCACAGAAAAATCAGGGCCGTATAAGGATCAGATCAATCTAAAAAATTCAGCCTGCATCCATATTGTAAACTGCACCAGGATATTCTCCCTGAAAAACGGCATCACCGAAACCAATACCTTTAAGCGGCTATCCGAGCTCAAGAAAAAAGGCGCCTTAAAGTCCGACGAGGCGGACTTTGTTGAAGCTGCTTATGAAACGCTGCTGATGTTCCGGATCCGTGAGAATATGAAGAAGGTGAACCGGGGTGAAAAAGCGGATAATCACATTAACCCGTCGCATTTGACCAGGCAGGAAAGGGAACTATTAAAAGACGCTTTTACGGCTACCTCCAGGCTGCAAAAGCTGACCAGTTCAGCTTTTACCCTTTTCTGGCTGGCCAGGTAGTGGTTTTTCAAATGTTAAGCGAATTCGTTAGTCAATTTATTTCATCAATAGTTGCTGTTTTATTTTGTTTTAAATATTCAATAATAAAGTCTTTAATTTTTTTATTGCTTTTAATATTATTTTCTATTTCCTTAGTTTTTGAAACAACATTATAAATAAGTCTTTCCATTTCTTCATCAGTTTTTTGACTATTCTTAATTTCCTCTACTGCTTTTGAAATAGCCTCATTAGTTTTTTCATTAATTTCTTTAGAAATAGTCTCATTGTTATAGTTATTGCCTTGGTAAACATACTTACTGGATGACCACCCCAAAATCCACATGCTCTATTGTACTCAGGGGATTGAGCAAATATGAAACCGAAACCGTTATTACTTTCAACGACCAGGACGATACCGCCACAGTCTACACCTGCCACCGGCGCGTTATGACCGCCGTGGAAAAGCGCGGTGTAATGCCGGTAAAAGAACACAGGCAGGACGGCAGGGCGCTGGCCCGGGAATATCTCGTGCCCAAGGAACGGATTAAGATTAATCCTCCCCGCCGGGTATCGGATCAGCAGCGGGAGGAAATGCGCCGGAGGATGATGTCCAGAATCGGTTCTACGGTCAAAAAAGCCACGTCCCCATAGGAAACGAGCAGCTAAACTATGCCGGGTAAGGTGATTACACCTTAATATTGAAAGGCACCCTCCAAATCAAGGGCGCCTTTCTTTTAACTTAAAAGGCTAATCTTTAAGAGTTGGGCAAATTTTATGCTCAGGGTCAAACCAGAGTAATTTTAGGACATGGCCATCAAGTATTCCCCATATCCGTTGTTTGCCAGTTAGTCGGAGAGAAAAAAGACTGCTTATATCGTCCATATTTGATTCTTTTAACCGTTTGCGGGCTTGTGGAATCAGATTGCAAATCGGTACTTCATGATTATTGTTACCCCGGCTCCGCCCTCCGGTTGCGTCAAGTATTTCCTGCCAGGTCATGGTTTCATAATTTTTTAATTTTGGAAATATATCATCCCACCACTGGGTTTCATTAATTGCTTTAAAGCACCATGGGCACTCCAAATCAATAAGCCCAACATTCCATGCTGGTTTTTTTGTGCGATTATTTTCAGGATCAACTTTTATCCGTGTATGCCTGTCCTGTGGGTTGGTGTGTTTGGCTGTTTTTGGTGTCCTGTTATTATTAAAGGCTGCCATAATACTCCGCCATACTGGCCCATGTAATTTCAGAGTTACCACGTTCGCCATCGGGTATACCCCGGCGCGCTTCAAGCCATGGTGTTTCCTGATGGGTTAAATCGCTCAACCATTGGGCAGATTTTCCACCATAAAAGTCAACCACCCGGTCAATGGTGTCTTTTTGCAAATTCGTTAAGTTCGAAGTATCAGCCCGCCTAAAAAATTTGGCGTCCACGTTGTAACGGCCTCTGTGAGCCTCGTATAAAGCGGGAACAACCGGTCCATTGGCCCATGCCTCTATACGTTCTTCAAAAAGTGGTGCATCGTCCCATACCAAAGACCAGACCTGCGAATAGTAAACCAGTTTTTCGAGTTTCATAGTAGACATGGGGCGGCTAGTTTTTTCAAGTATATATTTCGCCACGTCAAAAACCGTTGCCATACTTTCCACCCCCTATTATTTATATTATAAGCAGACGGGATATGCTAATGTCAATGAAAATATTGTTAAAATTAAGACTTCTCTTGGTCAGGCCAATTGAATTGAAAAGAAATGTCGCATAAACCTTACCACATGCCAAAGACAAAAAGAGCAGTTTGAATTAACCTTTTTATAACCAGGCAGTTTTTTTTACACAATAGGAAGTACACTTCAAGCGGGGTACGCCCATGAGTGGGTTAATTATATCTAAGAAACGCATTCCGCAATAATCCTTATTGGGATCATTATTCTGCCATTAACCATCATTGGGGGCACATCGCTTTGCACTTCTTCGCCATCAATAATCAGTTTTATTTGATTAGCGGCAAAAGAAAAGGTTGTAGTAGCAAGGATCAGACCAAATAATAATCCCACCATAAAACCGATAGAAAAACGCTTTATAACCATTCCCCCTGACATAATTTTATCAAGTTAGAACACTATGTCCTTATCAACCGAGCCACCCCAGCCATTATAATGCAGGGTATATTCATCATACCGGTTTGGGGTTGACTTTGGGGAGCCGGAAAAACAAAACCCCGGCATATTGCCGGGTGCTTATCGGACTGCTTCTTCCTCTTGCCCATCTTGAACATTAAGCCGGTTTTCAATTAGTTTGACATCATTCCAAATAGCATCAAGATGGACAAATATTTTCTTATGCGTTGCACGATTGATGGCCCTTAAATCATTGACAGCAGCTTCAATGACAGCTTGGCCTTTTTTTAATTCTTGCTGGCCTTGCCTTAACTCCTGGACGTCCTGCCTTAATTCTTGTATCTCCTGATGGACAGGTTTTAATTCCTCCTGCATAACTGAGCGCATCATATTGACCAGTTCAATGTTATCCGGCATAAGAACCCTCCCCTTCTGCATAATATTAATTCGGCTTTTGCGGTGGATCTCCTGCCTTATGGGGTGAAATGGAAGCAGTATTAAAAGGACAAAAATGTCCTACCCAAAAATAAGCTTTAAGCCTTGGGGTGTAAGGATTTTCTGCAAAAAACCAACTGCGGTGAAAACAGGTGGAGGCTTGATGCATAATGGCAGGTAATCAATACCCTGCATGAAAAGGGTAAATCCTTCTCCCTTATTAAGCAGGTTCACCTTATTGTGGCCGGAGCTTTGAAGCAGGCAGTTAAAGAAGGTAAGGTTTTCCGTAACGTGGCTAATTCAGTGGAGTTACCCAAAAACACAAAAAGGAAGGTGGCCCCGCTCACCAAGGATCAGGTGAAAACCTTCCTGGAAGTGACCCGTGCCCCGGAAAGCAAGCATTACACAGCCTTTCTACTGGAACTGGCTGCAGGGTTGCGGCGGGGAGAGTTGTTAGCTTTGCGATGGTCAGATGTAGACTTAAAATCAAAGAAAGGAAGCCTTACCGTTCGCCGGACTATAAGCCGGGTGGCCCTGCCCACCGATAATAAGAAAACCCAGCTTATATTCCAAGAACCGAAGACGGAAAGAAGTAAGAGAGTAATCAAGTTGAAAGGGGCTGTGATAGGTGTTTTAAAGGAACATCAACTTGCTTCCGGGGCAAGGGCAAATGATGATGCCCTGTTATTCCCCGCCAAGGACGGCGGCCCACTCGACCCCAGAACATTTATTAAAAGGTTTGAGACCCTTCTCGATAAGGCCGGCATACCAAAGACAAGTTTCCATGCTTTAAGGCATACTGTAGCCGTTCTGCTTCTCCAGGCCGGCGAAAAGGTAAAGAATGTTCAAGACTTATTAGGGCATGAAAAATATTCAACTACCATGGACATATATGCTGAATACCTGCCTGAAGAAGAAAAAGAAAAGACAGCGGAAACAATTAGATTCCCTGCTGTCTGAACTAATGTAGAGTGTACCGTTTTTGTTTTTCGGTATCACATACCGGGGTGGCGGCCCCGGTTTTTTTGTTTTCTGGGTCCGGTTGGCATAAACCCCTTATTGGCACATACCATGGAACCCCGGAGCCCTTGTTTTTCCTGGTGGGGCTAACTGGTTTCGAACCAGTGGCCTCTTGAATGTGAGAAAAAAGACGGATATTATAGTCAATTTTATGCAGTATAACACAGTCCAAAAACACAGACTTATCAAGTATTTACAGCTATATAAATATATCGCCATATTATACCTAGTCCATTGTATGTTATCGTATTGTGTGTACAAACTAATGTCAGGGGTAGCCATAATACGGACACCCTTTTGGTTCCTTAATTTTGAGGAGCCAATCCGTTAAGCTGTTACATTGAGTAACAGACTCTAGTTTATGGATTAGACATCCATAAACCCGGAAACTTGGATGTGACATACAAGCTTGTTACATACATTGGGCAATAGGCTTAAGTGGGCATGTTGAGAATCGGATGGGTTTCCCGTTTTTAAATCGGTAAAGCACTACACATCCGCGCGGATGAGTTGCAACTCAAATTCGCCAGCGCTGACGAATTTACCACGAACCAGCACTACACACCCCCGCGCATGAGTTGCAACTATACCCATGCACAGACTAAACGCGAACCCAAGTTCGTATTTAGATTACACCCCCGCGATGGATAAATTAAATACCGTTTTAAAAGTTAACGGTCGCTCCCCGTGCGGGAGCGTGGATTGAAATTAATAGTTTTTACCGCCTTACTGTTCCAGCGAATGGTCGCTCCCCGTGCGGGAGCCATGAGTTGCAACGTAGGGGATAAATCCGAAATCGATTTCGTATTTAGCACCACACAACAAAAAACCCCGGCAGGTACAATCACCTTACCGGGGCCAATTTCGTTCGCTGCAGGGCACCCTGTAGCGTTTATCTAGTATTCGGGCACTGTTTGCATTGTTGGCAGTCTGTACTTGTGCCCAGGCAGCAAGGACTATCACCCGTATTGCAGAACCTCGTCTTTTGCTTTGGACAGTCTTTTGAGTTGATTAGCGTGTGATCGAGATCCTTGTAGTATACCCATTCAACCTCGTCCGCAAAGTGACCGTATCCATACCCACAACCCGCCATTAATAAGCCACCATCCTTTCGTATTCTACGCCCGGCATGTGTTAATTACCCAGGCCAAGCTCCTGCCGCTGTGGGGCATCCTAGAAGGCTATTTTGCAGCTTCTGCCTTTGTAAAAATCTCTGGATTCTCAATATACCGCTGCCGCTCCCACAATGCAAGATTTCGTATTGTCTCATTATCGTAATTGTGGTCAGGCAATAGCGGTATACCTTTTTCGTATGCGTCCAGTATGAACAGGTATTTTTTAGCAACATCCACAGTGGAAGTCACCAATTCAATCATTTCCAGGAAAGACTTAAACTGCTTTGGAGTAAAGGTAATATCCGGATTTTCTTCTTTAAGTTGCTCATAGGTAAACTCCTTGGCAAACTTTGCCCAAAATTCAGGATCATCCACAATAGTTTTAATACGATCTTTATAATCTTCAAGACCAAAAGCAATACCCATTTCCAGAATGCTAATTTCTTTTAAATCGTACATTAAAATTACCTCCCAAATTTTCTTGACTTTTTCTCGGGGAGAGTTTATCCTAAAAAAGACAATAAAAAACCCGCCCCAGGGTAAGGGGTTTTAAAACAGGAAGGGATGCTGGCAGGCGTAACCTTCCTTTTCAATTTTTTAACATCAAAAAACTCACCTCCCCAATTCTTATATTAAGCACCCCTAGAAAAATATCAACTACTCTTGATATATTCCTAAAGGGTATTATGATTATACCTAATTTTATTATGGCATGCAATATTGCCTGAAAATTTAACAATTGGTAAAATAGGATTGATTTAATGATAATTGGAGGGCGATCGTTTGGTAACTTGGAAACTACACATGTTGATGGCTGAAAAAAGGCTTAAGATAACAAACGTTGCTAGGTCATCAGGATTGGCATGGGAGACTGTTTCGTCAATTTACCATGGGAAAGCAAAAGCGGCCACACTAGAAACAATGGATAAATTATGTAAAGCTCTGGATTGTAATCCTGGAGATCTGTTTGAATACAAGTAGCAAAAGGAAGGGGCAGAAGTGAGGCGTTCTTGAAAAGATTTTTTATATTTTATACCACGTGGCACATTATGGCAAGACATTATTTTCCAATCTAACCCTAAAAATTGAGATGAAATAAATTTAATTTGGGAGAGTTTATAATTGTTAACTGGAATAATACTACTCCTTGCGAGTGTCGTTTGCTATATAACTAATATTGTTCTAATCCGGCATTATTTAAATAAATCTATCCCCGGAGTCTTAGAGATAGACGAAATATTATCACCACCCCCGCCTGGCAAAGAATATCTCTGGGAAAAAACAGCGGGATCCGGCATTGTGCCTAAGTGGGTTTCAATTATAGGTCTTTCTTCAATACCATTATTAGTAATAGGAGTAATTTTTATTATAGTTCACTTCATAATGAATTGACCAAAAAAGACATTATTTATAGAAGATAATAGCCGGGCTTAGTACCCGGCTTTACTCCGTAAACTCATGCAATTGTGTATACTCCGCTTTGCGCTTCTTAGGCACGTTCTGCAATGCCCGTTCCGGCTTTGTTAATAGTTTATTTCGCATCTCGTTTCTAATCCGCTCCGGCGTTATTCGCAGCTCAGATAGTTTAACGGCGGCTGCGGTTATTTTAGCATCATCATTGCTATTTACAGCATCAATAAAGGCGTCTATGGCCCTGGTTTCCTCGTCTCTGGTGCGACTTTCTGAATAACCCACAATACTGGTCAAGTCCCGCTCGATGGATTCCCTTACCGGACTAAATCCAACGCCTTTAACTGCCCTTTCTGCTGGTGTCAGCTTGATTTTTAACCGGCCACGGTTCCAGGGATCAGTAATTTCACCGTCTGCCTTCAGAGCCAAAGTCAAGTTTCCTGGAGAGGGGGAAATAGCCCTTAACGCCTCTATCCATTCCCGCTTGGCCGCTAGTTGCGCGGTGCTAACAACGGTACTTACAGTTGGCCCGGAAAGGTCGCGCAATTCTCCGGGTATAAAGTCACCACCACCAACGCGCCGGGAAACGTCCACCCCTGGCCCAATATTGCTTAAAATGCCGTACATGATTGTTTTGGCTATGGCTTTTTTCTCCGGAACGTCGCCTGCCCACTCCATGAGATACTTTTTAGTTTCCAACTCAATATCAATATCAAACATAGCTTTGACCGTATTTTTTAGCGGTTCCACCCCAGGTAATCCATAATACCCGGCAAGCAATACAAACGGGATCCAAAAGCGGGGTTTTTCGGCACCCTTCAAGCGGGTCATAAACTCAAGCTGTTTAACCGGAAACTTCTTAAACTGAAAAAGCACTTGACCGACAGGACCGGAACGGCGTATAAAAGCCGGGGTGTCCGCTATGCTGTAATCGAATTGCGTTTGGTCGATTAACTTCTTAGCATATGCAATAGCCTGCTTATGGCTCATGCCCCTGGATACACCCTTGTAATACGCGCCAAGGCCCGTAGCCCGCCGGAGGAATATGTCCGTCTTATGGAACATTACAGTGCTGGCGTTAAAAAAACTGCCCATGCCTGCCCGGGAGTATCCTGCGCCGGATTCAATGCCCATGGCAACATCAAGCCCCATCTGCTTAAGCAAGCCGATATCCTTAGAAGCGCCGCCTATATCTTGTCCGGCTGCCTTTCTGGCAAGATTCTTACCGCCCACCATTGCAGCCCGCCTTAAACCTTCCGCTGTCCACTTTTCGCCGAGCTTGGCATATGCGTTAATTAACTGTGTGCCGTTAATGAGCGCCGACGATACGTTATACAAACCTAGTTTGGCAATGGCCACGGCTTTTGTTGTTGCGCTGGCTAATTGCAGCGCCGGACGGTCGCCCAGGTATTTGCCAAGGAATTGGGACAATGCCGGCACTTTTGCCAATGCGTTATTAATTACTTCTTCCGCTTCGGTTGGGTTACCGTTTATGTCATTAATATACTTTTTAATGTAACCAGCGATCCCTTTATGCTCCTTATCAAACGCGCCAAACTGCCGTTCAAAACGGCTTATGCTGCCGGCTTTAAAGCGGTCTAGTGCGGCATACCTGGACATCATATTGAAATAGTGCCGGTTCACCCAATCAAGGTTGGTTTCCCATCCCTTAACACCTTTGCGCTGCATGAAGTTGCCCACAAAGCGGGAGCGCCCCTTTAGCCTGGCCACCCCCTCCAATAACTGCTGAGCTTCATCGGCGGTCAGGTCAAATTGCTTTTCGACCTCGCCCTTGAATTTGAAATACGTCCGGTCACCCAACACGGCAGCTTGCGCGGCTTCGCCGGGGTATTCAAATTGCTTCGGCCTAATAGTAATCTTCCGGCCTTCCCTGGCTAAAGGATTGCTCATATTTACCGCTTCGCGAAGGGTCTTGGCGCTGCCGATAATCTCGTCATCCACAATGATAAAATAATTATGGAAGAAGTGAGGAATATATCCCTGCCGGTACGCTATGGGATCCTTTCCCCGCAAAGCACGGGCGGCATTGGCAATGCTATAAGCATGGTCATATGCGGAGCGGGTGAGATTATAAGCCCTTATAACATCGTCATTGGCGTTAAACAGGGTACGCAGCTCATCCATAGTAAACTGTTTTCCGGCGACATCACCGGCAAGCAAGATTTCCTGATATAAAGCCTTGTTTACCTTATACGCAGCCCTGCCGCCACGTGATAATACCTTGTCAACGGCTTCTAAGCGCCTGTTGAATACGTTCCGTAGTTTCTCCTGGTGTACCGTGGCCCTGGCCGCTGCCTGCACATACGGCTTTAACTGTGGGTACTTTTCAGCCACACGCAAAGGGGACTTAAACACTGATCCAATACTAGGTTGCTTAGCCTCCTGCTTGGCGATAATTTTAACGCCTTCCTCGGCCATACCAAGGTTGTCACGCAGGTTTTTTGCCGCCTTGGAAGCGGCAGTTTGTATTTCTTCAATAGGAATACCGCTATATAAATTTACACTGCCTTGCGGAGTATCCTGCACTTTAAAGGCATCCTGCATGGTTTTAATTTCTGTCCGGGCTTGCTCCACTGTTTTACCCGGTGCCGGGATGGTTTCAGCCAAAAGGACGCCGCTTCTTGGTTTCGCTTCAGGAACGGCCTGTTTAACCGCTCCAAGTTCGCGTATTTTAGGTAATTGCGCTGCCTCCCCGGCTCCTTTAATTTGCTTAGCGGCAACTTTAACACCGGGGCCAATAAGCTCGGCACCGGCACCAAGAGCACCAACAAGGGCAGCCCTTTTTGCGATTTCCTTTGGCGGCGCCGATTCAACCACACCCAAACCCGTTTCTGCCGCTGCACCAGAAATACCGACGGTGCCCAATCGTTGTGCGATCGGACTTAGCTTTTGCACCGCCGGTATAACTTTAGAAGCGGTCTCAAAAACTTTATACGCCCTTCCATATGGATAAGCTAATCCTGCAACTTCACCGGTGAATTCCGCACCCCTTTCCAGTCCAGGAGTAGGCAGTGGAGTATATTGATAGCCGTACTCCGTACGTGGAGCGCCTAAAGGAATATCAGCTATTGTTTCCCCGACACGCTGTATAAATGCGCCGGCCGTTTTAATAGGCTGCGGTATAGCTTGCGTCGCTTGTGCTATGCGCTGTTGTGTTGCAGGTGACAAGAATGGACTTGGCTTAATAACCGGTGCCATTGGTTTTTGTTCCTCTATCTGCCTCAGCTTAGCCGGTGACGGCGGCTGCGGCTTATATGCCCCTGACTTTTCTTCGAGTTTGCGCAGGTCGGCTACCGGGGCAGGCTTTGTCTTTTGGTCCAGGTATGACTTCAATAACGACTTACCTTCGGCATTAAGCCGGGCCGGGTCTATTTCCCCGGCCTGGATTGCGTTGTATAACCTTTCGCCTTGCGTTGCCAAAATAACCACCTCTTATTCCGTATACTTGTACAAATCCGTATAACTGTAAGGTGTACCCGCTTGCTGCTCATTGACCCCCAATAAGTCAGCATATTCTTTAATTATTGCCTGAAATTCTTTAGCTGTAATACTGGGGTCATAAGCCACGCGCGGGTCTTTCTGCGCCATTTCAACGGCATCCTGCATAGTAACAGAAGGTTGCCCATACTCCTGCTCATATTGCTGGCTCTGCAACTGCCGGGCCATTGCCGCCTGGATGTTCGCCTGTGTCTGGGCCATTGCTGCTGCATTTCCTTCTCTGGCAATCTGCAGACGTGATGCCCTATCCTCATATGCCTTTTGCGCCTCGAAGGAAGGAGTACCCACCGGGATTCCCAAAATAGATGACGCCGCATTGTCCACATAGCCAAGCTGCTTTACCCTCGTCCACGCGTTTTCAAGCTGCTGCTGCTGTCTTTGGTATTCGGCCTCCTGCGTTGCCATCCGGTCGAGTTCAGCCTGCCGGGTGCGGTCATATTCCAGTTGTTCCAGCCCGGCCACAGTGTTGAAAAGCTGCAGTCGATTGCTCAAATTACCCTGCTGGCGGGCGTATGCTTGGCTTGCCAATTGCGGGATGATGTCAGCGGTAAGCCTGGCCATATTCTCTCCGGTGATGGATGAATTCAATATTCCCCTGGCGTTCAGTTGTTCCATAACGTCCTGTTGCACCCGTGGGACTATTGCCTGATATGCCGGGTCTTTTGCAGGGTCGTAGCTAAACGGTTGATTGACGTTTCGGGTTAATTGTTTCAAAATATCGTCCATTTGCGCACGGTAACCTGTTTGCGCTGTAGGTTGCGCGGTGGTTGCCGGGGTCGGTTCCCGGTAAGTGTAACCCGTTGCTTTTTGCACCCGGTTAATTTCTGCCTGTATGCGCTCCGGGGTGGACCTGCCTGCATCATAAGACGGATTTTTGAGTCGTTTGTAAAGGTCGGATAGGTACGGTTGCGGATTTTTAGGGTTAAGTTGAGTGTTAGTCATTAATTTAATACCTCCTTGCTAATCGTTATGGGATGGCCGCAAAGTGAACAAAAATTGATATAGTCCACATGAAAGTGGCCGCATACGGGGCAGGTAATGCCCCGCTGCTTGCCGAAAATTAGCACGTTCTCATGTACTGCTTCCAAGGTGTCCGCCGCCCGGGTGAGGTTTATGCGTTCCTGGAAGGCTAAATCTTCATTTTCAAGCGCCAGGTTAACCCGGTAAAGGTATGTCTTTAAAATACTGTTTAAAGTGTAGAGCTCATCGTTTGAAAGGGTTTGAATTTGCTCCATTGAAACATAACCCGGGTTAAAAGTATTATCCCTTATACCCTTAATCGCCAGGTTAATCAGTAAACCAGGATCAGCAGGCATAATTACAACTCCTTATTCACATCAATGGCTTGTATTGCCGCATACGCCTGTTTAACGTCCTGCATTCGCTTATTTATAAGTTCGGCGTTGGTGGTATCTCCCACAGCCTCAAATGAAATTTTGGTCAAGTACAGGTCAAAGTGCCTTTTTTCAAGTTCTTCCAAACGCCGGTTTTTGAGTTGATTTTTAGTTTCAGATTTCAATTTCATGATTTTACCTCCTATCCTATAATTACATCGTGCGTATGAGGCGGATCACCGTCTGATGTGGTTGTTAGCCCCACGATTGAATTAGCACTATTAAAATATAAATCGCTGTGGAAGTTAGTTGGAACAGAACCGCCGATGCCCATATAGTTAGCGCCGGAAGCGCCCCGGATGGTGAAACCGTCGATTCCATCATAAAACTCCAGCAATTTAGCCCCCCGGTGATACAGGAAAATGTCCACAATGTCGGTTTCCGTGGGAGTGAACACCAGGCCGCTTAATAAGCCATCAGATGTTAACCCTTTAAGCCCGCCCCCGGTTAATTCAAGGTGTGCGGTATCTTTCGATCCAGTTAGGATATTATTACCGATAATGTCGCTGCCCGTAATAGTTCCGGTAAAAGTGGCATCTCCATTAGAGTCAATGCCGACAGTTTTCACACCTCCGGCATTATACATCTCAAATAGGAAGTCACCGGAGATATCATCATAACCCATCTTGAGCCGTAACGTGCCTGGTGAACTGCCACCCTCTTTGGCCGCTTTTGCATCGTACATTGTTAGCTGTGGACCGTCTATGACGGTTTCGCCGTAACCACTGCGTATGTCACAGCGGTTAGTATGAAGACGCTTGACATTTTCATGATCCTGGTGATAAAGTCCCCAATTAAGTTCTTTTTGGAGTTTGGCTAGGGCGTCTACAAGATCCCTGATGTCTTCCTTGGTGACCATTTCACTGTTAAATGTTGGGAAAGTAAATATTGCCATGCTAAGTTACCTCCGGTTTAGATTTTCTGGTGCCGGTGGCCGCAGTTCCAGCAAGTCCTTAAACCAACCAGGCTGTTGAAGTACTGTTCAAATGCGGCAACCGGATTTAACAAAACCTCGAAGCAAGTCTCCTTGTCGTAAATCAGCGGGAATCCCAACATAGTTTCCTTGCAGTTAATACACTTGGGCCATACTGACGGAACGCCATTACTCCATAACCAGTCCCGGCCCTGTTCGAGCTTCTCTTCTCCATCCGGTAACTGCCCGATTTCTAATTCAAATTGTTTAAGGTGGTTAAGCGCTTTTTGTACAGCCTCATTTATCATCTTTTGTGTTTTATCCAACGTGATAAACCTCCTTTTATTAAAGTGAGCGGGAAACTGGTGGTAATCCACCAGTCCCACGGGTACCCGCCCTCAAAATCTAACTAGATTTTTTCATCAACTTCCGGTATTGTTCCGGGGAGTTGATTTTCTTCATTGCCGCATATTCAGCCGGGGTCATGCCCGCAAATTTGGCAAAGGCCCGTTCATCTGCTGTCAATACGTCTGTTGGTGCCTTCTTTACAGGTGCCGGCTTCTTTCCCTGTAAGGCATCACGAACCCTTTGGCCCAGCTTCTTATCCTTTGGAGTGCCTTTGATGAAGGTATCAATGAATTCTCCAACGGTCCAGCTATCATCACTGGCTTTCAGCGATTTGTACATTTCGCGGTTGGCATCGTCCATGTGCCACAGTATAAAGCCGTCCGGATCTGCTTTGTGGCTTGGCGGTGACGGGGCTTTTTGTGGTTGTGCTTTAGGCTGGGTTGGCCGGGATACCTCTTTGGCCGCTTCCTCAAATGCCGTTTGCGCGTCCATATTCCACGCCAGCATAAGGGTTTTGATGCGCTGTTCAAGGCCTTTGGTATTTAGGCCTTTGTCTTGAAGTTTTGATATTTCCGCGTCAAGTTCGGGGGTGTCGGCTTCCCGGTAAAGGTCGTCACCAAACCACCCTTGCACCTGTGTTTCAGCACCGTCAAGATCGCCGTCAACTGCAGCTTTCATGCGCTCAATTTCAGCCAAGGCATTTACGTTTAAAATCTCGCGAGTGTCGGTTGCCGCCGGTTTGGGCGGGTCGTCGTCAGGTATCGCGCTGGATTTGTCGGCCTCTTCAATTTCCTCAACGTAAGGTTGCAGGTCAACATAACTTTCATTCTCGTGTTGGTTCATGGTTTTTACTCCTTTCAAAATAATATTAGCCCATAGGATTTTTGTATGAACTGCGGATTACGGTTCTTGTTTTGTAACCGGGTGATTCTTTTTTGCTCGGGTTGTATATTTCCATATTCTTAAAACCGGCGTCCTGAAGCTCTCCAGGGGTCCAGAACCCCTCGGGTTCCTGCTGGATTATGCGGGGCTTAAAGCCAACTCCGGCCCAGCGGTTAAGTGCCTGCGTCATAGCGTCAACCATATCGTCATGTTTGCCGTTAGGGAAGGCGCTAACTTCTTCGATGAGGTCATGTACCCATGGTGCTATATTTGGGTGTGGCAAGTACACGTTACCGCTTTCGATGTCGGGGCTTACCGCGTTGGCTCGGGCAACCTTGCCGCCCTGTGGTTCTACTTCAATGAGGCCGGATACCTTGCGGCGTAGCATTTGAATCACTGCCGGACCGTTGGCCTTGCCCTCGACGAGCTTTGCCCTGCTGAGTGGCCACTTCTTTGTTGTTTTAACGATAGCCTCCATTGTATCGGGCAAGTCCATTCTCTTGTGTGTTTGGTCAAGCAGGTACTTGTTTACCGCTACCCTACCCCACACCTGGCCGCAAACAAAGTCCACATTGCCGGATTTGCTGCTTTTTTCATCCTTGAAGGTACAATCCCACGACTGTATAGTGTCGTCAAATATGGCCGGGAGGGGTACGCTGGGTATATGCGTTATCTCCCCATTGGGCAGCTTGACAGGTACGGGAGGTTGGTCCTGGTGCTTATGGTGCCAATATCTCCACCAGTGACGCTTGAACAAACCGCCTTCAGCGGGTGAGGGGCGCTGCTGGTACAGTGCCGCCCATGCTCGGGAGCCTACCGCTTTTTTAATGTCCTTATACTCGTTTGGCGGGTACCGCTCCGGCCATAGCCATTCGCCCGGCTTGCGGCCCAGCGGGTCGCCTTCTTCTGCCTCTGCCGGTAGGGATATTACTTCCCACTGTTCGCCATCGGCTTTAGCTTCATTGATTAACCGGCCTACAAGGTCGTCCTCATGCCACCGGGTCATTATAAGGATGATGGCACCGTTAGGCGCAAGGCGAGTGCGTAAGGTTGTCCGGTACCATTGCCATACCTTTTCCCGGATGGTGTTACTGTCGGCTTCCTCTGCGTTCTTCAGTGGGTCGTCAATGATGGCTACATGTGCGCCACGTCCGGTAATGGGACCACCTACACCGGCAGCCACACACCCGCCCCGGTCGTCCTTTAGGGTCCATCTGTCGGCGGCTTGCGTGTCCAGAGATACGCCCCATAAGTGCCCCCATTGAGTAAGCGTGTTCATGGCAATACGGCTATGATCGAGGGCCAGGTCTGCAGCATATGAACTAAGGATTATCTCCTTGGCAGGGTTCTTGCCCAAGTACCAGGCAGGAAACTTCTTTGAGATAACCTCACTCTTACCGTGTCGTGGAGGCATAGTCACTATGAGCCTGGTTAGTTCGCCCCGCTCAACAGCCGCTAACTTACTGCATAGCAGGTCAAGGTGTCGCGCCCGCTGCCATCTACCCCGGGATTCATATTCCAGGAAAAACACCAGGTCATCCCGGGCTAATTGTTCCCATACCGCTTGAAGTTGTTGGTGATCTAAGTTCTCCATTTTTCACACCTTTTTTAATAAAAGTTTCCCGGTTCATGCCTACGGCTTGGGCGGCGATGTCGCGGGACTCGCCTTGTGGTAACTCCGCAAAATTTTGCGTACTTTCTTTGCTCGGGCGATGGTTACGTCCCGCCAGTGCTTCTTCAATCTTCCGGGCCAAGGCTACTTTCTCACTTGATTGTGAATCAAGAGGCGTATAAAAAAAGCCTGCAACAGCAGGGTTTCTGAGGTGCTGACATTCATTTGACATTAGTTTTCGGGCTCATTCTCGTCGTTTTCAACCGCTTTTCGGTACAATTCCTTGGCAATTTCTAGCAGTTTCGGGTCGCTGACAACCTTTTCAACCAATTCGTTATGACGCTCTGTTTGGGTAGAAATGTCAATACCCTGCTGCGGTTTGCCAAAACCTCTATCAAAAAGGATTTCCGCAGCCCGAAGCCGGTCAGAATGTTTTGCCTTTTCGTCCAGTGCAATTTTGATAACCTGCTGCAGCACCGGGATACTGTTCTCTCGGGCCAGCTTTTTAAATTCCTCTGGTATTTTGGGCCTGCCGCCTGGATTCCCACTTTGCCCGGGTTTAAACGCCGTTGACGGTGCTTTTCTTTTTGGCTTATCTGTAACTGTCCTGTTTTCAGACACTTTTACCACTCCTTTCTTGTGCCTTTTTATACCGCATAGTGCCCTTACCACGCCGCAGCGCCGTTTGCCACAACTCCTTATCATGCGCCAATAAACTAAGAAGCTCAGCTTCACTAAGTACCAGCACACACTTTTTCAACTTAATCTCAATCATAAAATCACCTCCGTTAACTAATAAATGAGCAACTTGAACAACTTCACTTAATCCCTTGATATTACTGGCTTCCACGTGTTGTTCAAGAACTTGTTCATGAGCAACTTCTAATTTAAACATATATTATATTATTTATATATATTATTATTATATTATGGTAATTGAAGTTGTTCATTGAACTTGTTCAAATTTTAACGTTGAACAAGACGTGGAACCCGCGCCATTATTGAATAATTTTTGAACTTGCTCAACTTGTTCAATTTGTTCTGCACCAGACATCAAGCCAGGTAATTCCCATAACCATTTCCCGTTTTTAACCCCCTTTTCTTTATATGGCTCAATCTTTAGTTGTTCCCGCGCCCGGCGAAGTGTCATAGCTGAAATGCCGTCACTCTTTGCAAGTTCTTCGATCGCCTTTCCTTCTCTCGGCCCGCTCGCCAATTCTTCTTTTAGCCACTCCACGGCGTTATCTAAACTGTTGGTATTTTTCTTTTGGTCCTTGTCGTTACCCAGCATTTTCCCGGTGGTAAGCTCCGACAACCCAGTCCAATAGAATCCCTTACCTATTTCCAGCGCATAACCTTGACTTGCTCCAACAGGCGCTAAACTACTCTTGATGTGTGTAATCGCCTTCTCGCCCGGATTGTCAGGGTTATTACCAGCCAATAATATACTTCGCGCAATTGCGGAAAAGTCTATGCTGCCCAATATCCTATATAGCGCATTTGAGTTGCTTGATTTATTCATGTGTTCCAGGCACAGAACAGCGCATTTATGCTTCTCCGCTAATGTCGCTAACCTGGACAAAATAGGCCTAGTCTCGTTAGCCCGGTGCATGTCTATATTGGCGCCAAGGAAAGCATGTAAAGGGTCGCATATAATAAGCTCCGGCTTTAATGCTTCGGCAAGCCCATCCAGCAATAATAAATCGTCAAATGAAAATGCGCTCTCTTTCTCATTTTCAGTTGTGCCGGTAATCGCGTGAACATTGTTTGGATTGCCCCCCAACATGTCTAACCGGGGCCTTAAAGTGTCGGCAATACCATCTTCAGCAGACATATATATGACATTCCCGGGCTCCCGCCTGGTTATGGGCCTGCCGTGATTCTTGTCGGGTAAGGGATTTCCCGTACTTATGGCCGCCGCTAATGCCAGAGATAAAAAGGTTTTACCGGCTCCCGGATCGCCAATTAGCAGTGTAAGCTTACCTTTAGGTATGTATGGTTCCCATAACCAGCTTATTTCCTCCGGTTCCACATCGGCCATGCATACAACCCGCAAGGATTTTTTGGGTTTATCAGGTTCTTTCCCTTTAGGTTTCCAAACGGCAGCGGCCTTAACTAATTTAAAAAAATCATCCTTGGTATTGCCAGACGCTAACCAATCCGAGACATCTCCCTTATCCGGCAACCCGGGCAATTCCACCACCTTAACAATGCACCCGCGCTCCGTAAGTTGTGCAGCGACATTCTCCGCATGGTTAAAACCTGGCTTATCATTATCAGGCAGTATGATCACCCTAGTACCCGCCGGGAAATATTTAGAATGGCATTCTCGCCACTTTCCCGCGCCGCCGTGGTTGGTGGTGGCAAAGACACCTATGCCTTTAAGGTTTAGGACATCTTTCTCACCTTCGACAACAAATATAGGTATCTTGCTTTTAATCGCCGTCAAAAGGGCCGGCAACATGAATGGGACCGGCTCAACCCCTTTTGTGGTCCAGTCCCAGCCGCCGTTACCATTAGGTTTCCTTTGCAGGAACGTTTTTTTACCATCGTCAAATTCCTGCCTTACTGACTGATAGACCAACCTACCCTTGGCATCGTGATAATCATACGGAACTTCATTTATTTTGCTGCGTTTTTTATCATCCATAAACAGATCACCTATTTCCAAGTCTATTGCTGCTAAAATAGTCTCAGTTTCACAGCCAGCATGACAATAGAGTAGAACTTTATTATCTCCAACACCAATAGATAAACTGTTTTGCTTATCGTCATGAGCGGGACACAGCGCGGTATATTCCGAACCACGTTGCTTAACGTTCTTAAGTCTATCTAGTACACTTTGTAATTGCACTTAATCACCCGCTCGTTCCAGGTGATAGCGGTCGTGACATTCTTCCAGGCAAGAACCCAATCCAACAGGCAGATTATGCTCGTTTACGAACCTTTTTATCTCGCGAAAATCCGCCTCGGGAAAGTCGTGCCACCTCGCTACCCGCTTCAGCGTCCTGCACCGTCGGGCTGCGAATTTTCTAAAGTTTGTCGGCTTGCGCTTACTTCTCAACCATAATAAAATACGTGCGAACATACAATCACCTTCTTTCTGCCGCCCGGTGCCGCCGCCAAGCATCCCGGGCTTTTTACATTTACATAGCTTTAGCTTGTGCTTTTTCATCCATCCACCGAAAAAACGAATCACGCGGTATGATGATCCGTTTACCAATCCTAAATGATGGAAAATCATCCTGCTTAACAAGGTTGAAAGCACTACTTCGAGCAATACCCAGGATTTCGCCCACTTCTTCCACCGTAAAAGTTGCCTTTTGCATAGTCCCACCTCCCTTCAAAAAGACAATAAAAAAACACCGGCTTTTGCCAGTGCCTTTTTCAAACTTAGAATTACTCTATCGCATCCGCTATCTCTTTGGCCTTATCTAATTTGGCCTGTTGTTTCTTTAATTTATCTTGTTCCCTTTTAAACCTCTCGGCTTCTTCAATTAGTTTTTCTTCGGGTATTATTATTTGATCCACTAACTCCAAAGATATTTTATTCCCTGGAGCTTGCGTAAACCTTGCGTATCTATCTGGCACCTTGCCCCTCTTGTCTAGTTCAATTTGTATTGCCTTATCTATCATTGCCAACCAACCAATTACCGCAAAGGGTCTTAAATCTTCAATAATAATTTTCTTATCCTTATTTTGCAGCAAATCTAATATACTGCTGCGAATTTTTACAACATCATCAAATTTAACACCTGACTCGACTACTTTTGTTGAAGCATATGTCTCCATTGTAGCTAAAACAGGATAATCGGCAATTTTACCCTTTCCCCTCCCGGCAGCCTTTTGAATTTGCTTCTCAGCCGCTCCACCTTTTGTGTAGCGTTGCAACTTTCTCTCGTTGATTTCTATTCCGTAATCCTCTTTCAATCTTCTTAGGGCTTCTTCAAGCCTCATGGCGATTATCAACCCTTTAAACTTATTTCCTATTTCTTTATGTATCGGCTTTGCTTTTGATTTCATTATATAATTCAGATTAGAAAATCTTGGTTTTACAGTTTTCTTAAAGTAGTTCTGAGAAATGGACAAACTAATCCCCCCTATAGAACCGACATGTAAAAAATATTTGTTTGTGTATTTGCTTAAACCTATTGACAGTTTACACTATATAAGATAATCTGTCAAGTAAGTTCAAATAATATTTTCCAAGGAGGGTTAATTTATGGCTAAGCGCCGGGGTAATGGTGAAGGCAGCATCACGCAACGTAAAGATGGCCGCTGGCAGGGCTGCATCACAATAGGCATGGACCCCAAAACCGGGAAACCAAAGAAGCAGTATTTTTACGGCAAGAAACGTAAAGAGGTCCAGGACAAAATCACTGAAGCATTGGGAGATATTCGTAAAGGAACTTTTGCCGAGCCCACAAAGTTGACTGTCGGTGAGTGGTTGGAAACCTGGCTCAATAACTACATGAAGCCTTCTTTAAGGCCCACCACATGGGCAAGTTATGAAACCCAGGTTAATAAACATCTTAAACCCGCTTTTGAACACGTTAAATTGCAAAGCCTACAGACAAGGCAACTGCAAAACCTGTATAATAAGAAACTCGAAGGCAACAGGGCTGATAAAAAAGAAGGCGGGCTTTCTCCCCGGTCGGTACGGTACATACATACTGTAATCCGCGCCGCGCTGGATCAGGCAGTTAAGGAAAAAATAATAACCATCAACCCCGCTAACGCTGCTAAGTTACCTAAAATGGAACAGAAGGAAGTACAGTCCCTAGACACTGAAGGTGTTACGTTGTTCCTGCAAGAAGCAGCCAAAACAAAACATTATGCCGCTTACCTGCTGGATATTGCCACAGGTTTACGCCGGGGCGAATTGTTAGCCTTGAAATGGGAGGACATTACCCTAAGAACTCAAAAAGGCGAAATGATAACAGCCGGCAATAACTTTAAGTGGAAAGATATTAATATGGAAACAGCCGTAATAACAGTAAATAGAAATCTGGTTCGCACCAAAGAAGGATTAACTTTTCAGCGGCCAAAAAATAATAAGACAAGGACAGTCAATATTCCGGGCAACGTGTTAAATGAATTAAAAACCCACAATAAGAAACAATCTGCAAAGAAGCTTGAATTAGGAAAAGCTTATAAGGATGAAGGTTTAGTTTTCTGCCTGGATGATGGCAGCAGAATGGATCCCCGGGGCTTTGCGAGGCATTTTGAAAGGATGATTGAGCGGTTGCAGAAAAAAGGTTTTACCAGGATAACATTTCACGGATTAAGACACAGTTTTGCAACGCTATCACTTCAAGAAGGTGTTGACATTAAAACTATACAAGATGCCCTGGGACACCATAACCCGGCATTTACTATGAAAGTTTACAGCCACGTTACAGAGAAAATGAAAAAAGAGGCCACAAGTAAAATTGGCAACTTGTTAGCCTCATGCACAAAATAAAACATAGGGTTTTACTAAAGCCCCGGGTGGCACCCCGGGGTTTTATACTTTTGTATGTCAGAAGGGCCAACGTGTGTAAAATGTGTGTCATTTTGCACTCTGGCCCTTCTTAAGCTGGTGGGGCTAACTGGTTTCGAACCAGTGGCCTCTTGAATGTGAGTCAAGCGCTCTCCCGCTGAGCTATAGCCCCCCTTTGGTTGGACGCCTTTTAGTATAACACATCCAGGTGCCTGTTGCAATACGGGATTGGACGGGGTTTTCGCCAATTTTAACCTTTAATTTTGGCCAGTTCCCCGGAAAGGGTTTCAATCAGGCTCTCCACCATTTCATGGGTATGGTGCAGGGTCTTATACTCCTCGTTGGAAAAGTCGGCCGTTTTTTTGTTTTGGGCAAAGAACTTGTTTGCATAACGTAATCTGATAATGACGTTGTTGACATCAATGTTTGTCTTGATATCCGCGAAGTTCATAAATTCGGCGGCCATTTTTAGCTGATTTAGTTCATCGCTTTTGAAAATAGAGGCGTTTGATTCCACCAGTGTTTCATATTTCTTGTCCAGTTCCAGCGGCTCGAGTAATTCGTGTACCTGTTTCAAATACGTCAGTATTTGCCCCAACAGGTCTTTATTCTCATTCAGTTCCATCAGCGCCCTGGTTATGATTTGTTGTAAACGGGCTTTCTTTTTCTGGTTTTCGATTAGGTATACGAATAAAATCCCTATAAATACGCTGATGATGCCTATTAATGCGCCGACAATCAAAAATCCCATTGTATATCGCCTCGCATTTTGGAAGTTAGTTAAAAAACGTATTTCGACCAAATATTTCTGAATCCTGCAAGATTAAACAAAAAACCCCTCCCGTTTCCAGGAGGGGTAACACTATCCGGCTTTTATTTTTCAGCCTCGGCTTCAGCCTTGGCTTTTTGAATAATTTTTTCAGCCAGGTTGGCCGGTACTTCCTCGTAGCTGTGATATTCCATCTTAAACTGGCCGCGGCCCTGGGTCATGGACTTTAAGTCGTTGGCGTACTTGAACATTTCCGCCAGCGGCACATGGGCTTTGATCACCGTGCCGTCTTCCACCTGGTCGGTGCCCAATACGCGTCCCCGTTTGGTATTGAAGTCGCCGATGATATCGCCCATAAACTCGTCGGGTACGGAAACCTCAACGAGCATGATGGGTTCCAGGAGTACGGGTTTGGCTATGGGCACGGCTTTCTTGAAAGCCAGTGAGGCCGCAATTTTAAAGGCCATCTCCGAGGAGTCCACATTGTGGTAAGATCCGTCGTACAGGGTGGCTTTAATGCCCACGGTGGGATAGCCGGCCAGCACACCGTCCACCATGGCTTCACGCAGGCCTTTTTCCACGGCCGGGAAGTAGTTCCTGGGCACCGAACCGCCGAATACTTCCTCGGCAAATACAAAATCTTCTTCGGGAGCCGGCTCAAACCGGATCCACACGTGACCGTACTGGCCGCGTCCGCCCGACTGCTTCTTGTGTTTTCCTTCCACTTCCGTTTTACCGCGGATACTTTCACGGTAAGGTACTTTGGGTTCTTCCATTACCACATCGACGCCGAAACGGCGCTTCAGGTTGCTGACCATAATGTTGACGTGCGCTTCACCCATGCCGGTGAGCAGGGTTTGTTTGGTTTCGGTGTTCTTTTCCACCCGCAGTGACGGGTCTTCTTCCAGCAGCTTTTGCACGGCGTCGCCCAGCTTATCCTCGTCGTTTTTGCTCTTGGGAGCGATGGCCACCGTGTAGTTGGGCGCCGGGAATTCGATGCCGTCCAATTGGGTCTTGTTGTCCTTGTCGCATAGGGTGTCGCCGGAACTGGTTTCAGTCAGTTTCACCACCACCGCCATGTCGCCGCAGCTTACCTGGGTGGCGGGCTCCGAATGCTTGCCCCGGACAAACAGCACCTGGCCGATTCTCTCGGTTTTTTCGCGGTTGGGGTTATATACGGCGGAGTCCGGCTTCAGAGTGCCCCGGAAAACCCGCAGGAAGTTCATCCGGCCTACGTAGGGGTCGGCCAGGGTTTTAAACACCAGCGCGGCCATGGCTCCCTCTTCGCATTGCGGAGCCGGCATGTAGCCGCACAAAAATTCGGTCAGGTTGGTTACGGCCATGTTTTTGGTGGCTGAACCGCACAGTACCGGCACCACTTTGGCGGCGGCGACGCTCTTTTGCAGGCCGGTGAGAATTTCTTCCGGCGTCAGTTCCTCGCCTTCCAGGTACTTCATGGTCAGCTCGTCGTCGCCTTCCGCGGCGGCTTCCACCAGTTTTTCACGGTATTCTTCCAGTTGCCCTTCCAGCTCCCCGGGAACGGGGATCTCTTGGGGTTTGCCGGTTTTGTCGAACTCGTATGCTTTCTGGTTCAGTACATCCACCAGGCCTTTGAAATCAAGCCCTTCACCGATGGGGAAATTAATGGGCACAAAGTTGTTGTTGAATTTGGTGTTCAGGCCGTCCATCAGCTTGCTGAAGCTGGCGTTTTCCCGGTCCATTTTGTTAATGAAAGCCACCCTCGGCATTTCGGCCTTTTGCGCATACTTCCAAAAGAGCTCATGCTGCACCTGGACTCCGTCCACGGCGGAAAAAACAAACATGCTGGCGTCAATTACCCGCAGGGCGCCCTTAACTTCGCCCAAAAAATCTGAAAAACCGGGCGTGTCCAGAAAATTCAGCTTAACGCCGTCTGCTTCCACGGGCACCAAACTGGTATGCACCGTGGATTGGCGCTGGGCCTCCTCGGGGTGATAATCTGCAACGGTGGTGCCGTCTTCAACCCGGCCCAGCCTGTTAATTACTCCGGTATTAAAAAGCATGGCTTCCACCAGGGATGTTTTTCCTACTCCGCCATGGCCCAATATGCCGATGTTGCGGATTTGCCCAGTATTGTAATTCTTCAAACTTCTTGCCTCCTTTTGTAAATAATGGTTTCCTTTCAAACTATTTTCTATACTTGACCGCAGCCAATTCCGGCCATAACCGGGATTAAGCATAAAAATAAAGCCGAACACTAATTGGCTGCCGGTAAACGGTTTTAACCCCGACTGTCTATCTTCTACGCATGATATTGAAATCCTTGTTTTCATTTACCTTTTATTTGTTTTTTTTATTTTCATACACTTAGCTTTTGGAACATAAATATATTCCAGGCTTGAAACGGGTGGTAATATATGGCTGCGAACTCTTTTCTGCAGGGCGCTTTGGTATTGCTTGCCGCCGGGTTGATTAACCGCGGCCTGGGCTTCTTTTATCAGATTGCGCTCATTCGTACCATCGGCCCCGAGGGCGTTGGGTTATTCAATATCGTTTTTCCGGTTTACATAATGCTCCTGGTGCTGGCTACTGCCGGTGTTCCTTTGGCTGTGGCCAAGCTGGTGGCCGAAGAAACGGCCCGGCAGAATATGACGGGCGCTTACCGCATCCTTAAGCTGGCCCTGTTGATGCTGCTGGGCACCAGCTTGTTTTTTACCCTGCTTATGATTGCGGGCGCACCTTACTTTAAGCATTATGTATTTCCCAATCCGGCCGCCTACTATAGTTTTATCTGTCTGGCACCCGGTATTTTCATTGTTTCCATTTGTTCGGCCTTTAGGGGTTTTTTTCAGGGTTTGCAGCAGATGGCTCCTACGGCGATCAGTCAGACAGTGGAACAATTGGTAAGAGTTGCGGCGGGTTTGCTGGCTGCCTATTTTATGCTGCCCCGGGGTATTGAGTACGCCTCCGCGGGGCTCTCGGTTGGCGTGGTTCTGGGTGAATTGGCCGGTTTTATATTAATGCTGCGTATTTACAGGCGGGACAAGCCGGTGCTGACCGGTAAAGCAGTGCCGTTGTTCCAGATGGCGAGTTTGGGGGATATCATCAGGCGGGTATTGAATATGGCTGTGCCGGTTACCTTGACCAGATTTGCGGCTACGGCGCTGATGTCGCTGCAGGCGGTAATGATCCCGCACCGTTTGCAGGCGGCAGGCCTGTCGGTCACCCAGGCCACCAGTACTTACGGTCAGTTTGTGGGGATTACCGAGGCGCTGCTTTTTATGCCCGGGGTGGTGACCATAGCGCTGACCACCGCTTTGGTGCCCGCGGTATCGGATGCGGTGGCGTTAAGCAATCTGCGCCTGGTGCGGACAAGGATTTACGACGCCGTAAGGTTGACCATCCAGGTTGGCGTACCGGCCGGGTTTGTTTTTGCCGTTCTGGGGGACGAGCTGTGCGGGGTTCTTTTCGGCTACCCGGATGCGGGGACGGCTTTGCGCCTGATGGCGCCGGCCGGTTTGTTTCTGTACCTGCAGCAGACCACCACCGGGATCATCCAGGGGATGGGCAGGGCTGAATTGCCGTTTAAAAACCTGATTATCTCCTCCATATTTTGCCTGGGGGGGGTATACTGGCTGACGGCGCTGCCCCGGGCCGGTATTTTGGGTACCGCTTCGGCGGTGGGGGTCGGCTACATGGTGATGGCACTGCTTAACCTGAAGGACATAAAAAAACTAACCGGGTATGTGCCCGGCTTCCGGGACCAAATTTTGGCCCCGCTTCTTTCGGCAGGCGGTATGTCTGTTGTGGTATGGAATTTAAAAATCATCCTCTACCGGCAGGGTTTGGGTGACGCCCCGGTATTGTTCGCATCGCTTTTGTCCGGGGCGGCAATTTATATTTGGCTGATGATTTTTAGCGGCGGTTTTAATGATCAGGACAGGGCAAAGCTTAAGCAGATCCTTAATTTTAGACGCGGCCGGTTTTAATCCGGCAGAACCGGCAGTAATTTGGCCAGTTTGGGGATGGAGCGGTATTCAGTCAGGTCGAACTGCAGCGGCGTAACCGAAATGAAATTGTTTTTTATCGCTTCCGCATCAACGTCGGCGTCAACCGAGGGATTTTGCGGTACCGAGTCTTCCGGTTCACCGGCCATCCAATAATAAACGCCGCCCCGCGGATCGATCCGCTTGTGGAAAACATTAACGTAACGTCTGCTGCCCAGGCGGGTAATTTTTACCCCCCGGGGTTGGCCGGACGGGACATTGATGTTGATCAGGGTGAATTCGGACGCCGCGCCGCCGCCGGGAACCAGCACCGGCGCTATACGGGCTGCAAACGCGGCCGCATGCTGAAAATCCGGGTTTTCATACTCGGCCAGTGATACTGCTACGGAGGGGATGCCGTTGATAATCCCTTCAATGGCTGCCGATACTGTTCCCGAGTAAAGCACGTCGGTACCCAAATTGGCTCCCCGGTTGATCCCCGAGATCACTAAATCCGGCGCCTTCGGCAGCAGGGCCTCGATACCCAGTTTTACGCAATCGGCCGGGGTGCCGTTAACCGACCAACCCATGGACCGGTCTCCCAATTCCACCTGTTTAGGTCTTAACGGTTTGTGGGCGGTAATACCGTGCCCGGTACCGCTTTTTTCATGTTCCGGCGCCACCACGTAGACTTCTCCCAGGGGAGCAAGCGCCTTCTTCAGGGCCAGCAGCCCGCCGGCATGAATACCGTCGTCGTTGCTGATCAGGATTCGCATATGGGCCCTCCGAAAAAATCAAGTTTCGTAAATGGATATGGTTACAGTGTTCTCCTCACTGTTTCTGGTCATGCCGAACATCAGGTTTTTATGTTTTAAGCTTTTGTTCAGGAAATCAACCACTTTATACATTTCGTCGTGGGAGGTAAATGATTTGATGGCGATTAACTCCAGTTTACCAGCTTTAGTTTCCCCGTTTTCCAAAACATTTCTCCTCCGTTATTGGTTAATAAGGGCGAAAGCTTCGGCTCTGGTGGCCTCACTGCGCTGGAATTGTCCGCGTACCGCCGAGGTGACGGTTTTAGAACCTGGTTTGCGCACCCCGCGCAGGGTCATGCACATGTGTTCAGCCTCAATCACCACCAGTACTCCGTGCGGGTTTAATCTTTTCATAATTGTATCCGCGATTTGCGAGGTCAGCCTTTCCTGAAGCTGAGGCCTTTTGGCAAAGCCTTCCACCACCCGGGCCAGTTTGGACAGGCCGGTGACGTTCCCTTTGCGGGGAATATATGCCACATGGGCGTGACCGTAGAACGGCAGCAGGTGGTGTTCGCACATGGAATAAATCGGTATATCCTTGACCAGTACCATTTCCTCATGTTCTTCAGAAAACATCTTTTTTAAATGTTTCTCGGGGTCGTCCCAAAGTCCGCAAAAAATTTCATTGTACATACGGGCCACCCGGGCGGGGGTCTCCTTGAGCCCCTCTCTTTCGGGATCTTCCCCAATAGCTTCCAGCATCATGCGAACGGCATTTTCTATTTTCGCCAGATCAATCAATTGCCGTTTCCCCCTCTCCCCCCGAATATTTAAACATTTTGATAATCTATTACTTCCCGTACCCGGTTTTAAATATTTCGCCGTTTTTCAGCATTCGTCCTGCCGGGGATTAAAAAAAGGCCGGTTGGCTGTCAACCCGGCCTGGCAATTTTAGTGAGTGTTCGAAGTGGATCTCGTGTGGACTTTTCGAACATCCTTTTTATAATTTTTGTCTTTTGTATTCATTACCGCTGCATAATGTAATTGTTTGAGTATATGCCACGGGCCAGCTCGTAACAGGTTTGCGCTTCGTCGTAGCGGGCCAGGTTAAACAAACTGTATCCCTTGTTGTTTAACAGCTCCAGGTTGTTCAGTCCCGCCTCCTGGGCTCTTTCATAATAGGCAACTGCTTCTTCGTGCTTGTCCAGCTTGCTTAAGGCCAAGCCCCGTTCAAGCATTTCCAAGCCTGGATCCCGGGGTGCGGGTTCCGGGATTATTTTCCGGGCGGGCGCCGGGATGCCTTTATCGTTTTCCGGTGTTAAGTAATGGAAGATTTTTGGTTTGTATAGGGAGGGTATGCGTTTCGATTTGTTCAGCCAGTAAATTAAGCAGCCGATGTCTTCCGGGCCGGTTGCTTTTTTCCAGTGGGTTACCGCCATATCCACCTGCCCCTTCTTTAAGCACAGGCGGCTGGCGTGAAGGTGCAGCCATCGGTTATGGGGAGACCTTTTTAGCGCCCTGTTGAACATTTCCAGAGCTTTGTCGCGCAGGCCCACGATCTCCAAGGCCAGCGCCATGCTGTTTAACAATGCGGAAGTGATTCCAAACACCATTCCCACCTCTTTTCAATGTTGTTTAATCCTTACTTTATTCGCCTACTTATGCACTATATCCTTCCAATTAATCCATAAACAAGTAGACAATAACAGCCCTGATAAGACAATTTCTGCGGTGAATGCGCACATACTATTTTAAAATATTACTGGAGGTGCTGAAATGAAAAAAACACGTCCCGAAGAAAAATTGCGCCGGGGAGATGCTTTTGTCGATGAACCGACGGGTTCCGCACCGCAAATAAACCTGGACGGTAAAACGGAAGGCCGGCCGGCGCCGGGAAACGGCCGGGATAACTGATCGATAACAGTGGAGGCATATTCATCTCCCGCAAACATAAAATTTTAGAGGATGTTCGAATTTGGTGCTCCTTTTCGAACACTCACTTAAGGTAGAAAGGGAGGTGTTTGGCTGTGGCGCTGAATGAGAAGCGGGCCGGTTTCGGCACACTGAATTTTGCATCTGTCATCAAGGGCGCGTTAATTGCGTTGGTTATCACGGTGCTCGGCAGCGCGTTACTCGGTGTGGTTTACCAGATGACCGGCTTGGCGGAGAAAACGCTTCCGGGACTGTCTGTGGCGCTGTTTTACCTGAGCATATTGGTGGGAAGCTTTTGGGCCGCCCGTGACGCGGGTTCCCGGGGGCTGCTGCACGGAGTATTGGTGGCGCTCTTGATTGTACTGTTGGGTCTATTGCTGACCGGGTTGTTTTTTGATTTTCAGGCTGCAACGGAGAACTTGCTGTTGAGGAGCGGCTTGTCCGGTTTTGCCGGAGCAATGGGCGGCGTGCTGGGGGTGGGCTTATCCAGGTAGAGACAGGGCGTAATCACCGGACGAGAAAAGAAATTACAAGCAATAAAACTCCTGCCGCCATTAGTATGAATCCCATGCACACACGGTAACCTGCTCTTCCGGGCATTTGTGCTCACCCTCCGCGTTTTTGGGAACCAAAGACAGGGACGCAGCCGGGGGAGCGGACCCCGAGGGCCGCCCCCCTGCGTTTTACTTGATTACTTTAGCCAACCAATTACGCAAAAAAGAAGGAAGCCGTACAAAATATACCCGCAACGCTTTCACGCTCCTTCATCGGTTTGTTTATATTAATATATTGAACCGGTACATCTAATGTGCCATAAAATAGACCTGAAGGGTTCAATATTACCGGAACCAGCCGGCCAATTTTTCCCTGAAGGCGGTCAGTTCACCCCGCAGGTGAGTCTTTACCGGCAGCGAATTTAAAAAGACCCGGCCGTAGCGTTTTTCTATAATCCGTCTGTCCAGGATTACCACCGCGCCCCGGTCGCGCTTACTTCTGATTAACCGGCCAAAGCCCTGTTTGAACCTGATTACCGCCTGGGGCAGGCTCAACCCGTAAAACGCGTTATGCCCCCGGGAGGTGATTAACTCCTGCCGGGCCTGCTGGATGGGGTCGTTCGGCGGCGCGAAGGGAAGTTTGACTATAATAACGCTCACCAGGTCCTCCCCCGGTATGTCCACTCCTTCCCAGAAACTGGACGAGCCGAACAACACACTGCGGCCGTCCCTGATAAATTCATCGACCAGGCGCCCGCGCCCACCGTCCAGGTTGTGGCCCAGCAGACAGATCCCGGACTCTTCCAGCCGGGGTCTGATGCGGTAATAGACGTCCCGGAGGATTTTGTGCGCGGTGAACAATACCAGGGTCCGGCCACCGGTGTCCAATACCAGATTGTAAATTGTGTCCGTCAGCGCATCCAGATAACCATCAGCATTGGCTTCAGCCGGCGCCGGCATGCCATCCGCTATATAAAGCAGGCACTGATTGTCGTAATCGAAGGGCGAGTCCATGATCCGTGTATGCACACGTTCCGCGGGTAATAGATCGAGGCCGCACCGATTCATAAAATGATCAAAATTACCGTTAACCGTCATGGTGGCTGAAGTAAGCACCATTGAGCGCGGGGTGTTGAAAAGCTGTTCAAAAAGCATCCGGCTGATATCCACGGGAGTGGCGTGCAAAGTACAGTTTACATGACCCTGCTGGTTCGGATACGTGTACACGTCCAGCCAGTACACGTAGTTGCCGTCGGGTTCCCCCATGATAAAAAGCAGGTCGGACAGGTGCCCGGCGCCCAGGCCGGTGAGGAACATTAGATCCTGCAGTTCTTCTTCCCATGGTTCACCGCCGGCGGTCCACTCTTCCAACAGATTCCTGATGGTATTGAATCCGCCGGAAAGAAAACCGCGCCACCGGTATAAAAGGTTTTGCCATTCCGCATCCACCCGGGCAAGGGGATCGGGTTCTTTGTGCAGGCGAAACCTGTTGTTGTTAAAACCGGTTGTTTGCGCGGCACAGGCCGCTGCCAGACAGTGAAAGAAAGTATCGGCGTTTTCTTTGAGCTCTTGTCTGTCCTTTTCCGCCTCGCTTATGGCGCCAAGCCATTTTTTGCTGTCCCGGGGCGGAGTTTTGCCTTTTAATTTTTTAATGTTTCTGCCTGCCAGAGATAACCATTGCCCGATTCCGGAGCTGGAGACTTTCCTGCCGAGATGCATGGTGGCGGTATCTTCAATGTGGTGGGCTTCGTCAATAATCAGCGTATCGTGGGGCGGCAGAATCTTCATTTCGGAAGTCAGGTCTGTAAACAGTAAGGCATGATTGATAATCAGTAAATGTGAATTTTCCGCGCTGCGTCTGGCCCGGGCTACGAAACAGTACCGGTTGTGCCAGCGGCAGGCGCCCCCGAGGCAGGATTCGCTTTCGGAACACAACTGCAGCCAGGTTTCGTTATCCGGCCCGTACAAATTGAGTTCGGCCCGGTCGCCGCTGTCGGTGTGCTGCAACCAAACCAGGATCCGGGCGGCCAGTTTTGCTTCCGCCGGTGTCAGTGTGGCAACGCCGTCCGCCAGGTGAAAGAAACGGCGCAGGCAAAGGTAATTGGACCGGCCCTTGAGCAGGGCCGCCTGAAAGGGAGCGTCAATTAACTTTTGCAGCAGCGGGACGTCTTTATTCCAAAGCTGCTCCTGCAGATTGATGGTGTTGGTGGCGATAACCGCCCGCTGGTCCAGGCGCAGTGACCACAGCAGGGCGGGCAGCAGGTAAGCCAATGATTTTCCGGTGCCGGTACCCGCCTCCGCCAGCAGTATTTTCCCTTCCGTCAGAGTTGTATCCACTGCCGCGGCCATGTTGATTTGCTCCCGGCGCTGCTCGTAATTGGGCAGCAGTTCCGCCAGGGGGCTTTCGGGGCCGAGCAGCTCTTCAATGTCCAGGCCGTTTACCTGTTCCGGGTTATTGCGGGGTGGCTTGGCGGCGGACGCAGGTTCTTTTACCTGTATCCGGCCGGAAAGCTTTTCCTGACTGAAATTGGATATTTTGCCTTTGGCGGCTGGTTCGATTACTTGCAGCCAGGCGGATTGTCCCTGCCGGAGGAGGGGCAGCAGCCGGAGCATTACCTCCATGCCAAGGCGTTCCAGCTTTTCGGCCAGGGCCAGATATAGATCGGCGGTGGTGAGAAGATCGTCCATGGCCCGGTGTTGGTCGCGGCTTTTAAGCCCCAGGTGCCGGGAGAGGGCGGCGAGACTGTGTCCGGGAGCATCGGGGATGATGATCCGGGCCAGCTCCAGTGTGTCCAGGCTGGCGGTAAAGGGCAGCCGGCCTAAATTAGCCTCCAAAAAGGCCCGGTCAAAGTCAATATTGTGTCCCACCAATGGCACAGGGTCTAAAAAGCCTTCGATATTGCCGGTGAGCTCTTCCCAGGTTGGGCTGGAGGCCAATTGTTGCTCACTAATACCGGTGAGCCTTTGTATTTTTAGAGGGATGCTGCATTGCGGGTTTACCAGGGAGGTAAAAGAGTCGACGATTGCTCCGTCAACTATCCTGGCTATGGCGATCTCAATAATTTTGTCCTTATCCGGCTGGAAACCGGTGGTTTCCAGATCGCAGACGATAAACTCCAACTGGTTCACTTCCCGGCCTGAATTTAGTAGAATGATATCAGATTCTTTAATGGGCGGTATTTATCCTGCCTGGGGGTGTTGCATTGGACGAGCGCTGCCTGGACGTGTCGCAGGCCGTCGGTTATCTGGAAGAAGTGCTGGGCGCCGCATGGCTGAAAGAGAATTTGAAGCTGCTCAAAGGTTATGCCGGCGGCGGGGCCGGTTTCGGGCGGAGTATCGAACTTTCGTCCTGTGGGGTGGCAGTGGCGGCATTTTACTGGTATCAGGCCAGGGAAGAGCTGGCCCTTGACCTCATCAGCGGACAAGGACCGGGCATCTGCGCTCTGCAGGCCGCCGTGATCGGCGAAGACCTCCGGGCATTGCGGGGCAGCCGGGGGCTGCCGGAGAGGGTTGAAAGGCTGAAGCGGCCGGCAGATACCGGGCATGCGCTTACGGAACTGGCTATTGCCGCCGGGTATGCCAGACGCGGGGATAAGGTGGTTTTTTCAAGAGCTGACGGGGTCTTTCACGTGCACGGAGCACAAAAAATATGTGTAACATTGGAGTATGGTAACCGGCGCCGGGAGGACGGGAATACAGGGTCTTTTTCGGTTATCTACCGGCATCGGAGCGTCCACGGCTGCGAACCGGGCAGTGAGCTTGACGGCCATGGCGCCGGGGCCGGTGTGACGGTCTGCGCAGGGAACGGAGTCCCGGTGGTGAGCTGCAGTTTTATTGCCCGTCAGGGCCGCCTGGGGCCGGAAATCGTCCGCGCCGGCCAGTTGGTTCGGGGCTGCGGGCTGTCTTTGGATGTTTATATCCCAAACGAAATCATCAGGCCGGGCACTAATCATCGCACCGGCAATCGTGCTCCGTAATTAACGGCCTGGCCATAAAGGCCGCTTTTTCTCCCAGCCCGCCGGGACCCGGGAACAGCAGGCGCATTACCAGCGCGGCGCCGTAAAGCTGGCCGTGCAGGTAGGCCTGGTAGTTTTCGCCGTCTCCGGCCGAGCGTGCTTTTTTTATATCCTCCGTCAATTGGGACAGGTACTCCAATACTTGTCCGGCACCGCCCGGCAATGGTTCAGAGCTCATAGCTTTCACCGGGTTTAAGTATTATCGCCCGGGCGGGTGTTTCTGATTCCACGCTCTGTTTGAATTCCGCCGGATTTTGCGCAATCAGCGGCATGGTGTTGTAATGCATGGGAATAACAAGGCTTGGTTTAATTAGTTTAACCGCCTCCAGCGCGTCGTCCGGACCCATGGTGTAATTGTCGCCGATGGGCAGCAGGGCGAGATCTACGGCATGCCGCCTGCTGATCAGGCTCATATCGCTGAAAAGGCCCGTATCGCCGGCATGATAAACTGTTTTACCGTCCAGGCTGAAAAGAAAACCGCAGGGGTTACCCAGGTACTGAATGGTCCCTTCTTCATCAATCAGACCGCTGCCGTGCAGGGCCGGAGTCAGTTTAACTTGCACCTGGCCAAAGCGTTTGCTGCCGCCGATGTGCATGGCATGGGTCTGAACCCCGAACTTGCCGCAATAGCTCGCCAGCTCGAATACTGAAACGATGGTGGCTCCGCTGTTTTTAGCGATGGCCACGGCGTCTCCCAGGTGGTCGGCGTGGCCATGTGAAACAAAGATCAGGTCCGGGTTTATATCTTCCGGTTTGGTTTTTGCCACCGGGTTGCCGGTGATAAAGGGGTCAATGAGAATGGAGGTCCCGCCTTCAAACAGGAAGCAGGAGTGTCCCAAAAAGGTTACTTGCATAATCAGTCCCCTTTCCTTTTGGTCAATCGTGTGCTTCTTTTCGAACATTCACTTTTAGTATACCGGATCAAGGTAAATGTTAGCAATTAACACTTTGGTTCCGGCGACTTGACATGTTCCAAAATTTTATAGGCAGCTGTATAAGGGTCCGTTTCCCGGGCCGCCACTTTGTCCAGCAGCTCGTTTACCCGGCCGGGCAGCTGCAATTGGGATAATACCTGCTGCCGCCATTTGTAAATAGCGATGTCCAGTGTTTCAGCCCGCATTCTTTCAGTGCGTCTGGAGTTTAAGATATTGTTGTCCGTCAGATACGCGCGGTGGTTATAGATTTCTTTTACCAGGTCGTCGACGCCCTGGCCGGTTAACGATGAAACCGGCGTCACCGGGGGCTTCCAGCCGTCCTGTAAAGGTTGCTGTTCCAGCATGAGCCGGACTTCGGTAACAACCTTGTCGGCCCCGGGAAGATCGCATTTGTTAACGGCAAAAACATCGGCTATTTCCATAATCCCGGCTTTGATAGTCTGGATGGCGTCTCCGGCGCCGGGTGTCAACACCACCACGGTGCTGTCGGCGACATGCATGATATCCAGTTCTGCCTGGCCGACGCCCACCGTTTCGATGATTACCCAGTCAAAGCCGAAGGCGTCCATGGCCTTGACCACTTCCTTGGTGGTTTTGGCCAGTCCTCCCAAACTGCCCCTGGTGCCCATGCTGCGTATGAAAACTCCTTTATCCAGGGCATGTTCCTGCATTCTGACGCGGTCCCCCAGCAGTGCGCCGCCGGTAAAGGGGCTGGACGGGTCCACAGCAATAACTCCCACCGTTTGCCCCGTCAAACGCAGATTTTTGACCACCCGGTCCACCAGGGAGCTTTTGCCCGCGCCCGGAGAACCGGTAAACCCGAGCACATATGCTTTACCGGTCAGGTAAAACAAGTCTTTAAGCAGATCTTCGTGGCTGGGGTCCTGGTTTTCCAACAGGGAAATTAGACGGGCCAGGGCCCTTGTTTCCCCTGCTCTAAACCTGGTCATAATATTTTCCATACCGCGATCCTCCTGCGTATATAATGGCCAGAATCTCCGGTTAAAGGTTAGTTTTTCGCCGCTGAAAGGTTGAAATCCTGTTTAAACGATATTATTAAGGCAACAAAAACCCCCCTTGCCGGGCTGGGGGGCAAAAAGACCGATTTACAGGGTATTTATCCGTTTCACACCTAAATTTTTACCATTAAAGAATTATTCATTCCCATAGCGAGGTGCTGTATATACAATAAAAATAACCAAAGTGTTAATAACCTAATCTCCTCTCCCTTTTTCCGCTGTATCTTTTGGATACAGCTATTTTTTTGGGAGTAGTCAGGAGTCAGGAGTCAGAATTCAGAATTTCAAAATCCGGATATATGTTTACATAAGCCGGTATTTTTTTGTTATATGGGCAAATCAGAAATGGAAAGGGAACATAACTTTGTTAAGGGGTCAGGCTTTTAGGTCGAGGAAGACTTATTCTGACTACTGACTCCTGAATTCTGACTCCTGTTCTAAATATTTTTCCGCCGCGACGGCGGCGATGGCCCCGTCGGCGACGGCGGTAACCACCTGGCGAAGCAGCTTCTGCCTGATGTCACCGGCGGCGAATATGCCCGGTTTGGATGTGCGCATATCATCGTCGGTAATTATATAGCCCTTTTGGTCCAGCTGAATCAAACCGCTGACCAATTCAGACACGGGCCGGGTGCCGATATAAGCGAAAACACCGTCCACCGGAAGAGTTTTGGTTTGTCCGGTAACAATATCTTTCAATAAAATTTCCTTTACTGTTTGTTCACCGCTGATTTCCTCCACCGTGCTTGACCAGTGGAATACGATGCGTTCGTTGGCTTTGGCCCGTTGTTGAAGGATTTTGGTCGCCCTTAGTTCATCCCGGCGATGAATAATGTGTACCCGGCTGGCGAATTTGGTGAGGTAAAGCGCTTCCTCCACCGCGGCGTCACCGCCGCCCACCACCGCCACCTCCCGGTCTTTAAAAAAAGCGCCGTCACAGGTGGCACAGTATGACACGCCGCGGCCATGAAATTGCGCTTCTCCCGGGATGCCCAGTTTCCGGGACTGAGCCCCGGTAGCCAGAATTATTGTTTTTGTTTTTATTTCACCATCGTCGGTAATGATGGTAAAATCAACGTCATTTTCGTTAATCGACCCGGCGTTGGCGTTTTGTATTTCCAAACCGAATCCGCGGGCCTGGGCGTCCATTTGCATCATCAATTCCGGACCGCCGATGCCCCCGGCAAAACCGGGATAATTTTCAATCATTTCGGTACTGGCGGCAAGACCGCCGGGCATCCCCTTCTCAATCAGTACCGTTTTCAGCGCCGCTCTGGACGCGTATATACCTGCGGCAAGCCCTGCAGGACCGCCGCCGATGATTGTGACATCGTAAATTGACATTTTACTTTAAGGTCACCTCCTGAAGATTTAGACAATTGCTTTTGGTATAATATCGTATTTATACAATATTGTCAATGTCGGCTTATTGACCCGGCGGCGGTTAACCGCTGAAACAAAAAAAGCGCCCCCGGCGCTTTGTGGTTTACAAACTATCGCAGGCGTTTTATGTTTCCTTGGTAAGACTGTAGGGGCGCCCCTTGCGGGCGCCCGGAGGAAACTAAAACGCTCTAATGGCCCAGGTATGCCTTTTGTACGTCCTCATTGGTGATTAGATCTTTGGCGTCACCGGATATAACAACCTGTCCGGTTTCCAGAACATATCCCCGGTGGGCCACCGAAAGAGCCATCCTGGCGTTTTGCTCCACCAGCAGTATGGTAGTCCCGCCTTGGTTGATTTCCTTGACTATGTTGAATATCTCCTGCACCAGCATGGGCGCCAGGCCCATGGAGGGCTCGTCCATTAACATCAGCCTCGGCTTGGACATCAGCGCCCTGCCGATGGCCAGCATCTGCTGCTCACCGCCGCTGAGGGTACCGGCCGGCTGTTTTTTGCGTTCCTCCAACCGGGGAAACTTGGCGAACACCTTATTGATATCCTCTTTTATACCGCCTCTGTCCTTGCGGGTAAAGGCCCCCATTTCCAGATTTTCCAGCACCGTCATCAGCGGAAAAACCCGGCGTCCCTCGGGGACCTGGGAAATGCCCATTTCCACGATTTTATGCGGCGGGCTCTTTTGCAGTTCTTGACCGTCAAAAATAATCCGGCCCCGGGCCGGTTTCACCAACCCGGAAATTGAGCGCAAAGTAGTGCTTTTGCCGGCGCCGTTAGCCCCGATCAGGGCAACGATTTCCCCTTCCTTTACTTCCAGGGACACGTCTATCAGGGCACGGATAGCTCCGTAATTAACGTCGACATTCTCGATGGCCAGCATGTTACACCACTTCCTTTCCCAGGTAGGCGGTAATGACGTCGGGGTTTTTCTGCACCTCTGCGGGGGTGCCGTCGGCAATCTTGCGGCCGTAGTCCAAAACGGCTACCCGGTCGGAAATGCCCATGACGAATTTCATATCATGTTCCACCAAAAAAACGGTCAAGCCCATGTCTCTAATTTTAGTTATTTTCTCCACCAGGACATTCTTCTCCAGGGGGTTCATTCCCGCCGCCGGCTCGTCCAACAGCAGAAGCTCCGGGTCCGAGGCCATGGCCCGCGCTATTTCAAGCCGTCGCTGCTCACCATAAGGCAAGTTTTTGGCCAACTCGTCTCTTTTGTGGTCCAGGCCCATCAGCTCCAGGCATTCTATTGCTTTTTGCTCGATGGCTTTTTCCTCATTTTTGACCGCGGAGGTACGCAGCAGCGCGCCAAATAAACCGGCCGTGCTCCGGCTGTGCCTGCCCACTTTCACGTTATCCAGCACGGGCAATTCGGGGAACAGCCTGATGTTCTGGAAAGTACGGGCAATGCCCAGGCTGTTAATCTGGAAAGACATTTTGCCGTTTATTTTTTGTCTTTTATAGGTGATGGTGCCTGCGGTGGGCGGGTAAATGCCGGTTACGAGGTTGAAGACAGTGCTTTTTCCGGCGCCGTTGGGGCCGATGAGGGACAATATTTCGCCCTTTTCAATGACCAGATCTACATTGTCTACCGCGATTAAACCACCGAACCTGATGGTGACTTCGTTAAGTTCCAGTAATGGCAACGTCTTAACCCCCCATTTCCTTTTGTTCGGGCTTGTCGTCCGATTTGCTGCGCGGCTTGAGCCATCCGAAACTGCGTTTGGCCAGCGTATTAAAGCTTACGCCGCCCATAAGCCCGTGGGGTCTAAATACCATCATAATTACCAGCAAGGCCCCGTACAGCACCATCCGGTACTCTGAGGAGAAGCGCAATATTTCCGGAATGGAGGTTAACACGGTTGCGCCCAGTATGGTCCCCGGAATGCTGCCCAGGCCGCCAAGTACGACCATGTTCAAAATCTCAATTGATTTAAGAAAACCAAAGTCCCGGGGCTGCAAAACCATAATTTTATGCGCCCACAGGGCTCCGCCGATGCCGGCAATGAAACAGCCGAAGCTGAACATTTGGAGTTTGTACTTGGTGGCATTGACGCCGTTGCATTCGGCAGCTATTTCGTCTTCCCTGATGGCTACCAGTGCCCGGCCGAACCTGGAATTTTCCACTCTAACCATGGATATGATCACTATGATCATAATGATCAAAGTTATTGTCAACGTTGTTTTGGGCGGGATGCCCGCTATGCCCATGGCGCCGCCCACGGCGGGTATATTCAGTAATACCGATTTCAGTATTTCTCCAAAACCCAGCGTACAGATGGCCAGGTAGTCGCCGGTCAAACGCAGGGTGGGGTATCCGATGACAAACCCGAAAACTGCCGCCAAAGCCCCTCCGGCCAGTATGGCGACAAAGAACGGCAGGCCCAATTTCAATGAAATCATGGCCGAGGTATAAGCGCCGATACACATATAAGCGGCATGGCCCAGATTAAGTTGCCCCGTCACGCCGGTAATCAGGTTCAAGCCCAGCGCCATGATGATGTAAATGCCGACAGTAATCAGGATTGATTCATAATAAGGTGGGATTATCCCGTCAATAAAGCCCAATTTGCCAGCCACCTACACTTTCTTTTGGATTTGCGTGCCGAATAATCCCGTGGGCTTGATTAACAGCACCAGGATCAGGATCCCGAAAGCGATGGCGTCCCGGTAAGAGGACAGCCCCACAGCCACAGCCAGCATTTCACCTATGCCCAGCGCCAGGCCTCCGAACATCGCTCCGGGGATGCTGCCGATTCCGCCCAGCACCGCGGCGGTAAAAGCTTTCAAACCGACCATAAATCCCATGTTATACTTGACCACGCCGAAATAAATCCCCACCAGCACCCCACCGGCGGCTGCCAGCGATGAACCGATGGCAAAGGTGTAGGAAATGATTCTGTTTACATTTATACCCATCAGGGCCGCGGTATCGTAGTCCTGGGAAGTTGCCCGCATGGCTTTGCCGGTCCTGCTTTTTTTAATGAAATACTGCAGTCCGATCATTAACAGGGCCGAGGTTACAATGGTCAGGATTTGCAGGTTGGTAATCTGGGCGCCGGCAACTAATTCATAGGTTTGGATCTTAAACAAAATTTGCTCCGTAGGCGGAAAAGAGGTGGGCTTGGCCCCGAAAAGAAGGTTTGCCAGGTTGGAAAGAAAAATTGACACGCCGATGGCACTGATCAGAGCGGCCAGGCGGGTGGAACGGCGCAGGGGCTTATAGGCGATTTTTTCAATAATGATCCCCATGATCATACAAAAAAGCATGGCGCCTAAAAAAGCGATGATAATATGTACGTGGAATACCGTGACCAGGAGCAGCCCCACAAAGGCGCCGGCCATAAAAATATCGCCGTGGGCGAAGTTAATTAGTAAAATAATGCCGTATACCATGGTATAACCCAGTGCGATCAATGCGTAAGTGGACCCCAGAGCTATTCCGTTGATGAATTGCACAATCAGGTTGCTGAGCATAGTGTCCTCCTTTAAATCATATACAAGGGGCCTGCCGCCCTGCGGCGGGCCCCTGTATACTGTTCAAACATCAATTACATTTCTACCGGCACTTTTTTCAGCAGGGTCCATTTCTGGTCTTTAACTTGTAACAGGTAAACAGGGCTCTTGATGGGTTCGCGGTTTTCGCGGAAAGTTGTTACACCCGAAACACCCGGGAAGTCCTTGGTTTGGGCCAGCTCGTCCACAAACTCCTTGGGATCGGTGCTGCCCGCTTTTTCCATGGCCGCAGCCAGGATTTTCACCGCGTCGTAACCCTGGGCACTAAACAGTTCGGCTTCCATGTTGTATTTTGCTTTCAGGTCTTCGATAAACTTGGCGGTTTCCGCTGTGGGCTGCTCGGGGGAGAAACCGCAGTAGGAAACGCTGCCTTCAACGGCGTCGCCGCCCAGTTCCCAGAAGGTGGGAGCTTGCAGGCCGTCGCCGCCGATCATAATGATGTCGGCCATGCCTTGCTTACGCGCTTCTTTCATCAACAGGCCGCCCTCGGTGTAGTAACCGGAGTAAACAATAACCTCGGGATTTTTGCTTTTGATGTTGCTGATTTGGCCGCTGAAGTCGGTGTCGCCTTCTTGTAAGCTTTCTTCCACTACTATTTCGCCGCCCTTTTCAAGGATGGCTTCCTTGAAGATTTTGCTCAGGCCCACGCTGAAGTCACTGTTTACGGCGGTGATTAAAGCTACTTTCTTAAAGCCCAGTTCGTTAATCATGTAATCGATAGTGGCGGGACCGCCCACGGTGTCAAGCAGTGTGTTGCGGAACACGTAGGGGCCGATTTCCACAACTTCCAAACCGGTGGCGCCGGCGGAAATCTGGACTACTTTCGCGCCGTTGGATATCGGAGCGGTGGCTTTGGTGATGCCGGTGGTGGGATCGCCGACGATGGCGGATACTTTATCTTGGGTGATGTACTTCTGTACGATGTTGGCAGCTTCAGCCTTGTCGTAACGGTGGTCTGCTTCCACGATTTGCACTTGTTTGCCCAGTATGCCGCCGGCCGCGTTAAGCTCTTCGGCGGCCATTTTCATGCCGGTAAGGGTGTTTTGGCCGTATACTGCGGTATCACCGGTCAGGTCGCCCAGAAAGCCGATTTTTACTACGTCGGCATCGGCCGCGCCGCCGCCTTCGCCTTGTTCAGCAGTATCTCCGCCGCCGCCGCAACCGGCGGCAAGCCCGGCAATTGCGGCAATCAGGATAAAGGACACCAGTAACAACAGATTTTTCTTTTTAAACATTAGCCTACCTCCTACTTAAAATTAAAATTGTATTTACTTACACCGGTATAAAATCAGCTTTTTGCGCACTGCGTTGTGGGATTCTGTCTTTATAAACGCGAGTCAATGCGTTAATCAGCCAAACAGTATGTAATACCGGCGCACTTTCCGTCTCCGGCTGTTTCACCCCCTTCATTATGTATAGTTTAAATTTAATTTTTTTTACTTAAATTTTCTTCCTGCGGCGGCAAAAAAACCAGTGTTTTGCGCATGAATCCCTCAAGGACAAATATATTATTTCGCAAAAAAATTGAATTTTCCTGCAGGCAAGTCGACGGAAATAAATTAATTTGCCGGTTATTTCAATAGCTTGCTAATTTTACAATTAAAATAAAAATTAAAGCCGGTTTGCAAAAGTGTAACATAAAATACACCATTGCAAGCCGGCTCCTTTGCCTTAAATTGCCTATAACAGATAATAATTGTCGAAGAATGTCGTAAATAGCTTGTCCCGGGTAATTATAAAATAATTTTAACAATTAGACAATACCGTGCCGAAAATTTGTTAAACAAGTAGTCAAGTCGAGTGGTAGTAACTTCCCGCTCACTGACTCGGCTACGAGCACCACAGGTACCACCGCTCGACTTTTACAGCGGTTTTTGGGCCACATAGAAGTGGCGGACGCCGCTTTCGTCCGCGGGATTAAAATTAAAGGCGTTAAAGCTGCCCAATACATGGAATCCGGTTCTCGATAGGTTTGAGAAAATCTCTGCCGGTTGGTAACCTTTTTCCCGGTGCGTTTCGGTAAATTTACGGTATGTGTCGCCATCACGGACAAAAGCGGTTAATTTGATGGTCCAGAGTTCGTTTTCCTGTTCATATCCGGATTGCCAAATTAGGGTCATATCCTGTTCCTCCACTACCACGGGGCTGTTGTCGGAACCTGACAGCCAGGTGACCCGGTTCAGGTCGAAAATAAAAGCGCCTCCCGGCCGCAGGTTGTCATAGACCCGTTGGAAGGTTTGACTGATCTCTCTAATGTCCGGCAGATAGTTCAGCCCGTCGTGGAAACACGTAATCAGGTCCGCCTGTTCCGGCAAGGCGAGCTCGCGCATGTCCTGTTCGATGAAAGGAACATCCAAATTCTGAGTTTCAGCCTTCAACCGGGCCAAAGCCAGCATTTCTCCGGAGATGTCCACCCCCACGGTTTTATAACCGCGGCGGGCAAAGGGAAACGCGGTATTACCCGTTCCACAGGCAATGTCGGCGACGCTTGCCGCATGGAGGTTAAAACGGCCCAGCAGTTCTTCAACATAATCGATCCAGCCTTCGAAATCAACTCCGGTGACCAGGTAATCATATATCCGGGCCAGTCCGCTGTACTCTTTGGTCATTTATATCACACCTGCTTCTCGTGTCTATCGTGCTCCTTTTCGAACACTCACTTAAAAGCCCCCGGTGACCTGCCGGACCACCAGGGGCTCTTGGTAAGTGATCTTATTTTTTCAGCGCGGCGAGAATGTCCGCCAGCACGTTTTTGATTTCCTGGTCACCGTTAATATTGAACAGCAGCCCTTGCCCGCTGTAATAATCTATTAAAGGCTGGGTTTGTGCTTCATAAACATCCAGGCGGTTGCCCACGGCTGTTTCGTTGTCGTCGCTGCGCTGGTATAGTTCCCCGCCGCAGCTGTTGCACTTGCCTTCCACCTGCGGTTTGTTGAATATAATATGATAGCTGGCGCCGCAGCCTTTACATACCCTGCGTCCGGTCAAACGGTCCATTAATTTCTCTCTGGGAACCGCGATGTTGACTACGCCGTCCAGTTTGATGCCCATTTCGGTTAAGGTGGCGTCTAAGGCTTTCGCCTGATCCAGAGTGCGCGGAAAACCGTCCAGTAAGAAGCTGTCTGCGCAGTCCGGCTTGGAAAGTCTTTCCTTGACCATGCCAACAACGACTTCATCCGGCACAAGGGCGCCCTTGTCCATGTATTCTTTAGCTTTTTTGCCCATTTCAGTGCCCTCTTTGATGGCGGCGCGGAACATGTCGCCGGTTGAAATGTGTGTAAGGTGAAGTTCTTTCACCAGCACTTCGGCCTGGGTACCTTTGCCGGCCCCGGGCGGTCCCATGATTAAAAGCTTCAAAAAAATCCCCCTCCTCGTTTAACACTGGATATTAGCTTGTACACATTATAGCAAATATGCAGGACGGAGGAAATATAAATTTCCAGTGTCAAAAATCCGACACCTATTCAGTATCCAACTGCAAAGCCTTCATCCGGTAGTACAAGGTGCTGCGTGGAATGCCCAGCGCCTTGGCGGTTCTGGCTTTGTTGCCCCCGGCTTGTTCAAGGGCCCGGGCGATGATGTCGCGCTCGTTTTGCCTGGTCAGGTCCGCCAGGGTGAGGAAGCTATCCTGCCCCATGCTTTCGGGTGTTTGCCTTCTTAGAGTTTTGGGCAGGTGGTCAACGTTGATGGTATCCCCTTCCGTCAAGACCACCAGCCGCTCTATTACGTTGCGCAGCTCCCTGACATTGCCGGGCCAGGAGTACCCGAGCAATATGGACATCACTTCAGGTGCCGCCCGGCTGATATTCCTTTTATGCTGCCGGGAAAACTCGTTGATAAACTTGTAAACCAGTTCCGGAATATCCTCCTTGCGCTCCCGCAGGGGAGGAATTTCCAGCGCCACCACGTTCAGCCGGTAGTAAAGATCTTCCCGAAACTGGCGTTTGGCAATCATATCTTCCAGGTCACGGTGGGTGGCGGCAATTATCCGCACGTCGACCTTGATGGATTCGTTGCCCCCCACCCTGTAAAATACATTTTGCTGAATCACCCGCAGCAGTTTGACCTGCATTTCAGCCGGCAGTTCACCGATTTCGTCCAAAAAAACGGTTCCTCCATCGGCCAGTTCAAATTTGCCCGGTTTGCCCCGGCGATCCGCCCCGGTAAAGGCGCCACCCCGGTAACCAAACAACTCGCTTTCAAACAGGGTGGGCGGTATGGCGCCGCAGTTGATGGCAATAAACGGCTTACTGCTTCGTCCGCTTTCCCTGTGCATGGCTTCGGCAAAGAGATCCTTGCCGGTACCGCTTTCGCCCCGGATCAGCACCGACGCGTTGGTGCCCGCAACCCGGCGGGCCACGGCCACTGCCTCCGCCAGGCGGCTGCTGTGCCCGATCACTTCTTTGAAGGCATCAGGCCGGCTGTTTAAGCTCTTTATTTCTTTCTCCAACTGCTGTACCTGGGAGTTGGCCCGGGAAAGGTCCTCGTGCAGCTGCACCAGTTCGGTGATATCCCGTTCGGCCGAGATGCTGCCGATCAGGGCGTCGCCTGCATGGATCGGTCCGGCGTTAATCAGCACATGGGTTCCCGTGCAGGGCTGGTGGTAGGAGTTTCTGACCTCCCGGTTTTCGTGCAGTACCCGGGTGGCTACCAGATCGGTGAAAAAGGCTTTGATGGGTTGGCCGATAATCTTTTCGGCTGGAATATCGTACAGCTTTTCCGCCCTGGGATTCCAGCAAACCACGTCTTCGTTGCAGTCAATAATTGTAATGGCCTCGTTTATTGTATCAACGACGGCGGCCAGCCTGCTGCCGGTCAGGATCAGCTCATCCGCCAGCCACCGGATCAGGTGGGCGGAGTCAATAATGCCGGCGGGCTCGCCGGCGCCGTCAGTGATGACAAGTATGGGCGCGGGTTCCGGTTTCCGGGTGTTGATAATCTTTTCCAGGGTGGTGTCCCGGGGCAGTACCCGCACATTCCGGCAATTACCGATTGACTCAATGGGCATATCTCCATCGACGCACGCGGCCAGGAAATCGCCGGGGCATGCCCCCGTCACCTGCTGTCCGTCAATAATAACAATGCCGCGGTAGTTTCCTTCGCCCAACAACTTCCGGGCCTGGCTCACCTTCATGCCCGGCGCGGCCTGTGCAACCGGATGCTGCATGATGTCGCCGGCGGTAATCAGACGCAGTTTCCCCACCACCCAACGTTTACTCTCTTTGCGTGTTCTATTCGCGGCCGGAAGGATAATGTCCTGTCAGTTTTTTGATACAAAAGAATCCTTCGGCGCATATAAAGCCGGGTGGTGGTACCTGGAGCGAACATACGAGGCCCATTCAAAAGAGCGAACGAGGCGAAGGAAAGCGGCGAATCCTGTTTGAGGCCCGAAGGGCCGAGTTATGCAGCCGCCCGGAGCCGAGTGGAGCTCGAACAAGTATAAGGCCGAGTCAGTGAGTGGAAGGTACCTCCACCCGGCTTATAAGTAGTGGCAAAAAACTGACGTTGTGTCGAATATTTGACATAATGTTGAGGCCATAGTTGAGTGAAAACCGTCTATTTTCTCAATTGTATACCGGCATGATTCTTGCTCGACCAAAAAACAAACCCTTTTGGGGGAGTGGAAAAACAGGCACCTGATTTGACAACATGAAAGGGGTGGCGTTAAGTGACCGGTGAATTTGACAAAAAGGTTATGCAGACGGGGCTTAATTTGTACAAAATGATTGAAGGTGAATTACCCTCTGTTTTTAAAAAAGATTTTTGGGCCGGTAAGGTAATGGACTGGTGCATGAGCAACGAGGCATTCAAACTGCAGATGTTCAGGTTTGTCGATGTTTTCCCCTACCTTTCCCGCTCTGAATCCGTAGCCAGACATTTGCAGGAATATTTTTGCGATACCGAAGAAGATTTTCCCGCCAGTTTGCAGTGGGGTTTGAATAAGCTTTCTCCCTCGTCCATTGCCGCCAAGCTGGTGGCCAAAACCATTTCCGCCAATATTTCCGGGATGGCCCGGCAGTTTATAGTGGGCGTTGACGCCAGGGACTCCCTGTCCGCCCTGAAAAAAATACGCAAGGACGGTGTCGCCTTTACCGCCGATTTGCTGGGTGAGGCGGTTGTTTCCGAGCAGGAAGCGGGCGAGTATTTCGACCGGTACATGGATTTATTCGATATCATGTCCGAAGATCAGCGTAAGTGGAAAGCTCTGGGTGGCGGCAAGGACGATCTTGACTGGGGGTATGCGCCAAAAGTCAATATATCCATTAAGCCTTCAGCCATGTATTCCCAGATGGATCCCAAAAGTTTTGATTTGTCCATCTCCAGGGCCAAGGAACGCCTGCGCCCGATTTTGCGGAAAGCCGTGAACACGGGTTCGTTCGTGCTGCTGGATATGGAGCATACCACACTGAAAAACTTGACCCTGGCCCTTTATAAGAGCCTGCTGGATGAAGAGGAGTTCAAGTCTTATCCCCATACCGGCATCGTGATTCAGGCTTACCTGAAGGACAGTGAAAAGGACCTGCTGGATTTAATTCAGTGGGCTAAAGAGAGGGGCCGGCGCATTACCGTCCGGCTGGTCAAAGGCGCTTATTGGGACGCCGAGGTTATTCTGGCCAAACAAAAGAACTGGGAAATCCCCGTTTTCACCAGGAAGTATGAAACCGATGCCAATTTTGAAAAACTGTCCGCCTTGTTGCTGGAAAATCACCAGTATGTTTCCTATGCTTGTGCTTCACATAATATCCGGTCCATCTCCTACGTCATTGAAAAGGCCAAGGAACTGGGCGTTCCGGACGAGCATCTGGAATTCCAGGTTTTATACGGGATGGCGGAGCCGGTGCGCACCGCCCTGCGTAAAGCCGGGTTGCGGCTGCGTTTGTATGCTCCCATTGGTGAAATGATTCCCGGCATGGCTTACCTGGTACGCCGCCTGCTGGAAAATACCGCCAATGAGTCGTTCCTGCGGCAAAGCTTTGCCGAGGGAACTTCGAAGGAATACCTGCTGCGCAATCCGCTGGAACTGCTGGCGGAGCATCCGGAGCCGGAAACTCCCGCGCCGGATGCTCCTGCATACGGGGACAAGGGGCTGTTCCGCAACCTGCCTGTTTATGACTGGACCATCGAAGAAAGCAGGCTGGAATTCGCCGGGGCGCTACGGGACGCGCGGAGCAAACTGGGCGCCAAAGTACCGCTGTATATTGGCGGTCAGGCGGTAAGTACCGGCCGGGAAATTTTGTCCACCAACCCCAATAAACCGTCTGAAATAATCGGTGCGGTTTCATCCGCCGGCCGGGCCGAGGCGGAAAAGGCCATCGCCGCCGCCCGCAGCGTTTTCCCGGCCTGGCGTGATACAGAGCCCCGGGATCGGGCCGGGTACCTGTTCCGGGCTGCCGAAGCGGCCAAAAAACGCCGGGCTTACCTGGCTGCCCTGCAGGTGCTGGAAGTGGGCAAAAACTGGAGTGAAGCCGACGCCGATGTTGCCGAAGCCATTGATTTTCTGGAATATTACGGGCGGGAGATGATTCGCCTGGCACCCCGGCGGCGCATGGGCCGGGCACCCGGTGAACTGAGCCGGATGTTTTACGAGCCCTGCGGGGCGGGTGTGGTGATTGCTCCCTGGAACTTCCCCTTTGCCATTTCGGTGGGTATGACTGCCGCAGCCATTGTAACGGGCAACACCGTGGTATATAAGCCGGCCTCCCAATCCCCCATGGTCGGCGCCGCCATGTACGAAGTGTTTGCCGAGGCCGGACTGCCGGCGGGGGTTTTGAACTTCCTGCCCGGACCGGGCGGCGAAATCGGCGATTTTTTGGTTACCCACCCGGATACCGCCTTTGTGGCCTTTACCGGCTCCATGGACGTGGGATTGCGGATCATCAGGCTGGCTGCCGATACGCCGGAAGGAGCCATGGGAGTTAAAAACGTGATTGCTGAGATGGGCGGCAAGAACGCCATAATCGTTGACTCCGACGCCGACATCGACGAGGCCGTGGTACACACTGTTTACTCCGCCTTTGGTTTCCAGGGGCAAAAATGTTCCGCCTGCTCCAGGGTGATTGTGCTGGAAGAAAACTACGAGAAATTTACCGGCCGCCTGGTGGAAGCCGCCCGGAGCATCAACATCTGCCCGTCAGAACAGCCCGAATGCTACATGGGCGCGGTTATTGACGCCGTAGCGCGGGAGAAAATCATGTCCTATATCGAACTGGGCAAAAAAGAAGGCCGGGTTTTGCTATCCCGGGAGATGCCGGAAATGGAAGGCCACTATGTGCCTCTTACTATTGTGGACCAGATCCGGCCCGACAGTCGTTTGGCCCAGGAAGAAATCTTCGGTCCCGTGCTGAGCGTGATCAAGGTCAAAGATATGGACGAGGCGCTGCAAGTGGCCAACGGCACCCGGTTTGCCCTGACCGGCGGCATTTTTTCCCGCAGCCCCGAGAATATCGACCGGGCCAGGCGGGAATTCCGGGTGGGCAACCTGTATATCAACCGCGGCTGCACCGGGGCCATCGTGGAAAGGCACCCCTTTGGCGGCTTTAAACTGTCCGGGATCGGTTCCAAGGCAGGCGGGCCTGACTACCTGCTTCAGTTTACCGTACCCCGCGTGGTGGTGGAAAACACCCTGCGGCGCGGCTTTGCCCCGGCGGAAGAGGGAGACGAGTGAAGTCAACCGGTCGGCAATTAAAATTAAGGATAACAAGAAGCCCGTTTTTTTGCGGGCTTTTTGTCTGCCGGTTGTTTGATTTATGATATAATCGAGCTTAACCTGAGGTTATTTCCTGAGTAGGTCACCATGCTGCTGCACGGCACCAATTATTTTTAGGATAGGCTTTTATTAAAAAATTTACAATAGAGGTGCAATGATTAATGAATGAAAATGCTTGGGTAAAAAGTTTTCCGGCGGCGATTATCGTGTGTGATGTAAATGGGATAATCATTGAAATGAATGACAAGGCCTGTGAAACATATAAGAAAGAGGGCGGCATTAATTTAATCGGTAAAAGCATTTATGACTGCCATTCTGAAAAAGCCCGGGAAAAGTTAAAGGATATGCTTGAAAATAGATATGCCAATTACTATACCATTGAGAAAAATGGTATCAAAAAAATGATTTGCCAGGTTCCCTGGTTTAAAAACGAGGTTTACAGCGGCATTATGGAAATGATTATGGAGCTTCCCGACGGGATGCCGCATTATATCCGATAGCATGCAATCTGCCAGCTCGAAGTAATTCATCCAGCACTTTTCTTTTTTGTATGATCTTAAGGTCTTTCTTAAATCTCGCAGTATATTCAGGCTTTAGCATAATCAAATACCCAAATCAACAAACATCTCCTGCGCGGAAGAAAACCTTGACTTGCCTTCTTCAATAATTTTTTCGCCTTCCTTGATTGCCTGGATCGTTTCGGCGTTGGGGGCATTCAGTAGCACAATATGTGCCTATTGTAAAGATAGCATGTACATATTGTGTTGGAATAATAATATCCCTGAGTTAAAAAGACATCGGCGGCACAATGCATGTGCCGCCGATGCTGCTGTTAGAAGTTTTTTGGTCGGGATGACACGACTTGAACGTGCGACCTCACGGTCCCGAACCGTGCGCTCTACCAAACTGAGCTACATCCCGTGAACGCCTTTTTAAAACCAGGCAAAAAATATAATACCGTATATCCACAATGTTGTCAATCGGCAGGATCAGGTGTTTTTTAACAACCCGCGGAACATTATGCCCGGGCTAATAATTGGCCCGTTTTTGTATAAACTAAGCTTTATTGATCATTGAAAAACGGAGGTTTGACATGACTAAAACCCTCAATCCATTTACCTTTTCAGCCCCTATCCAGGGAGTTCAAGTAAAGCCGTTGAAACAGGACGGTAAGGAAATTACAGTCCGTTATAACGGGATGCTTAACCAAAATGGCGCCAGGCAGGTGTGGCTGCACGGAGGTTCCGGTGAAATTAACGATTGGAAGGAAGTCAAGGATTACCTGATGGTGAAGACAGATGAAGGTTGGGAACAAAATGTCGACATCAAGGATAACCAGCTTAATTTTTGTTTCCGGGACGACGCGGATAACTGGGACAATAACAACGGTGTAAATTGGATTTACAGGATTACCTGAAGATACTGTTCAAGCTTTTATAAGGCTGTGTACCGCTTGGGGTACGTGGGGTACGCGGCCTTATTTTTTTTGTTAGTAAGCTTAATTGGCGGTAAAATAGAGTACAATGGCGGTGATTACTCCCACCAGGATAATAACCGTGCTGATGCCGCCGAAATTGGCCAGGGGCTTTAATTTTAATCCTTCCTGTTCAGCCCGCTCGCGCATGCGGTTGTATACCGGTATGCGCCCGATGACGCTCATGGCCAAATTGTCCGACAGATCAGGTTCGCCGCCCCGGTCCAATAAACTTTGTACGGCGGATTCCAGCCATAGTTTTTGTGATTCCGGCGGCATGGCGTCGAACTGCCGCTGCATAAAGGATTTAAAGTGCTTTTCTTTAAGCTTGAGCCGGCCAAAATAAGCCCGCCGGTCTTCTTTTTTTAACTGGCGGGTTGTTTTGCTCAACAGGTTGATCTCTTCTTCGTTCAGGTTAAACTCTTCGCGGAGCAACTCGATGAAGATTATAGCCAAAACAGTTCACTCCTGTTAAGATATTTCCAATTCGACTGTAATATCCTGGCGGCGATCATAATATATAATGACAATAAACAATGATTATATATAATATTATAAGGCGGCTTAATCTTCAACCAACAAAATATTAACGTTTGCCATTTTCTGAAGCGGTAAACAAGCGCGGAAATGGGGGTCCTTTCTTGGAAGTGTACGCATTGGTAGGGGCCAGCGGGACGGGGAAAAGTCACCGTGCCGTTTTGTTGGCTTACCAAACGGGCGCTGAAGTGATCATCGACGACGGGTTAATCATTAAGGGGAACCAAATAGTAGCCGGAATATCGGCTAAAAAACAACCGACCCGGATTGGGGCTATTAAAACTGCTTTATTCAACGAACAGGAACAAATGGAAGCAGCCAGAAAAGCAATTCGCGAATTGGCGCCGGGCAGGCTGCTGATTTTGGGCACTTCAGGCAGGATGATTGACAAAATTGCCCACCGGCTGGATTTGCCCGGGATAACCAAATATATCAGTATCGACGAAATTGCTTCACCCAAGGAAATCAGGAAAGCCAGGACTATGCGCAGCCAGCACAGCAAACATGTAATCCCGGCTCCCGCGGTTGAGGTAAGGAAAACCTTTCCCGAATCGATCATTAATCCGCTGCAGGTTTTTATGCGCCGCAAGGGGCACCGGGGGAATAAAAGCTGGTTGGAGCAGTCGGTGGTCAGGCCCACTTTCACCATGTACGGCAAGCTTACCATATCCAGGGGGGCGCTTAAATCCATTGTCACCCGTGCGGCCATTACCGTTGCCGGAGTGGCGGAGGTTAAGAAGGTGGGCATTGACCGGAATGAAAATGAGGTTAACATTGAAATAGAAATCCTGGCCGGTATGAAAATCCAGATCAATAATGTCAGCCGTGAAGTACAGGTGTATGTTAAGGAGCAAGTGGAGCACATGGCCGGTTTAACGGTTAAACAGGTTAATGTAACCGTTGCCGGCATCGCGGTTGGAGAAATAGTATAAGCAGGGGTTATGCCCCTGCTTATGCTTTAGTTGCAAAAACATGCCTGCCGATGCGCGTTACGACGGGCAGTGTAGTGATCCATTTATCCGTGCTGATGGCGGGATTGTAAAAGAATAAGGCTCCGCCGGTGGGGTCGTTTCCTTCCAGGGCCTCCAGCGCAGCTTCAATGGCTGACTGATCTGGCTCAAGGTTAATGGTGCCGTTGGAAACCGGTGTAAATTGAAAAACGTGTTTGTTGCTCTGCATAATCACTTCTCTGATGGTGTTGGGGAAAAATTGGCTATGCACCCGGTTGACGATTACTGCCCCCACAGCCACCTGGCCTGTAAAATCTTCCCCGCGTGCTTCGGCGTGAATAACTCTGGCCAGAAGCATCAATTCCTCCCTGGATATATTGCCCCGGGAAAGAACTGTCGTTTCCGGCTGTCCTTCCGGCGGGATTACCAAGTCCTGGCGGGGATGGATCACTGTTGTTTCCAGGTTATTGACGCGAATTAACTGTTTTAAATCCACATTAAATTCACTTGCTATCTCCGATAAGGTATCCCCCGTTTTGATGGTATAAGTTATTGTTCCCGCGGCAGTGTTGCTGACCACTTCTTTTTCCGTTCCGGCTTGGGCGCTGGCCGCGTTAAAGAGTAAAAAGCACAGCGCCGGAAGTAAAACGCCGGCCAATCTGGAAAAATAAGCGCTCATTTTCTCCTCCTTTCCGCGCAACTAATATTATTGCCGGAAAGGAGGAGAAAATACTGTTAAATATTGGTTAGAAACAGCTGTAGGAGCGCCCCTACAGCATGTAAAGCAAGGCATTGATCACCGAGGCGGCGATGGTGCTGCCTCCCCTGGTACCCATTACGCTGACGTAGGGTACTTTGTTCATTGCCACCAGCAGTTCCTTGGATTCAAGGGCGCCCACAAAACCAACCGGTGTTCCTACCACCAGCGCCGGGTTGGCAATACCGGCTTCAATCATCTCGCACAGAGTAAACAGCGCCGTGGGCGCGTTGCCGATGACTACTATATCCCCTTCCAGCGGTGCGGCGAAAAGCATGGCCGCCCTGGCCCTGGTTTCCCCCGTCCGGTTTGCCCGATCCACCACTTCCGGGTCCCCGATCCGGCAGGCGGCATTGACATTAAGCTCGGCCATTTTTTTTCTGTTCAGCCCGGCCAGCACCATGTTTACATCGGTAAAGATAGTGCAAGAGCTTATGAGCGCCGTCAAACCGGTTTCAACTGCCAGGGGGTGAATCCGCACCTGCGGCGCAATGTTAAAATCTCCGGTGGTATGAACAATCCTTTTCACGATGGCCCGCTCACCCGCCGGCAGTTCCAGCAGGGCGGGAACGTTCCGTTCAATGATGGCCATACTTTCCCGTTCTATTTCCGATGGGTTGATATTATAGTTCACCGTTTGATACCTCCCTGACCCGGTCCATGATAATGTCCAGTAAGCGCGGGTCGGCTCCGATGTGTTCGGCCATGGATATTTTTATTCCGGGGTACCGGTTCTTTTGTTCGATCAGAATTTCCGGGATGTCCCGCTGCATATGCAGTCCCCGGTACAAAAACAGCGGCACCACCACGATTTGCCGGGCGCCCTGTTCCGCCGCCCCGGCGATGGCCGCAGGCAGGTCGGGTTGGTTAAACTGCAGCGCCGCACCCTCGACGATAAATTTTTCATCTATTCCGGAAGAGACCATGGAGGTTATTCTTTGCAGCGTGGCCTGGGCTTCCGGCAGCCTGCTGCCGTGACTAAGAATAATGATTGCGGTTTTCATGTTTTTGCCGTCCTTTCGTTAACTCGATATACCCCAGCAATTTCTCTATATCCTCAAATGCCCCCTCCGGCGCCGGAGGCCTGGTGATCAATACCACCGGTACGGCTAAAGCCAGGGCGGCTTCAAGTTTGGTGTCGGTGCCGCCGGCGGCGCCGCTTTCTTTGGTTACCAGCACGTCGGCCCGGTAATGAATTAATAGCTGTTGGTTCAAATGCGCCGAAAACGGCCCCTGCATGGCCACGATATCCCCGGGTTCGACACCCAGTTCCAGGCACCGGCGCAACCCTTCGGGGTCCGGCGTAACCCTGGCGATCACCTTTTTGCCCGCATCCCGGGCGGCAGTCACAAATGTGGACAGGGTTTTCAGACCGGTGGCCAGGAAAATGCTTTTTTCAGCCAATGCCACCGCTTTGGCGGCGGCTTCCGGGTATCCCCGCACCGGGTGGACGAGCGGACTGTCCGGGACGGACAGAGCCGGCCTTTGGAACCTGATGTATTTGGCGGCGGTAATAGCGCAAGCCTGAATTGCGTTGGCTGTGGCCTCCTCCGCGTAAGGGTGGGTGGCGTCTATAACCAGGCGGATCTTCTTTGCATGGATTAGTTCGGCCATTTCTTTGCCGTCAAGACGCCTGGAGATAACCTCCGCGGCAATGGATTTGGACAGGAGACGGCCTCCGTATTCGGTGGCCGTGCAGGCGATCAACCGATGCCCGGCACGGTTTAAGCGCGAGGCAATCTCTCTGCCGTCGGCGGTGCCGGCCAGCAGTAAAATCATACCTGGTAGCCCCGCGGGGTAATCATAAAATCGCCTGCCCGGCGGGTGGAGCGGTTGCCCACGATCACCGTGCTCAGCATGTCCACGGGGTGGGCCAGCATGCCCTGGAGGTCGGTGATAATCAGGCGTTCCGCTTCCCGGGCCGCGTTTTTAACAATCCCCACCGGTGTCGCAGGCGGCTTATGCCGTAAAAATATCTCCCGTGCTTTCTCAATCTGCCAGGTCCTTTTTTTGCTGGCCGGGTTATAAAGCACGATTACAAAGTCAGCTTGGGCGGCGGCTTCCAATCTTTGTTCAATAGTGTCCCAGGGTGTCAGCAGGTCGCTGAGGCTGATTACCGCGAAATCATGCATCAAAGGCGCGCCCAGCTTGGCGGCGGAGGCGGTGGCCGAAGTGATGCCCGGTATTATTTCCACCGGGATTACGCCCAGCAGCCCTTCAGCCTCCATTATTTCAAGCACCAATCCCGCCATGCCGTAAACGCCGGGGTCGCCGCTGCTGATTACCGCCACCCGCCGGCCGGAGGATGCCAGTTCCACCGCTTTGCGGCACCGTTCTATCTCCCTGGTCATGCCGGTGCTGACAATCTTACGATTGCCGATATAGTCCCTGATTAAGTCTATATAAGTTATGTAGCCCGCAATTACGTCAGCGGAGGCCAGGGCGTCCCGGGCCCGCAGACTCAAGTACTCAACGGCGCCGGGGCCGGTGCCGATTACGGTTATTGATCCTCCGCCACCGCGATGGTGATGCCCTGAAACTTGTGTTTCCGTAATAACAGTTCACCCTTTCTGGAAGCCATCAGTGCCGCCGGTTCACAGACCGCGTGGGCTCCCACATTTTGAAATACGAATTCCGATCCAGTAATGTCATATCCGCCGTTTTGCAGGAAATGATTTATTTGAGCCGGAGAAAAAACGACCAGGGGCAGATTCAATCGTTTCATGACCCCGCGCAGGCCCGGCTCCTGCTCTTTAACGTCGATGGTGGCCAGGGTCCGCAGGCTGAGCGGAGAACAGCGGCACATGGCCAGGGCGGTGTTTAAGGCAGCCAATATACCGTCAGCGGATGCGCCCGAACGGCACCCCACCCCCGCCACCAGGTTGCGCGGGCGCAGGTAAAAGGTGTTTGGCTCTTCCCGCTCCGGCAGGCGGTTGGTCACCACAACGTGATATTGGCTATCCGCGCAGCGGTGCGGGTAATCCCCGGGAGAACGATACTTGATTCGGGGCGTTTCCGGAGTTTGCCGCATCCCCTGGGGGGCATAAAAACACACAGTGCCGCCGTTGACCAGGGCGGTATTAATTGCTCTGGCCGTTGACGGCGGGTCCAGGGCCAGATTGTGGATCCGGGCCATGTCGTCAACCGCGGGCAAGCCGCGCACGTCGGTGGCGGTGGTGATCACCGGGCGGGCTCCGGTTAAAATTGCCACCTGCCTGGCCAGTTCATTGGCGCCCCCCAGGTGGCCCGACAATACGCTGATGACATGCTCCCCCGCTTCGTCCAATACCACCACGGCGGGGTCGGTATTTTTATCCTTGAGATGCGGAGCAATCATTCTGACCGCGATACCCAGGGCCATGATCATAATAATGCGCCTGTGGCGGCCAAATGCAGTTTCCACTGCCTCAGCCAGGGAATTAAAGGTATCAGCCTGGCCCGGGCGGACGAAATCCCTGTCCGGAGCGTACAGGTCCGCCTGTTCGCCCTTGGAATCCAGCGCTTGTTTAACTTTCAAGGCCAGAGCATAGCCGCCGGCGGTGAGGCAAAAGAGAGCGGTTTTCAATCGTGATCACCGCGATATCCATGGGCGAAACCGGCATCGTAAAGGTAAGAGGGACGGTAACCGGCGCCGAGGGCGTCACCGACGATGATCATAGCGGTGCGGTTGATTCCCGATGCCCTGACTTTGGCTGCGATATTTTCCAGGGTACCCGTGAGCGCGCGTTCACCGGGCCAGGAGGCCTTTTCCACCACTGCCGCCGGTGTGTGGGCGGGATAGCCACCGGCGATTAGCTCCTCAGTCAGCTTGTCCAACATATGCACGCTCAAAAAAATGCACATGGTGGAGCGGTGGGCGGCCAGGGAACGTAAGGATTCCCTTTCCGGCACCGGGGTGCGGCCTTCCATTCTGGTTAAAATAACGGTCTGGCTGACGCCGGGCAAAGTCAATTCGCGGGGTATCGCCGCCGCGGCGGCCAAAAAAGAACTGACGCCGGGAACCACCGCGTAAGGAACCGCTTCCCGGTCCAGGATGTCCATCTGCTCCTGGACGGCGCCGTAAAGCGACGGGTCGCCGGTATGCAGCCGCACCACCTTTTTACCGGCCCGGTAAGCACCAATCATCATGCCGGTTATTTCATCAAGGGTCATGCCGGCGCTGTTATGTATTTCGGTCCCCGGGGCGCACATATCCAGCAGCGCCGGGTTTACCAGGGACCCGGCGTAGATGACCACCTGGGCCCGGCTCAGGAGTTTGGCTCCCTTAACCGTGATCAGTTCCGGGTCACCAGGCCCGGCGCCCACGAAATAAACCTTATTATCCATCTTGGGTGTCCTCATTTCTCATTGGGACTTATTTTTTTTAACGATCAATAATGACATATAGTGCAATTTTTGTTCCAGTACCGTTTCAGGTTCGGCGGTGGCCAATTGATCCGGGTAACCGCACCGGCTGACAAAAAATGTCTGCAAATTGTCATACTGTTTAAGAAAACGCATTAATTCAGGCAGCCGGCGATTCACCTTCATCAATACCACGGTGTCAAACCCGTCAATCACGGTTTTCAGGTCGTCCAGGCTGTAAGCCGCCGGTATGACCGCCAGTTTTTCATCGCCTTCCACAAGCGGCTCCTGCAGAGCAGCCGGGCAGGCCGTAATGGAAGATACCCCGGGCACGATTTCTACTGTTGCCTGTGGACACTCTGCTTTAAGAAACCTGAGTAAGTAGCCGAAGGTGCTGTATAGGCTGGGGTCGCCGATGGTTATAAAGGCCACGTCCTGTCCGGCTGTCAGCTTTTCCGCCACCTGTTTCCCGGCGTTTTGCCAGCTTTGCTCCAGCACCTCACGGTCCTTGGACATGGGAAACTCCAGTTCCAGCAGGTTATGTTCCCGGTCGGTCACCGCCCTGACCACCGACATGGCCAGGCTGTCCTTCTCCATGCTTGATTTGGGTACGCAAAGAATGTCTACTCGGGACAGTATTTCTTGGGCTTTCAAGGTGATTAACCCGGGATCGCCGGGGCCCACCCCGATACCGTAAAATTTACCGGTCAAGATTCATTCCTCCATCGCTCCAGGGTGATTACGCACACCGGGTTTAAGGCCTGCCACATATGCACCCGGCCGGTTGGAACGGCCCGGGCAGCCTGCAGCTGGACCATCTCGCACCGCCATCCTTCGGGCGGGACAGCAAACCGGGCCGCTGTTTCCAGGGTCACGGCATTGATGACAATCCGCCCGTCCGGCGTGATTCTATTCATCACGCAATCCAGAATTTCCTCCAGCCGGCCGCCGCTGCCGCCGATAAATGCGCGGTGCGGCGCGGGCAGCTCATATAACGCGGCCGGGGCTTCTCCCGCCACGGGAACCACATTGCCGGTTCCGAAACGGCGGCTGTTTTCCTTAATCAGTTCCAGACCCCCGGGGTTTTTCTCCACGGCGTACACGACGCCGCCGGGCGCCAGCCGGGCCGCCTCCACCGATAAAGAGCCGGTACCCGCTCCGAGGTCCCAGATTACCTGTTCCGGCGCGAGTCTGGCCTTGGCCAGGGTGATGACCCTGATTTCTTCCTTGGTCATTGGTATTTTGCCCCGGGTGAACATATCGTCCGGTATGCCCGGGGTTGAATAAGGCCATGGTTTATTGCTCATTTAAAATCACCATTATACAGTTGTTTGAGGACCATTTCTCCCGGGCGGCCAACTGCCGCAGCGTGGTGGTGGCGATGGTTTCGTCGGGATAGGACAGATTACAGGCCACATGTACTTGAATGTCGCCGATCCCTCCTTCCAGCAGCACCCGGGCCAGCGCCGGGGGGGTGTTGGAAGGGTCGGTTAGGGTAATCACCTTGGCGTGTTTTTTAACCGCCGCCACCAAAACCGCCGGGTTACGGCCGTGACAACTGGTCAGGCAGGCGTCTTCCCAGGAAATGCCGAGCCTGGCGCAGCCCAGTTGAAATGATGAAATACCGGGCACCACCTCGGGACGCAGTTCCGGCAGCCGGCGCTTCAAGGTGGCCAGGATACCGTAAAAGCCCGGATCTCCGGAGGCCAGCAATACCACTTGCTTACCTGCCTTCACTTTTGTTTCGATAATATGCATCAATGCAGCCAGATCCGAATTAATGGGATATTTTTCCACATTCATGTGGTTGTACATGTCCAGGTGCCTGTTACCGCCCACCAGGACATCGGCCCCGGCGATGGCCCGCTCCGCGGCCTCGGTCACATATTCCCTGCTGCCCGGACCCAGTCCCACTACTGTTATACCCGCCATCCCAACTCACTTCCTATTTCGTGGGCCTGCCGGTCGGCGGCCACCAGCCTGCCGTCCATGGAGAGCAGGGCGGTACCCACTATCAGCCGGCCTTTGGTGTATTCAGCGGCCCTGGAACTGGCCCGCCGGGCAGCCAGTTCCAGAACTCCGGGCAGGTTATGCTCATCCAATATCTGCGTCATCGCCTCGGTGGTGTTGCAGTTCATAATGGAACGGACTGTTTCGCGGCCGGCGCCCAGAGAAGCGGCCAGCGCGGCCATGGTTTCCCCCCGGGCGTCGGCTATACGGCTGTGGGTGTGGAATATACCCGCCGCCACTTTAATCAGTTTGCCGTGATGGCCCCATAACAAAACCTTGTTTATTCCCTTGTCTACACACGCGTCCAGCATGAAACCCACAAAATTGCTCATTTCCACCACGGCGTTTTCCGGCAGGCCGTAATGCAGTGCGTTGCGCCAACCCATGCGGCCCGGGGTGAGTACCACTGATTTGAACCCGGCGGCCAGGGCCAGATCTAACTGGGGCGCCAGGGAATCTTTAAAGGCTTCCTCTGACATGGGCCGGACGATACCGGTGGTGCCCAGAATGGATATACCGCCCAGGATGCCCATGCGCGGGTTTAAAGTGCGCTCCGCCGCCTTTACCCCGCCGGGCACGCTTATGGTTACGGTACAGCCGTGCTCCTCCGGCAGCACTTCGGCCAGCGCGGTTTTAATCATCTGCTCCGGCACCGGGTTGATGGCGGGTTTGCCCACCGGAACCTGCAGCCCCGGGCGGGTTACAATGCCCACCCCTTCCCCGCCCCGTAAGGTTATGGAGCCTTTCGGGGCAGGGGAAACGGATACGGTTATTTCCAGGCCGTTGGTGACATCCGGGTCGTCACCGCCGTCTTTAATCACCACCGCCCCTTTGCCGCCGGGCAGATCGTAATAACGGTTGATTGGTACTTTTATTTCATCACCGGCGGGATTGACCACGGTTACGTTTGCGGGAAACAAACCTGAAAAAAGCGCGCTGGCTGCGGCTTTGGCGGCGGCCGCCGCCGAAGCCCCGGTGGTGATGCCGGTGCGTAGTTTCTTATTGCGGGGCATGGTTGTCTCCTTTGACAAATAAACCCGCTCCAGGGACAGAACGGGCCGGTATGGTTTTCGAAGTTCACTTAACCTTACTGTCTGGCCATTTGCATGCGGATATCCACATCCACCAGCAGGCGGTAGGGGATGCACATTTGAGAAATCCGGGATGTTGTTCTTTCTCCCAGGTAATCGCCCAGATGTTCCAGGTTGATGTTGCTGGTGATAATCGTCGGCAATAGATAGTTTAACCGGTAATTGACGATGGAAAAAATTTTATTTTTAGTCCAATCGGTGTAATTATGCGCTCCCAGGTCATCCAGGATCAAAAGCGGCACTTCCCGGGCGATATCAAGAAGTTCCGACTCGGTGATAGTGTTTAACCTGTTGGGGTCGTAAGTGGCTTTAATTTGATCCAAAAGATCGGGGACCACTGCGAAGAGCAAAGTTTTGTTTTGGGCCAGCAAGGTGTTGGCAATGCAGCAGGCCAAAAAAGTCTTACCGCTGCCCACCGGACCGGTTAACAGTAAACCCTGGGTATGTGGATTGCTTAGGTAGCTGCGGACAAATTCTTTGGCCGCCTGCAAGGCGGTGGAGACCGAGTCCCGGTAAGTGGTTTTTTTAACCGGGTCAATTTTTCTGTCTGGGTAATAATGCAACTTAAAGTCCCTGAATGTATATTTGCTCAACTGGGGCGGAATTTGCGAAGCTCTGATTTTATTGTTAATGGCTCGCTGTTTTACGCAGGGGCAGGGTTCGGCAACGTTATTATGGATCACCAACCCGCGACCGTCACAGAGATTGCATTTAACAGTCAATTTAGGATAACCCCTTTTTAATTTCTATATAGGGACTGGAGCATAAGCTTTTTATTCTCACTGACGCGGGATGTCCGCCGGGAACCGCTCTTTCTGTCCTTAAACCCCCGGTCGTATTCTTCCACGTCACCCGGGGTGCGCAAATTGTTTTTTTCCCATTCCAGCAGGATGCTGTCAATATACTTGAAGTTATGTTTGCCCAGCATTACCGCTTTGCGCAGCGCCTCAAGGACCATGCCGGGATTGATTTTCGTAGACCAAAGGTTAATCTGTTCCACTTCCATGGGCGATAAAGGACGCCCGAATTCTTTTTCAAAACTGTTGTATAAGTTCACGGCAACAACGGGTTCTTTTTCGATCATTTTTCTAATCCGCTCATTTTCCTTCACTCTGGCACAAGCCCAGATTTCGGAAAGTTTTTCAAAAAGCGGTTCAAAGTCGTAACCCTTGCTCACCAGTCCGCTCTCGTCGTCGTAATACTCGGTGACTCTGAGCATTTCCTTTTGCAGCAGGCTGTCCAGGTCGCCTGCAATTTGTTCTTCATCTCTTTGCATTACGATGCATAATTCATTAAGGGAAGGCATGAATTTTTTTTCTTCGGTGCGCAGCCTGAACAATTGAATAATCAGCATCATTTCATGATCCGAAATACCCATGTGTTTGTAAAGCTTAAGCAATAAATTAGGAATGGACGTAGAACCCTGAATGAAAAAATCTGTGCCGAAGGCGGCTGTGATGTTGCCTTTTTTGTATTCCTTAACTGTCCTTGCCTGCCCTGCTCTTTCCATTCCAAAACCTCTCCTTTTTAAAGGACATCCGGCTGAAGAAGGAGCGTCCCTGTCTGCTATTATTTTAACATATTTTATGGTACCATGGCAGGTTTGTCCACCCCCATAGTTCGGCGTTTTTTTCGGTGTTTGACTAATAAACAAAGGAGGAAGCGCAGTGCATGGGTTAATTGGGATATTGCATTTGAATTTGCCACAGAAAGAACAGCATGAGAAAAAGTTTTAAATTCAACTGCTGGTTGAGTTTTGAGGTGTTTATACAACGAACACTCGATGGTTTCAGAGTGCAATCAAATATATAATTGAATTGATTTAATTTACAGTATCAATAACTGGGAAACGAAAGGAGATACTATGCTTAATAATAAAAAGATTGGGAAACGGATTGCATTATTGCGCAAGGAAAACGGGTATACCCAGGAGCAGTTGGCAGGAATTCTCCATGTAACAGGGCAAGCGGTCTCGAAATGGGAAATAGGTAATGCTTTGCCTGAAACGAGCTTGTTGCCTGTTTTAGCGGGCGTATTGAAGACTTCAATAGACCGGTTGCCTGCTCCCGATTGGCAAAAAAATGAATTCTTTTATAAGTCGGGTGACCTGGCAAGATATTATTCTGATTGGCAAATTATCTATTGTGAGGAACAAATCGTTGATTGTAGCTCAGGGAATAGTCCGCATCAGCACGCGGTGAATTCCATTATTGCTAAAAAAGTAAAAAATGTTTAAAATTAAGAAAAAATGATGCAACCATTAAAGAGATAAGGTGTTTTTAGCAGGTATTAAGGTTGAATACATTAATCACCAAGAATTTCCTGGCTTTAGCCGTGGAGTGTCAAAATTATTGTCAAGGCAATGCAATATGTGTTATTATTTTCACGAACTCCTGAAAGTACTTAAAAACCGGTAATCAGTTAAATTATTAACGTATTTTCCAATAAGGAGTGAAATAATTAATGATTAAGCGTATAGGAATAAACGGGTTCGGCCGGATCGGCAGGAATATTTTTCGTATTGCCCAGCAAGTGCCTGATCTTGAAGTGGCGGCAATTAACGACCTGGCCGATGCGAAGACCATTGCGCACCTTTTGAAATACGATTCCGTTCATGGACGGGATCCCGGGGAAATTCAGGTTGTGGAGGACGGGATACTTTATAACGGCAAGAAAACTTTGGTTACGGCGGTGGACAAACCGGAACTGGTTCCCTGGCGGGAAATGGGCGTGGATTATGTTACCGAATCCACCGGCAAGTTTAACAGTAAAAAAGAAGCAGTCAAACACCTGGCTGCCGGAGCGAAAAAAGTGCTGATTTCAGCGCCGGCCAAGGAGCCGGATCTAACTGTTGTCATGGGCGTTAACGAGCAGCAGTACAAACCGGAGGAACATCATGTCATTTCCGGGGCGTCATGCACCACCAATTGCCTGGCGCCTTTGGTGAAAGTGCTGAACCGGGAGTTTGGCATTATCCGGGGGATGGTGACCACGGTCCATTCATATACCAATGACCAGCGCATTCTTGACCTGGCCCACAAGGACCTCCGGCGGGCCAGGGCCGCGGCATTATCCATCATTCCCACCACCACCGGCGCGGCCAGGGCGGTGTCGCTGGTGCTGCCCGAAATGGCCGGGAAGCTTAACGGTATGTCCCTGCGTGTACCCACTCCCAACGTTTCCGTGGTGGATTTGGTGGTTCATGTGGAGAAGCCCGTCACCGTGGAGGAAGTCAACAATGTGTTCCGGGGCGCGGCCGCAGGGGAACTGCGGAGGATCGTGGATTACTGTGAGGAGCCGCTGGTTTCCAAGGATTTTAACGGGTCGACCTTTTCAGCAATCGTGGATGCTTCCTGCACCATGGTTATCGAAGGAGCAATGGTTAAGGTGATTGCCTGGTATGATAATGAGTGGGGTTATTCCTGCCGGATGGTGGATACAATCCGGATGATGTAGATAAAGCCAACCGGGGCCGGCTCTCAACAGAGCCGGCCCCGGTTTTTTTGTTAAGATAAGGCGAAGGTGTTTTTTGTTTCCTTAGCGAAACGACATATGGAGCACCGGCGAACAACTCCCGGCGCAGCGCGGGAGCGCAACCGGGAGGCGCGCATAGGACGTGCGCGCCAGCCCCAACCCGAGACACGATGTCGAGTTTGGGGCGGCCCGGTTGCGCCCCGCAGCAAGCCGCTGGAGTTGTCCGGCGCGGAATCGGAGTAAGCGAAGGAAACAAAAACACCGGGGGTATGCTGTAATGTAAACTCTTTAAGCAAACAGGCCGTCTACCGCCTTGCTTTGCTGCTCATCGCTGTAACCCTGGAGCGTGATGGCTTTATTGGGACACTCGCCGGCGCAGGTGCCGCAGCCCTGGCAAATTACCGACTCTATTTCCGCTTTATGGTTTTTAATGGTCGGCGCTTTGAACGGGCATAGGCGTACGCAGGTCAGGCAGGCGGCGCATTTGTTCTGATCGATGACCGCCACCACACCGCCGGATTCCAGGGTGTCCCGGCTGAGGATCACCGACGCGCGTCCCGCCGCGGCTTTGGCCTGGGTGATGGACTCCTCAAGGTTTTTCGGGCTGTGGGCCAGTCCGCACATAAACACGCCCTCCGAAGAGAAATCAACAGGCCGCAGTTTCATGTGCGCTTCCTGGAAGAAACCGTCCTGGTTCAAAGGTACTTTCAGCAATTGCGAAAGCTGCCGGTTGGATTCCGGCGGCGCTATGGGGGCAGCCAGGATAACTAAGTCCGGGTTGACCTGGAAAGGCTCGCCGAATACATGATCGACGGCTGTTACCCGCAGCATGTTTTCCCCCGGCACCGTTTCCACCACCGGCTTGTTGTCCTGCTCGTAGCGGAAAAACAGCACTCCCCGCTCCCGGGCCTCCCGGTACCGATCCTCAAAGAAGCCGTAGGTCCTGATATCGCGGTACAATACAATAATTGAACAGTCCGGATTTACTTCCTTCAGCTGCAGGGCCAGCTGCATGGTCTTGCTGCAGCAGATCCGGCTGCAATAGGGGCGCTGTTCCTCCCGGGAACCGACACACTGGATCATTACTATACTGCGGGCGTCTTTCACCCGCTGCTCACCGGCGGCAATGGCCCGATCAAGCTCCAACTGGGTCATCACCCGGGGGTCCTGACCGTACAGATATTCCGTTGGCTTGGACTCTTCGGCGCCGGTGGCTAAAATGGTGACCCCGTGCTTAACTTCCCGGCCGTCGGTCAGGATGGTGGTAAAGTTGCCTTTGTAACCGGATACCTCCCGGATGCTGCAGCCGGTATAAACGTCGATTAACGGGCTGGTATCAATTTTTGCGGTCAGTTCCGCAATCAGGGCGCTGATATCTTCGTTGTTAAACCCTTTGTTAATCAGTCTGGCGGCGCCGCCCAGCTGTTCACCTTTGTCCAGCAGGTGGACCCGGTAACCCTGTTCGGCCAGGTTTAGTGCACTGGTCATGCCGGCCACTCCGCCGCCGACGACCAGGGCGGCCTGGGTGACGTTAACTTTAATATTCTTGATGGGGGCCAGCAGGGATGCTTTGGATACCGCCGCGCTGCTGAGGTCTATGGCCTTGGCCGTGGCTTTGGCCGGTTCGTGCATGTGCACCCAGGAACACTGGTCGCGGATATTGGCCATTTCAAATAAATACGGGTTCAGGCCGGCTTCGCGCATTGTTTCCTTGAATAAAGGTTTATGTGTTCTGGGGCTGCATGACGCGACAACGATTCTGTTCAGCTTGTGTTCTTCAATCAGTTCCCGCATTGCGGCCTGGCTGTCCTGGGAGCAGGCGTACATCTTGTCGGTGGCGTAAACAACGTGGGGTAAATTTTTAACATGTTCCACCACTGCGGGGACATCCACCACTCCGGCGATATTTTTCCCGCAATGGCAAATAAATACTCCGATGCGCGGTTCTTGTCCGGTAACGTCTTTTTCTACGGGAAATTCCCTTTCCGTCACCAGGGAATTGCGGGCCGGCGCCAGAAAAGCGGCGCAGTCACCCGCGGCTGCGCTGGCTTGCATCACAGTTTCGGGAATATCTTTGGGGCCGCTGAATACCCCGGCCACATAAACGCCTTTCCGCGAAGACGTTACGCCGCTCAGGTTTTCCGTGCGGCAGTAATCATACTGGTTCAGGTCAATGCCGAGAATGCCGGCCAGTTCCACTGATTCATTCGACGGTCTAAGACCAACCGAAAGCACCACCAGATCGAAATCCTCTTCCACCATGGTCCCGTCTTCGGTGCGGTATCTGATCCGCAGTTCCTTGGATTGCTGCTGTTCTTTAACCGAACTGACCATGCATTTAACGTATTTAACTCCGTAATCATACCTGGCGCGGTTGTAGTATCTTTCATAATCTTTGCCGTAAGCCCGTACGTCGATGCAAAATATGGTTACGTCCAGGTCCGGTTGGTGTTCCTTGGCGATAACGGCTTCTTTGGTGGCATACATACAGCACACCGATGAGCAGTAGCCCCGGTTGAGCGAGACGTCCCGTGAGCCGACACACTGGATAAAGGCGATTTTCTTCGGCTCGGCGCCGTCCGCTTTTTGCAGATGTCCTTCATACGGTCCGGAGGCGCTGAGCATTCTTTCAAATTGCAGGCTCGTCAATACATTATCGTAAACTCCAAAGCCATATTCACCGCGCAGCTCGGCATCAAACAGTTCGTAACCGGTACCGAGAATAACGGAGCCGACTTTTACTTCCACTTCTTCGGACGGCATTTCGTGGTTGATGGCGTCAACCGGACACGCTTCCAGACATTTGCCGCAGGCCTTCGGTTTTTTAATCCGCAGGCATCTGGTGGCGTCGATGGCGAAGGCGTTCGGATATGCCTGCGGGTACATTTTATAAATCGCTTTACGTTCATTTAAATACTGGTTGAATTCATTGGCCACCCCAATGGGGCATTCCTCGGCACAGGCGCCGCAGCCCAGGCACTTGTCCGGATCCACGTACCGGGGCCGTTTATTAATTTTAACGGTGAAATTTCCTGCCTCACCTTCCAGCCCGACCACGTCGGAATTGGTTAAAATTTCAACATTGCGGTGCCGGCCGCATTCAACCAATTTGGGCGACAGGATGCACATCGAACAGTCATTGGTGGGGAAGGTTTTGTCCAACATGGGCATATGCCCGCCGATGGCCGGTGTTTTTTCAACTATATATACTTTATAGCCTGATTCCGCCAGGTCCAGAGCCGACTGCATACCGCTGATGCCGGCGCCGATAATCAGCACGGAACCAAGTATCTTGTCATTGTTAACGTTATTCAAGGTAATTCAACCCCCCAATTACAATGCTTTACCGCGCTAATGAAAGCGAATTCAGCAGCGGTAAGGGATCGACCAGGTGCAGCTTAAACCATCGGCCGGTATCAGGTAAATCCAGGGCCAAGCCGATTAATTCCGTAAAATAAAATGCCGGAATGCCGGTGTCCCCTTTTTGACGCCTCATTTCCAGGTTGGATTGGCAAAGGGGGCAGGCGGTGACGATGGCGTTCGCGCCGGCCTCTTTGGCGGCGTCCATCAAACGTCCCACCATTTTTTGCACGATATCCGCCGACGTCAGGGATAAGCTGGCCCCGCAGCAGTCTGTTTTATAGGCCCAGGGAATGGCCCGGGCGCCCAGTGAGTTGATGATATTATCCAGGGATTCGGGATTCTCACGGTTGTCAAACTGGGTGACTTCAGGCGGCCTTACCAGCAGGCAGCCGTAATAGCAGACGACGTTCAATCCCTGGAGCGGTTTTTTTACGCTCTTGGCGATGGATTTAACTCCAACCTTGGTAACGACGGCTTCCAGCAGAGAGAGAATATTAATTTCACCACTGTATTTAAAACCGGTGATTTGTTCGGTTTTACCCCGCATATTTTCATCATTGCGCAAAGTGTAATCGGTTTTCTTAAGGACGTTATAACAGGCCGAACATGGGACCGCCAGGTCCGAGCCCAGCTCCTGGGCCAGGGCAATATTTTTTGCCGGCAGGGTTATCGAAAGTGTATGGTTGGTGCTGTGTGCGGACGTGGCGCCACAGCAGACCCAGTCTTCCAATTCAACAAGCTCCATACCCAGAGCCTTGCAAACCGAGCGGGCGGACATATCGTATTCCTTGGCGGTGGATTCAAGCGAACAGCCTGGAAAATATGATAATTTCAATTGGCCGCGACCCCTTTCCCTTTTGGTTATCAATTCTGGCTCTGCTTGAATATCTGTTTTATGGCGCGTCTGTCTTTCACCCTGCTGGGCAGTAGAGGCATTTTGCCCTTTCTAAACATGTTGAATCCGAAATCCAAATCAGACCACAGGTCTTTACTTTTCAACTTATAAAATGCCATCATCATCGGTTCGTGCACTCTGCCGTTGGTCAGGACCGAATTGAGGAATTGTGTATGGAACAGGTACACTTTGTTACCTTTAACCAGCTTCTCGGCGATGGCCTTTTCCTTTAACGCGTCGATTATCGCCCGGGTATTGATGCCGTTGGGACACCTGGCGCCGCATGTTTCGCAGCTGGAACAGATCCAGATGCTTTTACAGTTCAGCACTTTTTCTTTTTGCCCCAGTTGTACCAGACGAATAATTTCATTGGGATAAAAATCAGCATGTTCGTTGGCAATACATCCGGCAGCGCACTTCCGGCACTGATAACACAGTTCGATGGGCTGACCGCTCTTTTCTCTTATTTCGCGGTAAAAGTCCAGCCCTTCTTGATCGATAAGATTCATCTGAATTTGCGTCCCTCCCCCATGAACTAATTATTTATATAATAATATCAATAATTTCACTCAGACTTTATGAACATTACGCCAAAAATAAATTTAGTTAATTTATGTATAGCGTAATTATTATATTATATATTAGTTGTTTGAGAAAATAAAGCACAAGCCCAAATAAATTTTGTCACTTTTTATTTTATAATTTTGTAAAAACCGTGGCGCCTTTACAAACTCACCGGCTTTTAACAATAAAAAATGAGGCGGTATAAACCCGCCCCGGCATAAAAACTGATTTGATTTTTTAATACTTTAGGAAAGCATCCTGGCCATATATATGGCCAGGACTAAGGATTAAAGTACTGAAAAGCGCGCGCTTTTCTTGAGGATATTAAGGGGAAGATGTTTCGCTGTGCACATATTCCTTGTAGTTCCCTCTCAGCAAGCCCATAAATTGCGCGTATTTCGCGGTCATATTCTCGCCGGTGAACAGCATGTGCACGGTGAGGCCATTGTAGTCCAGGGTGACAACAAGAACTTTTCTTTGCTTTTCAGGATTAAAGTTTCTTTTGGATAATGCCGCCGGGGTGCCGGGATCAAAGTTGCTCAAGGTTATTTTTTTGATGGATTGAACCGGTAACACAGGCCGAATTACTTCTTTGAACCGGATGACGTCATCACTTCTGAATGCGGTCAGTGTCCTTTGTTTGGGCAGCTCCGGGTGCCCGCCGAGGTATTTCAGGGATATGGTGACTTGTTTCTTATCGAAAGAGAACATTGTATGCACCCCCTTTAACCTAATTATAGCAGGATATTACATGTGGGCATATGTCAGTAAAAGGCCGTATTAAGCGTTTAAGGCTGGAATACGACCGGTTACGAACTCGCGTTCATTATTGCTTAAATACACAGCGAAATAAAAAAATAGGCATTGCGAAATTGGACGAGCAATGGCTATAAAAAAGAGCTGTTCCCGGCAATGCAGGAACAGCCCTTAAAAGTTGCAGTTAGGTTATAGCACTAATTTGCCTTGGGCCTGGGGTACAAACCGCATCTTTCCACTATTTCAGGCACTACTTCTTCCCAGGCGATGGCCATGATGTGCACGCCGTGTACACCTTTAACGTTTTCCTTGATGTACTTGATTTGCTCGATGCAAATCTCGACGCCTTCCTTTTTGGGATCTTCGGCGTTCTTCAGGCGCTGTACCATTTCTTCCGGTACGATCATGCCGCTGACGCTGGTTTGGATGTACTTGGCCGCCCGCCAGCCTTTCAGCGGGGTTACGCCGGCCAGAATATGCACCCGCTCGTCAATGCCGCGCTCCCGTACCATCTCCATGAACCGTTCGAAACGCTCCATGTCGAATATGCACTGGGTCTGGATGAACTCCGCGCCGGCCTCCACTTTCTTTTCCAGACGGGCCACCCTGAATTCGAAGGGGTCCGCGAACGGGTTGGCCACAGCGCCGATAAAGAAACGGGGTTCATGCTCTTTGATTTCCTCACCCGAGAAGAACATTTTCTCATCCCGCATCCGCCGCAGCAGTTGGATCAGCTGCATGGAGTCGACATCGTAAACGTTCTTTGAAGTGGGGTGATTGCCGAACTTCTGATGGTCGCCCGACAGGCAAAGCACGTTGCGCATGCCCAGACTGTAAGCGCCCATTAAATCGGACTGCATGGCAATCCGGTTACGGTCCCGGCAGGTCATCTGCACGATGGGCTCAATACCGCAGTCCAGGATGTGTACGCCGGCGGCGATACTGGACAGTCGGACAATGGCGGTCTGGTTGTCGGTTATATTCGTGGCGTCCACGTAGTCCTTCAACATATGGGCATGGTGACGGATACCCTCGGCTGATGAATGCTTGGGCGGACCGATTTCCGCAGTCACCGCAAACTGGCCGCTGTCAAGAATCTGCTGTAGTTTGCTCTCAGTTTTCAATCGATCATCACATCCTCCCTGACCGCTTTGCGGGGACCGCCGTCCCGGGACTTGGTCCAGTCTTTGGGCGGTTGTATTTCCATCAGTTTATCCAGTTTGCCAAGGGCGGTCATGCGGTCATAGATGAGCTGCCATGCGCAGTCCACATCCTTGGATATTTCACACTTGCCGTACTGTGAGCCGCCGCAGGGACCGTTCAGGATGCTTTTGGAGCAGCGGATAATCGGGCAGATGCCGCCGGTCCGGTGCAGCACGCAGTCGCCGCACAGTCCGCATTTTTCCTCCCATACGCCGTGTACGGTGGAACCGCCGATGAATTTGGTATCCAGGGCGGGTACCACCCACTTGTCCTTGAACCGCTCGGCCAGGTATTGGACACCTACGCCGCAGGCCAGGGAAACAATGGCGTCAACTCCATCCACTAAATTGTCCAGCGCTACGATATACTCGGGGTCGCACTGCCTGGTGGCGGTAAAAGTGACTGTTTCCAAAGGCTTTTCCTCCAGCTTGCGCATGATGCGCAGGCTGGAGGCCAATACCTCGGTTTCTTTTTCCCCGCCGGCCAGACATACGGTGACACACCCGGCACAACCCACAAAAAGCACTTTTTGGCAATCATTGATCATTTCAGCGATGTCTTTAACCGGTTTTTGCTGGGCGATAATCATGCTGCTCCACCTTCCTTTCCGGCAGATTTAGCAAGTGGGTTGGGGCCAAGCTGAAGAATTTTCTCGGTCATTTCTTTGACAATTTCGGCAAACCGTTGACCCTGGGCTGCTGAGAGGTTGTAAAATCCCAACCTTTCTCCACCAAACCCTATTTCATCAAGGATTTGTTTCACATGTTGCACCCGTTTTTTGGCCCGGATATTGCCTTTCAGGAAGTGGCAGTCCCCTTCCATGCAGCCGGCGACAAAAACTCCGTCGGCTCCGTCTTCAAAAGCATGCATTATTACCCGGTGGTCAATGGTGCCAGAGCACGGCATTTCAACAATCCTTACGTTGGGAGCATACTGTAAACGCATCGAACCTGCCAGGTCCGCGGCGGAGTATGCTCAATAGTGGCAGCAAAAAGCCACTATTTTGGGTTGAAACTCGGCCACTCTAACGCACCTCCTTGAATAGGTCGTCCATCATTGACATGTACATCCGGTCATTGTATCCCTGCAGGGTAATGGCTTTATTGGGGCATTCGCCGGCACAGGTGCCGCAGCCCTGGCAGAGAACCGATTCGATTTCGGCGGCGTAATTTTTAATCCGGGGCGCGCTGAACGGGCACAACCGGACACAGGTCAGGCAGGCCGCGCACTTGTCGGGCTGCACCACCGCCACCACGCCATGGGATTCCAGGTGTTCTTTGCTGAGGAAGGTGGCCGCGCGGCCCGCGGCCGCCTTGGCCTGGGCGATATTCTCTTCCATGTTTTTGGGCCCGTGGGCGATGCCGGCCATGAATACGCCTTCCGCGGCGGAGTCCACCGGGCGCAGTTTCATGTGCGCTTCCAGGAAGAAACCGTCGGCGTTCAAAGGTACCTTGAACAGCTGATTGAGCTTGACGTTATCTTCCGGCGCCATGATGGCTGCCGCCAAACCGACGATATCGGCCATAATTACAATAGGCTGCCCCAGCACATGATCGATAACGGTTACCTTTACTTTGTCGCCGTCCTTTTCCACCACCGGTTTATTATCGGGGGCGTAACGGACGAAAATAATCCCCTTGGCCCGGGCTTCCTCGTAAAGCTCTTCCAGGAAACCGTAAGTCCGGATGTCGCGATACAAAATAAAGATATTGGCTTCCGGGTTTTGCTCTTTCATCTTCAGGGCCAGGGTGATGGACTTGGTGCAGCATACCCGGCTGCAGTAAGGCCTTTCCGGCTCGCGGGAGCCGACGCAGTTAATCAGCACCACGTTTTTGGCGCCGGTTAATTTACCGGCAGCCATAGCCTCGTCCAGTTCCAGGTGCGTCATCACCCGGTCGCTTTCACCGTACAGGTACTCGGCGGGCTTGTATTCCTGACCGCCGATGGCGATAATGGTGACGCCGTGCTTGATTTCCCGGCCGTCGGCAAGCTCGGTGTTGAAGTTGCCCACATAACCGGTGACGTTCCTGATTTCCGCGTTGGTATATACGCTAATCAGCGGGTTGGAGTTTACCTGCTCCGTCAGATCGGACACCAGGGCCTGGATATCCTCGCCCTTGAAGCCCTTCTTAATTCTTCTGGCCAGCCCGCCCAGTTCGGCGGATTTTTCCACCAGGTGCACCGCATAGCCCTGCTCGGCCAGGCTCACGGCGTTGGTCATGCCGGTGACGCCGCCGCCGATGACCAGGGCGGATTTGGTCACGCCGACCGCACCCTGTTTAATCTGCTGCAGCAGCTTGGATTTGGCTGTAATCATGGTTACCAAATCCTTGGCTTTGGCGGTGGCCTTTTCGGGTTCGTGCATGTGTACCCAGGAGCACTGGTCGCGGATGTTGGCCATCTCAAACAGGTACCGGTTCAGGCCGGCCTCTTTAAGTGTTTCCTGGAACAGAGGCTTATGGGTCCTCGGGCTGCAGGACGCCACCACCACCCGGTTGAGTTTCTGCTCTTCGATGATGTCCTTCATAGTGGCCTGGCTGTCCTGGGAACAAACGTATAAGTATTCTCCGGCATATACTACACCCGGCAGGTTTTTGGCCATTTCCACCACTTCGGGCACTTTGACCACACCGCCGATGTTGATGCCGCAGTTGCAAACGAATACGCCAATTCTTGGTTCCTCTCCCGTTACGTCACGCTCGGGCGGGAAGACTCTCTCTTTAACCAGGGTGCCGCGCACGTCGCCCAGCAGGCTTTCGGCTGCCGAGGCGGCGGCACTGGCCTGCATCACTGTTTCCGGGATGTCCTTGGGTCCGGAGAAGGTGCCGGCGACGAAAATACCGGGACGGGTTGTACTGACGCCGGTCATCGGAGCCAGCTCGGCAAATCCGTACCGGTTCAGACCCACATTCATCAGGTTGCCCAGTTCCCTGGCCTTGGGCGCGGCCTGGAAGCCCACCGAGAGGACCACCATGTCGAATTCTTCGGTGCTGATGGAACCGTCTTCATTGGAGTAACGGATGATCAGGTTTTGATCCTCGTCCTGGGTCTCCATCACTTCAAATATCCGGGAGCGGACAAACTTAACGCCGTGTTCGTTCTTGGCCCGCTCGTAGTATTTTTCAAAATCCTTGCCGTAGGAACGCATATCCATCATAAAGATGGTGGTATCCAGCGGTTCGGCGCTGTGCTCCTTGGCAATGACCGCTTCCTTGATGGCGTACATGCAGCATACCGACGAGCAGTAGTTATGCTCAATCCGTCTGTTGCGGGAACCCACGCACTGGATCCAGGCCACTTTACGGGGTTCCTTGTGATCATAAGGCCTCACCAGGTGGCCGGCATAGGGTCCGGAAGCGCTCAGGATGCGTTCGAACTCAATACTGGTGACCACGTTGGGGTTCTTGCCGTAGCCATAATAGAAAAGGTCGGTGGGATCGCATATCTCGGCGCCGGAACTGAGGATTATGGCGCCCACTTCCAGTTCCAGCTCTTCGTCCCGCATATCATGGTTAATCGCCTGACGCAGGCAGGTTTTTACGCACTCACCGCACTCGGAGCAAACGGAACAGTTCAGGCACCGCTCAGCTTCCCGGCGGGCCGCTTCTTCGCTGATGCCCAGCGCCGCTTCGGCAAAATCGGTGACCCGTTTTTCAGGTGCCAAAAAGTTGCCTTCATAGCGCGGGTTGTCAACCATAACGGCGGGTGCGTGTTTGGGGAAGTCCACTGCCGATTCTTTGGTGGCCCAGTTGAAACAGATGGTGGCTGCCTTGCCCCGGCAGTACTTGTCTATGGCGGCGGCGGCTTTTTTGCCGGCGCCGATGGCGTCCACCACGGTGGCGGGGCCGGTTACCGCGTCACCGGCGGCGAAAACCCCGGCCGCGCTGGCGGCCATGGATGCTCCGTCCACCACAATGGTGTTGCGCTTGCTAAGCTCAACGGCGCCGCCCAGGACTGATACGTCCACGGCCTGGCCGATGGCGACGATGATGTTGTCCACGTCAATGGCAAATTCACTGCCCGCCACGGGAACCGGCCGGCGGCGGCCGCTTTCGTCGGGTTCGCCCAGTTCGTTTTTAATGCATTCCAGCTTGGTGACCTTGCCTCCGTCACCGTGCATGGCCACAGGGCTGGTCATCATTTGGAAGACGATGTTTTCTTCCTTGGCTTCGTGGATTTCTTCTTCCGCCGCCGTTATTTCAGACTCGGAACGGCGGTAGACGATGGTCACTTCCTGAGCGCCGCAGCGCAGTGCGGTGCGGGCGGCGTCCATGGCGGTATTGCCGCCGCCGATTACGGCTACCCGTTTGCCCAGGGCGACCTTTTCACCCATGTTCACCCGGCGCAGGAAATCAACACCCGGGATAACTCCTTCCAGGTCTTCGCCCGGCACATTCAGGGACACTCCCTTGTGGGCGCCGATGCCCAGGAACACTGCCTTATAACCCTGCTTCATCAGGTCGTCGACGGTGAGTCCGGGACCCAGCGGGGTGTTGGTTTTAATCTCCACACCCATTTTTTTCAGCAGGCCGATTTCCAGTTCCACAATGCTCTTGGGCAGACGGTACTCGGGAATACCCACCCTGAGCATCCCGCCGGCCACCGGCAGGGCTTCGAAGATGGTTACCGAATAACCGCCCTTGGCCAGTTGATAAGCGGCGGAAAGGCCGGCGGGGCCGGAGCCGATCACAGCAACCTTGATGCCGTTTGCCGGGGCCATTTCCGGCAGCGGCAGTGTTTCCATGTCGCGGTAGGCTACTTCCGCGGCCACGCGTTTCAGTTCCCTGATCCCCACCGGATTGTCCACGCTTTTGCGGTGACAGGCGGTTTCACAAGGGTGGGTGCACACCCGGCCGCAGATTGCCGGCAGCGGGTTGTCCCTGTAAATCAACTGCCATGATTCAACAAACTTGCCGTCTTTAATGAGCTGCACATAACCCTGGGCGTTGACGCCGGCGGGGCAGGCGGCTTTACAAGGAGACGTTCCTGTTTTTTCAATGGAATACGCGGCCGGCATGGCCTGGGCGTACATTTTATAAATGGCTTTCCTTTTACCCAGGTCCGCGTCGAACTGACTCGGCACTTCCACCGGGCAGGCGTCTTTACATTCGCCGCACCCGGTGCACTTTTCCAGGTCGATGAACCGTGCTTTCTTGCGCAGTTTAACCTTGAAATTACCCGGCTCGCCTTGAACGTCTATTATGTCCGTGAGCATGTGCTTTTCAACGTTCAGGTGTCTCCCGCACTCAACCAGTTTGGGAGAAAGGATACACATGGAGCAATCATTGGTGGGGAAAGTTTTGTCCAGCCGCGGCATGGTGCCGCCAATGGCCGGTGATTGCTCCACGAGATAAACGTAATAGCCGGACTCTGCAAGGTCAAGGGATGCCTGAATGCCGGAAATACCGGCACCTACTACCAGCACCGATCCTACTTTATCTTTGCCCATGACATCACATCCGTCCTCTAGGTTTGGATAATCCGTACTACTCTTCTTCTTTCTCGGGCATGATCAGCGCCCTCTCCATCAGTGAGCACATGTGCACGTTTTTGGACTTGGCCTTCTCTTCGTACCACTTGTTCAGGTCGTTAAACTGGTCAATACAGTTGTGGCACGGCACGATGACAATTTCCGCCCCGGTGGCCAGCACCTGGTCCACTTTACGCTTGCCCTTGGCTTTACGGATGTCGTTGTATTCAGGCATGGCCATACCGCCGCCGCCGGCGCCGCAGCAGTAGTTCATTTTGCCGTTGGGGTTCATATCCACAAAATTTTTAACGAAGCTGTTGATTAATTCCCGCGGCGCTTCATAAACACCTTCCTTACGGGCGGTGTTGCAGGGGTCGTGGTAGGTGACCACTTCGGTAATGGCGTCCGGGTCAAGCTTGAGCTTGCCCTCTTTGACCAGTTCGTTGAGCAGTTCCAGGATATGGCGGATGGGAAACTGCTTACCCTTCCAGTAAGTCCTGTAACCCCAGCGCATGGAGCGGAACGCGTGTCCGCACTCGGTAACGATCAGTTCTTCACAGCCCAGGTCTTCAACCTCCTGCCAAAGAGGCATGGAGATGGCCAAAAAGTCATCGGTCTGACCGGTAAACAGGGAAATGTTGGTGGCGTCCCAGCGCTTGGTGCTGATGGTGTAATCGATGCCGGCCACGTGGAACAGTTTCAGCGTGGCTTGCAGCTCGTTGGGATAGTACTTGATGTCACGGGCGTTAAAGCCGTAGAAGTACTTGGCGCCCTTTTTGTTCAGCGGGATCTTGTAATTGGGATCACCAAGCTCCTCCTGCAGTTCTTCCTCAACCCATTCCAGGGTTTCTTCGTAGTCGGTCTGGTCAACGTTCATCTGGTTGCCGGATTCAATGTGCTCCACGGCGATGGTTTGCAGATAGCCGGGGATCTTGTCCTTGTCCCAGGTGCCGCGCAAGGTGCGGACCAGTGCCGCCATATTGATGTTCATGGGGCATTCGATGGTGCACCGCTCGCACATGGTGCAGTACCAGATATACGGGTCCGCGTAAGCCTCTTCTTTCATGCCCAGCAGCACTTTGCGCAGAAACTTGCGCGGGTCCTGGTTTTCGTGGACATCCGAGTAGGGGCACCCGGCAGTGCACATGCCGCAGGCCAGGCAGTTGGTGAAATCAATGTTTTTCATCAGTTCTGCCACTTCACCCCTGAATTGGGGATTAAGATCGGCAGCTTTAATTACTTCCATGGTTTTACCTCCCTCCGAATCTTGGCTTTAAGAGGATGTTCGAATCTTAGTACTCGCCGGGCAGTTCGTTAAGCTGCGCCCTGGTGAAAACAGGACCGTCCTTGCAGACATACTTGCCGCCCACGTTGCACCGGCCGCACATGCCGATACCGCACTTCATCCGGTTTTCCAGCGACATGATGGTGGTTTCCGGTGTAAAACCGAGCTTTTCCAGCACCGGCATGGTGAATTTAATCATCACCGGCGGTCCGCAGATAATGGCGTAAGCGTTTTCCGCGCTGGGCGCCACTTCACCGGTAACCGCGGGGATAAAACCGACCCGGCCGTTCCAGCCTTCGGCTTCCCTGTCGACAGTGGTAATCAGGTCGATGTCCGGGCTGGCTTCCCAGGCTGCCAGCTCTTCTTTGTAGAGGAGCAAGCCGGGGTTGCGGGCGCCGTAGATGACCGTTATTTTACCGAAATCGCCGCGGCGGTCGGGATGCAGCATGTACGTGGCCAGCGAACGCAGCGTGGTAAAGGCGAAGCCGCCGCCGATAATCACCACGTTTTTACCCTTGAACTGCTCCACCGGGTAATAATTGCCCAGCGGGCCGCGTACGCCTACGGTGGTCCCTTCTTCCATCAGGTGCAGCGCTGTGGAAACAACGCCCACCTTGGCCACCGAGAACTTCAGAAATCCGGGCTCGGTGGGAGACGAGGCGATACCGAAGGGCGCTTCGCCTTTGCCGAAGACACACACCTCGGCAAATTGACCCGGCATGTACGGGAAACTCTTTTCGTCTTCCTCGCTGAGGAACTGCAGGGTAAAGGTATGGATTAGCTTATCTTCTGTTTCGGTGAAGTTTTTTACCAGCTTCATTGGCAGCGGCAGATATGGATTTTTCATCAACTATCCAACCTCGCTTCCGAACCCCGAATGTTCTCCAGTACCACCCGGATATCCATATTAACGGGGCAGTTTTTAATACACCGGCCGCAGCCGACACAGGCTGTTTCGTTAAAGTTGTCCACGAAATACTTGAATTTGTGCATAATCCGGTTGCGGTAGCGTTCTTTATTGCTGGTGCGCGGGTTATGCCCGGAACCATGCAGAGTAAACAGCGGGAAGGCGCAGGAATCCCAGTTGCGTACCCGGCAGCCCGTGCAATCCACCGCTTCGTCCACGATGTCAAAACAGTGGCAGGTGGGGCACAGGTACGTGCAGGCGCCGCAGCCCAGGCATTTTTCATGGATCTTTTCCCAGATGGGATCATAGAAATTAACGTCCAGCTTGGCTTTAAGGCCGTCGGTGTTTACCTGGCAGGTTACCACGGCGGCTTTCTTTGCCGTGTCGGCCGCCGCTTTGTCGGCGTCGGAGGCGGCGGCAAGGCCGGCCTGGTCGACCAGGGCTTTGCCCTTGTCGGTGATTACTTCCACCACATAGGCGTCGCCGGTATCCACCAGCAGCAGGTCCAGGCCGCTGGTATCAAAGGGGCCGCAGTTGACCGAGGTGCAGAAACAGGTGCTGGCCGGGGTATTGCAGCCGATGCCCACCATGACTGTATTTTCACGCCTGGCCGTATAGTAGGGGTCGGTAAATTTATCGTTGTTGAAAACGTTGTCCAGTAATTTAACGCTCCTGGCATCGCAGGGACGTACACCGAACAGGACTTTCTTTTTGTCGTCTATGGGCGCCTGAAGATTGGCGCCTTCTGCGGTGACATTGTAGCTGAACAGTGTTTCCGACTGCGGAAAGAATAACTCTTTGGCCGGCAGTTTGGTGTTTCCCGCGTCCAGTACCGCTTCGGCTCCGGAGGCGAGGGTTTTGAAAACCGTAAAATCACCTTTTTTCACAGGCGCAATGACTTCACATCCGGCAATCATTTTATCCAGGAGACCGGGTATATCTTTTTTGCTTACGATCATCAGTTTCACCTCACTCCTTCACCAAGAAAGGTTCCGGGTCGTCAGCTGTAAATGTTGCCAGGGGCGCCTTGTCGTCCATGCTGACGCCTGCTTCGGCGTTAAACAGTTCCTTGACGTCCTTGACCAGCTTGCGGGTCAGCAGGCGCAGGTTGATGCCCATGGGGCAGGCTCTCTCGCAGGCGCCGCAATCGGCACAGCGTCCGGCGCTGTGAAATACCCTGACAGTCTGGAACAGAATATTATCCTGGACATCCGCCGCGCTCTTGCCAATCCACTCGGGCTGATTGCAGTCCACGAAGCACTCGGTGCAATAGCACATGGGACAGGCGTTACGGCAGGCATAACATCTGATGCATTTGCTGAATTCCTCCGCCAGGAAAGCCCGGCGCTCGGCCGCTGTCTTGGCTTCGAATGCTTTGATTTCGGCAAAATCATCCGCCGCTTTTTCCGGCACCGGTTCGCCGACCAGTTGGTCGTATACAACGGGATTGCCGTAACGGCAGTCGATGCAGGAGTTGTGCAGCAGATCCGCCAGCTTGGCGGTTTCAGAGAACCCGTTGCCTTTTAAGACGACGGTGTCGCCCTGATCTTCCATGGCCAGGACTTCCTTGCCGTTCAGCAGTCCGGCGATTTTTTTGCGGTCGATCATGCCGTCACAGGGTACGCCGATGATATAAAGGTTATTACGGTCAATCTGGTTTTCCTTGGCCAGGGCCACTATGGAACGGACGTCACAGCCCTTGGCCACAACGGCCGTTTTACCCTCCCGCTTGCGCAGGTAGTTGGCCAGGTTGTTCTCACAGCCCCTGTTCCAGGTAAGTTGCCCGGCTTCTTCGGGCGTACGGGCGAACAGCGGTGTGCCGCGCAGCGGCAGGCTGCCTTCGGCGAACCCCACCACCAGGTCGACTTTTTGGTCTGCCAACAGCTTCTTTGCGGCTTCTTTCACTTGAGCTGCTATTGCTTGCATCCGCAACACCCCGCTTCACTTTCAATTGGTCCCGCTATACCCTTATTGGGTCCAAGCTCTTTGACTTTATCGGTTACTTCTTTGACTAATTCGGCAAAACGGCCGCCTTCTGCCGCCGATACCCAGGAGAAGTTAACCCGGCCTTCGTCCACGCCGACATACTCCAACAGGTCCTTAAGCAGGGCGAATTTTCTGCGGGCCACCAGGTTGCCACTAACATAGTGGCAGTCGCCGGGGTGTCACCCGGAGGTCAGCACGCCGTCAGCACCGTGCCGCAGCGCGCTGATAATGAACAGTGGATTAATCCTGCCGGTGCAGGGTATGCGTACCACCCTGATGTTGGGCGGGTACTGGATACGCCCGATACCGGCCAGGTCGGCGCCGGCATAACTGCACCAGTTACACAAAAATGCTACGATTTTTGGATCGCGTTCCATGTTTCGTTTCCCTCCCCCATCTACAGCGCTTTAATCATGGCTACAAGCTGCTGGTTCGTGCAGCCCTTGACATTGATGGCTCCGCAGCGGCAGGTTGACGCACAGGCGCCGCAGCCCTTGCACAATGCCTCGTTAACCACGGCCACTTTCTTTTCCGGATCCACTTGTACTGCCTTGGCCGGGCAAACCGCTTCGCAATCGCCGCAGCCCGCGCATTTTTTCTCGTTAACAAAGGCGCTTTTGCCTTCCACGGAAATAGACTGTTTCGCCAGTACGGTGCAGGCGCGTCCCACCGCGGCTTTGGCCTGGGAAATGTTCTCCTCCAGGTTTTTGGGCCCGTGGGCCAGTCCGCACATAAACACGCCGTCGGTGCCGAAGTCCACCGGGCGCAGTTTCATGTGGGCCTCCAGGAAGAAACCTTCCTGGTTCAGCGGCACTTTGTAGAACTGGCTGAGTTTGCTGTTGGTATCCCTGTCCGCTACGATGGCGGCGGCCAGACCTACTATGTCCGCGTTGATTTCCACCGGTATGCCCAGCACATGATCGGTTACGGTCACCTTCACGCCATCGGCGCCGGCTTCTACAACAGGTTTGTTGTCGACGCTGTAGCGGATGAAGATAACACCCTTGTTACGGGCTTCCCGGTACATTTCTTCAAAGAAGCCATAGGTCCTGATATCCCGGTACAGTACGAATACGTTGGCATTGGGGTTAAGTTCCTTAACCTTGAGGGCCTGTTTTACGGACTTGGTGCAGCAGATCCGGCTGCAGTACGGACGCTCGGCATCCCGGGAACCAACGCACTGGATGAACACGACGTTTTTGGCGCCGGTTACCTTGCTGTCCTTGGCGGCCAGCAGGCCTTCCAGTTCCAGCAGGGTCATAACGTTTTCGTTCTGACCGTAGAGGTACTCGGCCGGCTTGTATTCATTGGCGCCGATGGCGATAATGGTTACGCCGTGGGGGATCACGTCGCCGTTACTCAGGGTGGTTTCAAAGTTGCCTACAAAGCCGTGCACGTCGGTAATTTCCGTACCGGTATACACTTTGATGTTGGCGTCGGAATTAACCTGGCTCACCAGATCGCTGATGTAAGCGGGGAGGTCTTCGCCTCTCATGCCGAAACGCAGCCGGTTGGCAATGCCGCCCAGCTCGGCGGATTTTTCCACCAGGTAAACTTTATAACCCTGTTTGGAGAGTCTTTGGGCCGCGGTCATGCCGGATACGCCGCCGCCGATGACCAGCGCGTCGTGGTTCATATCCAGGGTCACGCCGTCAATGGGCTCCAAAAGCGACCCTTTGTAAACGGCCATTTTGACCAGGTCTTTGGCCTTGGCGGTGGCCTTCTCAGGCTCCTGCATGTGCACCCAGGAACACTGGTCGCGGATATTGGCCATTTCAAACAGGTTGGGGTTCAAACCGGCTTCCTTGAGGGTTTCCTGGAACATGGGCTCGTGGGTGCGCGGACTGCACGAGGCCACCACAATCCTGTTTAAACCGTACTGTTCGATGGCTTCCTTAATTTGGGCGGAAGTGTCCTGTGAACAAGCATAAAGTTTTTCATCGGCAAATACCACTCCCGGCAGCGTCTTGGCATAAGCCACCACTTCGGGCACGTTGACCACGCTGCCGATGTTGATGCCGCAATGACAGATGAATACGCCGGCCCGGATAATTTCACCGGCTACGTCTTTCTCCGCCGGGTACTCCTTGATTTTGGTCAGGGTGCCGCGCACGTCCGCCAAACCGGCCGCGGAATCGGCCGCGGCGGCGCTGGCCTGCATGACGGTTTCGGGAATATCCCGGGGGCCGCTGAATGCGCCGGCCACAAAGATACCGGGTTTGCTGGTGCCCACACCGGTAAGGCTGGGTGGTTCACAGAAATTAAACTTGTTCAGTTCCAGACCCAGTTTGCCGGCCAGTTCCACCATTCCGGGCGCCGGTTCCAGACCCAGGGAGAGCACCACCAGGTCGAAGTCCTCGGTGGTAATGGTGCCGTCCTCGTTTGAATAACGGATCCGGCAGTTGCCGGTACCGTCCAGGCTATCGGAAACTTCAAACACCCGTGAGCGAATGAACCGGACGCCATTCTCCAGACGGGCACGGTCATAGTACTTCTCAAAATCTTTACCGAAGGTACGCATATCCATGAAGAAGATAGCGGTATCCAGGGGGTACTTGGTATGCTCTTTGGCGATTACGGCTTCCTTGATGGCATACATGCAGCAGACCGAGGAGCAATAGCCGTGATCATTGCGGCAGTTCCTGGAACCGACGCACTGGAGCCACGCAATTTTCTTCGGCTCTTTGCCGTCGGACGGCCTTTGCAGGTGACCGCCGAAGGGGCCCGAAGCACTGAGGATCCGTTCAAATTCAAGGCTGGTTAAAACGTTGGGCAGCTTACCGTAGCCGTAATAGAACAACTGACTGACATCATACTTTTCAAAGCCGGGGCACAGGATGACGGAACCCACTTGCACTTCCAGGGTTTCATCCGGCATTTGGTGATCAATGGCGTTTGCCTGGCACACTTCCAGACATTTGCCGCAGGCCTTGGGTTTTTTGATTTTCAGGCATTTGGTGGCATCGATGGCGTAGGCATTGGGGTAAGCCTGGGCGTACTGCTTATAAATGGCCTTACGCTTATTAAGCCCCTGGTTAAAGGCGTCATCCACTTTAACGGGGCATTCTTCCGCGCAGGAGCCGCAGCCGGTACATTTATCAGGATCAACCAAACGGGCCTTTTTGTTGATGGTAACCTTAAAATTACCAGGTTCGCCTTGAATATCCACCACTTCGGAATTGGTAATGGTCTCGACATTCAAGTGTCTCCCGCACTCAACCAGTTTGGGAGACAGGATGCACATGGAGCAGTCGTTGGTGGGGAAAGTCTTGTCCAGCATGGGCATGGTGCCGCCAATGGCGGGGCTTTTTTCAACCAGGTATACATAGTATCCTGATTCCGCCAGATCAAGGGAAGCCTGGATACCGGCGATGCCTGCGCCAACTACTAAAACGGCTCCAACCTGATCAGGTTTTGTACTCATCTAAGCATCACATCCGTCCTCCTAGTTTCAGGGTAAATAAAAATTACTTCTTCCGCCGGGCCGGGTGCGTGTGACGGGCATTTTTTGCCCCACCGGCCACAAAAAATTTGTTCTCCCCCTACATTTAATTAGTTCGTTGTCCGGCTGTTTAAAGCCGTTCAGCATTAATTGAGTGACCATGATGCCCGGGGCCTGGTTGTCCCCGGGAAAGGCAGCCAATAATGCTGAAAAACAGTGGTAACCGCAGTATTTTGCGAAAAATCTTAATATTATTCGCTATTCCGGGATTATACCACCTTGACCACAGTATAATACCTGCCGGAATTGCTGTCAAATAGCCGGAACAAAGAAATAGCCGCCCGGTGAGCTTAAGGAAGGCGAGTTTAAAGCACCTTCCTTAAGCGGTACGGCAATTCATGGAAATAACCTTAATTTACCTGGAACGGAAAGTCTTGAGGAATGAATCACAATAAATGTCCTTATTCAGCAGGAGATTGGCAGCCGCCACTTCATCCAGCAGGAGATCGTCGTTGACGTCACAAATGGCCGAATCCAGACCGCAAGCCATGGACATGATCAGGAATGTCCGGTTGATCAAATGTCTGTTGGTGCAGCCCTGGGAAGAGTTGCTCAGGCCCATGGTGGTACGCGGGGCCGGATCCGCCAGGGTCTTGATCTGCCGCAGGGTTTCCAGCACTTCAACGCCATGCTCCTGGGCCACGTTGGCCGGCAGCATCAGCGGGTCGATGTACAGGTCTTCCATGGGCACACCGTGCATGTCGCAGTTGACCACGATTTCCATGGCCAGCGCCACCCGGTCGGAAGCGCTCTTGGGTACGCCTTTATCGTTCATGGCCAGGCCGATGATGGCGGCGTTGTATTTGGCGGCCATCGGGATATAGATATCCATCTTCCACTGATCGGCCGTGGTGGAATTAATCATGGCTTTGCCTTTGTGGACCTTCAGACCTGCTTCGATGGCGTCCGGATTGGTGGAGTCAACGCAGCACGGCAGCGGAGCCGCTTCCTGGGCTGTTTTGACCAGCCATTCCATAACCGCCGGTTGATCTTTGGCTTCCACAGTGGGGCCGGTGTTGATGTCGAGGAAACCGGCGCACATTTCATACTGGCGCTTGGCCCAGTACTGGATGGGCTCCGGGTTTTTGTTTAAAATACCTTCCCGGATGTCTTTAAACATCCCGTTGATCCGTTCACCGATAAGGATCATTCTTTTAGCCTCCTTTGCTAATTACAAATTTTCAAGCGGGTGTGTCCCCACTTCAATCGGGGACATTCCCGTTCCCCAAAGGAATTTAATTGGGGACATTCCTCGGACCCGAAAGACAATACCCCAAAGCAGAGGTGTGTCCCCTTTCCTATTTACTTCAGCGGGTGTGTCCCCTTTCCTTAATAGGCGTTGCTCTCCATCATCTTGTCGAAGTGGGCATTAACATGCTTGATGGTTTCGGGGTGGCGCAGGATAAAGATCGAGCCGCCGGCCAGAGCGAACGAAGTGGTGGTGACGACTTCCCACAGGATGGCCCGTTTTGCCAGGGCGCCCCATTCCGGAGATTCTTCGTCCGGGCTCTTGGCTTCCTTGGCTTTCCAGGCTTCCTGGCCCACAAAGCAGATTACCGGCATGGCCAGCATTTTATCGCCCATCAGCGCGCCCATGCGGGCCCGCTCCATGATGGAATAAGCATACTCAATGCCGTAACCCAGCGCGCCTACCAGCGGGTCGATGGCAATGCGGTTGGCGGGCAGGTTCATTTCAGTCATCAGGATATTCAACTGCTTGGCCAGGTTAATGTCCAGCGGGCTGGAGGCGATTACGCTGTGCCCGTTAACCATTGCCGCGGCGGTGATGGTTTTGTAATTTTTCTCGGTGGCGCAGCCAATCAGGCACTGCTTGCCGTTTAAAGCTTCGCCGACTTTTTCCATGACGGCGGCGTCTTTATCTTCCACGCCGCAGCCGATTAACACCAGGGGTACGTCGACAGCGTCGGCCACTGCCTTGGCCGTTGCCGCGCACTCTTCGGGAGACGCGTCCTTGAAGTCGGGGTGCGCGCTCATGAAACGCAGGGCGATCAGGTTGGCGCCGTATTCCACGTTTTTCTTGGCCCAGGCCACCGGATCGGCCAGTACGCCTTCAAAGGGTTTTTTCAAAATGTCGGGCCACTCGGTGGGCTCCATGTCCCATACTTCCAGAGCCAAAACCGGGCGGTTGGGGATTTCACCCTCAAAGTGCAGGAAAGACAGCGAGGTTTCCCCGCCCACCTTGATAGCCTTGGAGCCGGTGCCCAGCTCCATTTCCCCTACTTTGCTGGTCCATTTTTCTTTTGCTATCGTAACAGCCATTGCTTACGCTCCTTTCTACATTAGAAAGCTTGGAGAGGATGTTCGAAAAGTCCGCTTCGAACACTTACTTTCGAACACTTATTAAAGGCGGATGCTCTATATCGCGGTACTAAAGTATGGCGGCTTTCTTTAAAATCTCGTCCACCGCCGCCACCGCGGGAGAATGGTCGGGCAAACTGATCAGCGGTTTGCTCAGCAGGTCGTATTCCATCACCTGTTTATCCGCGGGGATGGTGCCGATTAACTCCAGGCCGGTTTTTTCTATTTCCGGCATTAATGCATCGATGGAACCCTCGTTCACCCTGGAAACCACCAGGTACATTTTCTTGATGTCCAGGCTTAAGTTTTCCACAAGTTCACGAATCCGGCCCGCTGAACGGATGCCGCGCGCCGAGGAATCGCTGGTGATAAAAAGCACGTCCACATTCTGGGTTGTCCGCCTGCTCAGATGCTCCAGTCCGGCTTCGTTATCCATGACCAGGTAAGGGTAATTGTTGCTGAGTTCGGCCACAAAACCACGCAGGATGTTGTTGGCGTAACAATAGCATCCCGCGCCTTCGGGACCTCCCATCACCAAAAGATCGACGTTATCGCCTTCGGCAAGGGATTCGTGCACTTTATAGGCTACGTATTGGTCCTTGGTCATACCCGCCGGCAGCGGATCCAGGTTGTTATAAATCCTGGCCAGAATTTCGGCGATCGTCCCTTCAATTTCCAGGCCCAGCGCTTCATTGAGATTGGCGTTGGCATCGGCGTCCACAGCCAAAATAGTCGTATTTTTTGTTTTGATCAGTTGCCTTATAATCAGCGAGCATAATGTGGTTTTTCCCGTGCCCCCTTTGCCTGCCGCTGCTATGTGAAATGCCATAAGATTAATCCTCCCTTGGCTTGGTTATTAACTGCCGCGATTAAACAGGTTTGCGGACCACACTTGCTCAGTATTTACTAAAACACCTGGATTTACGCACCCCAGCGCTGTTTGATAAAGGACGGGATCCCGCCGGATTCCCTGGGTCCCACCAATACTTCCCAGCCGCTCAGCTCATTAATCTTGCCGCTTAAAACAGCCACGCCGCCGGGGATGATTACTTTGCGGTGCGAAACTTTATCCGCTACGCCGGAGGTGTTCAGCATTTCGGTGATTTTTTCCGGTGTGAATTTGCCCGCTGCCCAGCCGGTCATGACGGAGATGCCGTCGGTGTCCACCGGCAGGATGTAGCCGTTGATCCGTCCGCTTTCCACGTCACCCTGCACGTTGAAGTAGGTGAGGGAGAAGTTGGTGGTCACGAATACCGGATCATCCGGACCCGGAGTGCCTATTTCGTACAGCTTGGATTCCACGGCGATGGGTTTCTGCGGGTCGGTGTAAATGTTCAGGCGCAGTGTGATCAGCGGCAGCAAGTCAGCGGGATCGGTAGAATCAACCACTACGATTCCCGCATACTTGGCGATATAAATGCTGGCGTCCACCACAGCCTGGATGGGATCGGCATTATCGGCAAAGGTAATGGTGGGATAGCCGAACGGACGGAATTTTTTCAGGGCCTGGCGGCGGATTTGGGTTTGGTCGGCCAGAACCTTATTCACTTCCCGGGCGCCGGAATCAAGGAACAGTTTCTTGTAACCGGCTTTTTCCACCAGGGCGGCCAGTTCTTCAAGACCGTTGCCCTTTACCACCAGCGGAGCGTCATATTTTTTGGCCAGTTCAATCATTGCTTCCAGGTTGGAGGCGTTGGCGCCGCAAATCAGCGGGTTATTGGCGCCGGCCACTTCCAGCGCGCTGCCCATGGCGGCGGCATCTTCGCTGACCAGTACCAGCGGGAATTCTGTGTTCTCCTGAACGGTTTTGGCCGCGGCGGCAAACTTGGCGCCGTCTCCGGAAGTGTTGACTACGGCCACCAGGTTAACACTGTGAATCTGACCCACGCGATCGAAAACCAGTTTGTTGATGGCCGCCACTTTGCCGGCGATATCATCGTCGGTGTCCTTGACGGAAATGGCAATGCCCGTGGGATGTTCAAACCGCTTGTCATGACGGAACAGCACGGTTTCGTTCCCCAGCGCCACTTCTTTTTCGCCTTTGCCGATTTTAACCAGAGCCACCGGCGGTGCGGAGGCTGAATCAAGGGCTTCCTTGGCGGCGTCGCTTACATGCGGGCACTGATCCAGGCTGGCTTTACCGCTGGCCAGTTGCATGGCAAACGCCAGGCAGGTCGGTTGGCCGCAGTCCTTGCAGTTGGTTTTTGGAAGCTGTTTAAAAATCTCTAAACCTGTTAAACCCATTACTCCAAACTCCTTTCTCTGAATCCTTGTATACGTTGGGGACATTGGAACGTGTCCCCTATCTTTTAGATGTAATACCGGGACGGTGGGATACCCCCCTGTTGGCGGGGGGTGTCCCCGGTTCAATTAGGGGACATTCCTCTGACCCGAAAGACCTTACCCCAAAGCTGAGGTGTGTCCCCTTACCTTAATGTCCCTGAAACTGCGAAAGGAAATTCACTGTTATCTGTACATTTATTACATCAACGGATCCATAGTCAGCGCCGGGTG